>Ga0316628_100002022_pt1 | contig 14758 bp, 11 predicted proteins | sample OWC_Aug_M2_C1_D5_FD_207648 | JGI IMG/M metagenome (GOLD analysis project Ga0316628, IMG submission 207648) | Wetland soil microbial communities from Old Woman Creek delta, Ohio, United States - OWC_Aug_M2_C1_D5_C | ecosystem: Environmental > Terrestrial > Soil > Wetlands | place: USA: Ohio... | reverse complement strand
GTAATATCAACGAGCAGATCGGCAACTTCATTCTTGTTAGGTAATTGCCGCAGCATTGTCCCGAAGGACTCCGGTATCTCTTTCATCTGCGCGCGGTAAGCCTCAAGGCTTGCTGCTTTTGCCTGTTTGGTCTCAAAATCAGTTTTTAGAGCGGTTTCTTCGGCTTGCTTCTTTTCCAGAATGCCCCGTTGCTCCTGGATATCCAAATAATAACCAGCCACCAAAACAGCAAAGCAGGCAACGGCTACCAATGCAATTTTGGCAGGTATTGGCCAACCGCCAATGTTTCTGAAGTCCAGGCTTTTTAAATCAATATTCAGATTCACTTTGCCGCTCCATTCACCGGCTCTTTTCCATTCACCGGCCCTTTCTGCTGGACATGTAACTTGAAGGCCTGAGTATTATCGTCCTTCCCGCTACCCGCCTGTATTATTTCCAACTGCGGATTAGTAAACCATGGTGAGGCATCCAAGGCCCGCATCAAAGCAGAAACCCGCGCATTCGATTGCGCTCTACCTTCTATTGTCAATATCCGGTCCTTCTGCACGACTCTGGTCAAATACATACCCTCAGGAATCATCCGCACCAGTTCATCGAACATATGCACGACTTCAGGCCGGTTCTTTTGCAACTGATCGATCACTTTCATCCTCTCAATCAACTGCTCTTTGGTTTTTTCCAGTTCCTGAATTTCCTTAATCTGAGCTTCTACTTTTTTGATCTCGGTTTGCATATAGGCATTGCGGGCATCCTGATTTTCGATGAGGCTGACCACGTAGAAATGCAGATAGACAACCACCAGCACCATCGCAAAGGCGGCAACGCCGGCGAAAATGAAAAAATCTCTCTTGCGTTGTTTACGGAGTTCCTCACGCCAAGGGAGCAGGTTGATGTGAGCCATCAGTCAAAACTCCTCATTGCTAATCCACATGCAATCATCAATGCAGGGGCATCATTGCTGAGCACCTGAGCCTTGATCCTTGGCGAGATGACCATGTTCGTAAACGGGTTGGCAATGGTGGTTGGCGTCATCAGCTTCTGCTCAATCATTTCAGCAATGCCTGGTATTGATGAGCTGCCACCGGCGAGAATGATGTGATCCACGGTGTTATGCTGACCTGCTGCAAAGAAAAATTGCAAGGAACGGCTCACTTGTTGCGCCATGGCCTCCTTAAACGGCTCCAGAACTTCAGGAAGATAGTTATCGGGTAGGCCTCCCTGGCGTTTGGCCATACCCGCTTCCTCGTAGGAGAGTCCATAGCGACGCTGAATCTCTTCAGTAAGCTGCTTACCACCGAACACCTGCTCGCGTGTATAAACAGTCTTGAGGTCATGCAGGACGTTCAGTGTCGTCATGGTGGCGCCGATATCCACCACCGCGATGGTCTTGCCGATGCCACGATCAGGTAACTGCTGTGACAGTAGGGATACTGCGTTCTCCATGGCATAGGCTTCAACATCGATTACCTTGGCCGTCAGCCCTGCCAGCTGTATCGCGTCTACGCGCACATCCACGTTTTCCCGGCGTGATGCCGCCAAAAGAACATCAACCCGCTCAGGATCGTCGGGTGAGGGCCCAATCACTTCAAAATCAAGGTTGACTTCATCCAGGGGGTAAGGGATGTATTGGTCTGCTTCCAGCTGAATCTGGGTCTCCATTTCATCAGCCGACATCGAGGCCGGCATGGAAATAACCTTGGTGATAACAGCCGAACCTGCCACAGCTGCAGCAGCAAATTTGAGGCGCGTGCCGGAACGTTTTACTGCACGCTTGATAGCGTCACCAACGCCCTGTACGTCAGAAATATTCTTTTCAATGACGGAGTTAGGGGGAAGAGGCTCTACAGCATAGCTCTCTACACGATAGCGATCGCCTGACTTGCTCAGCTCGAGAAGTTTTACCGCCGTAGTACTGATGTCCAGACCTAGAACAGGGGGTTTCTTCCGTGCCAGGAACTTTGGGAGTTGAACCATTTTTCCTTTATATACTCCAAGTTACGGTTGATACCTATTTAACAACATTAAATACGGGTGTCAACTGTAAATTCAATTAATCCCTTATCGTCGAACCTGTCACAGCGTGTATCATATCGATCGGATATAAGAATGCCTCCTGCCACCTTACTAACTGTAAAATCAACGTGTTAACTCGATTTCCCTTCAAAATCACCCGTCGTCGACTTCTCCGCTACGGAATTATCACTCTGCTGGCTATCCCTCTTGCCGGATTATTGGCGATTTTGGGCGCCTACATCATCTATGCCCCGACGCTACCATCGGTCGAGTCCATGAAAGAGATGAGGATGCAGGTCCCCCTAAAGGTCTATAGCCACGACGGAAAGCTGATTGCCGAGTTCGGCGAAATGAAGCGGAACCCCGTCACCTATGAAAATATCCCGCCTCAACTCGTCCATGCGTTCCTCGCTGCAGAAGATGATCGCTTCTTCGAACACCCCGGTGTTGACTACCAGGGATTGTTGAGAGCCACCTTCGTGGTCGCCTCCACAGGGGAAATGTCACAAGGCGGCAGCACCATTACGATGCAGCTTGCTCGCAATCTCTTTTTCGGGAATGAAAAGAAAATATCACGAAAAATCAGAGAGATACTGCTGTCACTCAAAATTGAACACGAACTGACCAAGGAGCAGATCCTCGAACTCTATTTGAACAAGATTTTTCTCGGACAGCGGTCTTACGGTGTCGCCGCCGCTGCACAGGTCTACTATGGGAAGGATCTGTCCGGGTTGACGGCAGCGGAATGCGCCATGATAGCCGGCCTACCCAAGGCCCCTTCCCTCTACAACCCTATAACTAATCCCTCCCGGGCCGTCGAGCGACGCAATTATGTGTTGCGCCGCATGCATGAACTGGGTTTTATCGATGATGTTCAATATCAGACCTCATTGGCTCTACCCGATACAGCGAGCCTGCACGCTACCTCTGCCGAGATCGAAGCGCCCTACGTAGCCGAAATGGCACGAGCCCAGATATTCGAGAAATTTGGTGAAGCGACCTATACCTCCGGCCTGAAGGCCTATGTCACCATCGACAGCACCCTGCAACAGGCGGCTAACAACGCATTACGAAAATCACTGCTCGATTACGGGTATCGCCATGGTTATCACGGCCCCGAAGGGCATGTCGACCTGCCTGCAAATGCCAGCAGCGAGCAAAAACAGGCAGTCCTGAAGAAATACAACACCATCGGAAATCTACAGCCGGCCCTGGTGCTGACACTTTCTGAAAAGGAGGCTGTAGTCCAAATGCCCGAGGGTGGACTCAAAACCATTCCCTGGGATGGTCTGAAATGGGCACAACGCTACCTCAACGAGAACGCCATGGGTGCAGCTCCCAAAAAGAGCTCGGACGTTCTTAAGGTCGGTGACATTATTCGTGTCGAAACCTTGGCTAATGGTTCATTGCGACTGTCAGAGGTGCCAAAAGTAAGCGGTGCACTGATAGCATTGCGTCCCAAAGACGGCGCAGTCATGGCCTTGGTGGGCGGATTCGATTATTACCAGAGTAATTTCAACCGCGTTACCCAGGCGCAGCGACAGCCTGGTTCCAACTTCAAACCCTTCATCTACTCCGCTGCGCTCGACAAGGGATTCACCGCTGCCACCGTTATCAATGATGCACCTGTAGTGTATTCCGACTCATCCCTGGAAACCGACTGGCGCCCGGAAAACTACAATGAAAAATTCTACGGTCCCACACGACTGCGTGAGGCGCTAGTCAATTCACGCAACCTGGTATCGGTGCGCATCCTGGAATCGATCGGCATTGATTATGCGTTGGATTATGTGCAGAAATTCGGCTTTGACCCACAGCATCTGCAACGTGATCTCTCGCTGGCACTGGGTACCGCCAGCCTGACACCCATCGAGATCGTCCGCGGTTATGCCACTTTTGCTAACAATGGCTTCTTGATCGAGCCATACGTTATCGAGCGAGTCGAGGATGAGAACGGCAATGTCGTTATGGCTTCGTCACCCTCTATCGCCTGTGATTCTCCCTGTAGCGAACTGGCTGCCCCTGCCCAGGCAGCAGCCACAACGACAGTCAGTGACACAGACGCAAAACCCGTAACAACCGTTGTTTCTAAGCCCAAACCCGCTCAGCGGACCGTCAGCCCGCAAAACGTCTACATCATGACCAGTATCATGCAGGACGTTGTCGAGCGAGGCACGGCTACCGGAGCCCGTCAACTTGGCCGCAACGATTTGGCAGGCAAAACCGGCACCACCAACGAACAACGCGATGCCTGGTTTTCAGGCTTCAATCAGGAAATTGTTGCTACCGCGTGGGTAGGCTTCGACCAACCTGCACCGTTAGGTAGCCGCGAAACTGGTGGCCAAGCCGCCCTCCCCATGTGGATGGAATTCATGCGTACGGCCCTTAAAAACATTCCTGACCGGAACCGACCCCAGCCAGAGGGACTGGTCTCGGTGCGTGTCGATGCCAAAACTGGCCAACTCACTACGGCTGACAATCCCAATGCGATTTTCGAAATCTTCCGCGAGGAGGATCTTGCACAGCAATCGTCGAACTCAGGAAGCGGACCTGTTATTGAGCAGAAGGGCAGCGACAACCTTACCGGGCAGCTTTTCTAAGGGCGATGAGCCAGCGTGATCCACTTCGTCAACGCGTGGCCCAGGAGGCCGCGCGGTTGATGGTGGAACAGGGGATCAGAGATTTTTCCCTGGCTAAGCGCAAGGCGGCGGAGAGAGTGGGGGCAATACATCGTCAGCAACTGCCGGACAATAATGAGATCGAACACGCAGTAGCGGAATATCTCAGGATCTTCTATCCAGATAGCCAACCGAAACGTTTGCGTCATCTGCGTGAAACAGCGCTTCGCGCAATGAAGCTTTTGCTGCGTTTCGAACCACGGCTAGTCGGCCCTGCGCTAAAAGGAACCGCCGACCAACACTCCCCAGTGAATCTACACCTCTTCGCGCATCAGCCCGAAGAGGTGAGCTGGTTCCTGATGGAGCAGCGCATACCTCATGACTCAAGCGAACGCCGCTATCCAGGTGAACCGCAACGCAGTTACCCACTTTTCAGTTTCATGGCCGGTGATGTTCAGGTGGAGTTAACAGTCTTTCCTATCGATGGACTCCGTCAGGCACCCAAGAGCCCGGTTGATGGACGCCCCATCAAACGGGCCGACATGGAGACCGTACGCAAACTCCTGGAAGAGAAGGTTAGCGAATAGCCGGGTAGTGAGCAGGCCAAGACACGCGCGCCACACCACTATTTATCGCCGCCTTGGCCACTGCTGGTGGAACACGCTCGATAAGGCGTGGATCGAATGGCTTAGGGATAATGTAGTGCGAGCCGAAGCTGAGTGACTCAATGCCATAGGCCTGCAACACTTCGGCAGGCACTGGCTCATGGGCCAGCTGCCGCAGGGCATGCACTGCGGCAATCTCCATCGCCTGGTTGATCGTCCGGGCACGTACATCGAGTGCACCACGGAAGATGAAGGGGAAACCCAGCACGTTGTTGACCTGGTTGGGATAGTCGCTGCGTCCCGTCGCCATTATCAGATCATTGCGCACACTGTGCGCCACCTCAGGACGGATCTCTGGCACAGGATTGGAGAGGGCGAAAACCACAGGACGGGCTGCCATCGACGCGACCATCTCGGCCGTCACCAGATCCGGCCCCGAGACACCGATGAACACATCGGCCCCCTGCATCGCATCAGCAAGCGAACGGCGGTCAGTCGTCACCGCGAACTCCTGCTTGTAGACATTCAGATCAGTTCGACCGGTGTGAATAACGCCCTTGCGGTCCACCAGCATGATATTTTCGCTACGAACCCCCAGCGCCTTGAGCAGCCGCATCGATGCAATACCCGCGGCCCCCGCCCCGAGACAGACGATGCGCGCATCCTCAATGCGCTTGCCCTGAATCTCCAGGGCGTTGAGCAAACCGGCGGAGATAATGATCGCCGTGCCATGCTGATCGTCATGGAACACCGGTATATCGAGACGCTCCTGCAGGATACGCTCGATTTCGAAGCAGTGGGGGGCTGCGATATCTTCCAGGTTGATCCCGCCGAAAGTGATGGCGATGTTCTCTACCGTCTGGACGAACGACTCGACGCTCGGTGCCTTCACCTCGATGTCGAAGACATCGATGTTGGCAAAACGCTTGAACAGTACCCCCTTCCCTTCCATCACTGGTTTGCCAGCCAGCGGCCCCACATTGCCCAGGCCGAGCACCGCAGTGCCATCGCTGATCACCGCCACCAGATTACCCTTGCCGGTATAGCGATAGGCAGCCTCCGGATCGGCGGCGATGGCACGCACCGGTGCAGCAACGCCGGGGGTATAGGCAAGGCTCAACTCCTGCTGTGTTGCGCAAGGCTTGCTGATCGCGGTGACCAGTTTTCCTGGCACCGGATATTCGTGATAGTCGAGGGCGCGCAGATCATGTTCGGAAAATTGCAATTGTTCACTCACAGAAAATTTTCCCAAATGTTTTATTGAACAGTCTTGATCAAGGTATTGGCAATGGTTCACTGCTCTGCAGCAAACCGTCGCAAGGCCTGCTTTAAAAGAATTTCAGATATGCAACGATCAATTCCAATCACTCGCCTTCATCAATGCCGAAGGGTGACGTATCGTGATATGAACCTGCCGACCATCATAATTGAGGTAGCCGCGTGCCACCACCGCCTGCCCTTTCAATCCCTGCAAATAGCCGATTTCAAAATAGTGCAGATCTGGGCGGGCAATACGCACGGCCATTCCAGTGTCGAGATTAAGCCAAATTGACTTGCGGCTTTGGGCAACACGCACCACTGTGCCACCGATGACACGGAAACTGCCGTCGCCGGAGTGCGCAGGATTACTCCTGAGAGGCCGGTAATAGTCGTCGCCCCACACACCGCGATGCTGCTGCCGGGCACGATGTTCTATCTGCTGGAAGCAGCTGCTTTGCCAGCCATTGGGTGGCACCACGAGTTGTTGCGCCAGCCCCTCATTGAGCAGCCGTTCTTCAATACTGGTGCCATCACGTAGAAAGATATGTGCAAGCAAGCGGCCATAACGATCCCGCCGTTCCTGTTCATAGCGCAGGCGCACATGACGATCGCGATCAAGCAGGTGTGAGAGATAGGCCCGTGCCTCATCAGCCAACGGCTCTGCGGGCTTCTCCTGTTTGGCTACCTCTGGGGCATTGATCCCTGCCAGGCGGATCTTTCGACCATCGTCGAGTCTGACGGTATCACCATCATAAACGAAGGCGACACTTACCTCTTCATCCGTTCTGTCCGCAGGGCACTCTCCGCCTTGCGCCACGGGCGAGAGCAGCGCGATCACACATAGAAATAATGGATATATCAAAACAAAAAGGGCGCCCTGCTCGGGCGCCCTTTCCGCTGGCTGATGCCTTCCCATGGCTAGCCCGACAGTTACTTCTTCATGCCGTACTTCTGGCGGAACTTGTCCACGCGGCCGGCGGTGTCGACAATCTTCTGCTTGCCGGTATAGAACGGGTGGCAAACAGAGCAGACGTCCAGGCTCAGATCGCGGCCGCTGGTAGAGCCGGTCTTGAAGGTGTTGCCGCAGCTGCAGGTAACGTTGATTTCAGAATAGGCGGGGTGAATGTCAGGCTTCATGGCAGAACCTCGATAGTAACCTCATACGCCGCTACCCATCGCCCTTCGACAGGCACCGCGTACAAACAAAAGGGCGAGTATCATAGGAAAAAGTAGTAGCCGAGGCAAGCCCTCCGCATTAAACCGGCTGTTTGTGATGCCTGGAGACACCCCACCACCGAACCTGCCAGCGTCTAAACTGTAGTAGATTCCCCATCGGCTCAGCTCATTCGAAAGGAACCCTCTATGGCCCGCCAAACCAACGGCCTGCATGATCCAACCCGGGACCCCCGTCCCAACAATACACACCCCTCCCTCCAGTATGATTTCGAGGGGCTGGATGCACCCTCCATCAAACACTCGCTGGCCAACCGCATGATCTATACGGTGGGCAAGGACAGCTATACCGCTACCCCGCGCGACTGGCTACACGCGGTGGCCTACATGGTGCGCGATCGCCTGACCGAGCGCTGGATGGAGACCATGCGCAACCATTTCACCAGTGATTCAAAGCGGGTCTACTACTTTTCCCTGGAATTTCTTATCGGTCGCAGCCTCACTAACAGTCTACTCAATCTCGGTTTCTACGAAGAGGCGGAAGCAACGCTTAAAGATCTGGGGATGGATCTCGAGGAAATCGCCGAGCTGGAGTTCGACGCCGCACTCGGTAATGGCGGTCTAGGTCGGCTCGCCGCCTGCTTTCTCGACTCGCTGGCAACCCTACGCCTTCCTGGCTATGGCTATGGCATCCGTTACGAATACGGCATGTTCCGCCAGGCGATCGAAAACGGTCAACAGGTAGAACATCCGGATAACTGGTTGCGTTATGGCAATCCCTGGGAGTTTCCTCGCCCGGAAGTACTCTATCCGGTAAGGTTTGGCGGGCAGGTAGTTGAGTACAACGATGATGCCGGACAGCGACACCACCACTGGATCGACACTGAAGACGTGATGGCGATGGCCTTCGACACCCCGATCCCTGGCTACGGCGTCGAGACCGTCAACAACATGCGCCTCTGGTCGGCAAGAGCGAGCCGTGACTTCGACCTGCGCTATTTCAATGAGGGCAATTACATCAAGGCGGTCGAGGACAAGACCCACTCGGAAAATCTCTCCAAGGTACTCTATCCAAACGACACTACCGAGATGGGCAAGGAGCTGCGCCTGCGCCAACAATACTTCTTTGTTAGCGCCTCACTGCAGGATATTCTCTACCACTACCTGCGCCACCACGACACGCTCCATGCGCTCCCGGACAAGATAGCGATCCAACTCACTGACACCCACCCCGCCATTGCCATTGCCGAGCTGATGCATCAATTGGTGGATATCCACCATTTCCAGTGGCAAGAGGCCTGGGATATTACGGTTCGTACCTTCGCCTATACCAACCACACGCTATTGCCGGAGGCGTTGGAAACATGGCCCGTACCCTTGTTCGAACGGCTGTTACCGCGCCATCTGCAAATCATCTACCTCATTAACCACCAATTCCTCAACGATGTAATGCACCGTTTCCCCGGTGACATGGAGCGTTTACGCCGGATGTCGATCATCGATGAAGATGGCGACAAGCGTATTCGCATGTCGCATCTTGCCATCGTCGGCAGTCACAAGGTCAATGGTGTCGCTAAACTGCACAGCGAGCTTCTCAAGGGGACGCTGTTCCATGACTTCCATCACTTTTTCCCCGGAAAGTTCATTAACATTACCAATGGCATTACGCCGAGACGCTGGCTCAAGCTGGCAAACCGACCCCTTTCAGAACTGATTTCCTCGAGGATCGGCCGCGACTGGGTAACGGATTTGGGTCAACTAGAAAGACTGGCCGAATTTTCGGGTGACAGCAGTTTTCGCCACGAGTTTATGGCGACCAAGCAACATAATAAGCAGGCGCTTGCCAATCTAATCAAGCGACATATGGACGTCGCCCTCGATCCCTCCTCAATGTTCGATGTACAAATCAAGCGCATTCACGAGTACAAACGCCAACTTCTCAATATTCTCCACGTCGTGACCCTCTACAACCGCCTGCGTGACGGTTACGCTGAGGGGCGTGCCCCACGAACCATCCTGATCGCCGGCAAAGCGGCCCCTGGGTATGCACTTGCCAAACTGATCATCCGCCTGGTTTGTGATGTAGCGGATATTGTCAACAATGATCCTAAGGTACGTGACCAACTCAAGGTGGTTTTCATTCCCAATTACGATGTCACCACCGCGACAGATGTCATACCTGCTTCGGATCTATCCGAGCAGATCTCCACAGCAGGCACTGAAGCGTCCGGCACAGGTAATATGAAACTGGCTCTTAACGGTGCACTCACCATCGGCACTCTCGATGGCGCCAACGTGGAGATTCGCGAGGCCGTGGGTGAAGAGAATATTTTCATTTTTGGCAATAGCGTGGAACAGGTTCAGCAGATCCGTGCGTATGGTTACGATCCCTTCAATTACCTGAACCATGATGAAGAACTACAGCGGGTATTGCAGATGATTGGAGGCGGTTACTTCTCGCCACGCGAGCCCGATCGTTATCAGCCGATAATCGACGCACTGACTCATGGCGGTGACCGCTATCTATTGCTGGCCGACTACCGTGACTATGTCAATTGCCAGGAGCGGGTCGATCGCCTCTATCTCGATCGCGACGAGTGGAACCGTCGTGCCATTCTCAATGTGGCGCATATGGGGCGTTTCTCCTCCGATCGCACCATCAATGAGTACGCTCGGCTCATCTGGGGAATCAATCCCACGTCTCGCGAGATACCCTCAGGGCATGAGGACTAACCCATAAATGCTCAAGCCCGGTAATACCGGGCTTGAGTGAAAATGCGCGCTTGTAGCCTGGCGGCTAGCGCTTCATTGAATCGAAGAACTCACCATTGGTCTTGGTGCTCTTGAGCTTGTCGTAGAGAAACTCCATCGCCGCCAAGTCATCCATCGGATGGAGCAGCTTGCGCAGAATCCACAATTTGTCCAGTTCATCAGGCTTGGTCAGCAGCTCTTCACGGCGCGTGCCCGAGCGATTGATGTTGATGGCCGGGTAGATACGTTTCTCTGCGATTCGACGATCCAGATGGATCTCCATATTGCCGGTACCCTTGAACTCTTCGTAGATCACATCATCCATGCGCGAACCGGTATCGATCAGTGCAGTGGCGATGATGGTCAAGGAACCACCCTCTTCAATATTGCGTGCCGCACCGAAGAAACGCTTGGGTCGGTGTAGCGCATTGGCGTCAACGCCGCCGGTGAGTACCTTGCCCGAGGAGGGAATGACAGTGTTGTAGGCACGCGCCAGTCGGGTGATGGAGTCGAGCAGAATCACCACGTCACGCTTGTGCTCCACCAGGCGCTTGGCCTTCTCGATGACCATTTCGGCCACCTGCACATGGCGACTGGCTGGCTCGTCGAAAGTACTCGACACCACTTCACCACGCACCGAGCGTTGCATCTCCGTCACCTCTTCAGGACGTTCGTCGATGAGCAGCACGATCAGGTAGCACTCGGGATGATTGACGGCGATCGACTGGGCGATGTTCTGCAACATCATGGTCTTACCGGCCTTGGGCGGTGAGACGATCAGGCCGCGCTGTCCCTTGCCGATGGGCGCCACCAAATCGATAACGCGCGCAGTGATGTCCTCGGTGCTGCCGTTGCCGATTTCCAGCTTGAGTCGCTTGTTGGCATGCAGCGGCGTGAGATTTTCAAACAGAACCTTATTCTTGGCGTTCTCCGGCGGCTCGTAGTTGATCTGATCGACCTTCAGCAGCGCGAAATAACGCTCGCCTTCTTTCGGGTTGCGGATCTTGCCGGAGACGGTGTCGCCGGTGCGCAGGTTGAAACGGCGGATCTGGCTGGGCGACACGTAGATATCGTCCGGACCAGCCATGTAGGAGCCATCGGCGGTACGGAGGAAGCCGAAGCCATCCTGCAGGATCTCCAGCACCCCATCGCCTGCGATATCCTCGCCGGTCTGGGCATGGGCCTTGAGGATGGAGAAGATCACCGACTCTTTGCGGGAGCGGGCGACACCCTCGATCCCCATCGATTCGGCCAGTTCAACAATTTCAGAAGCGGGTTTGCGCTTTAATTCGGTCAGATTCATGTGCGTTGCCGTTTGTTTCGATCCTGGTGGAAAGATGAAATACGTTCGATATAGAGGAGAGTGTTCCGGGAATTCGTGAAGACGTTTGGTCTTCTGGAGGAGGTAGATTGGTGTAATGCTAATTTTCTATTTTCGTGAAGTCTAGCACCGGAAATCCCCGGCGTCCAGCCCGTGTGAGCCGGACGCCGGGAGCCGATCACAAATTACTATCGATGAATGCCGCCAGCTGAGATTTAGAGACAGCACCTACCTTGGTGGCTTCCACATTACCGTTCTTGAACAACATCAATGTGGGGATGCCGCGGATACCATACCTGGGAGGTGTATTGGGATTCTCATCGATGTTCAACTTGGCTACCTTGAGGCGGCCGGCATACTCTTCGGCAATCTCATCCAGAATAGGCGCGATCATCTTGCAGGGGCCGCACCAATCGGCCCAGTAATCCACCAGCACCGTACCTTCAGACTTGAGAACCTCGCCCTCGAAGGAATCATCGGTGACGTAAATGATTTTATCGCTCAATGTTGCAGCCTCCGTTTTGTCGCACAAATCCTTCGGCATAGTCAGCGCCAGTATTGGATTAAGTCTGCGACCATTGTTGATATTTTTACCAAGACTCTATCCATTTGAGCCCAATTAGTCCTCGTTTGCAAGTCACCACAAGCATGAGTTCTGCTATTCTAGGCTCCTTATGACGACAGAACATTTGACCAGCACAGCTTTCAGTGCATTCGACCTTCCCAAACCGCTTCTGCAAGGTATTGAAGAGTCAGGCTTTTCCTATTGCACGCCAATACAGGCGGCAACGCTGCCATTGGCACTGGCAGGCAAGGATGTGGCAGGGCAGGCACAAACAGGGACAGGAAAAACCGCCGCATTTCTCATCGCGCTTTTCAACTGTCTTCTTACTGAACCTCCCTCCGAAAAACGGCGTGCCAATCAGCCTCGTGCCCTGGTACTAGCACCAACACGCGAACTGGCTGTGCAGATCCACAAAGATGCCGAGGCAATAGGCCGCCACACCGGGCTGACACTCGGACTTGCCTATGGCGGTACCGGCTACGAAAGCCAGCGTAAAACTCTTGAAGCAGGTGTCGATATTCTCATCGGTACACCAGGACGCATCATCGACTTTTTCAAACAACATATCTTTGATCTGCGTGCCATTCAGGTGATGGTTCTCGATGAGGCGGACCGCATGTTCGATCTCGGCTTCATCAAGGATGTGCGCTATCTGCTGCGCCAGATGCCGCATCCCGAGAAACGGCTTGGCCTGCTCTTCTCTGCCACCCTTTCCTATCGTGTTACCGAGCTCGCCTACGAACATATGAACCAGCCACAACTGGTGGAGGTGGTTCCCGAGCAAGTGACTGCTGAACGAGTGGTACAAACGGTCTATTATCCGGGCAGCGACGAAAAAATTCCGCTGTTACTCGGACTGATGAAACGGTTGCAACCAACGCGCAGTATCGTATTCGTCAACACCAAACGAGTCGCTGATCGTGTCTGGGGTTACCTGGAGGGTAATGGTTTTCGTACCGCGATCCTTTCAGGTGATGTACCGCAGAATAAACGTCAGCAGCTATTGGCGCGCTTCGAATCAGGGGAGTATCCGATACTGGTCGCCACCGATGTGGCTGCTCGTGGCCTGCATATCCCCGAAGTAAGCCATGTCTTCAATTTCGACTTGCCGCAGGAAGCGGAAGATTACGTGCATCGTATCGGCCGCACCGCCCGCGCCGGCGCGACGGGTGTTGCCATCAGCTTCGCTTGTGAAGAATATGCCTTCTCATTGGGCGATATCGAGAGCTACATAGGCCACAAAATTCCTCTGGAGCCGATCACCAGTGAGCTACTTGCCGAGCCACTGCCTCCCGTCCGCTCTGAACACAGCCGGCGCACTGGTGGAGGGCATGGTGGTGGCCCGCACAAACGTCGCCCCGGACACCGCAGCCGTTCCGCGCCTAGATAAGGAAGACGTAGGTCAGGATGAAGTTGCTTTCGTCTGTATATATCGGTCAAGCAATTCACCCAACCGAAGCGGATCCACAGGCTTGCTGACAAAGTCATCCATACCGGCCTCAAAGCAGGCCGCTCGATCTTCTCGTGTCACATTGGCCGTCACAGCGATTAATGGCAGATGCCTGTCACTTCCCTCTTCAATTCTCCATTGACGCGCTACCATCAATCCATCCATCTCTGGCATTCGCATGTCGAGAAATCCCAGATCGAATTGTTGATTCCTCAACCGCTCCAGCGCCTCTCGGCCATTGCTCGCCAGTACAACCTGATGTCCCTTTTGTCGCAGAAAAAATGTCATTACCTTAGCATTAATGGCATCATCCTCGGCGACCAGAATATTCAACATGCCACTGTTGATTGCCACGCCTACTGGTTCAACTACTTGATTCGATATACCACTTAGCATCTCATCCAATTTGGTTTGGAGATGTTGAGGATCAAGAGGCTTATGCAATACACCATCTACCAGGGATGGATCATTTGCGCCATCGAAGAATGTGAGGTGAAGTATCCTTGCAGACATTTGATCTTTAAAACGGTGGCGAATCTCCCTTGCCAGCCCATGTCTCGAAGATTGACTGTCGTTCTCGGCCAAAACCAATAATCGATATTCGTCGTGATGAGCATTCAGCTCGGCCATGAAGGATTCTGCTGAATCAAAATCCTTTACACTGAATCCGAGCATTTCAAGTGATTCACGTTCTGCCAAGCGGCATGGAAAATGGGGCTCGAGCAATAACGCTTTTGAACCTGCGTAGGGCAGCGGTTCCATCTCATCATTGTCGATATAACCAAGAGGCAATTCGAAGATAAAGCGAGTACCGTTTCCTTCCTCGCTCTCAACATGCAGGGTACCCCCCATCAGGGTGACCAATTCGCGTGAAATAGAAGTACCGAGTCCTGATCCTCCATAACGGCGTGTTGTGCTTTCGTCAGCCTGGGCAAAACTTTCAAAGATATAATCGAGCTTGTCATTGGCAATACCAATGCCACTATCCTCTACTACGAAACG
>Ga0316628_100002021_pt1 | contig 14759 bp, 13 predicted proteins | sample OWC_Aug_M2_C1_D5_FD_207648 | JGI IMG/M metagenome (GOLD analysis project Ga0316628, IMG submission 207648) | Wetland soil microbial communities from Old Woman Creek delta, Ohio, United States - OWC_Aug_M2_C1_D5_C | ecosystem: Environmental > Terrestrial > Soil > Wetlands | place: USA: Ohio... | reverse complement strand
CGTCTCGATCCCGGCCGACAGCAGCAGCAAGGCAGGACCGAGTTGGCCGCGGTCGGCAAGCCGGTCGACCTGCCGCCGCTCTCCGATGCGAATGTCAGGATCACGGCGACACTTGTCCGCTTCGACAACGCAGCCGCCACGTTCCGGGTGGTCTTCCAGCAGGGGGAAAAGATCCTCGCCGATTCAACCGCAAATGTTTCCCGCGGAGGCCGTGCCGTCGTCGGCGGAACGGACGGAGCGGCGGCGCCCTATATTTTTGTCTTCATCGAGCCCGAGGCAGCGACGGCTGAGGCGGCCGGAACGAAGGGCTCTACTCTCCCGCCGGGCATCACCGAGCCCAGACTCCTGTCGCATCCGGCGCCCGCGTATCCGGTAGAGGCGAAAACGGATAAGGTGGAGGGAGTGGTCGTCCTGAGCTTGTTGATCGATGAAGGCGGCAACGTCGTCGATGCCACAGCCCTTGAGGATCCCGACCCGCGGTTGACAAAGGCCGCCATCGAGTCCGTCCGGCAATGGAAGTACCAACCGGCGCTCGACAGCGCGGGCAAGCCCATAAAAGTCCACGTTTCCATCACCGTGCGCTTCAAGCTGAAGTGATCTCTCGCGCATGTGCACGGTTTCGATCCGTGCGTGCCTCCTCTGATCAGACGCGGCCGGCAGGGCCTCGCAGAAGGCCGCGCTAAACCCGAGGAGGAAGTCGATGATCAGAAAAGCGTTGTTCGTGGTTGTGGCTGCAATTCTGGTACTTGGAGCGAGTTCGTTGTGGGCTCAGGATTCCGGCAAGGGCGACAAGGACAAGCCGGTCCGTCTTTCGAAGACCAAGGATGTTTCAGAGCCCGTGCTGGTCACCAAGGTGGACCCCAAATATCCCGCGGGGGCAAAACAAGACAAAGTTCAGGGGGCTGTAGTCCTCGAAATCAAGATCGGCGTCGACGGTGCAGTCCTTGATGCAAAAGCCACAAAGTCGCCCGACCCGCGCCTCACCGAGGCCGCAATCGGTGCGGTCAAACAATGGAAGTACAAGCCGGCGCTGACCAAGGCCGGTAAGCCGGTTGAGGTCCTCGCGAGCGTCACCGTCAATTTCAAGTTGAAGTAAAAAAACAAAGTCCGACACCAGGACACCTAGGCGCAGAACAGAAATGGGCCTTGGTGTCCCGGTGTCTTGGTGGTAAAAGGATCCAATGCTGAAGAAGATCCTGACCGACTGGCATTTTTGGATACCGGCGGTGGTTCTGGTGGCAGGCATCGCCGTGCTCATGCTGATTCGCTGAAACACTCTGAGAGGATCGTCTTTGAACGTTCAAAGTGAAGGTGCAGGCAAGACCAGAGCCGGCAAGCTTCACGCGCTGGGGGTGATGTGCGGCCTCGCGGCGGGCGCATGGCTGGGCGCCGCAGAGGCCCCGACCAAACTGGTGAGTCTGGGCTTTTCGCCGTTTCTGATTTCACTGGGCATGGTTGCCGGAGTGTTCGTCGCGCGCTGGACTGTGCCCATGGCACTGAAGGGCAGCTCGTATGTCTTCATGGATCTCAGGGAGAAGCCTCACCTGATCCTGTGGGCAATTCTGGCCGGAGCTTTGTGGGCGGTCGCCAACACCCTCACGATCTTTGCCATCCGCGATGTCGGGCTCTCCATCGCGTTCCCCCTCTGGAACATGAACAGCCTGGTCGGCCTCTTCTGGGGCTGGCTGTTGTTCAACGAGCTTCGCGCCGCGGGCCGCAGGCAATGGGTCAAGGTTTTGGGCGGCGGTCTGGCAATCATGGCAGGCGCCTGCGTCCTCGGCTATGCCACCTCGCAGGAGGCCTCCGGATTATCCCGCCACACACTGTCGGGCATCGCGGCGGCGCTCGGCGCCGGGCTGCTTTGGGGCACGATGTACATCCCCTACCGGAAGGCCTACATCAGCGGCATGAACCCGCTCTCTTTCGTCACAATTTTCACTGTTGGCGAACTGGGCACCATGGCTCTCCTCGCCCTCAGCTTCCAGGGCGGAGCCGCGCCGTTTGTCAGTGAATTGAGCAGAATCCGGCCTGCCCTGTTCTGGCTGTTTCTGGGCGGTTTCTGTTGGGTCCTGGGCGACCTGTTCCAGCAATATGCCGCCAAGTACATCGGGATAAGCCGCGGCATTCCCCTGTCCAACACCAACCAGCTTTGGGGATTGGCGTGGGGTGCGCTGGTGTTCGGCGAACTTGCCGGAAAGGGGAGCGTGCATCAGGCGCTGGTAATCGGGGGATCCGCCATTATGATCGTCGGCGCTATTGCCATCAGCCGGGCGGAAGCTCCCGCATCCGAACAGATGTCCTGGAAAGCGGCAATGCGGCGGGAGTGCGAGCGCTACAATCTGGACTTTGGGCGCGTGGAAGCCGCCTGCGCCGGAGAGGATCCTCTGGCAGGAAAAGCGCCGGCTCGTTCCTGGTGGGAAGCACTCGTCTTCGCGGGAGCGCTCGGGATTTTCGCATGGCTGGCTTTCGGCGCCGAAGCGCAGCCTCTTTCCATGAGCATCTTCTGGACATGCCTGCTGGTGATCTGCACCCTGGGTTTCCTTGCGATCTGCGCATTCACGCTCTGGAAGCGCACCCGCTTTTCCTGACGGCGCGGTCCAAAATCACCGCCGCGTGCTGATGAACGCCGTTTCCCCGAGAGCGCGGCGCAGGCTTGTCTATCGAGTACTTTCCCTTCACTGGAACTTCGGCCGCGGCGGGGTGTCCAATCAGTCAGGGGAGATCGGCAGCGGCACATGAAGCCCGCTCCGCGAAATCCGCAGCTGCCGGTCCTCTCCTGACAGAGAGTCCGGGTAGACAGTTCCTGAACAGCTCGACAGAAGAGTCCGACAGCGCCGTCCTGTTCGCGCCGCGAAGGCATGCGTCTGTCTGAAAGGAGGAGGTATGTTCAGTTACGTGGAGGAATCCGGCCGGCTGGACCTGGCCAGAAAGGCTGCAATGTTTTTGATCTCCACCGTGGCGCACCTTGCCGCCATTCTCGTTCTCATCCTGCTTCCGCTGATCTTCATCGGCGCGGTGCCGGAGATGGATCTTCTCAGCTTTGTGCTCGCGGCGCCCGCTCCTCCTCCCGCGCCGATACCACCCGCGCCTCCCGTGGGGGTGAAAGCGCGTGCCGCTCTCAGACAGGTGATCACAGAGGATTTTCGCGAACCCAAAACGATTCCCGAAGGAGTAATTCCGCAGGCTCCGGAGCCGATGCCGGGAGATTATCAGCCCGATGTCAATGCCGGCCTCTCCGGCAGTCCGTTGGGCGACAACCCCGGGATTCCCGGCAGTCCATTGGGACACGTCCTTCCTGAAGCGTCGGCGCCCGCGCCTCCTCCGCCTCTTCCGCCGAGGCCGGCCAAGAAGCCCGCGATACGCACGGGTGGACAAGTCCAGGAATCCAAGCTGATCAGCCGGGTCGAACCTGAATACCCGCGCCTCGCCATCCTGGCGCGCGTTTCGGGTGTTGTCGTCCTCGATGTGAGGGTGGACGAGGAAGGCAACGTGGAGAGCATCCGCGTACTCCAAGGCCATACGCTGCTGGTCGAGGCTGCCAGGAGCGCGGTCGCCCAGTGGAAATACTCGCCTACGATCCTGAACGGAGAGCCGGTCCCTGTCCTTGCCACCGTGACCGTGATCTTCACGTTACAATGAAGGACGGGCGAGTATTGGGCAGCGTCAAAAACGGGCGCCCACAGGTAGCGTCCCTACTGCAGGGGCGACACCTGTGGGCGCCCGTTTTTCTGATCGAATGCGTGCGATCATGCTTTGCGCGAGACGAATCCCGACGCGGAATCACACCGATCGCCGCGGACGCTTCGCGTGAATCCGAGCATATCTGCGTCCGACAATCGTCCAGTCCCGTTCAATGGACATGGACCGACGCCTTGGGCCGGACGATCAGTGCCGCGAGGACTCCGGCGAGCGTGCCCAGCGCGATCGTGAAGCCAACCCAGGCAAAGAGCTGTGGGAAAAAGGCCAGCCAGAAATACTTGGGCAGAAGAGGCATGTCGAACTGAGGCGGCATACCGACATAGTCATAGTGCGTTCCCCAGTTGCCGAGCATCGCAAAGAACATCACCACGGCCACAGGTATGCGCGCGCTGAACCCGTATGCCAGCAGGACCTTGAACAGCGCGGGCCACGCGAAGTACTGCAGCCCCGCCGCGGCACCCCAGCAGAGCCAGAGCGGAATGAGAATTACCGGGAAGTTTCCCGGAAAAGCCGCGAACAAAAAACGGGAGCTGAATATGAGAACAAGGCCCAGAATACCGAACAGGGCGACCTTCCCCGCGGAGCGCGGCCCCTGGCCTGCGCGCATCAGCTTGACCGCAAAATAGACGCCGAAGGGCGCAGCCAGCCATGTGATGCCCACAATCCAGCTCACTCCGCTCGGGTCGGTTCCGCCGGTCTCCGGGCTGAACCAGCGGGTCGACCAGTGCTTCAGCTCGCCCGTCAGGCGCAGCAGTGTGACGGCCAGAGAAATGAAGGCCGGAACCAGGATCATCCGGATGATACCTTGCCGCCGGTCCACCGCCGCTTCGGTCATCATAGAGTCGCCTTTTGAAGGTTGGAAGACACTCCCCGTAATTCGTGCAATTCGTGACCGGGACCGATATTATTCCGATGTGAGGATCCTCTTCAATGGGCGTTTATGATTCGGTGGCAGGGCAGCAGGTCTTCGGCGCGACGCTGCCGAACTACGACGAACTTCAGGGATGCATCCGCTGCGGAAGGTGCCTGCCTGTCTGCCCGACCTACCAGCTGACCCAGCTGGAGATGTTCTCGCCGCGCGGGCGACTGAGCCTGCTGCGCGCGGTCGAGGACGGAATACTGGAGGTAAGCGCCGGGGTAGAGGAGCACCTCTACCATTGTCTCGACTGCCGCGCGTGCAACACCGTCTGTCCCCCGGGTGTTCGCATCGGCGAGCTGATCCTGCGCGGGCGCGTTGCGGTGGAGGAAAAGCATCCTCGTTCGTGGTTGATGAAGTTCGCGCTCCGGCACATCCTCACCGGCGCCGGGCGCGCCGAGATTCTCTCGCTCCCTCTGCGCATCCTTCGGGCACTTCGGCTCGACAGCGTGGGTGCATTCGTCCTCGGCTGGATTCCCGGCCTCGGGGAAAAGGTGCGCCAGCTGGTCGAATTCTCGCCCAGGCTCGGCAGCCCGATCCGTGGAGAGCTGGCATTCGTAACCCCGGCTCAGGGCGAGAAGCGGAATCGCGTGGCTTTCTTTCTCGGCTGCATGATGAACGTGGCGATGCCCGATGTCAGCCGTGCCACGGTGCGCGTCCTCACGCGCACCGGGTGCGAGGTCGTGACGCCGCGCGGCCAGATGTGCTGCGGGGCTCCACAGGACGACCAGGCGATGTACGATCTTTCCCGGGAGATGGCACGGCACAACATCGCCCTGTTCGAGAAGGAACTCGCGCACGTCGACGCGATCGTAACCGACTGCGCCGGCTGCAGCGGCGCGCTCAAGGAGTACGGCGAGTGGCTGCACCACGACCCCGCGTGGGCGGATCGCGCAGCCAGGTTCAGCGCCAAGGTGCGGGACGTGACCGAGTGGCTCGACGCCACCTGGCCTGAAGGGCTCGGGCTCAGCCACACCCCCGCCCGGGCGACCTACCACGATCCCTGCCACCTGGCGAACGTCCAGGGCGTGCGCCGGCAGCCGCGGGACCTGCTCGCCCGGGTGCAGGGCCTCGACGTCGTGCCGCTGACGGATTCCTTCCCGGTTCGCTGCTGCGGCAGCGCGGGCATCTACAACCTGACCCACACGCCGATGGCGCTCCAGCTGCTCGAGCGCAAGATGGAGGACGTCGCTGCGACCGAAGCGGACATGGTCGTGAGCGCAAATCCGGGCTGCCTGCTGCAGCTCGAGTGGGGCCGGAGGCGCAATGGCAGCCGGGCCGTCGTCCGGCACATCGTCGAGGTGCTGGACGAGAGCCTGAAAGACGGTCCGCGCGAGGCTGCCGGCAAGGCATTCGACGGAGACAAGTAGATGAACCCAAAGATAATCTCTGAACTGTGCGCGGCGGTCGGCAGCGAGCGCTGCAGCACCGCGCCGGAAGATCTCGTGGCGTACGCTTACGACGGCACCTGGGCGGAGACCCGGCCGGACGTGGTCGTGCACCCGGAGAACACCGAACAGGTCGCGGCACTCCTGCGCGCAGCCGACGAGTATCGCGTGCCGGTCGTGCCTCGGGGTTCGGCGACGGGACTGGCGGGCGGGGCGCTTCCGGTGCACGGCTCGATCTGCCTCAACCTGGCGCGCATGAACCGCATTCTCGAAGTCTCGACGGCGGACACGCTCGCCGTCGCGCAGCCAGGCGTCATCACCTTTGACCTGCAAAAAGCCGCGGAGCAGCGCGGTTTCTTCTATCCTCCCGATCCGGCAAGCGTCTACCAGTGCACGATCGGCGGCAATGTCGCTACCAACGCCGGCGGACCGCGTTGCCTGAAATACGGCGTCACGGCCGATTACGTCCTGGGGCTCGAGGTCGTGCTGGCCGGCGGCAGGGTCATGCGCCTGGGCGGGCGCACGATCAAGGACGTCGCCAGCTACAACCTCAAGCAGATTTTTGTGGGCTCCGAAGGCACGCTCGGCGTGGTCACCGAGATTACCGTCCGGTTGATTCCCAAGCCCGCGGCCCAGCGCACCGCTCTGGCCGCCTTCCCAAAGCTCGCGGATGCGTGCCTCGCGGTCGGAAACATCCTGCAGGCTGGCGTGCTGCCCCTGGTCACCGAACTGATGGACCAGGGGACCACCCGTGCGGTCGAGGAATTCAAGCACCTCGGCCTCCCCACCGACGTCGATGCCCTGTTGCTGGTCGCGGTCGACGGCGACGAGGGATTGGTCGAGCGCGACATAGCCCGCGTGGCGAAAATACTCGGCCAGTCCGGGGCGCGGGAAGTGCGGCACGCGCAATCCGCCCAGGAGTCCGAGGCGCTGTGGGAAGCGCGCCGCAGCGTCAGCCCGGCGATCGCGCGCCTGGCGCGCAACAAACTGGGCGAGGATATCACCGTGCCCCGCAGCAAGATCCCCGAAATGGTGGCCCGTCTGCAGGGAATCGGGAGCGCAAACGGGCTCGTCATCGTTGTCTACGGGCACATCGGCGACGGGAACCTGCACCCCACGATCCTGTGCGACCGCCGCGACGCGGAGGTGATGAAGCGCGTGGAAAAGGCCGCCGGCGAGATTCTCGACGCTTCGGTCGCTCTGGGCGGAACACTGACCGGCGAGCACGGCATCGGAATCTTCAAGCGGGAACATGTCGCGGCAGGCGTCGATCCGGTCGCGCTCGAATACCTGCTCGGCATCAAGCGCCTGCTCGATCCCCACGGGATCATGAACCCGGGAAAGAAGCTTCCTCCCGAGTTTCAAAACGGGTGACCCTGGAAAAGCAAAGCGGCCGCGACGGAGCAGGGGAAATCGGGACCTGTCCCGAACTCGTTCATCGCCGGGATCCTCAGCCAATACCGATAGTCGGACATTCTTCGACGGGTTTCACAAAGGGTCGGGAAGGTCCCCGGTTTTTTCGGCAAGTTCCTGCCCGGAATACTGATGCACTCAGGAGCTTGATTTCTTCCGGGTAAACCCCCAGCTTTGCCGGGGGATTCTCACAGTTTGGCGTTTCCGGGAGGCAAACAATGGCCCACGGATGGACACGGACGCACACGGATTTTACCTTGTTAAGGCGAGCTCTTGTTGATCCGTGTTCATCCGTGGGCTATTGGCTTAATTGTTCCACCAGCAAATGTGCCCGAAGGACCAGCCCCTTTGAGGGGCTCACCAAACCAGGCCTCTGGCTTTGCCGGAGGTTCTGACTTCGGGCTTCGAAGCCCTGCCTGGCGGTCAGAGTGCATCCGGCTCGTTACTCATTTACGCGCGGTACGCGCATTTTCCCGATCACTGGAGCGACCGGTTCGGGCGCGGGGTGGTTTCTGCTCCGTTCGACCCTGAAGACGTGACGGACAATGCGGGTGCGGTCCGCATCGCGGATCGAAATGAAGAACATGCCCACATGGTACCGGCCCGTCTGGGTATGCGCGTTTATCCTGGAGGAATGAACTACCCTGCAGAGGATTTTCATCTTGGCGTTTTCGGGAGCAAGGCTCAGCTTGCAGTCCAGCATGGTGCCGGACGGGATCGAAGAGCTGTGGCGAATCGCCAGGCCCGAGCCGCTGATTTCGTACGTGTGGGTCTTTAGGGCGATGATCTTGGGGGCCGAGTCGTCTTCATCGAGGCTCGGCTGCTCCCCGAGAAACTCGACAGGGAGGAGGCATTTGACGCGAAAGAACTGGCGCCGCTGAATTCTCTGCGGCGGGCCGATTACCAGGAGGGAGAGTTGAGCGAGCGGCCTGCGCCATGTGTGCTCGACGATGCCGGTAAACGCATAGACCGCGTCGTCGCGTGCGAATGAAATCGTAAGCGTCTGCTGCTTGTGGATGGGCACCCGGATGCCCTTGTCGGTCGGCCAGGCGATGTACACCCTGTCTCCCACGATATCGTCTACCCGACTCCTGAGAGAAAACGAGTTCGGATCGTTCGGGAACTGGACCTGGAGAATGTCGTTTACCTCGATGACGACTTCTTTGCGTGCTCTTTCAGAAGTCCCATCGCCGGAACTCAGGTTCGGACCGACTTCGTATGAATTTGCAGCTTCAGCTTTCATCGGATGCCCCCTATAGTCGAGGTAACGCAGATTCCTACCCTTACTATGTGTTATATGAAATATGTGATTATCGTGACTTCTTATCGGCAGCAGTATTAAGATACCTTTATGATCTTTTTGCTTTTTTTCGCGATTTTCAGGCCGGGAAGGAAGACGGATTCTGAAGGCTAAACGCAGGCAGACGAACCATTTGGACTTCCGGCTTCCCGTGAGGTCAACGGAGAGGATCGGGGCGAGTCAGCGTGCGAGCCAGCCGCCGTCGACCGCGATGGTATAGCCGTTTACGTAGGACGATGCCTCGGAGGCGAGGAAGACGATCACTCCGCCGAGGTCCTCCGGTGCCCCCCATCGTCCTGCGGGAATGCGTTCGAGGATGGCCTTGTTGCGTTCGGGATCCTCGCGCAGCGGCTTGGTGTTGTCGGTGGCCATGTATCCCGGTGCGATGGCATTGCAGTTGATGCCCATGGGGCCGAGCTCGCAGGCCATCAGGCGGGTGAGGCCCATCACGGCGCTTTTCGAGGAGGTGTACGAGGGAACGCGGATGCCTCCCTGGAAGGAGAGCATCGAGGCGACGCTGATGATTCTGCCGCCCTGGCCCTGCTTGACCATTTGACGGACAGCGGCCTGGCTGAGCAGAAAAAGCGCCCTGATGTTGAGGTTCATCACCTCGTCCCAGTCTTTTTCGCTGAATTCGAGGAACGGGGCGCGGCGGATGATGCCCGCGTTGTTCACGAGGATGTCAAGCCTGCCGAGCGCTTCGACCGTCGTGCCCGCCACCTTTTCCGGCGCACCCGGGGAGGTGAGGTCGATCTGGAGCTGTTCGCACTGGCGCGCGAGTTTCCGGATCCTGGTCTGCGTTTCGGCACAGTCGATCACGTCGACGGCCATGATGTCTGCGCCGGCTTCCGCAAGCGCCAGGGCCATGCCCTGTCCCAGCCCGCGCGAGGCGCCGGTCACCACGGCAGCCTTGCCTTCCAGCCTGAACTTGTCGAGTATTCCGCTCATGGTTACTCCTCAGCACAGACAGGATTATTTCACCGCAGAGGCCCGGAAAATACAGGAATACTGATGGCCTCTTCGACGCGCGCTCTGCGTCGTTGCGGTGGACTACCGCAGGACGCTCACGTCGACCTTGTCCATGTCTCCGAAGGCCTGGTTTTCCCCGCCCATTGCCCACACGAACGCGTAGCCCCCGGAGCCGACGCCGGCGTGGATCGACCAGGGGGGAGCGAGCACGGTTTCCTTTTCCCGGACGACGACGTGGCGGGTCTCATCCGGGGCGCCAAGCAGGTGGAGAACACAGCCGTTCGGAGGCAGGTCGAAGTAGCAATAGACCTCCGTGCGCCGGTCGTGGGTGTGAGGCGGGAACGTGTTCCAGACGTTGCCCTCGTGCAGAATGGTAAAACCCATCACGAGCTGCGAACTGCGAATGCCGTTTTCATGAATGACCTGGTAGATCGTGCGGCGATTGGATTCCTTCGGCGTCCCCATTTCGAGGCGGTTCGCCTTTTCGACCGGGCAGTGCGTCGTCGGGAAGCTGGCGTGCGCCGGGTAGGAAGCCAGGTAGAACACGGCCGAGTCCTTTGCCGAGTCGCTGGCGAACTCCACCTTGCGGCTGCCGCGCCCGACATACAGGCTCTCGCGCTTGCCAAGGTGGAAGGTTTTTCCGTCGACCGTCACCGTCCCCGGGGCGCCCAGGTTGATGACCCCCGCCTCGCGCCGTTCGCAGAAAAACTCGCAGGCCATTTCGCGGCCGACTTCGAGCCCGAGCGGTGTGGAATTGGGCACGAGACCGCCGAGGACGGCGCGGTCGACATCCGTGTAGACCAGTTCCACGCGCCCCGGCTGGAACAGATCGCGGACCATGAAACGGGAGCGCAACTCGTCCGCGGTCATCCTGCGATAGGATTGCGCATCAGCGGTTTGAATCGTCCTCATCTTTCCTCCAAGAGTGCCTGCTCGTGCGGAACCGGTTCAGGAGCACGGATTCGCTATGGTAGCTGATTGAGCCCGCGTTCGCCAGTGTCGAGGGTGTTCGGGATTGACCCGCCGCGGCCCCGCCGTTCACGCACCGCCGGTTAACGTTACCGGTATCGTTAACATCCGCATTGTGAAACATTTTAAATCACATAGTGATCCGTAGGTTATTCCGGCGACAAAACCAAGTCAAGAAAATTCCTCAGCTCCGGGGCGCGACGGAAGCGGAGCCTCTATTCCCTGCGTGCTCAGCGTCTCGGCGGTGAAAAACGGCACTCAGCGGAGCAGGAGCTTCGCGCCCGAGAAGACCAGCACGAGGGCCACGGAGGCCCTGAGGGCCGGGTCGGGGATCCGGATGCTGGCGCGGCTTCCCAGAAGCACCCCGGGGACCGAGCCCACGAGCAGGAGGGCTGCGAGCGAGAAGTCGACGTCCCCCGCCCAAAGGTGCCCGAGCGCGGACACGCTCGCCAGGATCGCCGCGTGAAAAATGTCCGTCCCCACGAGCCGCCTCGCGGGCATCGTGTACATCGTGGCCAGGAACAACATGACGATGCTCCCGGCGCCGATGGAAGTCAGGCCGACCAGGAGGCCGGTGACCGCGCCCAGCACGACGGTCCACGTTCGGCTTCTGCGGCTCGGGGCCCCGTCCCCTTCGTCGCGAATTCCCTTTGGCCACCAGGCTCCCGCAACCAGCCGGAGCATCATGATCGACGCCACCACGATGCACACCCAGGCGAGGACCGAGCTGATCAGGGGTTCGACGGCTGCGCCCATGACGTCCTTGACCTTTTTGGCCGCCGCGATTCCGCACAGGGACCCCGGGAGGCTGCCCGCGCTCAGGGCCGCGGCAAGGTGCACGTCCACGTTCTCCAGGCGCCAGTGCCGGGCAGCGCCCGCGATCTTGGTGAGCGAGGCGCAGAACAGGTCGGTCCCGACTGCGATCGAAGGCGGAACGCGGAAAACGATGATCAGCATCGGCGTCATCAGCACGCCGCCGCCCACCCCCGTCAGCCCGATCAGGCCGCCGACGAGGAACCCCAACCCGACGATTTCCCACTGGCCCACTTGTCTCCCCCTCCCTGAGACGGAGTCCCTGGTGCGATGGTTCTGCTCCGATGCTAGGGGATTCGGGGAGTCAAGCATGCTTCGGAAAACCCGCAACGCGCGCAGCTTCCACCCTCAGCCACCCTCGCTTCGCGATAACGCTCTAAGTATGCCATGCTCCCGCCGACATTTCCCAACGCAGCACCAGAACACCGGGTCATGAACCGCCCGGCGTTACGTCACCCGGTGTCTTGGTGGTGATTCGGAAATGGGTAGCCAAGGCGCCCCGATTCCGCTAGGATTTCATGTCGAACGCAGGGTGCCACGCTGTCTCGAGCGGGGCTCCCCGCGAGCCGGATCGGGTGAAGTTGCAGACAAACCAGCCAGATGGGGGCTCCATGCTGATCGGGGTTCCGAAGGAGATTTTCCCGGGAGAGCGGCGCGTAGCGTTGACGCCGGCCGCCGTGCCGAATCTGAAGAAGCTCGGCTTCGATCTCCTGCTTCAGAGCGGAGCCGGAGCAGCCGCAGGCTATCCCGACTCCGTCTACCGGGAGAAGGGCGCCGCGATGACGCCGGAACGGGCTGAGGTGTTCCGGTCGGCCGATGTGATCCTTCAGGTCCTGAGTCACGGATCCAACGACAGGACCGGCAATGAGGACCTGCCTCTTTTGCGCCGCGGCCAGGTTCTGATCGGATTCCTGCGCCCGCTCGGGGCACTGCAGACGGTGCAGGAAGTCGCCGCGACCGGAGCGACGGCCTTCTCCATCGAGCTGATGCCCCGAATTACGAGGGCGCAGAGCATGGACGCGCTCTCGTCCATGTCGACCATCTCCGGATACAAGGCCGTGATCCTCGCGGCCGACACGCTCCCCCGCCTCTTCCCGATGTTCACCACCGCCGCGGGCACGATCATCCCGGCGCGCGTGTTCGTCATCGGAGCCGGCGTGGCCGGGCTTCAGGCCATCGCCACGGCCAGGCGGCTCGGGGCCGTCGTTTCCGCCTACGACGTCCGGGCCGCGTCGCGCGAACAGGTACAGAGCGTGGGCGGGCGCTTCGTCGAGCTGCCCGTCGAGGCGGGCGACGCCGAAGACAAGCGCGGATATGCCAAGGCGCAGGACGAGACCTTCTACAGGCGGCAGCGCGAGCTCCTGACGCGCGCGGTGGCGGAGAGCGACGTCGTCATCACCGCGGCGGTGGTGCCCGGCAAGAAGTCCCCCGTGCTGGTGACGCGCGAGATGGTCGAGCAGATGGCGCCGGGGTCGGTGATCGTGGACCTCGCCGCGGAGCGGGGCGGTAACTGTGAGCTCACGCGGGCAGAGCAGACCGTGATCGAGCACGGGGTCACGATCATCGGCCACATCAACCTGGCAAGCACGGTCCCCTATCATGCCAGCCAGATGTACGCCCGCAACATCTCCGCCTTCGTGGCACACCTCTTCCGGAGCGGCAAGCTCGATCTCGATCCCGCCGACGAAATCACGCGCGAAACCCTGCTGACTCACGGCGGCGAAGTCGTCAACTCGCGCATCAGGGAGTTCCACTCCCTCCCGCCCGTGCCTGCCCGGGCGGCGGGCGCAGAATGACACTTTTGTTCGAACGGCAACCTATCGGGAAACAGGACGCGGATGAACGCTGATTCAAACGGATCACCAAGTCTGCGATTTGACACAATCTGACATGAAAGGAGGAATATGGTGACGTCGGACCTCATCACAAGCCTCTACGTGTTCGTGCTCGCGGGATTCGTCGGATACGAGGTGATCCGCCGAGTCTCCCCGCTGCTGCACACGCCCCTGATGTCCCTCACTAACGCCCTGGACGCCATCGCCGTCGTGGGCGCCATCGTCCTGGCGGGCGAAGGCAGAGGCCGGCTGGCCACCATACTCGGAACCCTGGCCGTGATCGCGGCGACGAGCAACGTGGTCGGCGGATTCATCATCACCGACCGGATGCTGGGTATGTTCAAGGCCAGCAAGGCCAAAAAATCATGAGCCAGCCCGCGGCAGCAGAACACGTGATTGAGCTCGCCTACCTGGCAGCCACCGCGCTGTTCATTCTGTCTCTGCGCTGGATGAGCATGCCCTCCACAGCCAAACGCGGGGTCCGGGCGGGCGAGGTCGGCATGCTCATCGCGATCGTGGCCACGCTCCTGCACCACGGGATCGTGGATTACCGATGGATCGCGATCGGCCTCGTCCTCGGCTCCATCATCGGCGTTCCCCTCGGGCTCGTGCAGATGACGGCAGTCCCCCAGCGGACGGCGCTGAGTCATGCGTTCGGGGCCTTCTGCGTCACGCTGGTGGGAACGGCAGAATACTACCTCGGTGCACCTCAGATCCCCCCCTTCACGATGGCGGTCCTCGCCATGGAGGTGATCCTCGGCAGCCTGACCTTCACGGGCAGCCTCATGGCCGCGGGGAAGCTTCAGGAGGTCCTGCCCCAGCGCCCCATCACTTACCGGGGACAAAACCTGGTCAATCTCTCGCTCCTGGGGATCGCGGTGTTGATCGCGGCATACCTCGTGGTACACCCCGGCGCGGCCATGCTCTTCCCGCTGGTCATCGCCATCCCGCTGGTGTTCGGAGTCATGATGATCGTCCCCATAGGCGGCGCCGACATGCCTACGGTCATCTCCCTGCTCAACTCCTACGCCGGACTTTCGGCCGCGGCCATGGGTTTCGTCCTCGACAGCAAACTGCTCATCGTTGCGGGCGCGCTCGACGGATCTTCGGGCTTCATCCTGTCGATCATCATGTCAAAAGCCATGAACCGCTCGTTCACCAACGTCCTCTTCGGGGCGTTCGGGCAGGTTCAGGTTTCCGCGGCGGGTGAACAGCAGGCGCGCCAGGTGCGGAGCGCGAGCGCCGAAGAAGCCGCCTCGATTCTCTCTGCGGCGAACTCGGTCGTGATCGTCCCGGGCTACGGAATGGCCGTCGCCCAGGCTCAGCACAACGTGCGGGAACTCTTCGACTCGCTGGCCCGGCGCGGAGTGGACGTGAAGTTCGGAATCCACCCGGTGGCGGGACGCATGCCCGGCCACATGAACGTGCTCCTGGCCGAAGCGAATATCCCCTACGAC
>Ga0316628_100002020_pt1 | contig 14759 bp, 12 predicted proteins | sample OWC_Aug_M2_C1_D5_FD_207648 | JGI IMG/M metagenome (GOLD analysis project Ga0316628, IMG submission 207648) | Wetland soil microbial communities from Old Woman Creek delta, Ohio, United States - OWC_Aug_M2_C1_D5_C | ecosystem: Environmental > Terrestrial > Soil > Wetlands | place: USA: Ohio... | reverse complement strand
GTCCTGAAATCGTGCGAATTGAATCCGAACTGGGAATAGTTTGACCGGTACCTTCCCTAATCCTAAGAAGAACGGACTGAGAACACCCATATGCCAGGAATCATCAAGGAACGACTATTCACTCCGGGGCCGACGCCTCTGCTGATGGAAGCGCAGCTGCGCGCCCTGACCATGACGCTGCACCACCGCACCGACGCCTTCCGCGCGCTCATGCGCGAGACGCTCGACCTTCTGAAGTATTATTTCAACACCAAGAATGATGTCATCGTCTTCGCCAGTTCCGGGACGGGCGCCATGGAAGGCGCGGTATCGAATTTGCTCTCTCCCGGCGACCGCGTTCTGATCGGCACGGCCGGAAAATTCGGCGAACGCTGGGTCCAACTGGCGAAGGCCTATGGCATCGAGGCCGTCGTGGTGGAAGCGCCTTACGGCCAGACCGTGCCCATCGCAGAAATGAAGAAGCATCTTGAATCGAGCGGCGCCTTCCGCGCCGTGTTTATTCAGGCCACGGAAAGCTCCACCGGCGTGCGCAACGACGTTGAATCACTCGGCAAAGCCGTGAGCGCACTGCCGGATTGCTGCTACGTCGTGGACGCGATCACCGGCCTGGGCACCACGGATCTGCATCCGGACGAATGGGGTGTGGACATCTTGATCGGCGGATCGCAGAAAGCGACCATGATTCCTCCGGGCCTCGCCTTTGCCAGCATCAGCGAAAAGGCCGCGAAGGCCATGGAGAAATCCAAGCTGCCGCGCTACTACTTTGATTATGCGAAGGAGCGCAAGAGCCTGGCGAAAGGCGAATCCAGCTACACGCCGGCGACTTCGCTGGTTGTGTGCCTGCACGCGGCCCTGAATTACATCAAGGAACTCGGGCGCGAAAATCTGATCGCCAACGCCGCGCTTCTGGCCGAGGCTACGCGCGAAGCCGCCGTCGCCATGGGGCTTACCAATTTTGCGGTGGGTTCACCGGCAAACGCGGTGACCTCGATCAACGCGCCGACGGGAATTGAGTCCACCAAAGTGGTCAAGGAAATGAAATCGCGCTTTGGCGTGATTTTGACCGATGGCCAGGGCTCGATGAAGGGACACATGTTCCGCATCGCGCATCTCGGGTACTATGATTTTCTCGATCTTTTGGCCGTGCTTGGCGCTCTGGAGATCGTGCTCCAGAAAGTAGGCCACAAAGTGGAACTCGGCAGCGGCGTGCGCGCGGCCCAGAATGTGTATTTAAGGAAATCAGGGGTATAGGTGGCAGGGAGCAGGGTTTTGGGTTTCTCTGTGCCCTCTGTGTTCTTCGTGTACTCTGTGTCAAGCCTTTGAATTTTGGTCCAAAGTCAAAAGCCTTAACACAGAGTGCACAGAGGGGCACAGAGGACACGGAGAGTTGTGAGTGAACCTCGGTTCAGCGTGAAAAAACTTTCCTGAGCGAATGAAAACAAAATGAAAATTCTTGTGGCAGACAGCGTTCCCGACAATGTAATTGAAATTTTGAAAACCGACCCCTCCTGGGACGTCGTGAATCTTCCCAAGACCAAAGGTAACGTCGCGGAGGAAATTCGAGACGCCGATGCGCTGCTGGTGCGCAGCGCGACGAAGGTTACCGCCGCGCTGCTCGAAAACGCCAAGCGCCTGGTGGCCATCGGCCGCGCCGGCGTGGGCGTCGATAACATTGACCTTGACGCCGCCACGCGCAAAGGCGTCCTGGTCATGAACACGCCCGGCGGAAACGCCATCAGCGTCGCCGAGCACACCATGACCATGCTCCTGGCCATGGCGCATCCCGTTTCGCAAGCCGACGCCTCCATGAAGGCAGGGAAGTGGGAAAAGAAAAAATTCACCGGCAGCGAACTGCGCGACAAAACGCTTGGCCTGATTGGTCTCGGCACCATCGGCACGGAAGTCGCGCGCCTCGCCCAGGCGCACAAGATGACCGTCGTGGCCTTCGATCCCTACGTTTCCAAGGTCCTGGCCACTGAACAGAACATTCGCCTGCTGCCGCTCGAGGAAGTTTTGAAGACTGCCGACTTCCTCAGCCTGCATTGCTCGCTGACGCCCGAAACCACGCACCTGATCAATGCGAAAAATCTCGCGCTCACGAAAAAAGGCGTGCGCATCGTGAATTGCGCGCGAGGCGAACTGGTGGACGAAGCGGCGCTGCTCGCGGCGCTCGAAAGCGGCCAGGTGGCCGCCGCCGGCCTCGACGTGTTTGAAGCGGAACCTCCCTCCGACCCGCGCCTGATTCAGCACCCCCACGTGATTGCCACGCCGCACATCGCGGGCTCAACCGAGGAAGCGCAAAATGTGGTAGGCACGCGCATCGCCGAGCAATTGCGCAATTATCTGGCGACCGGCGCGGTCAAGAACGCGGTCAACATGCCGTCGGTTTCGCCCGAAGAATATAAAAAGCTGGAGCCGTATATCCAGCTCGGCGAAAAGCTGGGCGCGTTCGTCGCGCAACTCACGGAGAAGCCTATCGCGGAAGTTTCCATCAGTTATGACGGCGGCCTCGCGGACCTGAACACGCACCTGGTCAAAAACGCGGTATTGAAAGGCGTTCTCCGGCAAATCCTGGCCGAGCAAATCAATCTGATCAACGCGGGAAATTTCGCCGCGGCGCGCGGCATCGAAGTCGTGGAAGTGCGCAGCGGGCGCCGCGCCAAGTACACCAATTCCCTGGGCGTGGCCCTGCGCGTCGACGGAGATTCGGTTTCCGTCCTCGGCATGATCGGACTCAACAACGCCTTGCGCATCCTCGGCGTGAACAACATCGATATTGACGCGCCGCTCACCGGTTTCCTCCTGCTCTTCCGCAACCAGGACGTCCCCGGCGTCATCGGCAATGTCGGCACGCTGCTGGGGAAACACGCCATCAACATCGCCAATTTCGCGCTCGGCCGCATCCATAATTCGGACGAAGCCATCGGCATCGTCAACGTGGACCACAAAGTTCCGCCGGAAGTCTTGACCGAACTTCGCGCGATTCAGGCGGTGCGCCAGGCGCGGGTGATTGAGATTCGGTGAGCGGGTAGGGAAGAGCTTGGAATAAGTTCAAGAACCGCACCCTTGCAAAAACGGCAAGAGTGCGGCACCCGAAGAACCGAAGCCAGAGCCTAGCCCGCTACCTCAAACCGGCACATGAGCAGGCCTACCAAATCGTTTTGATCTGTTTGTGACTCCGGATCGTTCTGTCCTTCGTGACGAGAGCAATTCCCTCGGACATTGCGGTGGCTCCGATCAATCGGTCGCTTAGGTCGTTGGGATAGGTTGGGGGTAGCTGATTTGCCAGAATAGCGATCTGAGGAGTAATCGGGAACACCGCTGTTCGCGCTGAAATTTCCTCGAGATACGCTTCGGCGGTCCCGTTAAAGCTGACTCGGCGGTGAGTGACCAGCCAGGCTGCCTCCCAGAGCGTAATTGCAGAAATTCCAAGCCCGCCTGTCCGGCTGCTTTCACGGATTGTCTCTGTAGCGATTTTCGATAATTTGGCGGGTTCAAACGCGAGCCAGATCAGCACATGGGTATCGAGGAGGATCATCCGCCGTCGCCTGTGAACCGGCTATGGCGGACAGGTCGGATGGGTTGTCCTTTTATGCGCCAAAGCCGGACTTGTCCGCCGAAGCAGCAGGTTCTGCTGCGAAGGCGGATCATTTTTTTCGCAATCTTCGAGTCTTCATGATTTTCCAATCGCTGAGGGGGACAACGGGAGACTCAATGTCTCCGATGATCTTGCCTTTTCCGGCCATAAAGCCAAAGATATCGTCATTCTCCGGCTTCACGGGGACCACCTTGACGACCGGCTTGCCGCGCTTGGTCACAATCACCGGCTCGCCGGTGGCCTGGATGTCGTTCATCACTTTCAGGCAGCGCGCCTTGAACGTGCTCGCTCGCATCTGCTTCATGGTGTCCTCTTCGAGATCATGGTCATTTTAACATGACCAGATGAGAAATTCCCAATGAGACGAACCGGCCGGTTTGTTTTGGAAACGTCTATTTGCAAAACGGCTTCGCTCGTGGAGAATAGCGGGGCAGCATTTGCCCATATCCGTCATAAAAAGGGAGCACACTTGAAAAAAGTAATTCTGTTGATTCTACTTGCCACGGCAGCAAGTTTTGCGCAGCAGCCCGCCGCCACGGCTTCCAAGGCGAAAATCTTCACGCGCGAGGAATTTGACGCGCTGATGGCCAAGCCCGGCAGCGTGCTGTTGCTGGACGTCCGGCGGCCCACCGAAATTGCCACGAACGGAGGGTTCCCGGTGTACCTCAACATCCAGGCCGCGGACCTCGAAAAGCATCTGGCCGAAATTCCGAAGGGCAAGCCGATCATCACCGTTTCCAATCACGCGCACCGCGCCGGAATCGCTGCTGATTTTCTGGAAAGCAAGGGCTTCAAGATCGCGGGAGCCATTGGCGCGCAGGTGTACGAATCGCAGGGCGGAAAATTGGTGAAGTACGAACCGCTCAAGCCGGCGGCGGAAAACAAACAATAACGCTGGGCCAATGAATCGCAATTCGGCCAGGCTCCCATGGAGAGCCTGGCCACATGTGCCCGCCTCGCCGTTACTTGCTGATCTCCTGGATTTCCTTGTTCGTGAAATTTTCCTCGCAGACGTATTCCGAGATCTGCCAGTCCGGGCGCAGCTTGAACTGCTTCGTTCCAGTCCATGGCCTTGTGAACGCTTTTGGATCATCAAACGTAAAATCGATCTGCAAGAGGTCGGGGGCAACGCGGTGGATGCGTTCCACCAGATGCAAGGCATCGGAATGCGGCGTGCCGATTTGATCGAGCCAGGTCTTGTCGTTGAAGCCGACGGTATCGACGACGAGCGTATCTCCCTCCCACTTCCCGATGGAGTCTCCCATCCATGTGGGATTCTGGTCCTCGGGATGCTTCCGCCCGTCGGTATAGATTTGGCGGATGAAATGTCCAAATTCGAAGACGATCAGCACGCGGCCGGGCACTTCAAAAATTTCCATGGGAAAATTGAAAAGATAAATCCGCGGCACGCCGGGAGGAAAGCACGTCAACGTCGTGTCGTCCGACGGGCCCGTGTAGCCGCCCGTGTGAGGCGCCTTTGTCGACTTGAACTTGGCCATCGCCCAGGACGTCATCGGAGGTTCCTCTTTGCTGAATACAAACGCTCCTTCACCTGCGCTGGCGGCTCCGATGCGCGGGAATTGCGTCCAGACACCGGTCAGGTCGGCTCCCGGCGCCGCCTTTTGAGGATTTGCGGCAGCCTGCTGGCCGGCAGTCTGAGCGCGCACCGGGGAGGAGAGCGCGAGCGTCGCGAGCAACGCAAAAGACAAAATCATCGAGCGGTTAACCACCGTGAAACTCCTTCCCGAATGTAATCCGTCGAGCCGGAATTTTCGGCCGGAGGGATCAATACTCGTTCCCCTCGCGCGGCTTCAGTTCTCTGCCATCCGAGAAAACGACTTTCTGCAAACGCAAAATTTTTGAGCCGTCCTTGGCGCGATTTCCCACAATCGTGACCTGGTCTCCCGTCTTGATCGAATCCTTTTTCCAGCCCGCGCGGGCCAGGTTGTTCGGGCTATCGGCCTCCACGAGCCATTGTTCGGAGTTGCCCTTGTCATCTTTTGTTTCCAGATGAATGGCGGAGTGCGGGTTTATGAAGGCGAACTCGGTCACCGTCCCTTTCAGCGATACGGCTTTCGACATGTCATAGGCCGACAAACCATGATGCGCGAACAGGTTCCCGGCAGTCATGAAAACAATGAGCGCCGCGCCAAAAGCCGCACCTGAAAGGATTGCCATCCTGTTTTTCACAGTTACCCCCGGCCTGCAAGATAATGTCCCGGCAAATTCCATGGACCTGATTCTCCCTAATGTAATACACCCGTGGACTCGTTGCACGTATATCAGGCAATTCTAATCGCGGGAACTCCGCGGCGTGACCTGGTCCCGTAGTGCTCTCACTTCCTGACCGTCTCCCGGAAATTTCACGCGCCGCCTGGAACAAGTATTCGCTCCCGGCCAAGGTTCTGACTATACTTCTATTCCTCCGGCCTTCCCGCGGTTTTCCCGTAATCAGGGTGGGGGCGAAGAAGAAAATCCAATGACACCTGAAGAACAGCGCCTCGACGAATCCCGCCTGCACACCAAACACTGGAAGCGTTGGGGGCCGTATCTTTCCGAGCGGCAATGGGGCACGGTGCGCGAGGATTACAGTCCGAACGGGACCGCCTGGGAATATTTTCCGCACGAGCATGCCCGTTCGCGCGCCTATCGCTGGGGGGAAGACGGAATCGGCGGAATCAGCGACCGGCACCAGCGCGTCTGCTTCGCCCTGGCTCTGTGGAACGGGCGCGATCCCATTTTGAAAGAGCGTTTGTTCGGCCTCACGGGAAACCAGGGCAATCACGGCGAAGACGTGAAGGAGTGTTATTTCTATCTTGATTCGACGCCCACTCATTCCTACATGAAATATCTGTACAAATATCCGCAGGCGGCGTATCCGTACGAGCAACTCGTCGAGGAAAACGGCAAACGCGGCAAGCGCGACCCGGAATTCGAGCTGATGGATACCGGCGTGTTCGACGAGAACCGCTACTTCGACGTCTTTATCGAATACGCCAAGGCCGCGCCCGAAGAAATCCTGATCAAGATTACCGCCTGGAACCGCGGGCCCGAGGAAGCGCCACTCGATTTATTGCCCACGCTCTGGTTTCGCAATATCTGGTCCTTTGGAGAGAAGCACGGGCATCCGAAGCTGTGGCGCATTCCGGACATCATGGGCGCGGCGGCGGTTGCGGCGGAGGAAAGCCGTTACGGCCAGCGCTGGATGCTGGTGGACGGCGCTCCGGAAATGCTCTTCACCGAAAACGAAACCAATTTTCAGCGCCTGTATGGCGCACCGGCAGGAAAACTGTACGTGAAGGACAGTTTCCATGATTACGTGGTGCACGGCGCGAAAGAAGCCGTGAATCCGGCGCAAACAGGGACGAAATGCGCTGCGCATTTCCACGCCCAAATTGCGCCGGGCGCTTCCGCAACCTTCCGTCTGCTGCTGACGACCGTCGAACCAAAACAGGGAGCGGCAAACCCATTCGGACCCGAATTCGAGAAAACATTCGATCTGCGGCGCGGCGAGGCCGACCAGTTCTATGCACGCCGTTTTCCGCAGGAACGCTCGGAGGACGCGCGCAACATCACGCGCCAGGCATTCGCGGGCATGCTCTGGTCCAAGCAGTGCTATCACTACGATGTGCGCACGTGGCTGGAAGGCGATCCCGGCCAGCCTCCTCCTCCTCCTGAACGCAAGAAGGGGCGCAATCACGATTGGACGCATCTGTACAACGCGGATGTGCTCTCCATGCCTGACAAGTGGGAGTACCCGTGGTTCGCCGCGTGGGACCTGGCGTTTCACACCATCGCGCTGTCGCTCGTGGATCCGGACTTTGCGAAAGATCAGCTGATCCTTCTGCTGCGCGAATGGTACATGCATCCGAACGGGCAGTTGCCCGCCTACGAGTGGGCCTTTGGCGACGTCAATCCGCCGGTGCATGCCTGGGCGGCGTGGCGCGTGTACAAGATCGAAAAGCGCATTCGCGGCCGCGCCGATCGCGGCTTTCTCGAGCGCGTGTTCCACAAGCTGCTCTTGAATTTTACCTGGTGGGTGAACCGCAAGGACCCGGACGGCATGAACGTGTTTCAAGGCGGATTTTTGGGCCTCGACAATATCGGCGTATTTGACCGTTCGCAGCCGTTGCCTACGGGAGGCCACCTCGAGCAATCCGACGGTACCAGCTGGATGGGCATGTATTGCCTGAACATGCTGGCCATCTCCCTGGAACTGGCGCGCGAGGATCCGGCCTACGAAGATGTGGCCAGCAAATTTTTTGAGCACTTCGTCCACATCGCCAGCGCGATCAATGCGCATGGCGCGGACGGAGTTGCTCTGTGGGATGAGGAAGACGGATTTTTCTATGACGCGATTCATCTGCCGGATGGCGGCCAGCAAACGCTGAAGGTGCGTTCCCTGGTGGGCCTGATTCCATTATTTGCCGTGGAGACGCTCGAACCGGAACTCATCGCGCGCCTGCCGGGCTTTCAGCGGCGCATGCAATGGTTCCTGGATAATAAGCCGGGCTTCGCCAACCGCGTGGATAGCAGCCAGAGCTCGCCGAACGGACCCCGCCGCCTGCTTTCGCTGGTGGACCACACGCAACTCGTGCGCCTCCTTGGCCGCATGCTCGATACGGAGGAGTTCCTTTCGCCGCATGGCATCCGCGCGCTTTCCAAGTACCACGCGGCGCATCCTTATATCCTGCAGATCGATGGCATGGAACGCCGCGTGGAATATGAACCCGGGGAATCGCAGTCCGGCTTGTTCGGCGGCAACTCGAATTGGCGCGGCCCGGTCTGGTTTCCCATGAATTTCCTGATGATCGAGTCGCTGCAGAAGTTTCATCACTATTTCGGCGACGAGTTTCGCGTGGAATGCCCGTCCGGTTCCGGCCGGCAAATGTCGCTATGGGACGTGGGCGCGGAAATTTCGCGCTCGCTGACGCACATTTTTCTGCGCGATGAAAACGGGCGGCGCCCCCTAAACGGTTCGCTCGAAAAATTCCGGAACGATCCGTACTGGCGCGATCTCATTTTGTTTTACGAATATTTCCATGGCGATACCGGCGCGGGACTCGGCGCCAGCCACCAGACCGGCTGGACCGGCCTCGTTGCCAAGCTTCTGGAACAGACCGGCGAGTAGGGCAGGGTTGCGCAGCGCGGATCAATAAGTCCCCAGGTCTGACCTTTCCGCTGTCAGGACAAGAGCCCCGGGCCGCAGCAATGGCGCGAGTTGAAAGATTCTTGTAGCCCGCCTCTTCAGAGGCGGGGATTTTCTTTCGTGCATTAGATCATCCGATCTCGAACAGGGAAAGGAATTCCCATGAACTTCCACGACAAAATTGTTTTGGTAACCGGCGGCACGGGCGGCCTCGGCCGCGAAGTCTCTATGGCATTTCTCGAGGCGGGCGCGGCGCTTACCGTGACCTTTCAGCACGCGGAAGAATTCGATGCGCTGGCAGCCGCCGCAAAAAGTGCCGGAGCCGCGCTGCCGGAGGGCGCCTCCGTGGACGTGACAGACGCGCAAGCCGTCGAGAAATGCATCGCGGAAATTGTCGCGAATCACGGACGCCTCGATATCATGGTGAACACCGTGGGCGGTTACGCAGGCGGCGCGAATCTCTGGGAAGCCGATCCGCGAACCTACGACCGCATGCTCGGCCTTAATCTGAAAGCCGGTTTCGTCCTGGCGCGCGCCGTCGTGCCGCAAATGATCAAACAAAATAGGGGCTGGATCGTGAACATCGCGTCGAAGGCCGCTTACGATCACGCTGCCGGCGGCGCGATGTACGCTGCGTCAAAAGCGGGAGCACTGGCGATGTTCGATTCGCTGGCCGCCGAAGTGAAGCCGCACGGCATCAACGTGAATTCCGTTCTGCCCAGCATCATAGATACCGCGGCGAACCGCAAAGCCATGCCCGGAGCCGATTTTTCCAAGTGGCCAAAGCCCGAGGAAATCGCACGCGTCATTTTATTTTTGTGTTCGGAAGAAGCTCGCGTGATCCACGGCGCCGCGATCCCCGTGTATGGGAAGACGTAAAACGGTGACTAGTGACTAGTGACTGGTGACTGGTGCAACCCCTGCGGCTGCTCGACGAGTTCGACCAGCACTTTTTCCCCGTCGCGCGCCGGAACGAGAAAGAAATTCACGCGTGTGCCGTTTGCGCCGGAGCGCGTCGCGGGAAAAATCGGCTCGATTTTGAATTTCTCGCGCAGAATTTGCGTCGCGCGGTCCACATCGGTTACATCGATTTCCACCTGCTGAATTCCTTCGCCGAACTTTTCCAGAAAACGCGCAATCGCGCCGCCTTCGCCGGGCGCATTCGTCGTAAGAATATCCAGGCGCAGTGGAGGCATCTGGCTTTGCGGAAACGCAAGCTCGAATTCGATGACATCCTGATCGGCGGGAGCGTCAGCCAGCGGCGGCGAACCGTTGGCGGCGCGAATTCTCTCAAAAGTTTCCGGCAGGACGGCAATGCCAATCGTCATTCTTGGAGTTGAACTTTTCACACCGCTTGTCTGCACAAATTGATCCTGGACGGCAAGGGCGCGAAAGTCCGGATCTTCCATCCATTGCGGGAACCAATTCAACGTGCGCGCGGTCCCGCTGGAGAATAAACTTTGCGCGGCCTGGGCGCGCTGCTCGGGGGATGCATCCGCGAGCCGGCCGATCAGCGCCGGGTCCGGCGGCGGATTGCTTGTAAGGCGCACCTCGTGAGGAATATCCTGGCTCCGGCTCACGCCCTTTTTCGCCGCGACGATGGAAGCCGTCATCGCGACGGCGATGACCCCGCCCACGATGCCCAGCGAAAGCCCCGTGGAAATGTGCACCCACGGTTCGCCCAGCATTTTCGCGCCGATGAACATCAGGATGACCGCCAGGCCTTCATCGAGATACCGGAAATACGGCAAAATTCCCGCCAGCAGAAAATAAAACGCGCGCAGGCCCAGGATGGCGCAGACATTGGAGCTATAGACCAGAAACGGATCGTGCGTCACGCCGAAAACCGCGGGGATGGAATCCAGGGCAAAAACCAAATCCGTCGTTTCCAGCACCAGGACGACGAGGAACAGCGGCGTCGCCAGCCACCTGCCGTTTTCCCGCACAAACAATTTCTGCCCGTCACCGGTGTGCGACATGGGCAAAATTCTTCGCACCCATTGCACCACCGGATTTTTCTCCGGATGCACGGAATGGTCCGCGCCGAGCAGTTTGAATCCCGCGTACAGCAAAAATGCGCCGAACAGATAGAGAATCCACTCGAAGCGCTGAATCAGAATGGTTCCCACGCCAATCATTGCGCCGCGCAGGATCAGCGCGCCCAGCACTCCCCAGAACAGCAGCCGGTGCTGGTAGCGCGGCTCAACGCGAAAAAACTGGAAAATCAGCAGGAAGATGAAAACGTTGTCCACGCTGAGCGATTTTTCGATGACGTAGCCCGTGAAAAATTCAAGGCCCGGTCCGCGCCCATGCGAAAAAAGAATCCAGAGTCCAAATCCGACGGAAAGCGCGACCCATACCGCGCTTTCGAGCGCGGCCTCGCGCAGCGGAATCACATGCGCGCGGCGATGAAACAGGCCGAGGTCCAGCAGCAGGAAAACCGCCACCGCGGCATTAAAGACGATCCACAGCGTCCAGGTGCCCATCTATGCGGCGCTCGTTTCCAGTAATAATTTTCGGAGATCCGGCCCCACGTTGTCATTCCGAGTCCCGGTAGGGCCGGGATAAACTCCGCGAGGAATCCCACCGCGGTTTAATCTAATGAAATGAGAGATTCTTCGGCACGCAGTGAGACTCGATTCACGGGGACCGTTCACCGGGAGCGGATCGGAATCGTTTCGGGTTATTCCGCAGCCTGCCAGGGTACTCACCGCTGGAGAAAACCTCAGTGGTCAGAATTTTGAGCCGTATCGTTGGGTTTCGCGGCGTTCAGATTTGACAATGCCACGAGCGTCGTTTCACCCGGCCGCACCGTAACCGGCAAATCCCAGCGCAGCCGCACATCTCCCGAAATCGCCTGAATGCCAATCATGCTGATCCAGTACGTGCCCGGCGCAATACTCGCGAACGATCCCCGGCCGTCCAGGTCCGTGTCGGTCTGGCCCGCCAGGTAGCGCTGTGTCGCAAGTTCGATGGTGCGGCTTTCCAGACGCTGTTTATGGCCGTCCCGCAGGTGCTCCCATTTTACGGATGGATTCTTGTCAGCCAGGTCGATATCGATCCCCTGCACGCTCTCCGGCACGGAGCCGATGAACTTGCGGATGGCCGCCGTATATTCGTCCTTCAGTTGTTTATATTTTTCGGGGTTTGATTCGCGGTCTTTTTCCTTGAATTTCGCATTGGGAAAGCCCACTCCCTTGAATCCAAGGTTCCGCTTCATATAGGCATCGAAAAATTCCGGTACATCCACGATTTCGTCCGCGGTCAGGCTCTTCGTGAAATCTCCGCCGGAAAGATTCACGGAGCGGCGCTTTTTCATCCACGCTTTCAACTCGGGAGAAACAGTGAGGGCGTCCACAAATTTGTCGAAATCGGGCGCGGGTTCGAGTTGCAGGGCCTCGCTGCGAATGTCGTCGAGGCTTTTACTGAGCAGGTAGAACGTCAATTGCCGCACCGGCTCGGGACGCCCTCCCGTGGGCGAGACGCGCGCGGTGAAATCGATCCGTCCGGGCGCCTGTGCGGCAAGAAGCCCGGGCATGGCGATCAGGAACAGGCCAACGGCAACAGCGGCGGTGCAAAAATGCGATTTCGTTTTCATGGGGCTCCCCGCGAAGTGTACATCGCCGCAATGCCAATGAAAACGGTTCCTCGCCGGACTGTTTCCCACGGTCATACGGCGAAAAAGACTCGCGAATCGCGCGAGCGAAATTAGAGGAGACGGAACGTCACTTCGATGGGGACCACGACAGGCACGGGTTTGCCGCCCGGACCCATGGCCGGTTTGAAGCGCCACTGCTTCACCGCTTCCACCGCTTTTTCTTCCAGGCCCAAGCCGGGACCCTTCACGACCTGGATTTCAATGGCGCGCCCATCCGGCGTGATGACCGCCTGGAGCACCACCGTGCCTTGATATTTCGCTTTGCGCGCTTCCTCGGAATATTTCGGATCGGGGCAATACGCGCACGAAGGATACCCAACGCCGCCCGTCCCGGGATGAAAATATCCGCCACCGGTTCCGCCGCCCGTACCCGGTCCAAGCCCGCCGCCTTCGCCGCTTCCGATTCCGGTTCCTGTGCCGCTTCCTATCCCGCTGCCGCCGCCGGGTCCGCCCGAACCATTAATCAGCTTGGCCAGCGGATCGCCGTAGTTGTCCAGATTGGGGCTCGGAATTTTCAGGTCCGGAGGCCCGAGCAGGGTCGCCTCAATCTTGGAATCCGGCTTTGTCTTGACCATGGGAGGTGCAATTTGCGTCATGCTCCACTTGGGCAATTTACCCTTGGTCGCAGGGAGCTGTTCTCGCGCGCCGCCTCCGCCGCCGCCTCCCGCCTTGTCCTTGCCGGGAGGAAGTTTCATGGTGTAATCGGAAATATCAATCGGCGTGAACAGCATGTTATTCACGGGATTTGCCGTTGCCTTGGTGGCCAGCGAATAGAGCGGAAAGAAGACCAGCAAGGTGATGCCGATATGCACAGCCAGGGCAATCGCTTGCGCCGGCCCGAACGCTTTGTCCTTGGTCCAAATATCCCTGACCTTGACCGGCTGGCTCGTCACCTTCAGAGGCGGCAGCTTGGGCGGGGAAATAAGGTCGCGAATATTCTGCCAAAGGACCTTATAAGGCGGTTGCCAATCGACGGTCATGCGGGAAGAAACGGCCTTGGGTGTTGGCTTGAACCACTCTTTGAAATTCTCGCCGATGCCCGTGCCGAATCCTTCCGGAGTGAACACGGCGGGCTTGCCGTTCTTCGGTATTTTTATGGGACGCTCAGCCAGGAAATCTTTCAGGTTGGAAAGAAAGCCGCGGGAAAGCGGTTTCTGAGATCCGGCCAGGCGCGGCGCAGAGTCCCCCGCGGGCAGGGTCACCTTGGGTGCTGGTGTCTCCGGTGCACTCCATTTAGGCGCAATCGTACTCAAGGTTTCCTGTCTCACTGTGCCGTGAAATCCCCCTACGTCTACGATTCCAAAGCGGCACGAATGGATGCCTGTTGGCGTAAAGCTGACAGACCGCCAAATCCATTGTAACATTGTGACGCAACCACGAGGAAGCTGGTTTCCGGACACGCAAGTACAGGTCGACAGTACAGGATTCTACTGTCCTGGTCGCACCCGCTAACATTTAACTTATGCCCAAAATTGTCGACTTGAAAAGTACCTTAAATCTTCCGCGCACCGACTTCCCGATGAAGGCGAGCCTCCCCAAGAACGAGCCGAATCAGCTCGCCGAATGGGAGGAGAAGAAACTCTATCACCGCATCCAGCAATCCCGCGCCGGGGCGCCGACCTACGTCCTGCATGACGGGCCGCCGTATCCTACCGGCACGATCCATCTGGGTACCGGCCTGAACAAGATCCTCAAAGACATGGTCGTGAAGTCGAAAACCATGGCCGGATTCCGCGCCCCCTACGTTCCCGGCTGGGATTGCCACGGCCTGCCCATCGAAACGCAGGTGGAAAAGGAACTGGGCGGCAAAAAGGGAAGCGTCCCGCCCGGAGAATTCCGCCGCATGTGCCGCGAATTCGCAAACCGCTACGTGGATCAGCACCGCAGGGATTTTAAGCGCCTGGGCGTTTTCGGGCAGTGGGAAGACCCGTATCTCACGATGAGTCCGCAGTACGAAGCCACCATCGCCGACGCCTTCATTACGTTTCTCGAAAAAGGCTACGTCTATCGGGGGCTCAAGCCGGTGTACTGGTGCATCGTCGATTCCACGGCGCTCGCCGAAGCCGAAGTCGAATACGAAGATCACACGAGCCCGTCGATCTGGGTGAAATTTGCGGTCGAGCCCGGACCTGCCGCGGAAAAGCTTGGCGGGAATGTCAGCGGAGTGATCTGGACCACCACGCCCTGGACGCTGCCGCACAATCGCGCACTCGCCTTTCATCCTGACTATGACTACGTCGTCGCGGAAACATCCGCGGGCGCGTTGCTGCTGGCGGCGGACCTGGTTGGCCCGGCGCTGGACGCATTGAAGCTGGAAGCAATCAGCGTGCGCGGCCCTTGGAAAGGAAAAGATC
>Ga0316628_100002019_pt1 | contig 14761 bp, 14 predicted proteins | sample OWC_Aug_M2_C1_D5_FD_207648 | JGI IMG/M metagenome (GOLD analysis project Ga0316628, IMG submission 207648) | Wetland soil microbial communities from Old Woman Creek delta, Ohio, United States - OWC_Aug_M2_C1_D5_C | ecosystem: Environmental > Terrestrial > Soil > Wetlands | place: USA: Ohio... | reverse complement strand
CGGTGCTGGGGCGCGTGCCCGCCTAGACCTCCTCGACGCCTGCCGGATTGCGCGCCCGCGACTGCAGCCACATCACCCCGAACAGGTCCGAGAGCGACACCCAGAGTCGGCCGAGGTTGGTGTACTTCGACCGGCCCGTGGCGCGATGGCGGTGGTTCACCGGCAGGAAGGCCGTTCCGTAGCCCTCGCGGGCCATCAGCGCAGGCAGATAGCGGTGGATGTGGTCGAAGTAGGGGAGCCTGAGAAAGGCCTCGCGGCGAAACGCCTTCAAGCCGCAGCCCGTGTCGTTGGCGGTGTCGCGCAGCAGCCGCTTGCGCACGCCGTTGCCGATCCGCGAAGCGACCTTCTTGGCGCGGCTGTCCTGCCGCTTGATCCGCTCGCCGCCGACCATCGCCAGCCCCGGACCGCCGGCAAGCAGCGCGTCGACGAGCTTCGGGCCGTCCGCCGGATCGTTCTGTCCGTCGCCGTCGAGCGTCACGATGATCTCGCCGCGGGCGCCCAGAACCCCAGTGCGGATGGCGCGGCTCTGTCCCGCGTTCCGGCGATGGCCGAGCACGCGCAGTTCGGGAATCTCGGCCTCAAGCGCCTTCAGCGCCGCGCGCGTGCCGTCGCGACTCGCATCGTCGACGAAGACGATCTCGAAGCGCCTCCCGCGGAACGCGGCAGCGATCTCGCGGGCAAGCGCGGGCGCCGCGCCCTCCTCGTCGAACACGGGCACGACCACCGAGATCTGTGGCGTGGAAGCGGGGGCGGGGCGGGCCATGGCCCTCCATAGCCGAAAAGCTCGCCCGGGGAAGGATCATGCCCACGAGCCTTCTCGCGCGAAGGCTCGATTCTGGTGAAAATCTTAGAGCGTGACAGCCCAGAAAGGGACATCCACTGAGCAGCTGTCACGCTCTAAGGGGGCCGAATGACGCTTCGGGGGGAACTCACGCGATGGAGCCGCGGCTGGCGGGGACCTGCGGCTGCGGCGTTCGTGGCCTTCCTCGCCGGCCTGCCCGGCCTGATCGCCGTCCCCCCCCTGGACCGGGACGAATCCCGCTTCGCCCAGGCGACCGCCCAGATGCTGGAGACCCGCGACTTCGTGGTGATCCGCTACCAGGAGGAACCGCGGTTCAAGAAGCCGGTCGGCATCCATTGGCTGCAGGCGGCGAGCGTCAGCCTCTTCTCGAGCCCGGAGGCGCGCGAGATCTGGGCCTACCGGATCCCTTCGCTGCTGGGCGCGATGCTCACGGCGGCCGCCTGCGCCTGGGGCGCGGCGGCATTCTTCGGACCGGAAGCCGGGCTGCTCGCGGGCGCGATGCTGGGCGCGAGCTTCTTGCTCTCGACGGAAGCGTTCATCGCCAAGACCGACGCGGTGCTCTGCGGGGCCACGACCCTGGCCATGGCGGCGCTCGGGCGAATCTACGCCTCCGCGCGGGACGGTCCGGCCGCGGGACGCCGCCTCGCCATGCTCTTCTGGGCCGCGATCGGCGTCGCGATCCTGGTGAAAGGGCCGGTCGGACCGATGGTCGCAGGGCTCGCCGTCCTGGCGCTGGTGATCGCGGATCGACGGCCCGCCTGGCTCACGAGGCTGAACGCCTACTGGGGGCTGATCCTGGTGCTGATCATCGTCGGTCCCTGGGCAGGTGCGGTGACGGTGGCGACGGACGGCGGATTCTGGAGCGCCGCGCTTGGGGGCGACCTCGCGCCGAAACTCGTGGGCGGACAGGAGACGCACGGCGCGCCGCCGGGGACTCACACCCTGCTTGCGCCGCTGCTCGCCTTCCCGATGACGCTGATGCTGCCGGCCGCGCTCGTCACGGCCTGGCGGCGGCGCGGCGAACCGGGCGTGCGCTTCGCGCTCGCGTGGCTGATCCCGACCTGGCTGGTGTTCGAGGCGCTGCCGACCAAGCTCGTCCACTACACCCTCCCGACCTACGGCGCGCTTGCCTGGCTGGCGGCGGCCGCCCTTGCGGAGCCGCTCGGCGGCCGCGTGCGGTGGATCGGAGCGGCGCTGCAGGCGATCGCCGGCGTGGCGCTGGCGGCGGGGTGCTTCTACCTGACCTCGCGCTACGGCGAGCGGTCGGACGCGCCGGAAGCCGTGATCGCCGCCCTGCTGCTCGCGGCGGCCGGTGTCGCAGCCGCCTGGCTCATGGTGCGCAAGGCTCCCCTGCCGGCGATCGCCTCGGGCGTCGGGCTAGGCCTGCTCGGTCACGCGGCCCTCGCGGCGGGACTCGCGCCCCGGCTCGCACCGCTCTGGCTCTCGGCGCGTGTCGAAGAGGCCCTGGGCCGGGCGCAACTGCTGCCTAGCCAGGGCCTCGCGGACGCGCCGGTGACGGTCGCCGGATACGCCGAGCCCAGCCTTGTCTTCGAGCTCGGCACCGACACCGAGCTCGGCGGCGCCGAGGACGCCGCCGAGGCGATGGTCGAGCACCGCCCCGCGGTCGTCGAGGCGAAGCAGGAGCCGGCCTTCCGCCAGGCGCTCGCCGATGACCATGCGCGCGCGATCGAGGTGGCCCAGATCAAGGGCGTGGACTATTCCACCGGCCACGAGCTGACCTTGCGCGTTTACAAGGCGCCGGACGCGCCGAACGGGACAGTGCCTGGAGACAAGACGCCATGAGCCGTCGCATCGAGATCGTCGAAGTGGGTCCGAGAGACGGCCTGCAGAACGAAAAGGCGCTGCTGGAGATCGACCAGAAGCTGGACTTCATCAGTCGCCTGGAGGCCGCGGGGGCGCGGCGGATGGAGACCGTGTCCTTCGTCAACCCGAAGCGCGTGCCGCAGATGGCGGGCGCGGAGGAGATTTCGGCCGCGCTGCCGCACCGGGAGGGCCGCTCGCGGATCGGGCTGGTGCTGAACGAGCGCGGCTGGGACCGCTGCCTCGCCGCCCGCTGTGACGAGGCGAACATCGTCGTCTGCGCGACGGACGGCTTCGGCATCCGGAACCAGGGCGCCTCGGTGGACGAGCAGGTGGCCACGATGCGGACGATCGCCGCGCGCAAGCACGCCGAGGGCGGCCCGCCGATCACCGTCACCATCTCGGTGGCCTTCGGCTGCCCCTTCGAGGGGGAAGTGCCCGAGGCGCGCGTGGCGGACATCGTCCGCGCCGCAGCCGAGGCGAAGGTGGACGAGCTGGCGCTCGCCGACACGATCGGCGTGGCCGACCCCTGGCTCGTCCGTCGCCGGATCGAGGCGGCGCGGAAGGCCGCGCCCGGCCTGCCGCTGCGGATGCACTTCCACGACACCCGCAACACCGGCCTCGCCAACGCCTTCGCCAGCGTCGAGGCGGGCGTGGACGTGCTGGACGCGAGCTGCGGCGGCCTGGGCGGCTGCCCGTTCGCGCCGAACGCCACCGGCAATATCGGCACCGAAGACCTAGTCTACATGCTGGAGCGGGCGGGCTTCGAGACGGGTTACGACCTCGACGCCCTGATCGCGACCGCCGACTGGGTGACCGGCCTGCTCGGCAAGGAGCCTACCGCCTCGGTGAGCCGGGCGGGCGGCTTCCCGCTACGCGCGGCCGGTTAGGCGCCTGAGCACGGGCCGCGCCACCGCGGCCCCGACCACCAGGGGCGACAGCAGCCAGGCGGCGAGCCGCTCCGGCAGCGTCTGCGCCCGCTTGCGGAAGTAGCGGGCGAGGCCGACGCCCTTGTGGAACTCCACCCGCAAGGGGCTCGTCTGGCTGGTGTGGCCGAGATGGATGACCTCGGCCTTCGGATGGAACAGGACGAGGCCGCCCTGCCGGCGCACCCGCCAGCAGAGGTCGACGTCCTCGACATGCAGGAAATAGCCCTCATCGAAGCCGCCCACGGCGTCGAAGTCCTCGCGGCGCATGCAGAAGCAGGCGCCGGAGATGGTGGGCGCCGGGACGGCGGCCTCGGGCAGGGTCTCGTCCTCCCAGTGCACCTCATAGCGCCGCCACCCAGGCACCCTTCGCGCCAGGCGGCTCAGCGAGAGCAAGGCCGACACGGGCGTGATCTCGCCGCGGCGCCCGCCACGCTGCTCCGAGCGGTCGGCGTTGAGCACCCGACTGCCGATGACGCAGGGCGCGGGGCGGCCCTCGATCTCACGGACGAGCTCGGCGATGCAGGCGGGCTGCAGGAAGGCGTCGGGATTGAGGAACACGAGCCGCTCGCCGCGGGCCTTTCGGACGCCGAGATTCGCCCCTCGGGCGAATCCGACGTTGCCTTGTCCCCTCACCAGCACGACCCGCGGGTCGCGCTCGGCGAGGGTGCGAAGCACGTGCGCCTCGGCCTGCGTCGAGCCGTTGTCGACGATGACGAGCTCGTCGACCAGCGGGTCGCGCAGCACGCAGGCGAGGCTCTCCTCGAGCGCCTCGCCCGTCATGTAGACGACCATGACCACCGACACGGTGCGGCGCGCCGTCAGGAACGCCCCAAGCTCCGCCGGCTCGGCGGCGACGACAGGCGCGACGATGCCGTTCATCAGCCTTCCCTAGACCGCCGCCGCCCGCGGCTCCGATTCGCCACCCGCCCCATGCGCAAGATCAGGGGGACTCGCCTCAGAGGCAAGTGCATTTGCGGCTTCGGCGAGCCCCAAAAGCTCCTGGCGGTCGGAACCGAGGCGCCGAAGCGCCACCTGCCGCAGCTCGGCCTCGCGCCGGCCGACGACGGCGATCACCGGAACCTTGGCGAGGCTGTGCTCGCGCACCTTGTATCCCACCTTCTCGTTGCGCAGGTCGAGCTCGACGCGCAGTCCCGCCGCGCTCAGCGCCGCCGCCGCCTCGCGGGCGTAGCCATCGGCGTCCGAGGTGATCGTGGCGACCACGACCTGCACAGGCGCGAGCCACAGCGGGAAGGCGCCGGCGTAGCTCTCGATCATGATGCCCAGGAACCTCTCGACGGAGCCGCAGATCGCGCGGTGGAGCATCACCGGGCGATGCTTGGCGCCGTCCTCGCCGATGTAGTTGGCGTCGAGCCGCTCGGGCAGCACGTAGTCGAGCTGCAGCGTGCCGCACTGCCACGTCCGGCCGATCGCGTCGCGCAGGTGGAACTCGAGCTTGGGCCCGTAGAAGGCGCCCTCGTTCGGCAGCATCTCCAGCTCGTCGATGCCGGCGGCGCGGGCGGCGCGCTCGAGCTTGGCCTCGGCGACGTCCCAAACCTCGTCCGATCCGAAACGGAGCTCCGGGCGCAGCGCCAGCTTCACCGCGTGCAGCTCGAGACCGCAGTCGCGGTAGACGCGCTCCAGCAGGCGGATGAACTTCGTCGACTCCACCTCGATCTGGTCCTCGAGGCAGAAGATGTGGGCGTCGTCCTGCGTGAAGCCGCGCACCCGGAATATGCCGTGCAGCGCGCCGGAGGGCTCGTAACGGTGGCAGGAGCCGAACTCGGCCAGCCGGAGCGGCAGGTCGCGGTAGCTCTTGATCCCCTGGTTGAAGATCTGCACGTGGCCCGGGCAGTTCATCGGCTTGACGGCCAAGACCTCGCCTTCCTCCGTCTCGCACGTGAACATGTTCTGCCCGAACTTCTGCCAGTGGCCGGACCGCTCCCACAACTCGCGGTCCATGATCTGCGGCGCCTTGACCTCGAGGTAGCCGTCGGCGTCCAGCCGTCGGCGCATGTAGGCCTCGACCGTGCGGAACAGCGTCCAGCCTTTCGGGTGCCAGAAGACCATGCCCTTGGCCTCTTCCTGCATATGGAAGAGGTCCATGGCGCGGCCGATCTTGCGGTGGTCCCGCTTCTCGGCCTCCTCGATGCGGCGCAGGTAGGCCTCGAGGTCGGCCTCGCTGGCCCACGCCGTTCCGTAGATGCGCTGAAGCTGCGGGTTGCGGTGGTCGCCGCGCCAGTAAGCGCCGGCCAGCTTCGTCAGCTTGAACGCCTTGCCGGCGGCCTTCGTCGAGGGAAGGTGCGGCCCGCGGCAAAGGTCCTTCCAGCTCCCCTGTCGGTAGACGCTGACCTCCTCGTCCGACGGGAGCCCGCGGATGATCTCGGCCTTGTAGTGCTCGCCGATGGAATCGAAGTGGAGGATGGCGTCCTCGCGGTCCCAGACCTCGCGCCGGATCGGCTCGTCGCGGTCGACGATCTCCTTCATCCGCGCCTCGATCTTTGCGAGGTCGTCCAGGCTGAACGGCTCGTCGCGGGCGAAGTCGTAGTAGAAGCCGTCCTCGATCGCGGGCCCGATCGTCACCTGCGTCCCAGGGAACAGCTCCTGCACCGCCTCGGCCATGATGTGGCTGACGTCGTGGCGGATGGTCTCGAGCGCCTCAGGCGCCTCGCGCGTCAGGACTTCGAAGCGGCCGCCTTTCTCCAGCGGGCGGTCGAGGTCGAGAAGCGCGCCGTCGAGTTTCACGAGCACCGCCTTCTTCTCCAGCGATTTGGAGATGGAGGCGGCGATGTCGCGGCCCGTAACGCCGTTGTCGAACTGGCGTTTCGAGCCGTCGGGGAAGATCAGGTCGATCATGTCTCACAGGTCCACGTTCGCGCGGGGGGCTCGCCCTTCCGGCGCGGGGGCGGGACCGGGTCGTAGCCCGATCCGCCCCAGGGATGACAACGGCACAGCCTGCGCGCGGCGAGCCAGCTCCCGCGCCACGGGCCGTGGCTGATCAGGGCTTCGGCGGCATATTCCGAGCACGTCGGAAGGTACCGGCACTGCCGCCCGATCAGCGGCGAAAGCGTCAGCTTGTAGGCGCGCAACGCGCCCCTGACGCACCTCTCGTAGACAGTCATGCCGGCTGCGGATGGGGTGGGACGCCCCAGCGCTTACGCCGAGGCCGAGAGGCGATCAAGCCGCGCCGGCGGGGCTAGTTCGCGCCATCGCCTTGCGGACAGCCTCGCACACCGCCTCGAACGCGAGCAGCGTCGAGGCGTGACGGGCCGGGTAGTCCTTCACAGGCGCAAGCATCGCCAGGTCCGCAAATCGTCCCTTGGGCGGAGGTCCGCCCTGCTTCAACATAGCACGAAACTGATCGCGCGCCCTTTCCAGTTCGTCAACGGAGGCGCCGATCACGTGGCTGCCGAGCACGGACGCCGAAGCCTGACCCAGCGCGCAGGCCTTCACCTCCTGGGCGAAGTCGGAGACCCTGTCGCCTTCGACGGCGACGTCCACGAGGACGCGGCTGCCGCAGAGCTTCGAGACCTTCTCGGCCGTGCCCTGGGCATGCGCCAGCCGCCCCAGCCTGGGCAGGTTGGCGGCGAGCGCCAGCACCTTGGCCGAATAGAGGTCGTCGATCATGCCCCTTAGTTCGGGGCGTCGGGCGGCGAAGTCAATCGATGCGGGCGGGGCCGCAAGGCTCGCGCCGCGTTCCGGCTCACCCCCGCTGGGCCTGCCAGCGGGCTTCGGCGCGGTCCTTGAGGGCCTCGCCCATGGCGGCGAAGCCGCGGTGGATGGCGCGCCCGGCCTGGCGGACGACGGAGGCGCCCATCAGGCCGCTGAAGATCTCGCCGTTGTTGATGATGCAGCTCTCCTCGGCGAGGCGGTCGATCTCGATGTAGCGGATCGTCCTGACGAGCCCGCCCATGAGCGAAAGCCGCCAGTGGAGCTGCTCGTTGGGCACCCACTCGAGCACGGTGGGCTCGATGGCGCGCTCCGGCTGGCCGGGGACGGCGAGGGTCAGGCTGAGCGGCGCGCCGATGCGGATGACGCCCGAGGCCTTGGGGTAGAGCGGGTTCCACTCCGACCAGCGGTCGAGGTCGTAGAGGATGTCCCAGATCGTCTCGGCCGGCGCCTGGACGCCGATGCGATGCTCGATGCGGATGCCGCGCGGGCCCTTGGGCTTGGGGAGCGCGCCGGCCTTTTGCCCGGGCGCGCTCGTCCTCCCGAAGGGAGAGGCCTTGAGCTGCGGCGGCGGGGCGATGGGCATGTCGTCGGAAAGGAATTGTTAAAGCTTGTGAACGAGGCCTGAGGAGTTGGGCTTTTGCAAGGCCGACGGCAAGGGTGGGGGGCCGTCAAAAGTCGTCGTCCCGGCCGGATCGGCCTTGCAGACCGTCCGGGAAGACGAGTTGGATCAGGCCTGCTCCTTGATCCGCCAAATCGCGCCCGTGGGGCCGTCCATGACCTCGACGTTCAGGGCGGCGAGCTCGGCGCGGAGACGGTCGGCTTCGGGCCAGTCCTTCGCCTTGCGGGCGGCGTCGCGGGCGGTGACGAGGCCTCGGATGCGGGCCTTGAGCGCCTCGTCGATCCCGCCCTGGAACCACTCTTCCGGATCGGCCGCGAGGAAGCCCATGAGGGCCGCCGAACCCCGGAGCTGACCCTTGGCGCGGGCCTTCTCAGCGGCCGAGCCCGTCTCCAGCGTCGAGGCGAGCGCGAAGAGCTCGGCCATGGCGGCGGGCGTGCCGAGATCGTCCTCGAGGGCCGCGAGGAAGGCGGGCGAAGGCCGCTCGGTCTCGGGCGTCACGTCGGTGGCGCGGCGGAGCGCGCCGTAGAGCCGGTCGAGCGAGCGTTTGGCCTGGTCGATCAGCTCGGCGTTCCACTCGAGCGGCGCGCGGTAATGGCCGACCAGCAGCGCCCAGCGGATCGCCTCGCCGGGGTAGCGGCCGAGGAGGTCGTGGGCGAGGGCGACGTTGCCCAGCGACTTCGACATCTTCTCGTCGCCGAAGTTCAGGAAGCCGTTGTGCAGCCAGTAGGCGGCGTAGGTCGGCTCGTGCGTGGCGCAGACGCCCTGGGCGCGCTCGTTCTCGTGGTGCGGGAAGACGAGGTCGATGCCGCCGCCGTGGATGTCGATCGGCAGGCCCAGCGTCTGCTCGATCATCGCCGAGCATTCGATGTGCCAGCCGGGACGCCCAGGGCCCCATGGGCTCTCCCACACCGGCTCGCCGGGCTTGGACGGCTTCCAGAGTACGAAATCGGCGGGGTTCTGCTTGTAAGGCGCGACGTCGACACGGGCGCCGGCGATCATCTCCTCGAGCGGCCGGCCGGACAGCTTGCCGTACTCGGAGTAGGCGGCGGTGTTGAAGAGGACGTGGCCCTCGGCGGCGTAGGCCGCGTTGTTGCGCACCAGGGCCGCGATCATGGCGATGATCGCATCCATCGTGCGCGTGGCGCGCGGCTGGAAGGTGGGGGCGAGCGCGCCGAGCTTGGCGGCGTCCTCGTTGTAGGCGGCGAGATAGCGGTCGGCGACGACCTCGATCGGCACGCCCTCCTCGGCCGCCTTGGCATTGATCTTGTCGTCCACGTCGGTGACGTTGGCGGCGTAGAGGACGGCATCCTCGCCATAGGCGTGGCGCAGCAGCCGGAACAGGACGTCGAAGACGACCACCGGCCGGAAGTTGCCCACGTGGGCGAAGTTGTAGACGGTGGGACCGCAGACATAGATCGTCACCCGCTTGGGATCTCGCGGGACGAAGTCCCGCTTCTCGCGGGTCATGGTGTCGTAGAGCCTGAGCGCCATCGGTCCAGCTTACGCAGCGGAATGGTTGCCCGGATGGGCGGGCCGCCCATATACAGTCAGCCTGGATCGGAAGCCACGGGAACCCCCGGCGAGCTTGCCCATCCAAGTGAAAGGGGTGGCCACGCGTCATTTCCGGGACCTTCGTCCCGGCGCAACTCAGCCCCGGAAAGAACCACTCTCACACATGGACGCCATCCGCGACCGAACCCTGGTCGGCTCGAACGACGACCTTGATCTTGAAGCCGTGAAGCGCCCCACTCGCGAAGAAGCGATGGCGGCCGTGAAAACCCTGATCGCCTGGGCCGGGGACGATCCCCGCCGCGAGGGCGTGCTCGACACTCCCAAGCGCGTCGTCGACGCGTTCGGCGAGTGGTTCGAGGGCTACAACGCCGACCCGGCGGTGGAGCTCTCGCGCACCTTCGAGGACGTCCAGGGCTACGACGACATCGTCATGCTGCGCGACATCGAGGTGGAGAGCCACTGCGAGCACCACATGGCGCCGTTCCTGGGCAAGGCCTACGTCGCCTACATGCCGACCAACCGGGTCGTGGGCATATCGAAGATCGCCCGGGTGGTGGAGATCTTCGCCCGCCGGCTCCAGACCCAGGAGACCATGACCCAGCAGATCGCCGATGCGATCACCGACAGCCTGCGGCCGGCCGGCGTGGCGGTGCTGATCGACGCGGTGCACCAGTGCATGACCACGCGCGGCGTGCACCACCGGCACGTCTCGACGATCACGACGCAGTTCACCGGGGTGTTCCGCACCGATCCGACGCTGCGGCAGCGCTTCCTGGACTTCGTGAACAGGTAGATGCACTAACCTCGTCATCCCGGAAGCCGCGCGAGCGGCTATCCGGGACCCAGGCTCACTGCGCCGGCCCCTGGGTCCCGGCTCTCCGCGCTGGCGCGCTCCGGCCGGGATGACGGCAGATGGACAGCTTTCCCACCGCCCCCTCGAAGGAGGCCCTCGAGCACGGCGAGACGCTGGCGCCGCGCTTCGACGCGAACGGCCTGATCTCCGCGGTCGCGACGCACGCCGACACCGGCGAGGTCCTGATGCTCGCCTGGATGAACGCCGAAGCGCTTTCGAAGACCCTGGAAACCGGCGAGGCGCACTACTTCAGCCGCTCGCGGAAGGAGCTTTGGCATAAGGGCGCGACCAGCGGGCAAATCCAGACGGTGGTCGAGGCGCGCATCGACTGCGACCAGGACGCGGTCTGGCTGAAGGTGCGGCCGCAGGGCGACGGCGGCGCATGCCACACCGGCGCGCGGTCCTGTTTCTACCGCATCATCGAAGATGGCAGTCTGAAGGAGCGCCCGTGAACGTCGCCCAGGCGCTGATCGCCTTCTCCATCGCAGCGGGCCTGCTCACCATCACGCCGGGGCTCGATACGGCCCTAGTGCTCCGGACGGCGGCCGTCGAAGGGGCGAAGCGCGCCTGGCTGGCCGCGGCGGGCGTGTGCCTGGGGACGCTCGGCTGGGGCGCGATCGCCGCCGTGGGGCTGGGCGCCCTGCTCGCGGCCTCCGAGGTCGCCTTTGCGGTCCTGAAGTGGGCGGGGGCGGCCTATCTCGTGTGGCTCGGGCTGAACCTGATGCTGAAGCCCCGCACGGAGTTCCGGCTGACCAACGGCGGCGCGCGGCCGAGGACCGATGCGGGCTGGCTTTGGAAGGGCGCGCTCAACAACCTGCTGAACCCGAAGGCGGGCGTTTTCTACGTCTCGTTCCTGCCGCAGTTCGTGCCGGCGCACGTGCCGGCGGCGCCGTTCATGTTCGGGCTCGCGTGCCTTCACGTGATGATGGGGATCGCCTGGTTCGCCGGGCTGATCGGGGCGACGCGACCGATCGCCGGCGCCCTGCAGAAGGCCGCGGTCGTGCGCTGGCTGGACCGGCTGACCGGCGGGGTGTTCCTCGGCTTCGGCGTCCGGCTGGCGATGGAGCGCCGCTAGGCGTGGCCGACCCGGCTGACGCCGAGGAGCCGCTGGAGGAGGCGCCGCCCGCGCCGGAGCTGCGCACGCTCGACCTCGCGGAGGACGGCGGGCGGATCGACAAGGCGCTGGCCGCGCGCCTGCCCGACCTCTCCCGCGCCCGCCTGCAGGCGCTGATCGCCGAGGGACGGGTGCGGCGGGAGGGTAGCGCGGTCACCGACGCCTCGGCCAGGGCGCTCCCCGGCCGCTACGAGATCGAGATCCCGCCGCCCGCGCCCGCGGAGCCCAGGCCCGAGCCGATTCCGCTCACCGTGCTGTTCGAGGACGCGCATCTGATCGTCGTCGACAAGCCGGCCGGCATGGCCGTGCATCCTGCCCCCGGCAGCGAGGGCGGGACGCTTGTCAACGCCCTCCTCGCCCACTGCGGCGGGAGCCTTTCGGGCGTGGGCGGCGTGGCCCGGCCCGGAATCGTCCACCGCATCGACAAGGAGACCTCGGGGATCGTGGTCGCGGCCAAGACCGATGCGGCGCACCAGGGGCTCTCGGCGCTGTTCGCCCGCCACGATATCGAGCGCGCCTATGTGGCCCTGACCCGCGGCGCGCCAGCCCCACGGCGCGGCGTGATCGAGGGCGCGATCGGCCGCTCGCCGCACGACCGCAAGAAGATGGCGATCCTGAAGTCCGGCGGCCGGCCGGCCGTGACTCACTACCTCACCGAGCGCGTCTTCGGGCCGGAGGAGAAGCCGCTGGCCGCCCGCCTCGCCTGCCGGCTGGAGACCGGCCGCACGCACCAGATCCGCGTCCACCTGGCGTCGAAGGGCTGCCCCTGCCTGGGCGATCCGATCTACGGATCGGGGCCGCCGCCCGAGCCGGTGCGCCGGGCGATCGCCGAGTCCGGCCTGTCGCGCCAGGCGCTGCACGCGGCGGTGCTGGGCTTCGTCCACCCGGTGACCGGCGAGGCGCTGCGCTTTGTAAGCGCGCCGCCTCCGGACATGGCCGAGCTCGAACGGAGGCTGTCGGCGCTTCGGCGCTGATTGCGCCGCATCAAGGCGCGCCTCGCGGCCTGAGCTAAGCTGTAAACCTTGTGAGAAACCTTGCCTTGATGGCGCCGTCATCGGAGCGTAAAAGCCCTAGTGGAGCAGTCGGATATTTCGGGTCGTGGCCTCCCCCGCGATCTACCGCCGCCGCAACCCGACTCCTATCTAACAGGTTGGAGGGGGCGGATGGTGCATGCGCGCGATTTCCGCGCGGCGGCCCGAACGTCCGCAAGAAATTGAGGGGATGACCATGGCCGCCAACGCGCTCGCCGTCATGTCGCCGGAAGGCGGCCTGAGCCGCTACCTGTCCGAGATCCGCAAGTTCCCCATGCTGGGCAAGGACGAGGAGTTCATGCTCGCCAAGCGCTGGCAGGAGCACCAGGACCCGGAGGCAGCGCACCGTCTGGTGACCAGCCACCTCAGGCTCGTCGCCAAGATCGCCATGGGCTATCGCGGCTACGGCCTGCCGATCGGCGAGGTGATCTCCGAGGGCAACGTCGGCCTGATGCAGGCGGTCAAGAAGTTCGACCCCGACAAGGGCTTCCGGCTGGCCACCTACGCCATGTGGTGGATCCGAGCGGCGATCCAGGAATACATCCTGCGCTCCTGGAGCCTCGTGAAGATGGGCACCACCGCGGCGCAGAAGAAGCTGTTCTTCAACCTCCGCAAGGCCAAGAGCGAGATCTCCGCCCTGGAGGAAGGCGACCTGCACCCCGACCAGGTGCGCCAGATCGCCACCAAGCTCGGCGTCCTCGACGAGGAGGTGGTCTCGATGAACCGCCGCCTGGCGGGCGGCGACGCCTCCCTGAACGCCCCGCTGCGCTCGGACAGCGAGAGCGAGTGGCAGGACTGGCTGGTCGACGAGGAGACGCCGAACCAGGAGAACCTCGTGGCCGAGAACGAGGAGCGCTCGATCCGCATGAGCCTGCTCGAGGAGGCCATGGCCGAGCTCACCGACCGCGAGCGGCACATCCTCACCGAGCGGCGGCTCAAGGACGACCCGACGACGCTGGAGGAGCTCGCCTCGCAGTACGGCGTCAGCCGCGAGCGCGTGCGCCAGATCGAGGTCCGCGCCTTCGAGAAGCTGCAAAAGGCCATGCGCACGGCCGCTGAAGAACGGAACCTGGTCAGCGCCTGAGCGGAGATCAGGCCGCTGCGCCCGCCTGGGCTCTGGCGGCTGAGACCTGGTCGAGGATCGGAAGCAGATAGCGGAGGAAGGACTCCGGGTCCTCCGACATCGGGAAGTGGCCGAGGCCCTCCATGGCCTGCCAGGTCGAGCCCTTGATGGCCGCGTGCGCGGCGCGGCCGAGCTCGACGGTTCCGCTGGAGTCGTACTCGCCGTTCAGGATGTGGACCGCCACCCTCGAGGTGTCGATCTCGCGGGCGCGGGCCGTGAGGTCGTAATCCACGAGGTAGTAGTGGAGGTCGCCCAGGAAGGCGGGCGGCCAGCCGGCGGCGTAGACGTGGCTCGTCTCCTTGCGGAGGGACTCCGGCGAGGCGGGGCTCATGAGCGCATTCATCAGCCGCGCCTTGTACTCGTTGCTGACCTGCGGATGCCAAAGGGCCGCGAGGGCCTCGATCTCCTGCGGGATGGCGAGCGCGCCCTCCACCGCGATCACGGCGGAGAACAGGTCGGGATGGTTCAGCGCGAGGTCGAGGGCGAGCAGGCCGCCCACCGAGCAGCCCATGAACGCGGGCCGCTCGAGGCGGAGCGCACCGGCGAGCGCCACGGGCACGGCGCGCAGGAAGCCGCCCGTCAGGCGGTATTCCTCGGCCCACCACTTCGGCCCAACCGGCGGCAGCGACTTGCCGTGATAGGGCAGGTCGTAGGCGATCAGCCGGAAGCGGCGGGTGATCGCCTCGCACTCGAAGAGATGCCGCCATTGCGAACCGTGGCAGCCGGCGGTGTGTTGCAGGAGGAGCGGGATCCCCTGCCCCGCCTCCTCGAAGTAGATGCGGTGGTCCTGGCCCTCGAGGTCGAGGTGGACGTAGCGGCCGACGGGGGCGTCGAACTCCCCCGGGCGGCGGACCGCGGCGGTGGCGCCCCTGGCGGAGGGGTCGGCCGGGCGGAGAAGTTCGACCGCCCGCATCGCGGCCGGGTAGTACTGGGCGTAGAGCACCGGGTCGGCCCGCAGCGACATCCGCCCGGCGCCGATCAGGTTGGCGACGTCGTTGGCGAGCCGCGGGGGCCGGGCGGCCAGCAGGTCGGCCCAGGCGTCGGCGGCGGCCGCAAGGGTGATCACGCCGGGAGCGCCCTGCCGCGGGACGCCTGGCGCCGCGTGGCCTTCCTCCACCGTCACGCCGATCGCCCCGTCGGGCGCCTCGAGCCGCAGGCCGCCGGTCCAGAACCGCGCCGCCAGCCGGAACTCCCCGTCCGCCGCGCAGCGCGCCGCCAGCGCCTGCGATGCCGCCTTGTCGAACGCCGCCATGTCCGGGTTCCTCCCCGGATCAGTTAAGGCCGGCTG
>Ga0316628_100002018_pt1 | contig 14764 bp, 13 predicted proteins | sample OWC_Aug_M2_C1_D5_FD_207648 | JGI IMG/M metagenome (GOLD analysis project Ga0316628, IMG submission 207648) | Wetland soil microbial communities from Old Woman Creek delta, Ohio, United States - OWC_Aug_M2_C1_D5_C | ecosystem: Environmental > Terrestrial > Soil > Wetlands | place: USA: Ohio... | reverse complement strand
GAGCTCGCGCCCGTTGTTGCACGCAAGCTGGATGACCGCTTTCCCCTGCAAGCCAATATCCGCGAAGATGCGTCTCTCCACCTCATCGAATGTGCTGAAGCCCGCCGAGCTCAAGCGCGCGATGAACGCCTCATCGTAGTCCCTGGCGTGGATGCCGGCGGTCTCGTTCCACATCCGGCGGTTGGCTTCGGTGTATTCGTCACGCTGCATGGAACACCTGCCCCTCAGCTGCTCGTTTGCGGGCGACTCTCTGCTTCGCAGAGTTCTTTGAGCTTGCTGAACTCGCCGCGCAGTTGCTCCAGAATGCCCTGCTTGATCTTTGCGCCCATGAAGATGCTCAAGACGCTCACAGGGAATCTCCAGGCCACGTCTGCGTCTTCGAGGACGCGCACGCCGCCGGGGATCTGCTCAAGGCAATACTTCACGTCCAGCACATTGACGCGGCTACTCAGGTGAAAGGAGATCGAGCGCAGCGGCTCGAAGCCCGTGACTGTCCCGTGCATCTCCATCGAGCCGCCGGCCTCCTCCACGATCTCGCGGAAGGTGCTGCCGACCATGCCGGGTCTCTCCTCCAGCATCTCCGTCTTCGAGACGCTGCTCATCCAGGTCATGGCCTTCTCCGGGCTTGCGAGCCAGCCGAAGACGACTTCGGGGCTGCTCTTGATATCAATGGAAGTGGAGATCTTCATAGCGGTGTCCTTCCCTTTGCTGCTCTGAACCCGTGAACCAATGGCAGCCTGTGCCATGTCCTCGCCGAGCCGCGGGTCCGGCCATGGACGGAGGCTTAGCCGATCCCGTCGATCAGCTTCATTGTGAGTGCGGCTGCCTGGTGCTCTCCTTCCGTGGGACAGGCGTAGCCCCAGCAGGCGGCGGTCTCGTCTTCCAGCCACCGATATAGATCCATGCTGGCCCGCAGTGCGCGGCCCATGTCGCGCGGTTCGTAGTGTGCGAACGCCGAGCCCAACTGCTTCACGGCTCTGCGATCAGCCCACTCTTCCAGGAACCGCCCCCGCAGCCAGGTGTCCACTGGATCGCTCCTGCAAGCATGGGCATGCCATACGAGCATTTGTTCGAGCAGCCCTTTCATGTGACCGTCCAGGGAGCCTATCGTCCACCACAACTCGCCGCGCCGGAGATGCCGGACGGTCCAGAGCGAGTGGTACCAGAAGTCAGTCGTGGCATTGACGAACTCGCGCTCGCCCGGCTTCCGGAACAAGCTGCCTTCCGGCAGGGGCGCCTGTTGCACCCGCTCCAGGTGGCCGTCTTTGTCCACCAGGATCCTTACGCCGCGCCGCAGCACATCTGCCACATCGGGCGGGATGTTTGTGTCGAGCCCATCCAGGAGCTCAGCCGGGTAGAACGCTGTATCCACGTCAAGACCGCCCTCGTACAACGTGCGCCGCTCCCACGACTCTCCATTGCCCGTGCGCTCAATGAACGTCAGCCAGTACGGCCCTATGGCCGCCAGCCAAGTCTCGGATTCAATGAACTGCCCGAAGTCTCGCGCGAACACCAGCACATCCAGGTCGGACCAGGCATCTGCAGGATGATCGCTGCGCGCCCGCGAGCCGAGAATCAATGCCGCCCGGACATCCGGAGTGTTCGCGCCCCACTCCGTGATGCGCTCGATCAAATCGTCATATGTCCGTGGGCCGTTGGAGCGGTCGGCAGCAATTGCATCCATCTCGTCCATTCCTTTGACATCCAGGGCTGTATGCTGGCTGCGTCCGGGCTGCGACCCGACTCAATGAGGCCTGCCGGTTGGCCCTATCCCGTCAGCTCTCTCAGCCTTTGCAGCAGCAGGAAGGTTGCCAGCGCGAGCAGCGCGGCGATCAGGATCCAGAACCAGAAGTGCAGGAACAGGATGACGCTGGCGATGACCGCCAGCAGGACCGTGATCTGCCCCACGACACGGATGAATGCACCACGCAGGAAGGCCTCGGTCACGATGAACACCAGCGTGATGAGCACCAACCCGCCCAGCAGGGAGTGCGGCGAGATCAGCAGCCAGGTCACGATGGCGAACAGCAGCGCGCTGAGACTGATGGCAGCCCAGGCCTGCGTGATGCGCGCAAAGCGCATGTGGGCGATCTTGACAGGTCTTTCCAGGTGGTGAATGTGCGCCTGTGGGTCATCCGGAATGCCCTGCTTCAGCTGTTCGAGGCGTCGGTCGATGCTCTCCATCACGGCGTCGCTTTCCGCGCACTCGCGGCGCATGGCATGCGCCTCGTCTGCCACGGCCTGGATGCGGGCCTGTAGCTGCCCGTATTCCCGCGCGAGGTGCGGCTCGCCCTCCAGGCTCTTGAGCTCAACGCCGAGCTGCTGGAGCGCCTCCATTCGCTTCGGGATCAGCTTGCCCAGCTCATCCTGCCGCGCCGCCAGCTCCACGCGGTTCTTTTCGAGCCGGGGCAGCATATCCCGCGGAGACGGCACCTTATCGACGCCGGCGAAGCCGAGCGGGTCGTACCAGGTGCTACGCGGCGTGCCATCGCGGTTGCACATGGGGCCGGCCGGCGCGTTCTCGCCGGAGATGGGGTCGCGGGCGAACAGGCCCCACAGTCCGCGATACTGGCTGACCCACGGCGTGCTCTCATCGATCTGGACCGGCGCCCAGGTGCGCGCCTGGCCCGGGCCGATGACCATGCCATCGCCGCGGGCATAATCCACGAAGGGGATGCGGAACGGATCGCTCGCCTCCTGGCCCAGCGCGCCTGTCCAAAACCTGTTCCACAGGCTCAGCAGGGACTGCACCCAGGTGGGCATGTTGAGATTGACCTCGGCCTGGTACTCGCCCGGTCGGAAGTACGAGGCGTGCGAGCCGGCGCCGCAATAGACCACGGGATGCCCGTCCACGAAATCCAGCTCTTTGTTGTCATCCCAGCGCCGCCGCAGATCGTCGCCGTGGAAATCGTGCGAGGCATAGGCGACCCACTCGGGGATCAGCTGCTGGTCTTCTTCATATAGATAGATGGAGACCATCTCCCAGTCGGATTCGTGGTCGTTCACGCCCCCAAACCCCGAGCGCCAGTTGTTGTAGCAGTAGAAGTACCAGTATTGAAGGATCGTCCAATCCTTCTCGCGGACGACACGGCCGTAATACACGAACGTATCGTTCCGGGCGCGCATGTGGAAGTAATCCAGCTGGGCGGCGGCCGCGACCGCAGCCGGAACGCGCCCGCGCATTAGGAACGAGATGCTGAACAGGGCATCGGCCACACGCGGCAGCAGCCCGCCGCGCGCCAGCCGACCAACGCCCGGGTGAAAAGCATCGTTCAGGATGGAGCGCAGCCGCACCTGCCGGGCAATGGCATCCGCCGATTCGGACAGGCTGAGAGGCTCGATGAAGCGCAGGTAGTGGACGGTTCCGAAGGACTCCGGCCGCTCCTTCACGAGCTCGCTGATGTTGAGGAAGTCCTGCTGCACGACCAGCTGATCGCGGCCGCTCGGGTGATGCGCCCACAGGCTGCAGGAGCGCACATAGCGCTCTACGTCGGTCGGAAAGAACTGCTCGCCCTTGGTATAGCGGATGACCGGCTCGTAGCGCCGCAACAGCTCCAGGTCCGGTGTGGAAGCGGGCACCGTCGGGCGCTCACTGGGCGGGTTCATCCGGATCCATCCTTATGCCGAAAATGCGCTGCACTTCTGACTGGCTGAGCGCCAGCGCGATGATGACATCGGAGGCCATCACGACGTAGTTGGGGCGGCTGTAGAAATAATCGATCAGTGCAACGCACAGGGAAAAGCCCGTCCAGACCATCAGGATGACCCAGGCCCAGCGCCGCATGCGCAGGAACCCGATCAGCACCACGATGCCGCCCAGCACCTGCAACAGGTACGATGCGCTGATCAGCACGGCGTTGCCAAATGGAGTGATATGCAGGCCAGCCAGCAGCGGGCGTCGCAGTCCCTGCTCGAGGACGTGCATGGGAACCAGCGGCTGGAACACCTGGTACAGCCGCACCACGAACAGCACGGCGATGCCCCAGGCGACGACGGTCACCGCCACGGGTCGCTTCTTCTTCCAGACCTTTTTCCTTGGAGACAGCGTCATTGCTCCGGACTCCATGCCACCAACTCACCGGGGAGTAACAGGGATGAAGATGTCCTGGAATATCGCACCGATCTCGTCCGATATTGCAAATGTCGTTCGTGCATCCTGACCCATGTGTGGTTAAATAGGATCGCTGTTTTCCTAGTATACCTACTTTCAGAGGGCCAGATGATTCCCGAATTCACCCAAGCCATCTTCCTTAAATCGCTCGAAGAATGGGGCGCGTGCGCCGCCCGGTTCAGAGCCCTTCCGCCGGACCGGCAGGCGGCCTACCTGCAGACCCAGGGTTTCGCCTCCATGCACGACATCCTGGCGCACGTGGGTGTCTGGTGGGAGGAAGGCCGCGGCATCATCGAGGACGCGCTCAACAAGGTCGAGCGCCCGCGCCGCAAGTACGACTTTGATACGTTCAACGCCGCCTCCATGCAGCGTTTCAAGGATACGCCGGAGGACGAGTTCATGCTCTGGTACGAGGCCGAGCGCCGGAAGATGATTGCCCTGGTATCATCGCTCAGCGCAGAGCAGCTGAAGATCCGCAGGGTGTACGGCTGGCTGGATGCGGTGACCCTCTACCATCTCAAGGAGCATGGGATCGACGCGCCGCGCTTCGTGGTGCTGGATATGCTGCAACGGGAATGGGTTCAATATCCGGAGCGCTTCCGCAGTTTGAGCGGTGAGGAGCAGGCGGCCTTCCTGGAAAAGCAGGGCTATGCGCGCTTTCGCGATCTGATCGCACACGTGATCGGCTGGTGGGAGGACATCCTGCAGGTCGTCGATGGCGTCGCCAAGGATCCTTCCTATCATGCGCCGTCGCGGGATACGGATGCCTACAACGCCAGCCTGGTGGAGCTTTACGGCCAGCTCGATGAGCCCGAGCTATGGAAGAAGTACGAGACCACACGCCTCGCGCTGGTGGAGCTCGTCATCAACCTACCTGACGACGTCTACAACCAGCTCGAGGTCCAGGACTGGATGAAGTCGGATGTGATCGAGCATTACTTCGACCACGCCGTATAAGGCGACAGCGTACCTACGCGCCTTCGATGACGACCATATTGCTCGTGGCTGCCTGGTGACGCAGGCGCTTGATGGGCGTCTACTCCGGCGAATCAAGCCACTGCTTGGCCCGCTCAAGGCTTTCGAACTGCAGGATGACCAGTCGCTTCGGCACCCAATCGCCTTCCAGCTTCTCAGTACGCCCGGCGCGCGCCAGGGCGACATACTCCTTGTACGTGAGCGGGTCCTTCACGTCGATATCGACGATCACATAAGCTGTCATTCCAGCCTCCTGTGCAGCGGGTACAATATGCCCGAAAAGTATAGCATCCGCGCCCTGGCGTGGTAATCTGTGCTCCCTGGTGAAAAATGCTCAAGAAAGTATTCGGTTCCCGTTCGTCCGGCAGCAGGCCCAACCAGCCTCGGACCGTCATCGTTGTCTCGGGATTGCCGCGCTCCGGCACATCCATGATGATGAAGATGCTGGCGGAAGGCGGCGTGGAGGCGCTGACCGATTCGATCCGGACCGCCGATGAAGACAACCCCAATGGCTACTTCGAGCTGGAGGTCGTCAAGCAGCTGGCGGAGGGTCAGAAGGAGTGGCTGGCGAACGCCGATCACAAGCTCGTCAAGGTGATCTCGGCCCTACTGGAGCATCTGCCGCCGGAGCACCGTTACAAGGTGCTGTTCATGGAGAGGCAGATCCCGGAAATCTTGGCCTCGCAGCGCAAGATGCTGGCGCGCCGGAACGAGACCTCGAACGTCAGCGACGCCGATATGGAGGCCCAGTTCCAGGAGCACCTTAAGGGCGTCAAGTACTGGCTGGCCCGCCAGCCCAACATGGAAGTCCTGTACGTCGACTACAACCGGATAATGGCCGACCCCGGCGAGCTCGTCCCGAAGATCGTTGATTTCCTGGGGTTGCCGCTCGATGCGGACAAGATGCGCTCGGTCCCGAACGAGAAGCTCTACCGGAACCGGGCTCCGTCGAGCTGACCCGGGCGGTAACAGACTCCGCTGGCAAGGTTAGAAGGAGCTAAGAATCGGATTCTTGCGGGGGGGTTGCAGGGGGCAAAAGTGAACGCCTGTGCTACCTTTAAGGTTATAGGGCTTGACTTTCTGCCGTAACCGCGTATAATTCTTGGTACAGATATAACAATTGACCTCCAACCAGCAAGCGCTTGAAGCGAAAAGCCTCAAAGCGCTTGCATTGCTTTGTCTCTCGCACAAGCCGACTACACGCTGTACAGAGACAATCGTTCATTATCCCGTGTATCGTGACGAGGAGAGAACTAGTGGAAACCAAGGGTTTAACTGCACTGCGCATCAGCCTGGCATCACCGGAAACCATCTTATCGTGGTCATACGGAGAAGTCCTTAAACCCGAGACAATCAACTATCGCCGCCTGCGGCCTGAGAAGGACGGTCTCTTCTGTGAAGCGATCTTCGGACCAACGCGGGATTGGCAGTGCTACTGCGGCAAGTACAAGAACCCCCGTTACAAAGGCATCATCTGCGACAAGTGCGGCGTCGAAGTGACGCGCGCGGCAGTTCGCCGCGAGCGTATGGGCCACATCGGCCTGGCGACGCCGGTCGCGCACATCTGGTATACGCGGCGCATCCCCTCCCAACTGGGCATGCTGCTCGATATCTCGCGCCGCAACCTCGACCGCGTCCTCTATTTTGCGCAATACATCGTCACCTACGTCGATGAGGATGCGCGCAAGAAGGCTTTGCAGCGCCTGGAGGACGAGATCTCTGTCTCTGAGCGTGAGCAGGCTGCCGGCGTCAACTCCAAGATCGCCGAGATCAAGATCAAGCGCGATCAGCGCCTGGGCGAGACCAACCAGAAGCGTACCGCCCTCGAGCAGGGCTACGACGAATACATTGCCGAGCAGCTCGACCCGGTCATCAAGGAAGGCCAGAAGCTCGAGAAGACCCTGCAGGACCAGATGGGCCAGCCCGCCAAGAAGGCGGTGGTATTCGAGCTGACCGGCGAGAAGATCCTCGACGCCAGCGACAAGGTCGCCAGCAAGCACATCAGCCAGGTGCAGAAGATTGTCCAGAAGAAACTGGAATCGCTGGAGAACGAGCTGAAGGACAAGCGCGCCCAGGAGCTCGAAGACCTCAAGATGCAGGCCGGCAAGTTCAAGGCCGAGGCCGACATGCAGATGGAGGCGCTCCGCTCGCAGCTCGAGGACCAGACGTCCGTATCCGTCAGCCAGTCTTCGCGGCAGCGCGATGAGCTGATGGAGCTGCGCCCGTTCACGTTCATCAGCGAGATGCGCTATCGCGAGCTCAAGCAGCGCTGGGGCCAGGTCTTCCGCGCTGACATGGGCGCCGAGGCCTTCTATGACATCCTCAAGCGCCTCGATCTTGACAAGCTGGCCGATGAGCTCTGGAAAGAGGTCCGCACCACCAAGTCGAAGCAGAAGCGCAAGAAGGCCACCACCCGCCTGAAGGTGGTGGAAGCCTTCCGCCGCTCGGGCAACCGCCCCGAATGGATGATCCTGACCGTCCTGCCGGTGATTCCGCCGGACCTGCGCCCGATGGTGCAGCTGGATGGTGGTCGCTTCGCCACCTCCGACCTCAACGACCTCTATCGGCGCGTGATCAACCGCAACAACCGCCTCAAGAGGCTGCTGGAGCTCGGCGCGCCGGATGTCATCATCCGCAACGAGAAGCGCATGCTGCAGGAGGCTGTGGATAGCCTGATCGACAACTCGCAGCGCGGCAAGGCGCTCAGCCGCCGCGGCCGCCGCGAGCTCAAGTCCCTGAGCGACATGCTCAAGGGAAAGAAGGGCCGCTTCCGCCGCAACCTGCTGGGCAAGCGCGTTGACTACTCCGGTCGTTCCGTGATCGTGGTTGGTCCGCAGCTCAAGCTGTACCAGTGCGGTCTGCCCAAGGCCATGGCGCTCGAGCTCTATCGCCCGTTCGTCATCGCGCGCCTCGTCCAGAACGGCTACGCCGCCAACGTCAAGGGCGCGCGCCGCCTGATCGAGCGCAACCGCCCCGAGGTCTGGGAAGCGCTCGAGGACGTCATCAAGGAGCGTCCGGTGCTCCTCAACCGCGCGCCGACGCTGCACCGCCTGGGCATCCAGGCCTTTGAGCCGATCCTGATCGAAGGCTCGGCCATCCAGCTGCACCCGCTGGTCACCACCGCCTTCAACGCAGACTTCGATGGCGACCAGATGGCTGTGCATGTGCCGCTCTCGAAGCGCGCCGTGGATGAGGCCCGCACGCTGATGCTGGCTTCCAAGAACCTGCTGAAGCCGGCCGACGGCGAGCCGATCATTTCGCCCTCCAAGGACATGGTCCTGGGCGTTTACTACCTGACCATGGAGCACACCGCCCCGCACAAGGGCGACGGCCGCAACTTCGCCGACATCGACGAGGTCGAGCTGGCGTATGCTCTCGGACAGGTGGAAGTGCACACGCGCATCAGCCTGCGCACGCAGACCTGGTACAACGATCGGGGCGATCGCCTGCCCGCTGCCGAAACGCGCATGGTCAAGACCACGGTCGGCCGCGTGCTCTTCAACCGCATCCTGCCGCCCGAAGTGCAGTTCACCAACGAGAAGCTGGACAAGGGCGCCGTCAAGGACCTGATCGCAGACGTGTACGAACTGTGCGGCCAGGACGAGACGACCGAGGTCGCCGACCGCATCAAGAGCATGGGCTTCGAGTACGCCATGCGGTCCGGCACGACGCTGGCTGTTGCCGATATTTCCATCCCGCCTGAGCGCAAGGGCATGCTCGACGAAGCGCAGAAGCAGGTGGAGGTCGTCGAGCGCGATTTCCGCCGCGGCCTGCTGACCGAGCAGGAACAGAACGACCGCATCATCGAGATCTGGCAGAAGACCACCGACGAGGTGGCCGGCGCCGTGAAGAAGCACATGGATCCCGATGGCAACCTGTCGACCATGGCAAGCTCGGGCGCGACCAAGGGCGGCTTCTCCACCATCTCGCAGCTCGCCGGGATGCGCGGCCTTATGGCCGACCCGGCCGGCCGCATCATCCCGCTGCCCATCCGCTCCAACTTCCGCCAGGGCCTGACTGCTCTTGAGTACTTCATCTCCACGCACGGCGCGCGCAAGGGTCTGGCCGATACCGCCCTCCGCACCGCCGATGCCGGTTACCTGACCCGCCGCCTGGTGGATATCGCGCAGGACATCATCATCAACGAAGAGGACTGCGGCACCCGGGAAGGCATCTGGATCCGCCGCAAGGACGACGTGGCAGGCCAGTCGATGGCCAGCCGCCTCTACAGCCGCCTGCCCGCCGAGCCGGTCATTCATCCGCAGACCGGCGAAGTGGTCGCCGACCGCGATGAGGTGATCGACCACCTGTTGGCCCGCAAGATCGCTGCATCCGGTGTGGATACGGTCAAGGTCCGCTCGGCGCTGACGTGCGAGCTGCAGCACGGCATCTGCGCCAAGTGCTACGGCCTTGACCTGGGCCGCGGCGACATGGTCGACCTCGGCGCGGCCGTCGGTATTGTGGCCGCCCAGTCGATCGGCGAGCCGGGCACGCAGCTTACGCTGCGCACGTTCCACACCGGTGGTGTGGCCGCTGCCAGCGCCGATATCACGACCGGTCTGCCCCGCGTGGAAGAGCTCTTCGAAGCGCGCAAGATGCCAAAGGGCGAAGCCGTTGTGGCAGAGATCACCGGCGTGGTGCACATCCTGCAATCCGACAAATATGCCGACCTGCGCGAAGTGCAGGTCGAGCACACCGAAATGGTGCACGACGAATACCGCGTGCCCGAAGATTGGACGATCGCGGCCGAGGACGAAGGCGTTGCCAAGCCCGGTGACGTGTTGGCCAGCAAGGAGAAGGCCACGATGGTTGCGCAGCACGGTGGCCGCCTCGCCGTCGACAAGAAGGCACGTACCGTCACCGTTTCCTACGAGCAGCGCGAGGAAAAAACCGCTGAGATCCCGACGACCGCCCGCCTGCTGGTGAAGGAAGGTGAGCACGTGGAAGCTGGCCAGCCGCTGACGGAAGGCTCGCTCAACCCGCACCGTGTCCTGCGCATCCAGGGACGTGAGGCCTGCCAGATGTACCTGCTCAGCGAGATCCAGAAGGTGTACCGCTCGCAGGGCCAGAATATCCATGACAAGCACTTCGAGGTCATCATCCGCAAGATGATGAGCAAGGTCTCCGTCACCCGCGCCGGCGACAGCAAGCACCTGCCGGGCGATGCAGTCGATCGCCAGGAACTGCGCAGGCAGAACGAGCTGCTGTCGTCAGAGAGCAAGACGCCTGCCAAGTTCCAGGACATCCTGCTTGGCGTGACCAAGGCCTCCCTGAGCACCGACTCGTGGCTCTCGGCTTCCTCCTTCCAGCACACGATCAAGGTGCTGGCAGGCGCCGCCATCGGTTCGACGACGGACCCGCTGTATGGGCTGAAGGAGAACGTGATCATCGGCAAGCTGCTCCCTGCAGGGACGGGCTTCGTCCCCGGACGCTTCAGCCAGGTCACCAGCGATGGCTCTTCGTCCCAGTGGACTGAGATCGGCGAGAGCGCCGCAGCCGACTAATCCCTGTCATTGCGAGCAGGCCCGCAGGGCCGACGAAGCAATCTCCTCATTTAATGTGGAAACAGAGACGCCAGAAATGGCGTCTCTGTTTGTTTTCCCGGCGGGAACCTGGTATCGGGGCACCTCCATATCACGCCCCTTGCATCTGTGGTTAAATAGATAGCGGAGGCTGCATGGCTTACACAACGACCGAACTTGACACTTTCTTGCAGGCTTACCCGGGCTATCGCGACACGCAGATCATCGATGACCTGCGGCGCACGCAATACACCCGCCTGGATGCGGGCGAGCACGTCTACCTGGACTATACCGGCGGCGGCCTGTACGCCGAGAGCCAGCTCGAGCAGCACCAGGCGCTCCTGCGGCAGAATGTCTTCGGCAACCCGCACTCCTCCAACCCCACCTCGCAGGCGGCCACGCGTTACGTCGACAGCGCCCGCGAGCATGTGCTCAAGTTCTTCGATGCCGACCCGCAGGAATACGAGGTCGTGTGGACCAATAACGCCAGCGGCGCGCTGAAGCTCGTCGGCGAGTCCTATCCTTTCGACGAGGACGGGCATTACCTGCTCACATTCGACAACCACAACTCGGTCAACGGCATCCGCGAGTTCGCCCATTCGCGCGGTGCGGAAGTGACCTACATCCCGGTCGCGCTGCCGGATATGCGCGTCGACGCCTCCACCCTGGATGGCTACTTCCAGCGCGCCAAGCGCAAGGCGCACAACAACCTGTTTGCATACCCGGCGCAATCCAATTTCTCATCGGTGCAGCATCCGCTTGAATGGATCGAGCAGGCGCAAGCGGCCGGCTGGGATGTGCTGCTGGACGCGGCCGCGTTTGCCCCGACCAGCCATCTTGACCTCGGTCGTTTCAAGCCCGATTTTGTTCCGCTCTCGTTCTACAAGATGTTTGGCTATCCAACCGGCGTCGGCGCCCTCATCGCGCGCCGCGAGGCGCTCGGCAGGCTGCGGCGCCCGTGGTTTGCCGGTGGCACGATCACCGTGGCCTCCGTGCAGGGCAACAAGTATTATCTTGCGGATGGCCACACCGCCTTTGAAGACGGCACGCTGGACTACCTGGATATCCCTGCGATCGAGATCGGCCTGAGGCACCTGGAGTCGATCGGCTACGAGGTCATCCATGAGCGCGTGCGCTGCCTCACGGGCTGGCTGCTCGATGACCTCACGCGCATGACGCACAGCACGGGCGAGCACCTGGTGCGCGTCTATGGCCCGACCAATACGGAGAAGCGCGGCGGCGCGGTGACCGCCAACTTCTTCGACAAGGATGGGAATCCGATTGACCACCGCTACATTGAGAGCGAAGCCAACAAGTCGAACATCTCGCTGCGCACCGGCTGTTTCTGTAACCCGGGCGCCGGTGAGATCGCGCTGGGCATCTCGCGCCTCGAGCTGGACGTGTGCTTCACCCGCCCGGAGCACGAGAGCCGCCTGTCGCTCGACGACTTCCGCCTGTGCATTGATGGCAAGAACAGCGGCGCCGTGCGGGTCTCCGTCGGACTGATGACCAATTTCAACGACGTCCAGGCATTCCTTGGCTTTGCCCGCGGGCTGCTGAGATAACCCGCGGGCGAGCCCCGCGCGGCAAGATGCTCAGGCGCAGGACCTATGGCCCTGCGCCTTTGTGTTCGCTTGTGGTTATAATTCGCCTTCATCCCCGCCCCGCGACGGATCGGCGCAAACGGTCTTTGGAGTTGCCGTGCACATTTAGCGTATAAGAGATGGAGAGAACAGCATGGCCGACAATATGACTCCCCGCGAACTTGCCGATGAGAGCTGGTATTGGTATCTGAACGGTCAGAACAAGCTCGGCTTTCCCCGCTGGCTCATCCGCCGATTGAAGAATACCCAGAAGATCTTCGACCTGCTGCCGGCAGAGCGCCGCTGCCTGCAGTGCCACATGCCGCTCTCCGGGCTGGGCTCGGCCGTGTTGCGGCCCTTGGATATGCACGCCTCCATGCTCACGCCGCGCTTGTGCAATCGCTGCGAGAAAATGATCCTGTCGACCGAGGGCGGTTCCGAAGTGGAGCTCTCGCTTCTCTTCGCCGATATGCGCGGTTCGACCCGGCTGGCGGAACAAAAGGGCACGCGCGAATACATCGACCTGATCCAGCGCTTCTACAAGACCGCGGCCCAGGCCATCATCGAGCGGAATGGCATGGTAAACCGTCTGATCGGCGACCAGGTCATCGGGATGTTCGTGCCGCGCTTTTCGGGCCCGCAGCATGCGGCGGTCGCCGTCGACGCGGCGCTCGACATCTTGCGCAGGACGGGCCACGACGACTCGGCGGGTCCATGGGCGCCAATCGGGATCGGCGTTCATTGCGGCGTCGCATACGTCGGTGCAGTCGGTTCCAAGGAAGGCCTGAACGAAATTGCGGTGCTGGGCAATGCAGCCAACTTGACGGCGCGACTGTCGTCGAGCGCAGCCGAGGGCGAGCTCCTGGTCAGCGAGGAGGCCGCGGCCGCCGGGGGTCTCGCCGATCGCAAGCTGGAGAAGCGCCGTCTGACGCTCAAGGGCATCAGCCAGCCGGTATCGGCAACCGTCATGAACCTGGAAAGCGCTTAACCACGAGGCAGGAGGAAGACTTCCGATGATCAGCCGCATCTGGCACGGTTACACCACTAGCGAAAACGCCGACGAATACGAGAATCTGCTCAAAGAGGAGATCTTCGTCGGCATCAATGAGCGTCATATTCCCGGGTTCAGGGAGATCCAGCTCTTCCGGCGCAACCTGGAGGAGGAGGTTGAATTCGTCACCGTGATGTGGTTCGACACGCTGGACGCCGTGCGGCTCTTCGCCGGCGAGGACTATGCCCTGGCAGTCGTGCCGCCGAAGGCGCGGCTGGTGCTCAAGCGCTTTGACAAACGCTCTCGGCACTACGAGGTACGCGAGATGCTGAAATCGAGCACGCAGTGAGTGACGGCACGGTTCGGACGCAGATCAAGCCCGGCATGACGGTGCTGATCGTGCTCAAGCAGGACCAGCCCACCGGCAAACTGACGAAGGGCGTCGTCAAGGACATCCTGACGAAGTCGCCCACCCACCCGCACGGCATCAAGGTCCGGCTGGAGAGCGGGCAGGTGGGGCGGGTCAAGCAGATCGTCGCAGAGTCCGCACCGTCCGCGGGCTAGCCCATTTCCATTCCATATCGAAAAGATCCCTGCCCTGCTGCCCGATTACAATAGTCGTCGGGAGAGCATCGCGTGATGCGGCTGCTGCTTGTGCACGGGCGAGGTCCATGTCGCTGACCTTCAGGCTCCTGAATTTCCTTTCGGAGCGCAGCCGCCTCAGCCTGTGGCTGATGGCGGTCTTTGGCGTATTGCTTCTCGGTGTTATCGACTACGCCACGGGCACCGTCATCACGATCGCCTTGTTCTACCTGCTGCCCATATCGGCTGCCAGCTGGTCGTTGGGCCGGCGCTCGGGCCAGGTCGTTGCGCTGCTCAGCGCCCTCGTGCTCGAGGGCGCACAGGTCCTCTCTGGAGAGTCAGGTGCCCTCTTGATCGCCTGGAATGCCGCGACACGACTGGGGATTTTCCTGGTCATCGCCAGCCTGATCGCCGAGTTCCGGCACCTGCTCCGGCGCCAGACCGAGCTTTCGCTCACGGATCCCCTCACCGATGCCCATAACCGCCGTGCTTTCCAAGAGACTGCTGAGCGCGAGCTACAAACCATGCGCCGCCATCCCCAGCCGCTCTCCTTTGGCTTCATGGACATGGACAACTTCAAGATCGTGAACGACACGCTTGGGCACGCGGCCGGCGACCAGGTGCTGATAGCCGTCGCCGAGACCCTGCGCTCGAAACTGCGCGGCGCAGACGTGATGGCGCGTCTTGGGGGCGATGAGTTTGGCATCCTGATGCCGCAGACAGACCCGACCGCCGCGCGCCGGGCCGTGCCGCGCCTAATGGCCGCGCTGGCTGATGAAGTGGACCGTCACAACTGGCCCGTGAGGTTCAGCGTGGGCGTCGTCACCTGCGCCGTCGCCCCGCCGGATGTGGATAGCCTCATTCGCCTCGGCGATGAGCTCATGTACGCGGCCAAGCGCGCTGGCAAGGACCGCATCGAATACGGCCTGTACACTGGATGGCCGGGGAAGCCCACCGCTCAAGCTCTCTCAGAAACCCAATAAGATCATGATCTCCGTTT
>Ga0316628_100002017_pt1 | contig 14765 bp, 14 predicted proteins | sample OWC_Aug_M2_C1_D5_FD_207648 | JGI IMG/M metagenome (GOLD analysis project Ga0316628, IMG submission 207648) | Wetland soil microbial communities from Old Woman Creek delta, Ohio, United States - OWC_Aug_M2_C1_D5_C | ecosystem: Environmental > Terrestrial > Soil > Wetlands | place: USA: Ohio... | reverse complement strand
TTGCTTGCTATTTCCTGTCGCTTGGGTTTGCCGTCTTCGTAATAAACAAACACGTCCGGTTTGCCGTCGAAATCGAGGTCTTGCTCTACCCTCTCAATTTCACCTCGGGGGTTATAGTAAATCCAGCGATCCATTTTGCCGTCATTATTGGTGTCGCGTTCTTGTCGCACGACGTGTCCTTGGTCATCGTAGTAAAAACTCGCCACCGGTTGCTGGCTATAGCACGGATACACAAGCACGAACGGTAATAAGGCGGAAAAGAGAGAGCTGACTCGATGGCAATAGGACTGCATGGCTTGCCTGCAAGGGCGTCATAAAAACGCCGGCGGAGGTCAGTCCTTTGAAGCATCCTCAGACTGGGATTTAATATCAGGATTTCTGAGAGGGACTTTGTCAGATTCGTTTATGGCTTTCTTGAACCCGCGTATGGCTTCCCCAAGGGACTTGCCGAGATCAGGCAATTTGCTTGGGCCGAAAACAATCAGCGCGACGACCAAAATAACGATAAGTTCTGGCATGCCGAGACTTCCGAACATAAGGCACCCCCCTAACAGGCGATTGTTACGCTACGCCACGGTATATACGATGTCAATGAACAAACCACAGCCCCCAGTTTGTCACCTTCTACCCTCCCAAACAAGGTGATTGTCTATTTTCGGCGCCCCTTAATTTTCGTGAAACAAATGAAGCTCATGCGCTCTTTTCGAACGCCGGAGAAGGCCTCCACCATCTTGTGCCGCAGGCATTTCTGCGTTATACGAACAATGGTGGCATATCGAGTCCTCATGGCCATGACACTGATAAGCCTTTGCCTGGTCGCCAATGGACTGGCTGCGAGCGTGACCAGCGGAGGACATTTTGAAATCCGCAGTTCTGGGATGATCTCGACAGATCCGGATTCGGCCGACGTTTCTCAATGCGAGAATTTATCCGCGCCGGTCAATACCGTCGGAATGCTCAAAAGTTTGACGTCTTCATCAGTTGAAGCAACAGAACGCGCCGACACGATCGCGCAAAGACGCCATTCTTACCAGCTCAACCGCACGCTCCGCCTGTGAGATTCACCGTGCCCATGCAATGAGCCGCTAACCCTAAGCACGCACAATCAGTAGAGCCTTAGCACACCGAGTCATGTCGGATGAAATGGAGAAATAAATGGTGTCGAGCACAGTCAAATCGCAAAAAAAAGTTTCTGAATATTCGGACAAGGCGGAATATCAAGCCCAAGCTATGGCAGTGCCAGCCTTACGAAGAGCTCCGGAATCAAGAAAAATACCGCTCTTAGACCTTACGCGAAAATACAGATCGATAGAGGCGGAGTTGCGCCCGCAATGGGATGCCGTTTTTTCCTCCATGAAACTTTTAAACGGACCGAACCTGGCCGCATTTGAGTCTGAATTCGCCGCATACTGCGGCGTTAAATGGGCAGTGGGCGTAGCGTCGGGGACAGACGCGATTTACCTGTCGCTCCAAGCGTTATCGATTGGCGCCGGTGATGAAGTGATCCTGCCTGCCCATGCACCCGCTCCGGTAATTGAGCCGATATTGGTCGTCGGCGCGACACCGATTTTGGTCGATAAGACGGTGGCGGATTACGGGCCCGATCTTCGGGGCGTCGCCAAGGCGATCAGCGAAAAGACCAAAGCCATTCTGGCTGTCCATATGCTAGGCATGCCCTGTGATATGGGTAGCATAATTGAAATTGCCCGGGAAAAGAGCATCCCGATCGTGGAGGACGCATCTCAGGCTCAAGGCGCCGTTTACAAGGGGCGGCGTGCCGCAGGTTGGGGTGTCATTACCCCTATGAGTCTTGGACCGGTGAAAAACCTGGCTTGTTACGGGGATGGCGGAGTGGTGCTCACCAACGATGAAGCCTTGGCCCAGCAGGTTAGGCTATTGCGTGTGCATGGACAAGCGGAAAAATACGACCATCAGGTACACGGTTGGAACAGCCGCTTGGACGAATTGCAGGCGACGGTTCTGCGGGTGAAGCTTCCGACATTGGATCAAGATAACGCGAGGCGGTCGGCCATAGCCGCTGAGTATTCGGCTCGCTTTCGCGGTTTACCGTTGATTACGCCGCCACTTTTTCCGGATCGCAGGAGCGTTTACCATCAATACGTGGTGGAAACACCAGAGCGGGATGCCTTGAAAAAATTTCTCGATAGCAAAGGAATTGGCACCGGGATTTATTATCCGTTGCCTCTGCATCAACACCGCGCTTGGCGGACAAAAAAACTCCCGCATCACTGCTTGCCGGAATCCGAACGGTATTCCCGCGAGAACTTAGCCATCCCGGTTTTTGCGGAACTGGATGACGCAGAGGTCGATTACATCGCCAGCGCCGTTTGCGAATATTACTCGTCCAAGACCCAATAGGCTCTTGTACCTTGCAGCCGGTTGCTTATTCCGTAGTTGCGCCCATGCACAATGAACAAGGGAATGTGCAAGCGCTCTATGATGACATTAAAGCAGTCATGAAGAGCTTGGGCCAGGTCTATGAGATCATTTTCGTGAACGACGCTAGTACAGACGGAACGCTCTTGGAAATGAAGCAAATCCAGGGTCTGGATGCCGATTTCCATTACATTGATTTGCAGCATAACGTCGGAGAAAACTGGGCGCTGCTTGCGGGTATCTCCAAAACCCGTGGCGCGGTCATCGTTACGATCGACGGTGATTATCAAAATGATCCATCGTACATCCCGGCGCTGCTGAATAAGTTGTCGCAAGGTTATCGAGTTGTTTCCGGCCGGCGCACAGATCGCGCCGCGCCATTTTGGAGCAGACGGCTTCCCTCGAGAATCGCCAATGGCCTGATCCGCCTCGTTTCCGGAGTTTGCGTGCACGACTGTGGTTGTGGCCTCAAAGCTTATCGCAGAGATGTTCTAGAAGGAAAATTTGTTCCCAAAGGATTTATGAACCGGTTTTCGCCGGTATCTTTGGGCGTGCGGGGCGATGAGTTTTCAGAGGTGGAAATTGTTGACCGTGCGCGAATGTCAGGAGCGTCTCATTACGGCTTGAGCCGGGTCTTTATCGTGCTGCGGGATCTTTGGGCACTCCCGTTCGCGCTCCGTGGCGCAGCCGCATGGCTAAAACGATTTCGCATCATGCTGGGCTTGGTTCTGGCCGGCGCTGCGGCGCTGGTTTTGACAGGTCATTGGTTATGGGCTGGGCTGTGTTGTGTCGTGGGGCTTATTATCTACTCTAATGTGATAAACCTCTCGCGCTTTGTAGAAGCTCAGGTGAACCCGCTTTTTCGCATCAAGGAATTTCGGTGAGACAATGAATAACAGGCTAAATATAGGTCTAGTAGGGGCGGGCTATTGGGGGCACAAACTGTTGCCGAAATTCTTAGCTGCACCGCAAGCGAAGGTACAATCGGTTTGCGATATTCACACAGGGAATCGAGCGGAAATTCAGCGAAAATTTCCGAGTATTTCAACCACCCCTTCCCTGGATGCGCTTCTCGCATCTCGCGAACTTGACGCCGTCGTCATCGTAACTCCGCCGGCTACTCATTTTAACCTGGCAAAAGCCGCCTTGGAGGCGGGTAAACATGTCTGGATTGAAAAGCCTTTGGCCCTGCATTTGGACGAGGGTCGGCAGCTGGTTCAATTGGCGCGCGCCAGGAAAAAGACCTTGTTTGTCGATCATACTTTTCTTTACGACCCGGCTGTAAGAATGATCCGGGACTTGGTTCAGCAAGGGGAGTTGGGAGACATTTACCATCTCTTTTTGCAACGCCTCAATCTCGGTCGAATCAAACGGGACTCCAATGTGTGGTGGAATTCGGCTCCCCATGACGCTTCTATAATTCTCTTTATACTATCGGGCAGACCCACGAGTCTTAACCTACACGGCTATCGTTATCTGCAATCCAATCTCGAAGATCTAAACATGGCTGTGATTGAGATGTCCGGCGGGGCCTCCGCCTTCATCTACCATAACTGGCTGTATCCCGAGAACACGGCGAAGCTAACAGTTATCGGAAGCAAGCGTCTGTTGGTCTATGAGGGCAAATTTGAAAAGCGATCCCTCACCCTTTATGACTATAAGGTCGAGAAACCCGAGACTAGCCAAATTCCTTTTACCGAATTGCCGACCACCATTCCTTCAAAAATCATCGGCGAGCGAAGACTCGAAGGGTTCCAGGACCAAGAACCCTTGGCCGCCGCGGTCGAGGATTTTCTCGAGGCGGTCCGTGATGGTCGTGAACCGGTATCCAACGGCGATTTTTCTCTTAGAGTTTTAGCCATTCTGGAAGCCGGGGAGCGCTCTGTGCGGGCGGAGGGTGCAAGAGTTCCGGTCGATGTTTGACCTGGACCTAGGTGCCAAGCGCCCTCGGTGCTGGAAATCGCGACGTAATTCTTTAGGCCGATCACAATCCCTTGTTGTTGCGGTTAAGTGAATCGCCCATGATTAAAAATGGTGCCGCCTCAGATTCGCAGCCGTCAAGAAAGCGCTCGGCCGCCCTTGGGGAGCAAAGCTGGTCGGCGCTTTTATGTTTGATCTGTTTGATCGTATTGTTTCATGGCTTGGGAAGCGCGGCCCTATTTGAGCCTGATGAGGGAAGGAATGCGGAAAAGGCTCGGGAAATTTTGTTGTTGGGTGACTGGGTGACCCCCCATCAGAATTTCTTGCCGATTTTGGACAAGCCTATTTTCTTCTATTGGTTGGTTGCGTTATGCTTCAAAATCTTTGGACTGGCCGAGTGGTCGGCACGGCTGCCTTCGGCGCTCTCCGCCATGGGCTGTTTGTTTCTTGTCTATCGATTTGCCCGGATCAAGTGGGGTATGTGGGAAGCGCTGTGGAGCTGCCTCATTCTTGTTACGAGCGTTGAATTCCTCGTGCTGTCGCGCATTGTCATTTTTGATATGACCTTGACTCTGTTCATCACTTGGACCCTGATGTCTTTTTATGCGGCGCAGAAGGCCGGGCAATCCACATCGAGAAATGTTCATTGGTTGACAATGTACGCCGCGATGGGGGTCGCGACGCTTGTTAAGGGCCTGCTCGGGGTCATCATCCCGAGCATGGTGATTTTTGGTTATCTGCTCTTTTCGCGGAAATGGTTTTTATTGTCCCAAATGAAGATTGCACTGGGTGCAATCGTATTCATGGTAATCGTTACACCTTGGTACGCGTGGGTGGAGGTCAAAAATCCCGGCTATCTACAGCATTTTCTATGGGAGGAACATTTTGTCCGCTATCTGACCTCTCATTTCGGCCGGACCCGTAGCTGGTACTACTTTTTTGTCGTTCTGGGAGTCGGGTTTCTGCCCTGGAGCCTTATCTTACCTGCAACGATGCGGAGTCTTTTTAAACAATTGGCCGATGAGGTGAATCTGTTTTTGGCTCTCTGGATCATTTTGCCTTTTATTTTTTTTTCTGCATCCTATTCCAAGCTTCCCCATTACATCTTGCCGATTTTCCCGGCCCTGGCGCTACTCACGGGACGAGCACTGGGGATGCAAGACTACGAGTCCGCCAAGAGCCGGTGGGGGTGCTTTTTCATTCTTTTGATATTTCCGGCGGTATTTGTTCTTTACCTTCTCATCGGTGCGGGATGGCCGGGACTGCTGCCGGTCGAGATCAGAGCGGGAGTTATTCAGAAGGTTGCCGCCATTGGCGTGTATGCGGTAATTTTCTTTCTTATTTTCGCCGTATTCGCGTTCGGCCACATCAAGCGCCTGTGGAGAGATTGTGGCGCGGCGCTCCTTTGTACGTCTGTTTCGCTCGCGCTTTTTTTCGTTCTCCTGACGCAAATCATCGCGGCAACGTCCTTTCATCGGACCTCGAGGGCGTTCGCGCAACAACTCGCGACAGTGATCGATCCGAAAGACCGCCTGGTTTTTTACAATACGTACAGCGAGGGAATTCCATTTTATCTGCAGATCAATAAGCCCATTTGGCTTGTTCAAGCCGCGGAAAAAGGGGCGGCGATGGGAAATCATTATGTCGGAGAAAATCGGCCCGCCGCCGCGGCGGGATACGGCAAAATATTTTTCACCTATGAGGAGTTCGCCCAGCAGTGGAAGAACAGTGACAGTACATTACGCGTGCTGCTGAAAGAAAAGAATCTTCCGCAACTTAGCGCTAACATCGGCGCTGTGCCCGATAAAGTGATGAAATTTGATAACTACCTGTTAGTGAGTAGCCGTTGAAAGAGCCAAAATCCGCTACAGCGATGAATAGCCAGGCAGTTCAATTCGGCAGGATGTTGGACGCAAATCCAACTTTGTGTTTTCTCTTGTTGGTACTCATCTCCGGATTATTGTTCTTCCCTGGGCTGGGCACCCGGGATTTTTGGCCACCCGGGGAGCCCATCTACGGCGAAGTGATTCGCGTGATGTTTGAAAAGAATGACTGGCTAGTCCCCATGCTGAATGGCTATGCGGACAAGCCGGCATTATATTTTTGGCTTGCGCTGGCGGCTGCCGCGACCCATTCCATAAATAACACTGAAAGACATTCGGGAATGTAGCGATCACGATGTGTGGTATTTACGGTTACATTGCGCAAACGGGAGCCGTTGACGCGACCCTCTTCAGCCGTATGGGCCAAGCGATTCGACATCGCGGCCCAGACGACGAAGGCGAGCTCATCCTTGAGACCGAAGGCCTTTCGGTCGGTCTCGGACACAAACGCTTGAGTATTCTCGACCTTTCCCCTGCCGGAAGGCAGCCCATGACCAATGAGGACGAGAGTATCTGGATTACCCTGAACGGCGAAATCTACAATTTCGAAGAATTGACGAAAGAGCTTAAGGCCCGGGGGCACCGGTTTCGCTCCCACTGCGATACCGAAGTGGTGCTCCACCTTTACGAAGAGCTTGGCGTCAAATGCTTAGACCGCATTAACGGGATGTTTGCCTTCGCGCTCTGGGACTCCAGGCAGAAAGCCTTGTTTCTTGCGCGCGACCCGGTCGGAAAGAAACCTCTGCACTACGCCATTATCGACGGCGGGTTGTTCTTCGCCTCAGAAATCAAGGCGCTAATCCGCCATCCCATGATCGAGCGCTCGTTGGATCTTAAAGCCCTAAGCAAGTATCTGGCGTTCGAATACGTTCCCGCCCCGCACACCATCTTTAAAACTATAAAGAAATTGGAGCCTGGTCATTATATCATGTACCGGAACGGCGATATGATTTCTTCCGCGTACTGGGATGTGCCCATGGAGGATTATCCGATTTCCGACAACACCGAAACCCAAGTGACCGAAGAACTCGAGGAACTTTTGGACCGCGCCGTAAAAGCAAGGCTCGTAGCGGATGTTCCCGTGGGCCTGTTTGTTAGCGGCGGCCTCGATTCGGGTTTGGTTGCGGCGATCGCTCGCAGGGCCAAGGAGTCATTGCATTGTTTTAGCATCGGCTTCGAAGAATCATCTTTCGACGAAAGCCGCTACGCGCGGAAGATTGCCGATTCACTAGGAATAAAACATCACCTAAAAACCTTTCGCGCCAAGGAAATGGCGCACCTGGTCGAGCGTTTGCCTGAGATCATAGACGAACCGCTAGCCGATCCTTCTATTCTCCCACTCTACTTGTTATCCCAGTTTGCCGCGGAGCACATGAAAGTGGTGCTGAGCGGTGATGGAGGAGACGAACTTTTTGCCGGCTATCAAACTTATCAGGCCCACAAACTGGTCACCTACTACGATGCCTTGCCAGGATTTGTGCGAGACTGTCTCAAATCTCTCGCCGCAAACCTGCCGGTGTCCCATGCTTATCTTAGCGCCGATTTTAAGATCAAACAGTTCCTAAAGGGAGTGGGAGTTTCATCCGAGGTCAGATTTTTTCTCTGGCGCGGGGCGTTCAGCAATGCCGAGAGACAACATCTGCTGGCTCCGGAACTGCGCGCGCATCTTCATAAAGACAATGCCTACGAGGATATCTATCGGTATGTCCGGCGCAGTGGACTGACGAAAGAGCTCGAGCGTATTCTATATTTATCGATGAAGCTTTATCTTCAAGACAACAATTTAGTCACTGTCGATCGTGCCAGTATGGCGAACGGATTGGAGGTGCGCAGTCCGCTTCTCGACCGCGACGTCGTGGAGTTCGTTAGTCGATTGCCGATGGAATATAAGATCCACGGGTTAAAAACCAAATATATCTTAAAGAAGGTCGCCGAGGAATTTTTGCCACGACACATTGTCTATCGTAAGAAAAAAGGATTCGGCGTTCCGCTCGCCCAGTGGCTGACCGGAGAACTCAAAGACTTTATGTTGGATTATTTGAGTCCGGAACGAATCAACAGACAAGGACTTTTTCACTATCCCTACGTCAAGCAGTTGATTGACGAACAGCTTAATAAGATCAAGGACAATAGAGAGCTATTGTGGACGCTGTTGGTGTTTCAGACCTGGTACGAAAGGTACGTGGAGAGGCAAAGCGATCTATGAGACGATCGGTTGCGCGGCTGAAACCGCTGCTCTTATTCGAAGCGCATGGGCGCCGTAGCTCGTTTTGTAGGCGATCGGAGGGTGCCCATCAGGCATAGACAGAAAAATGTTTGATAATTGCCCAATATTGAGGTGGTGATCGCATGGAATTTTTCTGGGATTTATTTCACAGGATTTACGACGTTGAGTTTTTGGTCCGCACGGGCGGCCTGCTCGCGCTCACTATAATCGTTTTTACCGAAACGGGACTTTTGTTGGGGTTTTTCTTACCCGGCGATTCCCTATTGGTCACCGCTGGAATTTTTGCCGCTCGGGGCGATCTGGATCTGATAGTTCTGAATACTAGCCTGAGTCTGGCGGCAATCGCGGGAGACACGGTCGGCTACGGCATCGGAGCGCGAACGGGTCCTAAAATCTTTACTCGAGAAGACTCCCTGTTTTTCAATAGAAAACACTTGATCTCCGCCAAAGAATTTTACGACCGTCATGGTGGGTTCACCATTGTCATCGCTCGCTTTATGCCGATCATCAGAACGTTTGCGCCGGTGGTGGCGGGTGTAGGCGCCATGCGATACCGCAAATTCATCGCGTACAATATTTTCGGCGGGATTTTTTGGGTGATGACCATGACCTTGGCGGGTTATTTCTTGGGCACGTTCGTGCCCAACATTCAGGAGCGGATTCACGTTGTGATTGCCGTCGTTATTGTCCTGTCCTTGCTTCCGGCCATTATCAAACTTGCCGGTGAAAAATGGCGGGCGCGGACGTAGCGCTTCGAAACGTCAGTGATCGCAGAGGAGGTCGATTGGAGCTGCTAGCGATTGGGGTTCTTTTGGGAATCGTTGAAGGTTTAACTGAATTCATTCCGGTTTCTTCAACCGGTCATCTGATCATTGCGGGTAATTTGTTGGGTTTTACCGGCGATAAGGCATCGAGTTTCGAAGTGGCGATTCAGCTCGGCGCCGTCTTGTCGGTCGCCTTTCTCTATTGGCGCACTTACGTGGCGCTTATGCCGATAGGTTCGCCTCCTCTGATCCACAGGTCCAACCTGGAGGGGTGGTCGGGCATCTGGCGCATTGGTGCGGCTACGCTTCCGGCTTTAGCTGTGGGTTATGCTGCGCGCCATGCCATTAAAGAAAAGTTGTTTACGCCGGAGGCAGTTACACTCGCTTTGGCCGTAGGCGGACTGGCGATTCTGCTCGCGGAAAGACTCGTAAGAGGCCGACGCGCCCAAGCGCTCGAAACGATTACGCTGCCACAAGCGTTTGGCGTCGGATTATTCCAGGTGCTTGCGCTTTGGCCGGGCACATCCAGGGCCGCGGCGACTATTATTGGGGGGATGCTCCTCGGGCTTGATCGAAAAAGCTCCGCGGAGTTTTCATTCTTGATTGCGGTGCCGATTATGTTTGCCGCAACCGGCTACGAAATGGTCAAAATGAGAGACCTCTTCGCGCTTCAGGATGCCATACAGTTCGGCGTCGGGTTCATCGTTTCTTTTGTCGTGGCGCTGGCGGCGGTGCGGGGGTTTTTGCGGTATCTGGAACGCGGGCGATTGACTCCGTTTGCGTGGTACCGCATCATTGCTGCCCCGGTTTTCTACCTGCTGACCCGGGGGCTGAGTTTCTAATGGGTGTGCTTGTGTTTGATCCAGCGATAGATTTTATTTCGGTACAGATAGGCGACCAAGAGGATGACTGCGGAAACGACGGCGAAGATAATCAACTGATAATATTCCTCCTGGCGAATTTTTGCTCCCTGAACGGTTAGTAGATAGGTTCCCGGAATGCGTCCAACAATTGAAACCAGTAAGAACGTGCCCAGTTTCATCCGGCTCAGCCCCAACAAATAGCAGAGATAATCCTTGGGAAAACCGGGGATTAAGAACAACAGAAAGCAGATCATCGCGCCCGTGTTGGTCGTTAAAAAGTCGAACCTATGAAGGACCTCTTGACTGACAAATCGTTCCACAAACGGCCGGCCGAGGATGCTTGCCAGTTCAAAAGCGATCCAGGAACCCAGTGTTAGCCCGACCGTTGATAGAATAACGCCAAAAGTCTCGCCGTAAACATAACCCCCAGCCACTCCGGTGAATTCGCCCGGAAAAGGAGCGGCGACAACCTGCAACACCTGGAATAGCACGAAAACAGCGGGCGAATAGGGACCGAGCGACTGAAGAAATTTGCTTAGTTTGTCTTGGTTGGAATAAATGCCTTCGAAGTCGTCAAGCTCTTCGCCGGGCGGGGCAAACGCGCTGAACGGCTGCGGTATGTAACGGCTGAAGAAAAACAACAGAGCCACCACAGCTATAAAGATCGCCCCCCTCATGGCAAGTCGGCGGCGCTGGCTGCTCATCGGATTTGTATAACAGCAATGGAATGGAATGACGAGAGAGTCGAATTTATTTCAAACCAAAATTGCGCTTTGCCGGAACAACGGATTTCCTAAACCGACAAGGCGTCCCGTTTTGGACCGAGATGTCCAACCAAGATGATTGACCCGACTAACGACCGCTTCCATGGCCAAAAAAAAGGTGGCACCGGATATTTCCGTTGCCACCTTTGAGAGAACCAATGGGCTGACGCGAAAAAACTATTCGGCGCCCACCTTTGGCCGCCACTTATCGAAGCGATGCTCGATGCGGTCCAACACATCTGTCATAATCATGCCGCTGATCGCGAAGATCAAAACGCCGACGAATACCTTATCTGTTTGGAACGTCGCGCCGGCTACTGTAATCATAAAACCGATGCCCGCAGTAGCGGCGTAGAGCTCGCCGACCATGACTCCGATGAGAGCGCGACCTACGGCTAGGCGCAATCCGGTCAAAATGAAAGGCACGGTGGAGGGAAGAACCACGCTACGGAAAATCTGCCACTCGGACGCTCCGAAGCTGCGAGCGGCGGTCAAGAGGTTGGCTGGAGTGGTTTTAACGCCGTCTCGGGTATTGATCAACAGAGGAAAAACGGCCCCGAGAAAGATGATGCCCACCTTAGAAAGGATACCGATGCCCAACCAAATAATTACCAGTGGGAGCAGGGCGACGCGGGGAGTCGCGTTCATCGCATTAACGAATGGATCGCAAGTGTAGGCAAACCTCTTATACCAGCCGATGGCGATGCCAAACGGGATCGCAAAGATCACCGACAACGCATACCCCCAAACAAACTCGATACCGCTGACGTACAGATCATTCCAGATCTCTCCGGAAGTAAACATCTGAATAGCCGCCTTCAGCACCAGCGAAGGCGCGCTCATGAACATCGGATTGATTAATTGGAAGGTATTGCCGCACAATTCCCAAATCGCCAAGAAAATAACTACGGCCGTGGTTCCGAGAATCTTTCTTTCTTGGTTTAAATAGAATTTGTATGCGGCCGACGCCTCGGCGACCCGTATGTCTAACAGGGTTTCTTCTTGTGCAGCGTGATCAGCCATATATATATTCCTCCTAAATTGCCCCTAAACGGCTCTCCTGCAGCCTCGCGACCTTTAGCAAAGCGGTTTGTCGTTGTCAATAGTTTATCAGTGCGCCAAATCTGATTTCCCCGACCGGCGTTGCGCTTCCGGTTTGATCGTTCTATTCGCTAGTAAATCTTGACAATTGTTTATGCATTAAATATTTTAATTAAAACATTCTCTTTTTTGGGAGAAAAAAATGAAACTCCTCTTTATTACACCGCCCATGGGAAACTGGGCGCCCTGGGGTGAAAAGCATCTCGCCGTCAATTCCCTGCACGCGCAGGTTGCCGCTTTTATCCGCGAAAATCGCAGCGCCGATGTTGCCGTTCTCGATTGTCGCGCGCTCGGTCTCAGCGACGAAGGAATGCTGGAAGAACTTAAACGGTTAAAACCCGATGTGGTTTTCTTCGGCGCCATGATCGCTGCCGCGGGGGGCGCAGCGCAGCTCAACCGCTTCCATGCGGCGATGAAGCGGGTCAAGGAGATTCTGCCCCAAGTCTTCACGGTAGCCGGTGGCCTGATGTACACGGCAATTCCCAAAGAGATCATGGCCGAACAGCCTCAACTTGACTTCGTCATTGTCGGGGTATTCGGCGACAATGAATTTACGCTCGCGGAATTGCTGGAAGAACTCAAGAAGCCGTCGCCAGATTTTTCCGGCATCAAGGGGTTAACCTGGCGCAGAGAAAATGAGATTGTTTTGAACCCGGCGCGGCCGGTGATCCAAAACTTAGACGAGTTACCCATGCCGGCCTACGATCTCTTTCCGATGGACCGCTACTGCGGCTATTCCGTCATTCCCCATTATAACGAAGCCGTGACTTCTCGTGGATGCGAAGGAGCGTGCCATTTTTGTTACGAATGGTGGCTGGTAGATCAACGCAATCCAAAGGATTTCAGCTCCCACCGCACGCGCGGAGGCAAAAAAGTCGCCGAAGAAATGGAATTGCTGAATCGGCGTTACGGTGTTAAAGCGCTCACTTTTATGGATGACGATTTTAACTCGGACCGGCAGAAGATGGTCGATCTCGTCGAAGCGTTGGAAGAGAAAAAGTTGGACATGAGTTGGTTTTGCCTTGGCAGAGCCCAGAGCTTCATTCGCGATGCGGATTTGATTCCGCGACTGCGCAAAGTCGGAATGTACCAGGTCTTGATCGGTATTGACGGCGGTACCGACGAAGAGATCGCCGAGGCGCGTAAAGGACCCATGAAGGTAGGGGTCAAAGAGCTCAAGGAACTAATCCAATTCTTGCGCCAGAATGATATCTCTACGATTGCGACTTACTTAAACGGGTTCTTGGACGATGATGAAGCGAAGATCAGGCAGCGGGCGAGAGCGGTGGATGAAATCGATCCGGACATCGTCATGCTTCAGTTGCTTAATCCCATTCCCGGATCGCCGATTTATAAACGCGCCGTCAAGGAGAATGTGATAGAGGTGAAGAACCTTGCGCTTTACGATCTGGAGCACTGTGTGATGCCAACCAAGCACCTGTCGCGTCAGCAACTGGGGGAGCTGACCAGCTGGGCATTTCAGTCGTTTTACAGCAAACCGGGTCGAGTGGATCGAATCTTAAATGGCTATAGCTCGCCTTACGTCAAGATGAAGTTTCTTTCGGTCAAGGAAAACGCCGCAAAGTACGGGAAGGGTGCATCCCAGGACGCGGTCGCCATTTGACCGAGTGCGAGGCCATGGCAGCGCAGACTCTCCAGCAACCGCTTCACGGCAAAGTCATCCTCGTTACCGGGGCGAGCCGCGGTATCGGCGCGGCTGCGGCTCGGCGACTTGCGCAAGGCGGCGCGGCCGTCGTCGTCAATTATCATCAAAACCGCGAAGCCGCTGAAAAGGTATTGCAGGACATCATAAACGGCGGCGGTCGCGGCATAATTTTTCAGGCCGATGTAACCCAGCAGGATCAAGTTGAAGCGATGGTCCGCGCAACTCGGGAGAATTTCTCGACGGTCGACGTGCTCGTCAACAATGCTTATTTTCCATTTGAAGTCGGTGCCGTTCATGAGCTTCCGTGGGAAAGCCTGCATCGGGCCATTGAGCATGAGATTTCCGCTTTTTATTGCTGCGTACGGGCTTGCTTGCCGGGAATGGTCGAAAAAAAATCCGGCAGAGTCATTGTCATAAGTACGCGACTTGCGCAACAACCTCTGCCGCGAATGGGTGCTTACGCAGCGGCCAAGTCTGCGCTGGAATCGATGGCCAACACCATGGCCATCGAACTGGGGCCATTGGGAATTGCGGTTAATGTGGTGACGCCGGCCTTTACGCTGACGGATGCGTCCCTGATCATGCCGGAAGCGTTTCGCGAGAAGGTGCGTGAATCAAGACCCTTAAAGAAGCATCTCTATCCGGAGGATGTGGCAGGGGCGATTGCCTTTCTCGCCAGTGACGAGGCCCGCATGATGACCGGCAGCCACATTCTGATTACCGGCGGTAGCCATCTTCAGCTTTGAACGGCCGCGCTCAAGCGGAAAGCGTTTATGCTCACTCTGGATGACATCGTTGACAGACTAAAGGACATCGTCGGCCCGCAGTTTGTTTCCACCAATCCCATAGACAAGATCAATTACCAGCACACGCTCGCTTACGGCGCTTACCGTGCCTTGCCCGATGTAATCGTACGCGTAGAGTCGGACGCCGGCGGCCATCATTGGCTCCCCCAAATCTTAAAATTTGCCAACGAGAATAAGGTGCCCATTGTAGCCAAAGGCGGCGTCGGGATGGGCATCAGTTCACCGCTCAAGGGTGGAATTCTCCTCGACATGCTCGGCATGGACAAAATCTTGGAGGTGAATCCGACACTTCAATACATCATCGCCGAGGGCGGCGCGAGCGTGTACGCCATTCACCACACGCTCCGGCAACACGGGCTAATGCTGCCCAATTT
>Ga0316628_100002016_pt1 | contig 14771 bp, 8 predicted proteins | sample OWC_Aug_M2_C1_D5_FD_207648 | JGI IMG/M metagenome (GOLD analysis project Ga0316628, IMG submission 207648) | Wetland soil microbial communities from Old Woman Creek delta, Ohio, United States - OWC_Aug_M2_C1_D5_C | ecosystem: Environmental > Terrestrial > Soil > Wetlands | place: USA: Ohio... | reverse complement strand
GCTGGGGTGGTGGGCGGCGGCCGTGCTCTCCGCGTCCTGGCTATTCCGTCGACTCCTCGCCGCCCGCGCGGCGGCCATCGCGACGCTGATCTTCGCCCTGGCGCCTTGCCACGAGCCCGCGCTCGTCCTCCTGGCGCAGCGGGAGGTCCTGGTCGCCACGACGTTCGGCATCCTCGGGCTGGGCCTGCTCGTCGGGGCGGGGCCGCGCCCGGGAGCTCGCGCGATCGCCGGGAGCGCCGTGCTCTTCGCGGCGTCGCTCGCGGCAGGCGAGTACGGGTTGTCCATGGGGGGCTACGTCCTCGCCTGGGCGCTCACCGGCGAGGGCGCGCGAGACCGCGCGCGTCGCCTGGTTCCGTTCATCGTCCCCGCAGCCGTCTACCTCGTGACGCGTGCGGCGCTCGGCTACCGCGCCACCGGGATGGGCTTCTACCACGACCCGATCCACGCTCCGGCCGCCTTCCTGAGCCACGCGCCGCGCGCCTTCGTCTCGCTCGTCGCCGACGCATGGTCCACCTTCGACGTCGCCGGCGTCCCGCTCCTCGCGCTGGTCCTCTTTGCCGGCGCCCTCGGCGGCGTCCTTCTTCGTGCGACGCCCGCGGGACCGCTGCGCTGGCTACTCGGCGGGTCGTTCCTCGCGATTCTGCCCCTCGTCGCGTCCACGCCGGGCGTGCGGCTCGTCGGCCCGGCGATGGTCGGTGTCGCTCCCGCGCTCGGCGCGCTGATCGACCGAGCGTTGATCGAGCCGCGCCGCCTACCACTCGCTCTCGCGGCGGCGGCGGCGGCCGGGCTCCACCTCGCCCACGCACCGGTCGCCTCGTTCCGCGAGGCTTCTTCCTCCCTGGAGCACGCACGCATCCGCGCGCTGCACGTCCACGAGCTCCGCGCGGCGCGCGCGGGGGGTGATCACGTCGGCGTGTTGGGCCTCGCGCCCTGGGAGACGGCGTTTCTCACCGACGTCGATGCGGAACCCTCGACGCACGAGCGGATGCCTTGGCGCGTGCTCGTGTCCGCCCGCCACGCGCTCTTGCTCCGCGTGGACCCGCGGACGCTGGATGTGGTGGTGCCCAAGGGTCAGGGCTTCTTCCCCATCGGAGCCGACGACATCTTCCGTCCCGAGGACGATCCCCTGCTCGCCGGCGAGCAGCGCGACGTACGAGGCATGCACGTGCTCGTCGTCAGCGACGGAACGGCGGAGGCGCCGCCCCGGATCCGGTTCAGCTTCGATCGGCCGCTGGAAGACCCGACGATGGTGTGGCGCACGGAGACGCGCGCCGGCTTCGAGGTCATCCAGCCACCCCGCCAGGGTTTTGGACTTCAGCTCTCACCCTGACCGCGGTCCGACCTCGACCTCGACGTCGACGCCGGCTCGCACGCTCTGCGTGACGATGCAGAAGTCCTCGAACGTGGCGAGACACCCTGCCACCGAGGCGTCATCCATCGGTACGCCCGGGTCGATGCGCACGCGGACCTTGCCGATCCTCAGCCGGCGCTTCTCGTTGCGGACGATCTCGACGTGGACGTCTGTCTTCACCTTGTCGAGCTTGGTGCCGGCCTTCTTCGCGCAGAAGACCAGGCTCGCCGAGAGGCAGTTCCCGATCGCCGCCGCCAGCACGCGCGCGGCGTTCGGAGCGGCGTCTCCGCCGAGCGGAGGCGGCTCGTCGAATTGGATCGGCGCGAACTGCTCTTTGTCGAACCGAACGGTGAACTCGAAGTCCTTGGTCTGCTCGACGCGGATGTCGAACTGGCTGACCACGTCGCTCATGCGGTCCTCCGGCGCTTCGGCTTGGGCTTCTCGCCGCGGCCGCGGGCGATGGACGCCGCCTTGCGGGCCTGCGTGCGGGGCTTCTGCTTGCGGCGCTCGAGCGCCTTGCGCACCGCGCGCTCGAGCCGATCGAGCGCGCCGTCCACCGCGGCGTACACGTCGGGGTCGCGCTGCTCCACGATGACCGTGGGCAGGGAGTTGAGCACCGCCTTGGCCTTGCACACCTTGTCGACGCCGCCCTTCGGCCCGTTCACGTCCTCGATCCGGACCGTCACCCGCTCGATGTCGCGGGCGAACTTGGCGAGCTTCATGCCGAGGGCCTTCTGCGCGTGGTCGCGCAGCGCGGGGCTGAGATCCATGCCGGCGGTGCGGAACGCCGCGGGCGTGGTGTCGACGCCGGTGCGACCGGCCACGCGCTTGCTGGCCTTGGGAACGGTCGTTGGCAACCTTGCACGGGAGCGAGAGCGCTTCATGCGCTCCAGCTAGCAACCCCCGCGCCACTTCTCCGCCTCCGCCTCCCCCTCCGTCTCCGCCTCCGTCTCCGCAAGCCGCGCGCCAGCATGCACCTCCTGCGTGCTCACACCGCCTCGGACGTGCTCGCCATGTCGAACTCCTCGCAGCACACCGCCGGCACGCGCATCACCCCTCCCCACCACGGCACGCGGTACGTCTGCGCCGTCATCCCGACGAGCTTCGTCAGCACCTTCACCGGCGACTCGTTGAAGCGGAAGTTGTTCACCGGCCCCGTCACCTTTCCGTCCTCGACCAGGAACACCCCGTCGCGCGTGAGGCCGGTGATGAGCAGCGCCTTCGGGTCGAGCCAGCGCGTGTACCAGAAGCGCGTGACGACGAGCCCCCGCTTGATCCCCGCGACCAGCGACGCGGCCGACGGCGCGCCGCCGCCGCCGAGCTGCCAGGTCGAGTGGCCGCCGGTGGGCTTCTTGCCGGCCTTCTGCGCCCAGAAGCGTGCATACTGCAAATTCTTCAGCGCGCCGCCGTCGATCCACGCGGTGGGCGCGAGCGGCAGGCCGTCGTCGTCCCACGGGCGGCCGGGCGTGGCCGGGTCGAACGGGTCGGAGCGCAAGGTCACGCGCGGATCGAAGATCGCCTCGCCGACGCGGTTGCCGCCTCCGGGCCTGGAGAAGAAGGAGCGGCCCTCGTCCGCGGCGCGCGCGTCGAGCGCCTCGATCAAGAAGCCGACGATGTCGGCCACCGCCATCGGCTCGAGCAGCACCGTGTACTTCCCGGGCTCGAGCTTGCGGGGGCCGTGGCTGCGCTCGGCCTTGTCGGCGGCGACCCGGGCGAGCGCGTCGGCGTCCACGTCGGCGGCGCGCACCTCCTCGGCGCCCGCCCACCCGGAGCCTGCGCCGTCGGCGGTGCGCAGCGTCGTCGTCATGCTAGAGACCGTCTCTTTGTGCTCGGCTCGAAGGCCCGCGCTCGTGGCGAAGGTGAAGAGCGTCGCGTCGCTCTCGTAGAACCCCGCCGCCACGAGCGACTTCTCCTCCGCCCTGCGAATCGCCGCGGCTGCGGCCGCAGTCCGCGCCTTTGCCGGCAGGTCGATCGTCGCGGGATCGAAGCCGCTCGAGCTCGTCGCGTACCGCTGCGGCCCGAGCACGGGGAGCCACTCGGGGTCCTCCGGCGCGACCTCGGCGAGCGCGGCGGTGCGAGCCGCGAGCGCGTGCAGGGAGGCCTCGTCGGTCTGGTTCGTCTCCGCCTTGGCGTGGCGCTTCCCGAACGCGAGCGTGAGGCGCAGCTGGGTCTCGGTCACCTCCCCTGCCTGGGTGATCTCGTTGTTGGCGTAGCGCGCGTGGCCGCGCTGGCTCTGGCGCACCGAGACGATCGCCTCGGCGCCGGGCGCCGCCCGCGCCGCCTGCTCGAGCGCGCGATCGCAGAGGCTCAGCCCGCGCGCGCTCACGTGCGCCTCTTGGTGTTGAGCACGTTCACGCGGCGGAAGCGCGCCGGCGCGCAGCCGTGGCTCACCGCGTTCGACTGGCCGGGCTCGCCCTTGCCGTCGACCATCGAGCCGTGGAGCTCGAAGTGCTCCGCGCTGCCGATGCCGTCGCACGAGTGCCAGAACTCGAGCGTGTTCGACTGGTAGGCGACGTCGCGCAGCGGCCCTGCGAGCTTGCCGCCCTTGATGGCCTGGAAGGTCTGCCCGCCGAACTGGAAGTTGTAGCGCTGGTGATCGATCGACCACGAGCCGTCGCCGGTGATGAGCACGCCATCGTCGACGCCCGAGACGAGATCCTCGAGCGAGGCGGGCTTGTCGCTCGGTGCGAGCGAGACGTTGGGCATGCGCTGGAACGGCACCGAGGCGTAGTCCTGCGCGTACGAGCACCCGCGCGAGCGCTTCTCGCCGATCCACGCGGCCTGGTCGCGCGTGGTCTGGTAGCTCACGAGCTTGCCCTTCTCGACCAGGTTCCACTTCCCCGTCTTCTCGCCGTCGTCGTCGTAGCCGCACGTCGCGAGGCCGCCGGGCGTCGTCTTGTCGGCGAAGAACGTGATGTTCTCGCCGCCGTACTCGAGCTTGCCGAGCTTGTCGGGCGTGGCGAAGCTCGTCCCGGCGAAGTTGGCCTCGTAGCCGAGCGCGCGATCGAGCTCCGTGGAGTGGCCGACCGACTCGTGGATGGTGAGCCAGAGGTGCGACGGCGCGAGCACGAGGTCCTTCTTGCCCGGCTCCACGGACGGAGCCTTCAGCTTGGCGACCGCGTCCTCGGCGATCTTGCGCGCGTCCGCCAGCAGCGAGGAGCGCTGGATGTACTCCCAGCCCGCCTGCATCGGCGGCAGCTCGTGCGCGCGCGCGACGAACTCGCCGCTCTGCGTGTCTGTCGCCGTGATCGAGTAACCGACCTCGACGCGCACGACGCGCTGCTCGAGGAGCGAGCCCTCGCTCGAGGCGAAGAGCTTCTCCTCGCCGAGGACGTGGCTGCCGCCGTTCATGTACTTCGCGCCCGGGACGTTGCGCGCCTCGTTCCAGATCGCGCGCAGGAGCTCGGCCTTCTCCGAGACGGGGATGCCGAACGGATCGACCTCCAGCCTGGTGGACCACGTGTCATGGTACGCGGCGACGGGCGCGAGCAGGATGGGACGCTTGCGCGGGTAGAGGCTCGCGCGCGCGATCTCGACGGCGCGCCGGGCGGCCGCGGCCGCGCTGTCCTCGTCGACGCTCGACGTCGCGGCGAAGCCCCAGGCCTGCGTGCCGGAGTCCGAGTCGCCCGCGGGTCGGAGCACGAGCACGCGGACGCCGACGCCGTAGCTCTCGTCGTCGCTCACCTCGACGACGTGGTCCTCGCGCGTCGAGACGCGCTGGTCGCGGCGGCGCACCACGCGGGCGTCGGCGTAGATCGCGCCGGCGCGCTTGGCGGCGTCGAGCGCGCGGCCGAGGACGGCCTCGAGCTTCGCCCGGGCCGAGAGCTGGGCCGCGGGCGCGCGCGGCGACGGGCACGACGCGAGCAGCGTCGAGCCGCCCGCACCGGCCAACAGATCGCGACGCCGAATGCGCACGGCGGCCATCGTGCTACACTCTCGAGCGCCATGCCCGAGAAAATGAATTTTCACGACTACATGCGCGCGTACGCGGAAGACCACCAGAACAAGGTGAACAAGGTCTGCCACATGATCGGCATCCCGCTCATCGTGGCCTCGCTGCCCGTCATCCCGGTCGCCCCGCCCGTCGGCCTCGGCATGTTCGGCGTCGGCTGGACGTTCCAGTTCGTCGGCCACGCGTTCGAGGGCAAGAAGCCGTCGTTCACTCGCGACCTCCGCTACCTCGCCATCGGCCCCGTGTGGGTGACGGTCGAGTGGGTCGAGCTGCTCACCGGCAAGCGCATCTACCGCACGCGCGAGACGCCGCGCCCCGTGCACACCAACGGGGTCACGGCAGGTCAGCCGGCCTGATTGTCCCTGGCCACCCCGTCTGATTTCTTTGGCCACCCCGGGCTAAAGCCCGGGGCAGGCGAAGACCGCATGATCTGAACCCGCTCAAAGTCCGCCTTCGGCGGACTCCCAACGGCGAGAGCGCGCAGCTCAGTCTCGGGATCGACACCGTGCATTTGCGTGGTGGGAGTCCGCCAACGGCGGACTTGAGATGAGCTCTTTTCCACGGCTCTTTGCCTGCCCCGGGCTTTAGCCCGGGGTGGCCCAAGCCCCTAGAACAGCCCGATCGCGAAGTTCAGCGCGCCGAAGTCTTCCCCTACGTAGGTAGTCTGCCGCGTGAGGTTGATGCCGTAGTCGAGCGCGATGGGGCCGACCGGCGTCTGCACGCGGATGCCCGAGCCCACGGCGGCGCGCAGGGTGATGCCGTTGTTCAACGGATACGAGGCGTCCTGCCAGAGGTTGCCCGTATCGAGGAAGATCACGGTCTCGAGCGGACCGGTGATCGGGATGCGCAGCTCGATGCGCGGGTTGACCATCAGGTTGCCGCCGCGGATCGCGATCTGGTTGGGCTGGATCCTGCCGTTCGACGCGTTGATCTGATCGACGGCGTCCTGCGGCATCATGCTGTCCTGCTGGAAGCTCCGCAGCGAGTCGATGCCGCCCATGAAGAAGTAGCGATCCGGGTAGGTGGTCGAGGCGCTGTCGAACTGGATGATCTCGCCGAGGCGCAGCGTCGCGGCGACGATGATCTTCTTGAAGAACGGCAGCGGGAAGTACCCAGAGAACGTCTGCGAGAGCTTGAGGAAGTGGCCGGGGTTGACCTGGACCACCGCCTGCGGCGGCGTGGGGAGCACCCCGCCGGGCATGGGAGCGCACGTCGTGCAGTGAACGGTGTCTTCGATGAACGGCGGGTTGCCGATCGGGAACCAGTCGACGTGCTCCGCGCCTAGCGCGAGGTACGTGCCCTCGTGCGCGTTGAACGAGTTGTCGCGCCGGTCCCAGGTCCACAGCACGCGCTGCGAGAAGACCTCGCTCTGGCCGGCGGGCGCGCGCAGCAGCCGCTGGACGTCGAGGTTGCCGCCCGCCTGGGCGAGCGCCTGCGCCGGAGACTGGTTGTTGAAGACGAAGAGATTGTTGTACTCGGCGCTGCCGGAGAACGCGAGGTTGTGCTGACGGTGAGGGCGCCAGTACACCGTCGGGAGTACGGCAGCCTTGTCCACCAGGAAGAACCGCTCCACGTCCTGCATGTAGACGCCGTCGAGGTTCATGCGGACGTCCGGGCCCAGCAAGATGTCCGGCAAGCCGAGCGACAGCGTCACGCGGTACGCGATGCGCTCCGAGAGCTTCAACGTCGCAAAGGTCGCGGCGATGCTCGGATCGGCGATGAGGAAGTCGGGCAGATACGAGACCCGCCCGCGCAGCGTGAGGCTCACCGCGCTGCCGAAGATGTTGGTGTAGCCGTACTCGGCGGCGAGGCGGAGCCCCTCCCCCGTCGAGAAGCCAGGCGCGAGCTCGAAGTACTGGGTCGGCTTCTCGTGGACGGTGATGATGACGACCTTGTCGCGCTGCGGCACCTGCGGGTTCTGCAGCACCACGCTGACGCTGCTGAAGACGTTGAGCGTGGCGATGCGCTCTTGCGTCCGGCGGACCAGGCTCGCGCGGTACGGCTTGCCGACCTCGAGGGCGACGCGCCGCAGGATCACCGACTCGTTGGTGATCTTGTTTCCCTCGATCACGATCTGCCGCACGATCACGCGGTCGCCCTCGGTGATGTCGAAGCGGACGCGCGCGTGCGTGTTGTCCATCGAGCGCTGCACCTCGAACTTCACGTCGGCGTAGAAGAAGCCCTCCTCGCGGTAGCGGTCGACGATGCGCCGGCGCGCCTCGTCGATCTTCAGCGTGTTGGCCGGCTGCCCGAGGGCGAGATCGGCCGCGTCGGCGAGCTCCTTGTCGCTGAGCGACTTGGCGCCGTAGAAAGCGACGTCGTGGAGGGTCGTGCGCGGGCCCAGCTTGATGGGGACGCGCAGGGCGAGGCGCGGCTCGCACTCCACGCCGCGCGCCGGATCGGGCACGCACGTGAACCGCGCGTCGAGCGGAGTCACCGGCAGCGGCAGGCCGCTGCGGTCGTAGGCGCACGCGTCGGGGATCGCGTCCGTGAAGGGCACGGGCACGCAGCGGCCGGCCGGCGATTTCGGGTCGCAGCGACGCCGCAGGATCTGCACCGGCCCCACCATCGCGCTGAGGAAGCCCTCGTTGCGATAGAGCTCCTGCACGTGCGCGACGGCCTTGTCGTAGGTCTCGGGCGCGAAGGTGGCGTTCGGGTCGAGGTCGATGGGGACGACGCGGGAGCCGCCGCCGCCGCCGAGCAGCGCGTCGACGCCTCGGGGGTTGGGGTCGGCGAGGAAGTCGGCGCCGGGCAGGTCCTCGTCGAGGAAGCTGTCGATCTCGCGGCCGATCGCCGATGCCGAGCTCGGCCCGCCTCCCGTGAGGCCGTGGATGTCCGCTTCGCTCACGCAAGGGTACCCGCGCGAGGCGACGACGACGCGCTGGCCCTCGTTCACGACGAAGACCATGAAGCGCGTCGGGTCGGTGGGCCTGCCGCGCATCTCGACGGCGACGGTCGCGTCCAGGAAGCCGCGCGAGACGTAGTAGCGGCGCAGCTTGTCCGCGAGGTGCTGCGGGCCGTGGTCCGGATCGGTGTCGACCCCGAGCGCGTCCGTGAGGGCGTCGGCGTCGTAGTGCACGGCGCCTTCGAAGCGAGGCAGGTAGCGCGGGCCCGCGTCGACGCGCACGCGGAGCGTGACGACGCCCTTGTCGGCGGAGCCCGCGGGCCTGACCAGGACCACGTCGTGGCTCACCTCCGCCTCGTACCAGCCCGCGGTCCGCAGCTTCTCGCCGAGGCTCGCGTCGGCCTCCTGCAAGGCCGGCTCGTCGGCGCGGTCGCCCTTGTCGACGCTGTAGTCCTTCGTGTAGCGCCGGACGTCGTCCTCCTTCGCGCCGAAGACGTAGAAGACCCGCCGCTGGACCTCGCGCGGCACGCCCCCGTTGATGTCGAGGAGCAGCAGCACGCGCGTGGGCGCGTCGGTCTGGCGCGTGGTGAGGTCGACCTGCGGCTGCGGGAAGCCGTGGCGCGCGAGCAGCACCTCGATGCGGCGCTTGCGCAGATCGAGGTCGTTGCCGAGCACCTCGCCGCCCTCCTCGAGCCCCGCCTCGCGCAGGATCTCCTCGCGCTCGAGCGGCGTCTTGTGCAGCTCGACGCGGATGGAGTCGACCAGGCGCCGCGGAACGCCGTGCACGCGGATGCGGACGCCGTCTCCCTCGGCGATGACGTTGACCTTCGCGTCTCCGAGGGTGCCGCTGTCCACGGCCTCGAGCAGCGCCGCGCGCGCGAGCTCGGGGGAGAACGGCTCGCCGAGGCGCACGCGCCGGAGAATCGGCGCCTTGATGTCCTGCCAGGGGTCGTCCTCGAGCACGGCCTCCACGGCGCGCACCGGCTTGCCCAGGAAGGCGGTCAGGTCCGGGGCGGGCGGCGGGACGGCCGCCGCGCCCTTCTCGAGCGAAGGCGCCTGCGGCAAGGGCAGCGCGGTCACCTCCAGCGGCCCGCCGGCGCGCGCTCCTCGCCCGGCGAGGACGAGGATCAGCACCGAAAAAAAGGCGAGCCAGAGAGACCTATTGGAACTCAATTCTCCACCGCAGATCGACACCCAAGTTACCGACTGCGCTGGATGTTACGTCATTGTTCACGTTGTCGTACGAGGCTCGCACGCTGAAGTGCTGGCCGAGCCGCCACATGACGTTGGCGTAGAGCTCGCGGTCCTCGGAGAGGCTGGTCGACACGTTGGCGCTGACGTCCTTGGTGATGCTCTTGCCCACGGTCACCGTCGGCTCGCTGCGCCCGCTTCGAGGCGAATAGGCGCTCCCGAACTTGAAGTCGTCGATGATCGGGACCGCCTTGTTGATGGCCGTCGAGGCGCCGCTCAGCGCGCTGAGGGCCTCGAGGGCGACGCTGGTGCCGAGCGAGCCGGCCTGGAGCTGCGCGGCCTCCGCCTGGGTGATGCCGATCGTGAGGAGCAGGACGATGTCCTCCTTCGAGAGCTGCGGCTCGCTGGTGAGATCGATCTTGAGGTCGTCGGTGTCACCGTAGGCGTGCAGGGCGATGCGCCACGTGGTGCCGGTCGTGCTGGAGGAGCTCGTCGCTCCGGTGCTCTCGCCGGAGGTGCGACGGTACTCGGTCGTCGCCTGCAGGTCCACGTTCGCGGCGATGCGCGTCGGGTCGTCGAAGCGGATGATGCCCTGCTTGATCTCGAAGACGTTGTTGCCGAACGGCAGCCGCAGCCGCCCCCCGGACAGCGCGTGCATCTCGCCGCGCAGGCCGATTCGCTGGTTGGTGCCCGACACGACGAGCGCGCCGCTGTCGAGGGCGATCTGCGCGTCGACCAGGTTGTTCTTGATGCGCAACGGCGCCTTGGCACGCACTCGCAGGTCGAGCGTCAGCGCGTCCTGCGACGGGTCGTAGGTCTCGATCTCCGTGCGCTTGGCGCGGCTGCCGAGGCTCGTGAGATCGCCGGCCAGGTTGATCGGCCGCGTGTACTCCAGCGAGGCGACGACGACCTCTCCCTGGAGGTGCGGGAGCTTGCGGTGATCGACGCCGTTGTCGTCGGTCGAGAGCTCCAGATCCGCGTCGAGCCCCGCGCTGATGCCGTCCGCCGGGGAGAGTCGGACATTGCGCGCCGCGAGCGTGAGGTCGACGTTGCCAATCGAGAGGTTTCGGATCGGCACCCGCCCGCCCAGCATCAGCGTTCCGCCCGCGAACTTCGCCACGCCCCGCGCGACGCGGATCTGCGAAGCGTCGGCGCGCAGGTCCACCTCGACGTCGTTGATCGGCGCGGGCAACCCGCGCACGAACAGCTCGCTCGCGCGGAGCTTCACGTCGCCCTCGAGCTGAGGATCCTCCGCCCGCCCGGTGATGTGCGCCGTGCCCGAGAGGGAGCCCGTCGCGCGATCGAGCTTGGGGACGACGCCGGCGAGCATGCTCAGGTCCAGCGGCTTGAGGTCCGCGTCGATGTCGAGCATCCCGCCGTCGAGCACGTCCTTGACCGCGCCCTTGAGGGTGATCGACCCCGTCACGCCGCCCGTCGCCGCCAGGTCGAGATCCAGCGGCGGGATGGTCACCGTCCCGGAGGCGAGCGCGATGACGCCGGACGTCGGCGCGAGCACGAGCTTCTTGCCCTCGTCTTCGATGGACAGCGCGTGCGGCGCGAAGCGCACGGCGGCGTTGGCGAAGTCGCCCTGCTTGACGTGATCGATGTACAGGTCGCCCGAGATCTCGCCCTTGAGCTTCGCCAGGCCGCCCTCGTCGAGGCCCGCGGCTTGCACCACGGAGCCGAGGGCGAGGCGCGAGACCTTCAACAGGCCGGAGACCTCCATCTGCTTCGCGCGCGTGGCCGTCAGGTTGTCGATGTGGACCTGACCGCCGAGCAGGTCGCCCTTGACCACGTACGTGCCGTGCGAAGACGTGTCCCGGACGTAGGCCTCCTTGTCGAAGGCCGCGGTCATCGGAGCGCCGCAGCGGGTCTTGCCGATGATCTTCGTCGGCGTGGGCAGCTGCGTCATCGTCACGTGCAGCTTCGACGCGCCGAAGTCCGCCGCTCGGATGTGGACCGGTGACACGTCCACGTCGGCCTCGGCCGTGAACGAGTCGATCGTCCCCCCGAGCTGGGCGATCCCCGAGACCGTGCCCTCGAGCTGCGGCGCGAGCGAGCCGAGCGTCTGCAGGCGCGAGAGCGGCACGCCCTCGAGCACGACGTTGCCGTGGAGCACGCCGCCCGGCTGCACCGACAGGGAGCCGAGCAGCGAGCCGAACGCGGCGCCGTCGCGCTCGCGACGCACCTTGTGGAGCGTGAACGCGTGCACCTGGAGGTCGGCGCCCGCGAAGCCCGCGTCGCGATCGCGCCAGCGCAGATCGAGGTCCGCGTCGCCGTCGTCGAACTTCTCCCCGAAGAGCTCCACGTTCGAGAGGTGCGGGCTCGCGTGGACCGTGATGAGCCCCTTGCCGCACTCGTCCTCGCGGCCGCCGAGGCCGAGGTGGAACGTCGCGTCGCCCGACGCGTTGCCGTAGATCCCGTCGAAGCGCGGGTCCTCGTTCATCTGGAAGACGTCGAGCACGTCCCGCACGTCGAGGGTGATGGCGCGCACGAGCCCGTCCATCTTCATGCCGCCCCCGGGCGCGCTGAAGTCGAGCGTGCCCTGCGGCATCTCGTAGGTGCTCTTGTTCTTCTGCGCCTTGACGTTCTTCAGCGTGAGGACCTCGCCGTCGAGCTCGGCGTGGACGGCCGTCACGTTGCCGAACGGCATGCCGGCGAGCGAGAAGCCCGTGACGCTGCCGTCGCCCGTGACCTTGGGATCGCCCATGTCCGGCCCCACGTGGACCTGGACGTCGGCCTCGCCCGCGATGGGGAGGCTCGCGAGCGGCGTGATGTCCGCGAGGCCCACGCGCGCCTTCGGCACCTCGACGCGCAGCTTGTTGTCGAAGCCGATCAGCACGAAGCCGCCCTCGACGTGGCTGTGCGCGAGCTCGCCGTGCGCGTTCTTGAACTGCACCGAGTCCGGCCGGATGGCGAGGTGCGCGCCCACCTTGGCCTCCGAGAAGCCGACGAGGCGCTGGCGGCTCGGCTCCGCGACGTGCCGGTCGTACAGGCCGAAGTTCTTGGTGACCGCGGTGAAGTCCCCGTCCAGCTTGACCGGGTCGAGCGTGCCACCGAAGCTCGCCATGTGGACCTCGGCGATGTCCCACGTAACGTGCGGGTGGGCCGCGACGCCGAGGTCTCGCATCAGCTGCGCGAAGTCCACGCCGTCGATGTCGGTCGCACCCACGCCGAGCGTCTTGGCCAGCGGCTCGACGTGCACGTCCTTCAGGATCACCGTACCGTTGGCCATCTTGACGGTGGTCTTTGCGCTGCGGATGACGTTGTCGCGGAGCGTGACCTCGGAGTCGAGCGTCTCGGCGAGGTGGTACCGCTCGATGCGGAGCTTGGCCCCGCTCACGTGGCCGCTCACCTCCGGCAGGTTCATGCCGGGCGCCATGCGCACGTCGGCGTCCGCGGCGACCCAACCGTCCACCTCGGGGAGCTTGGTGAGGCGCGCGGCGATGGCGACGGGCAGGCGCACGTGGACGTGGCCGTTGAAGTCGGGCGGGGGCGCTTCGCCCTTGGGCAGCTTGGCGTGGACGTGGTTGAGCTCCAGCTCCACGCGGCGCGGGTCGGCCTGCGCGAGGTTGCACGGCGGCGCCGTCTCCGCCGCCGGGTCGAGATCGGCGGCGCCCTGGATCTCGATGCGGTGGATGGTCACGTCGTCCGGGGTGACGCGCAGGCGCGCGTCGATCGAGCAGATCGAGTCGTCGTCGAACGCCGTGGCGCCGGCGCCGCGTCGCTCGCGCGTGACCGTGCTCGGCCCCATCCCGACGCGGATCTCCATCGACGAGCCCCGGAGCCGGTCGTCCTCGGTCGTGACGTCCACGTCGAGCTGGTGGGCCCTGACTCGGACGTCGCCGCCGTCGCCGACGACGGTCGCGTCGATGTCGCCGTCGCTGATCGCGAAGGCCTCGAACGGCATGTGGATGGGCTCATTGGAGCCCGAGGAAGGCAGCTTGACGGCCAGGTTGGCGAGCTTGCCGTCCTTGACCACGAGCCGCACGCGCGGCGCGTCGATGGTGATCTCGTCGATGAGCAGCTTGCCGCTCATCAGGGCGAAGACGCGCGGCCTGACCCGGGCCTTGGCCGCCGTGAGGAACGGCGCGCCCCCGTCGGACGAATCGACGCGCACGTCGTCGAGCTCGAGCGAGAGGGGCCAGAGGTGCAGCGCGACTTTGAAATGCGCGGTGATCCCCTGCTCGGCCAGGATCCTCGTCGTCTCCCGCGTCGCCCAGGACTTCGCCTGCGCCGACTGGATGAAGCTCACAGCGAGGATGGGCAAGGCGCCGAAGAGCGCCAGGACCACCACCACGAGGCGCGCCAGTGCCCGGCCGGCGTTGAACCCGCGCCCGCGCCGGCGCCGGGGAGGCGGCGGGAGGCGGGTATCGATGGAGTTTCGGGGGGCCATGCTACGGGGTTATCGGATGGACGGCCGGGCAGACGGGTCCGTCCAAAAGCGTAGCGCGGGCCCCTTCCGATGGCCCATTCTTTGGCCTCCAATTTTACATATATTTTCGAAGATATAGACACCATCGCGGCGCGAGCCACGGAGCACGAACGACATGCGGCGCAGCACACGGGGGGTGATCCGGCGAGAAGACCTCGTCCCCAAGCGAATCGCGAGGCTCGAGCGGCGCGATCCGGAGCGCGTCATCCAGCTGCTCGAGCCGCTAGCCCTCGAACGGCGCCGCGAGCGGCTGATGGAAGTGATCGAGCGCCGCCTCGAGAGCGTGACCGTCATCTTCGACGCGCCGCACGACCCTCACAACGGTGCGGCGGTGCTGCGCACCTGCGAGGCGTTCGGCATCCAGACCCTGCACGTCGTCGAGCGCCGGGAGCCCTTCCTCGCCGCGGGGTCGGTCGCGCGCAGCGCCGAAAAGTGGGTCGACGTCGAGGCCCACGCCGACGCCGAGAGCGCCATACGGGCCGTTCGCGGCAAGGGGATGCTGCTCGTCGGCGCCCACCCCGACGGGGAGCTCCTGCCAGCCGACCTGGCCGACATCCCGCGCTTCGCGCTGGTGCTCGGAAACGAACGCGACGGGATCACGGAAGAGCTCGCGCAAGCCTGCGACCGGCGCGTCCGCGTCCCGATGCGCGGCTTCGTCGAGAGCCTGAACGTGAGCGTTACGGCCGCGATACTGCTCTCGCACATGGGTAGCCGTTCGGGCGATCTGTCCCCCTCCGAGCGGCGCCGGCTCTACGCTCGGGGGCTTTACTTTTCCGTGCAGAAATCCGATAGCGTACTTACCCTGTCGATGCCCGGCGACGGCACGGGCGAGAGTCGATCATGACCGAGAGCGAGAACACCGAAGAGCGGGACGACGCGGAGGAGCAGGCCGCGGGGACGGAGGCAGCGGCCGAGGAGGCCCCCGCCGATCCGCTCGAGCTTGCCCAGGCCGAGGCGGCGAAGATGAAGGACATGCTCGTCCGCACGGCCGCCGACT
>Ga0316628_100002015_pt1 | contig 14772 bp, 9 predicted proteins | sample OWC_Aug_M2_C1_D5_FD_207648 | JGI IMG/M metagenome (GOLD analysis project Ga0316628, IMG submission 207648) | Wetland soil microbial communities from Old Woman Creek delta, Ohio, United States - OWC_Aug_M2_C1_D5_C | ecosystem: Environmental > Terrestrial > Soil > Wetlands | place: USA: Ohio... | reverse complement strand
TCTCGCTCAGCCTGATGACCGCCGAGCTCCTGCAGCTCGCGGTCGCCCGCGACGGCCGGCGCATCGCGGTGCCGGAGACCGAGGCCGCGCGCAACCTCACCCGTCTGCCCCTCGCGCCGGGCGGCGGAGCGCCGGCCGGCCCCGAGGAGCAGCTGACCCACGAGCGGGAGAGCGACAGCTATCCCAGCGTCTCGCCCGACGGGCGGCGGGTCGCCTTCGCGAGCGACATCCTCGGCCACAACGAGGTCAGCGTCCTCGATCTGGAGACCCGCCGCCGCGTGGCCGTCACCCTCCCGGGCCCGGACATGGGGCAGCAGGGGCCGAGCTGGATGCCGGACGGGCGCAATCTCCTGATCGGCCGCCAGCAGGCGGGCGCGCCGAGCTCCACCTGGATGGTGGCCATGGATGGCAGCCACCAGGAGGAGATCCTCCAGCGCACGGCGCAGGGCGCCTTCAACGCCAGCACCTCGCCCGACGGCCGGCGGGTGGCCTACGTCGATCACGCGAACGGCGTGCAGCAGGCCTTCGTCCTCGACCTCGCGACGCGCCGCAAGACGCAGATCACCGACACCCCGGGCGACAAGTTCGACACGATCTTCTCGCCCGACGGCAGGTGGCTCGCGGTCACGGCAGCGAAGGACGACACGGTGCAGCTCTTCTTGGTTCCCTCAGTCGGGGGACCGATGAAGCAGATGACGACCGGCGCCGAGCGGATGCGGCACCCGTTCTTCTCGCCGGACGGCCAGTGGATCTACATCCAACCCAGCCACCGCAACATCTACCGCCTGCCGTTCGCGGGCGGCAAGCTCGAGCCGGTGACGCGCTTCCCCGAGGCCAACCTGTTCATCGAGGAGCCGACCCTGTCGCCGGACGGCCGCTACCTCTACTACACCCACGAGAACGGCGGCGCCTCGCTCTGGCTGCTGACCCTCGCGGGCGGGAAGCCGGGGAGATGAAGAAGTGACCCTGCCTACCGGCACTCGCCTCGGCCCCTACGAGGTCGTCTCGCCCCTCGGCGCAGGCGGCATGGGAGAGGCCTACAAAGCCATCGAGCCGAGGCTCGGCCGTACCGTCGCGATCAAGGTCCTGTCCCCAGGCACCCGCCGCGTTGCCGGCGGTCAGGAAGCAGGCAGGCGACGCAGCAGCAGCAGCGTGCGGTCGTCGGCGTAGGGCACGCCGCGCACGAACGCGTGCAGCTCAAGCTCGAGAGCGGAGCGCAGCTCGGCGAGCGACTGCGCGGCGTGGGCGTGGACGAACGCTTCCAGCCGATCGATGCCGAACTCCTGGTCGTCGGGATCGACCGCTTCCGTGATGCCGTCGGTGTAGATGACCAGCAGATCGCCCGGAGCGAGCTCGGTCGAATCCGCGCGGTAGCTCGCGCCGGCCAGCAGGCCGAGCGGCGGACCGCAGGAGGCGAGACGCTCGACCGCGCCGGTCGTCCGCACCAGCAGCGCCTGGTTGTGCCCGGCGTTCGCCCAGCGCAGGCGGTTGGCCGCGGAGTCGACCTGGGCGACGAAGGCGGTCGCGTACTTCTCGGGCGGGGTGCGCGCGAACAGTCGTCGCGACACGCGGCCGCAGATCTCGTCGGGCGGCTGGCCGACCTCGATCGGGCCCGCCGCCAGGGCCTCGAGCGAGGCGCCGAGCAGCGAGGCCGCCATGCCCTTGCCCGAGACGTCGGCGACCAGGCAGGTCACCAGGCCGCGCTCGGGATGCACCGCCACCGTGTAGAGGTCGCCGGAGACGCCGCGCGACGGCAGGTTGCCGGCGACGATCTCGTAGCCGGGGACGGCGGGGAGCTGGGTCGGCAGCAGAGCGAGCTGGATGCGCCGCGCCAGCTCCAGCTCCTGCGCCAGACGACGCCGCTCGGCGGCCTCGTCGAGCAGGGCCAGGTTGCGCAGGTGAAGCGCCGCCACCGAGGCGAGCGAGACCAGGAGCTCGAGGTCCTCCTCGCCGAACTGCCGCACCCGCAGGCGCGAAGACAGGACGATCATCCCGAGCACGCCGTCGGGCAGCAGCAGCGGTGCCGCCAGCACGCTGCGCACGCCGGCGTCGAGGATGCTGGCAGCCGCGGCGAAGCGCTCGTCGACCGGTGCGTCGAGGACCAGCGCCGCCAGGCGGCGGGTGGTCACCTCGCGCACCAGGCTGCGCGAGAAGAAGACCTGGCCGGGCGCCAGGCCGGCCGGCCGGGTGACCGCCTGCAGAAGCTCGCCCGCCGAGTCGAGCAGCAGCACCGCGGCCTGCTCCGGCCGCAGGCTGCGGAACACCCGCTCCAGGATCATGTCGAGCAGCGCGTCGCGCGACGGCGACTCGGCGAGGGTTTGATGGATCTCGTTCAGCAGGTGGAGGCGCTCGGCGTGGCGGCGCAGCTCGCCGGCGGAGGTCGCTGCCTCGAGATCGCTGCGCCGCACCAGCATCGACGCCGCGTCACGAAACATGGTTCCCGAGACCTGGCCCTGCGTGCTCACCCGCTCGGCGCTGTTACGCGCCACGATGCGGCTCTCCTCGGAGAGCTCGATCGCGTCGCGGTCGGCGAGCTCGGCGCTGCCGGCGATCGGCTGGCCGTTCAATCGCGTTCCGCGCCGCGACCCGAGGTCCTCGAGCCACAGCCCGCCGTCGCGTCGCACCACCCGGCAGTGCTGACGCGACACCCGCAGGTCGGGGAGCTGGACGTCGCACTCGGCGCCGCGGCCGACGACCAGCACCTCGCGATCGACCTCGCGCGTCGTGCGCTGTCCGCCAACCGATTCGATCTCCAGTCTCCAGCTGCCCACCGTGGGGGGGAACCTATCACCGTCGGCCCTCTGCTAAGGTTCCGCCGCTCGCGTCGGTGGGCCGGGCCGACGGACGAGCCACCGGGATCTGTTCTGCGGCCGGAGTTGCGGTGCAAGAGCGAGGAAGCGAAGCCCAGGCGTCCGCCGCCGAGTCGCCGCCGGTCCTCGCCGGCTGGCAAGCCCTGGCGCGCGGGCCCGCGCCGGCGCCCGGTCTCCTGTGGCCGCGCTGGCTCTTCCTGCGCGCTCTCGGGCTGATCTTCTTCTCTGCCTTCTACTCCCTCGCCTTCCAGATCCGCGGCCTGATCGGCGAGCACGGCATCCTGCCGGCCGGCGACTACCTGCGCGCGGTGGCCGCGGCGGCGGGCGGGGTCGTGCGCCTGCGCTATGCGCCGACCCTGCTCTGGCTGCGCGCCGACGACGTCGCGCTCCTCGCCCTGGTCGGCCTCGGCCTCGCGGCTTCCCTCGCTCTGGCCTGCAATCTGTGGCCGCGGCTGTCCGGCGCGCTGTGCCTGCTCGCCTTCCTCTCGGCGATCGGGGCCCTGCAGGAGTTCTCCTCCTACCAGTCGGACGGCATGCTGCTCGAAGCGGGCTTCGCCGCCCTCTTCCTCGCGCCGCGCGGTGCGTGGCCCGGTCTGGGCGCCGAGCAGCCGCCGTCGTGGGCCAGCCGTTTCCTGCTGCGCTGGGAGCTCTTCCGCATCTACTTCGAGTCCGGCCTGGTGAAGTTGCTCTCCGGCGAGCCGCAGTGGCGCGATCTCACCGCCCTCGACCGCTACCATGAGAACGGGCCGCTGCCGACCTGGATCGGCTGGTACGCGCAGCAGCTGCCGCACGCCTTCCATGCCGCCTGCGCCGCCTTCACCCTGCTCCTCGAGCTGATCCTGGTCTGGATGATCTGGCTGCCGCGGCGCTTCCGCCTGGTCTTCCTCGCCCTCGCGACCGCGCTCCAGGTGGCGATCCTCGCGACCGCCAACTACGCCTTCCTGAACTACCTGGTGCTGGCGCTGGGGCTCCTGCTGCTCGACGACCGCCTGCTCGCTCGGCTGGGGCTGCGCAGCCCGGCGAGCGCACCCCATCCGGTCGCCCGCTGGCGGCGAATCGGTCTGGCGGCGGTCACGGCGCTCGTCGTCTGGGCCAGCGTGGCCGCTTTCCTGCCGCTGCCCGCGCCGCTCAACTGGCCTCACCGGGCGCTCGCGCCGCTGCGCATCGCCGACAGCTATGGCCTGTTCGCGGTGATGACCCGCCAGCGCTACGAGATCGAGCTCCAGGGCTCGATGGACGGCGAGACCTGGACGCCCTATCCCTTCCGCTACAAGCCGCAGGACCCCGCCCGGCCGCCGGGAATCTTCGCCCCCTACCAGCCGCGCTTCGACTGGAATCTGTGGTTCGCGTCGCTCGCCGACTGGCGCTCGGCGCGCTGGGTGGTGAACACGGAGGCCCGGCTGCTCGAGGGCAGCCCGCCGGTGCTCGCCCTGTTCGCCGCCAACCCGTTCCCGCACGGGCCGCCGCGCCAGGTGCGAGCGGTGCGCTGGCGCTACTGGTTCACCGACCTTCCGACCCGCCGGCGCAGCGGTCGCTGGTGGAACCGCGAGGAGCTCGGCCTCTACGCTCCGGTTCTCGAGCGCCGGACGGACGGCACGATCCAAGCGATCGTCTTTCCCGCCGACTGACGCGCCGGCGATCGCCGCGAAGCCCTGTGCTACGCTGCCCGCCTCGCCATGGAGCTCCTGCACCAGCTCGTCGATCTGTTCCTGCACCTCGACACCCACCTGCGAGCGATCCTCACCGAGTACGGCGGCTGGACGTACCTGCTGCTCACCCTGACCGTCTTCTGTGAGACCGGTCTGGTGGTCACGCCGTTCCTGCCGGGCGACTCGCTGCTCTTCGCCGCCGGCACGTTCGCCGCGCTCGGGGCGATGGATCTCTGGCTGCTCGTCGGCCTGCTCTCCGCCGCCGCAGTCCTTGGCGACACGGTGAACTACTGGGCCGGGCACTTCCTCGGCCCCCGGCTCGCCGGGGCCGGTCGCATCCGCTTCATCAAGCCGGCCCACCTCGAGCGCACGCATCGCTTCTACGAGCGCTACGGCGCCAAGACGATCGTCCTGGCGCGCTTCGTGCCCATCGTCCGCACCCTGGCACCTTTCGTCGCCGGGCTGGGCAGCATGGGCTACCGCAAGTTCATGGCCTACAACGTGGTGGGAGGCGTCGCCTGGGTTCTGGTCTGCGTGCTGGGCGGCTACTTCTTCGGCAACCTGCCGTTCGTGCAGAAGAACTTCTCGCTGGTCATCCTGGCGATCGTGTTCCTCTCGCTGCTGCCGATGCTGGTCGAGATCGTGCGCGCCCGCCGGCGCGGCGCCGCCTCGGCGGCCTGACCTGCTGCTTCAGTTGGGAGGGTGGCCGGAACGGCCTAGAAAACGCTGAGGGCGAGAAGGGCGAGCCCCCAAGCGAGACGCGTGGCCCTGTGTTTTGTTCGCCACATCCCGCCCTCAGCGCAAGAAGAAACCTACCGGAGAGGCCGTGAAGGGCGCACAAAGAAGGCCGGCAAAGGGCGTTAAGAACTCACAAGCTCCGCCGCCGGCAGCCGCAGGGTGAAAAGGCTGCCGCCGCCGGGCCGCTCGCAGTAGGCGAGCCCACCGCCCTGGGCCTGCGCCAGGCGGCGGGAGATCGCCAGCCCGAGGCCGGCGCTGCCGGCGTCCGGCGGCGCCTGCGGAGCGCGGTAGAAGGGCTCGAAGATGCGCTCGCGCTCCGACGGCGCCACCCCGGGGCCGCGGTCGGCGACCGCGAACTCCAGCCAGGCGCCGTTGCGCCGCACGCTGACCTCGATCGGCGCCGGCGCCGGCGCGTACTTGACCGCGTTCTCGATCAGGTTCACCAGGATGCGCAGCGCCGCCACGAAGTCGAACCGGCCGAGCAGCACCGGCTCGCTCCAGGCGATCGAGGTCGAGATCTGGCGGCCGCCGAGCGCACCCTCCATCGCCTTGAGCGCCGCGCCGAGCAGGTCCTCGGCGGCGTTGACCTCCGACTCGAGCGGGATGCCGCCGGCGCTCAGGCGCGACAGATCGAGCAGGTCGGCCACCATGCGGTTCAGGCGGTCGGCCTGCTGCTCGATCACCGCCGCGCGCTCCTCGCCGCCCAGGGCGAGGTCGTGCGCCAGCGCCTTGATGGCGGTCAGCGGCGTGCGCAGGTCGTGCGACACCGAGGCGAGCAGGGCATCCTTCAGGCGGTCCGCCTCGCGCAGCCCCTCGGCGTGCTCCGCCGCCGCCACCAGGCGCACCCGCTCGACGCCGAGCGCCGCATAGTAGGCGATCGCGGCCAGGAAGCGCTGGCGCGACGGCGTCAGCGCGAGCCCGCCCGGGTCGGCCAGGCGCAGGGCTCCCACCGCCCGGTCGTGGATGAGGAGTGGCAGCAGCAGCTCCTGCGCCCCGCCGAGGTCGAGCGCCATGGCGCCGACCGCCCCCTCTTCGCTCGCCTGCAGGACCTCCGCGCCGCGCAGCACCGCACCCCGCCGTTGGCCGACGACCGCCGCCAGAACGCCGGGCGGCTCCGGGGCGGCACCGCGGCTGGGGCCGGTCGCGCTGGCGAGCAGCCGCAGCTCGCCGGCCGCGTCGACGCCGTGGATCTCGGCCCGCTCGGCACCGGTCGTCTCACCCACGACGCGAGCGATCGCGAACAGCGCCTCCTCGGCGCGGCCGACGGAGAGCGCCTCGGCGCCCATCGCCGAGAGCCGGTCGATCTCCTGGGCCCGCTGGTGCGCCGCCTCGGCCTCGGCGTTGGCGCGGCCCAGGAGCTGCGCCGACACCGCCGCCGTGGTCAGGAACGAGACCAGCACCACCCAGTCGACCGCGCGCTCCACTCCCAGGCTGTCGAACGGCATCTGGAAGAGGAAGTTGAAGAGCAGGAAGCAGAGGAAAGCGAGAGTGAAGCCGAGCGGCCGGCCGCCGCGCGCGCTGCCGCCGAGCACGACCAGCAGCAGGGCGAGGGCGACGCTCGCCTGGTCGAGACCGACCCGCACCTCGAGCAGGGCGACGACGACCAGGGCCAGCACCGAGAGCCAGGCCAGCCACGCGGAGAAACGGCGGTTCATCGCCGGGAGAGCTCGAAGCGGTAGCCCACTCCCGGCTCGGTCAGGATCAGCTCCGGGCGCAACGGGTCGCGCTCGATCTTGCGCCGCAAGTTGGCGACGTGCACTCGCAGGTTCTGCTGCGGATCGCCGTACGCCCTGCCCCACACCGCACCGTAGAGCTGGCCGTGGGTGAGCACCCGGCCGGCGTGGGTGACGAAGGTGCGGAGCAGCTCCCACTCGATCGGCGTCAGGTGCACGGCTTCGCCGCGACGGCGCACGGTGCGCGCCACCAGGTCGACCTGCAGCTCGCCCACCTCGAGCGGCTCCGCCGAGGCGCCGACCGCCGGCATCTGGGCGCGGCGCAGATGGGCGCGCACCCGGGCGGTGAACTCCAGGGTGCTGAACGGCTTGGTGATGTAGTCGTCGGCCCCGGCATCGAGCAGCAGGGCCTTCTCCTGGTCGGAGTGGCGGGCCGAGAGCACCACGATCGGCGCCGCCGACCAGCCGCGCACCTCGCGGCAGACCTCGATACCCGGCCGGTCCGGCAGGCCCAGATCGAGGACGATCAGCCCGGGCTGCTCGGCGGCCGCGAGGTCGATCCCCTGTGCCGCGGTCCCGGCCTCGAGCACCCGCCCGATCTCGCCCTGCAAGGCGTTCCTGACGACTCGACGAATCTGTGGCTCGTCATCGATGATGAGCACACTATCGCCCCGCATCGTACGCTCCCGGGCCACGTCCCGAGTCTAGCAGCCGGGAGGACGATAGTGGCTCAGTTTGGGTCTCGAAGCGAAGGCGGAAGGCCCACGGACCTTGATTGGCTCAGATGAGTCGGGGTGTCCGCGAGCGGAGAGACCCAAACTGAGCCACTACCGGGAGGACGGGGCGCTTCTCAAATCCGCTGCCAGCCGCTAGACTCCGCCCGTTCAGCGCAGAGCGCGAAGGAGGCGACGCATGGCGAAGGGCCGAGCGGACGAACAGGGCGCGGGCGGTTTCGTCCGCGAGCTCGGGTTCCTGGACTCGACCATGATCGTCGCCGGGTCGATGATCGGCTCCGGCATCTTCATCGTCTCGGCCGACATCGCGCGCAAGGTCGGCTCCCCGGGCGCCCTGCTCCTGGTCTGGATCGTCACCGGTCTGCTGACCGTGACCGCCGCCCTGTCCTACGGCGAGCTCGCCGCCATGATGCCGCACGCCGGCGGGCAGTACGTCTATCTGCGCGAGGCTTACTCGCCGCTGTGGGGGTTCCTGTACGGCTGGAGCCTGTTTCTGGTCATCCAGACGGGGACCATCGCGGCGGTGGCCGTCGCCTTCGCACGCTACCTCGGCGTCATGGTGCCCGGCATCGGCGCCACCGACTGGATCGTGAAGCCGATCGACATCTCGGCGAAGTACGCGATCAGCCTGTCACGCCAGCAGCTGGTCGGGATCGCGCTCGTCGTCTTCCTCACCTGGCTCAACACCCGCGGCATCCGGCTGGGCAAGAAGATCCAGAACACCTTCACCGTCACCAAGACCCTGTCGCTCGTCCTGCTCATCGTGGTTGGCGTCCTGGTGGGCCGCAACGCCACGGCGATCGCCGACAACTTCGGCCACTTCTGGGAGCTGCGCGGGACGACGCCGATCCAGCCCGAGATGTCGTTCCTGCCGGCGGCGATCGCCAGCGCCGGGGCGTTCGGGATCTTCATCGCCTTCTGCGTCGCCCAGGTGGGATCGCTGTTCTCATCGGACGCCTGGAACAACATCACGTTCACCGCCGGCGAGGTCAAGGACCCGCGGCGCAACATCCCGCTGTCGCTGTTCGCCGGCACGATGCTGGTGACCGTCCTGTACGTGCTCGCCAACGTCGCCTATCTCTGCACGCTCACCTTCCAGCAGATCCAGACGGCGGCGGACGATCGCGTCGCCACCGCCGCCCTCGGCCAGGTCTTCGGCCCGCTCGGCGCGACGATCATGGCGATCGCGATCGTGATCTCGACCTTCGGCTGCAACAACGGTCTGATCCTGGCCGGGGCCCGGGTCTACTACGCGATGGCCAACGACGCGCTGTTCTTCCGCTCCACCGGCAAGCTGAACGCCCGCCACGTGCCGGCGGCGGGCCTGGTGCTGCAGGGGCTGTGGACCTGCGTGCTGATCCTGCCGCGCACCCGCCTCACCGACGCGACGGGCAGCGTCACGTACGGCAACCTGTACAACGACCTGCTCGACTACGTGATCTTCGCGGTCCTGATCTTCTACGTGCTCACCATCGCCGGCGTCTTCGTGCTGCGCCGCAAGCGGCCGGCGGCCGAGCGGCCGTATCGCGCCTTCGGCTATCCGGTGGTGCCGGCGCTGTACGCCGTCGCGGCTTCGGCGATCGCGATCGTGCTCCTCCTCTACCAGACCCGCACGACCCTGCCCGGGCTCGGCCTCGTCCTCACCGGCATACCGGTCTATCTGCTCTGGCGGCGAAGCGCTGCCCGTTCCGGGGTCCCGCCGGCCGATCTCAACCCGTAAACGCAGAACCTTCGGAGGTCCCTACCAACATGGCCAGTAATCTGTTTGCCAGGAAGCCGCTCGAGCTGCTGCTCGAGGAGGCGCGGGGCGACAACCGCTTGCGCCGCATCCTCGGCCCGGTCCAGCTCACCAGCCTGGGCATCGGGGCCATCATCGGCGCCGGCATCTTCGTCGCCACCGGCGCGGCGGCGCACAACGTCGCCGGCCCGGCGCTGATGATGTCCTACGTGGTGGCCGGCATCACCTGCGTGTTCGCCGCGCTGTGCTACGCCGAGTTCGCCTCCATGGTGCCGGTCGCCGGGTCGGCTTTCACGTATGCCTACGCGACGCTCGGCGAGCTGTTCGCCTGGATCATCGGCTGGGACCTGGTTCTCGAGTACGCGGTGGGCAGCGCCACCGTCGCCACCGGATGGTCGGGCTACTTCCAGAACGTGATGGCCAAAGTCGGCATCGTGCTGCCGGAGACGATGCGCGAGTCGCCCTGGCGCTACGACACGATGACCGACAGCTTCCAGCGCACCGGGTCGTTCTTCAACCTGCCCGCCATCGTCATCGTCGTGATCGTCACCGCCATCCTGGTCAAGGGCATCCAGGAAAGCGCCAACTTCAACGCCACCATGGTGATGATCAAGCTGGCGGCGGTGCTGTTCGTGATCGGCGCCGGCATCTTCTACATCAACCCCGCGAACTGGCACCCCTTCGCGCCCTTCGGCTGGACCGGCATCAACATCTTCGGCAACCACATCGCCGGGCAGGTCGGCTCCCAGGGAACGCCGCTCGGCATGCTCGCCGGGGCGGCGATCATCTTCTTCGCCTACATCGGATTCGATTCGGTCTCGACCCACACCGAAGAGGCGAAGAACCCGCAGCGCGACGTGCCGATCGGCATCATCGTCTCGCTGCTGATCTGCACCGTGCTCTATATCGCCGTCGTCGCGGTGCTGACCGGGATGATCAAGTACGACCAGCTCGACATCAACGCTCCAGTGAGCCTGGCCTTCAAGGCCAAGGGCCTGGGCTGGGCCGAAGCGATCGTTGCACTCGCCGGAGTCGCCGGCATCACCTCGGTGCTGCTGGTCATGATGCTCTCCGGGCCGCGCGTGTTCCTCGCCATGGCGCGCGACGGTCTGGTGCCGCGCGGCTTCTTCGGCGACGTCCACCCGCGCTTCCGGACGCCCTGGAAGTCGACCATCCTGATCGGTGCCTTCGTCGCCACGGCAGCCGGGCTCTTCCCGATCGACGCCCTGCTCCATCTGGCGAACATCGGCACCCTGCTGGCGTTCGTGATCGTCTGCGCGGCGGTGCTCATCATGCGCCGCAAGTATCCCGACGCCGAGCGGCCGTTTCGCTGCCCGTGGGTGCCGGTGGTGCCGATCCTCGGCATCCTCTCCTGCCTGCTGCTGATGTTCTCGCTGCCCACCGCCAACTGGTGGCGGCTCCTGGTGTGGCTGCTGATCGGCTTCGTGATCTATTTCACGTACGGGCGCACCCACAGCGTCATGGCCGAGCAGCGGGCAGCGGCGACGACGAAGAAGTAGCGCGCTCTCCCGTCCGGACGCCGGCGGCTCGAGGCCGCCGGCGTCGCTCGCCTCGCAGCTACCCATCCGGGCGGCTCCGGCCGCTTCCAGTGCCATAGAATTCGGGCATGAACAAGCCCGCTCGCATCGCCATCACCGGCGCCGCCGGAAACATCGGCTACGCGCTCGCTTTCCGCATCGCGGCCGGCAACCTGCTCGGCCCCGACCAACCCGTCATCCTGCAGCTGATCGAGATCCCCGCCGCCCTGCCCGCCCTCGAGGGCGTCTGCATGGAGCTGCGCGACTGCGCCTTCCCGCTGCTCCAGGGCGTGATCCCGACCGCCGACGTCAACGAGGGCTTCGCCGGGACCGACTACGCGTTCCTGGTTGGCGCCCGTCCGCGCGGCCCGGGCATGGAGAGGAAGGACCTGCTGTCCGCCAACGGGGCGATCTTCGGTCCCCAGGGCAAAGCCCTGGGCGAGCGGGCATCGCGCGAGGTGCGCGTGCTGGTGGTCGGCAACCCGGCCAACACCAACTGCCTGATCGCGGCCTCCAACGCCAAGGGGCTCGACCGCCGGCAGTTCACCGCCATGACCCGGCTCGACCACAACCGGGCGATCTCGCAGCTCGCCGAGAAGACCGGCAAGCACACGACCGAGATCCGCCGCATGACGATCTGGGGCAACCACTCCTCGACCCAGTACCCGGACATCAGCCACTGCGTGGTCGGCGGCACCGCGGCCCGCGAGCTGGTGGATCAGGAGTGGTACCGCTCGACCTTCATCCCCACCGTCCAGCAGCGCGGCGCCGCGATCATCAAGGCGCGCGGCGCCTCCTCGGCGGCCTCCGCGGCCTCCTCGGCGATCGACCACATGCGCACCTGGGTCAGGGGCACCGCGGAAGGCGACTGGGTGAGCATGGCGGTGCCCTCCGACGGCAGCTACGGCGTGCCGCCGGGAGTCATGTACTCCTACCCGTGCACCTGCAAGAACGGGCAGTGGGAGATCGTCCAGGGTCTGGCGATCGACAGCTTCGGCCGCGAGAAGATGGCGGCGACCGACCAGGAGCTCCGCGAGGAGCGTGCCGCGGTCGAGAGCCTGCTGGGGTAGAGTCCGGGGAGCCGTGGGCTCCCCGCGTGGATCTCGCAAGCCGCTTCCGGCGAGGTGGGTGATTCGCCCCCTCGCCGTTTTCATTGTCGCGGCCTCGGCGACGCCCGGCGGCGCCGCCGAGCGGCCACCCGCCTTGCCGGCCGCCTCCAGCCCGTACGTTCTCGTCCTCGGCACCGCCCAGGATGGCGGCATCCCGCAGATCGCCGGGCGCTCGCCGGAGGACGAAGCGGCGCGCCGCGATCCCCGACGGCGTCGCCTGGTCGCCGCGCTCCTCGTCGTCGACCCCGGAAGCGGCCAGCGCTGGCTGATCGACGCCACACCGGACATCAAGGAGCAGGTCGACCGCGCCGCCGACCAGCCGCCGAGCCGCCCGCTCGTTGCCGGACGCCCGCCGCTCTTCGACGCGATCTTCCTCACCCACGCCCATCTTGGCCACGTCACCGGACTGCTCGAGCTCGGGCGCGAGGCGTATGCGGCCGCAGGTCAACCGGTGTTCGGATCGGCCTCCATGGTGCGCTTTCTGTCCGGCAACGCGCCGTGGGAGCTGCTGCTGCGGCTCGGCCATATCCGGCTCGAGACCTTCACGCCCGACCGGGCGATCTCCCTCGGCCCCGGTCTGACGATCACGCCGATCGCGGTGCCGCATCGCGCCGAGACGACCGACACCTTCGGGTTCATCATCCGAGGTCCGCACCGCTCGCTGCTGTACGTTCCCGACATCGACAAGTGGGATCAGTGGACCCAGTCGCTCGCGCAAGCGCTGCGCTCGGTCGACGTCGCCTACCTCGACGGCACGTTCTTCGACGCCGGCGAAGTCCCCGGCCGCAGCATGGCGGAGATCCCGCACCCGTTCATCGTCGAGACCCTGGCACGCCTGGCGGCCTTGCCGCTCGCCGAGCGGCGCAAGGTCGTCTTCACCCACCTCAACCACACCAACCCCGCCGCCGACCCCGGGAGCGCGGCGCGGCAGCGCATCCTGGCCGCCGGCTGCCGGGTGGCCGAAGAGGGCGCGCGCGAGGGCCTCTGAAAGCAGAACGGCCGGCCCGGAAGACCGGACCGGCCGTGGGCAGCCGCGAGCAGCGTGGGGGCTACGCCTGCTGGCCGTGGATCCGCATGCGGTAGAACGAACGCCATACGAAGACCATCGACAGCACGAAGAAGATCCCGGCGAGCAGGTTGGTCGTGCTCGCCGGCATCTCGATCGCCAGCTCGACCGCGAGCAGGCCGAACAGCGTGGTGAACTTGATCACCGGGTTCATGGCCACCGAGGAGGTGTCCTTGAACGGATCGCCGACCGTGTCGCCGACCACCGTCGCGGCGTGGAGCGGAGTGCCCTTCTCCTTCAGCACGACCTCGACCACCTTCTTGGCGTTGTCCCAGGCGCCGCCGGCGTTGGCCATGAAGATCGCCTGGTACAGGCCGAACAGCGCGATCGAGATCAGGTAGCCGATGAAGAAGTAGGGCTCCAGACAGGCGAACGCCAGGGTCGAGAAGAACACCGTCAGGAAGATGTTGAACATGCCCTTCTGGGCATACTGGGTGCAGATCGCGACCACCTTCTTCGAGTCCTCGACCGAGGCCTTCGGCGCGTCGGCGTCGAGACGGATGTTGCGCTTGATGAACTCGACCGCGCGGTAGGCCCCGGCGGCGACCGCCTGGGTCGCGGCGCCGGTGAACCAGTAGATCACCGCGCCGCCGGTGATCAGGCCGAGCAGGAACGGCGGATGGAGGAGCGACAGCTTCTCCAGCCCGCCGGTCAGCCCGTTGGTGAGCTGGAGGATGATCGAGAAGATCAGCGTCGTCGCACCCACCACGGCGGTGCCGATCAGCACCGGCTTGGCGGTCGCCTTGAAGGTGTTGCCGGCGCCGTCGTTGGCCTCCAGGTTGTGCTTGGCGCGCTCGAAGTCGGGCTTGAAGCCGAAGTCGCGCTGCAGCTCCGCCTCGATGCCGGGCAGGGTCTCGATCGTCGACAGCTCGTACACCGACTGTGCGTTGTCGGTCACCGGGCCGTAGGAGTCGACGGCGATCGTGACCGGTCCCATGCCGAGGAAGCCGAACGCCACCAGGCCGAAGGCGAACACCGCCGGCGCCACCATCAGCGCCACCAGACCGTGCAGGCTGACCAGATAGGCGATCGACATCAGGGCGACGATCGACAGGCCCATCCAGTAGGCGCTGAAATTGCCGGCCACGAAGCCCGACAGGATGTTGAGCGAGGCACCGCCCTCGCGCGACGAGGTCACGATCTCCTCGACGTGGGCCGACTCGGTCGAGGTGAACACCTTCACGAACTCGGGGATGACCGCGCCCGCCAGCGTGCCGCAGGTGATGATCGTCGACAGCTTCCACCACAGCGTGCCGTCCCCGAGGCCGGGGATCAGCAGGTACGAGGCGAGGTAGGTCATGCCGATCGAGACCGCCGAGGTGAGCCACACCAGGCTGGTCAGGGGAGCCTCGAAGTTGAAGCTGTCGGCCTTGGCGTAGCGCGCCTTGGCGACGGTCTCGTTGATGAAATACGAGCCGACGCTGGTGACGATCATCAGCACGCGCATGACGAAGATCCAGACCAGCAGCTGGACCTGCACCGCCGGGTCCTTGACCGCCAGCAGGATGAAGGTGATCAGCGCCACTCCGGTCACGCCGTAGGTCTCGAAGCCATCCGCCGTCGGGCCCACCGAGTCGCCGGCGTTGTCGCCGGTGCAGTCGGCGATCACGCCCGGGTTGCGGGCGTCGTCTTCCTTGATGTTGAAGACGATCTTCATCAGGTCGGAGCCGATGTCGGCGATCTTGGTGAAGATGCCGCCCGCGATGCGCAGCGCCGC
>Ga0316628_100002014_pt1 | contig 14775 bp, 11 predicted proteins | sample OWC_Aug_M2_C1_D5_FD_207648 | JGI IMG/M metagenome (GOLD analysis project Ga0316628, IMG submission 207648) | Wetland soil microbial communities from Old Woman Creek delta, Ohio, United States - OWC_Aug_M2_C1_D5_C | ecosystem: Environmental > Terrestrial > Soil > Wetlands | place: USA: Ohio... | reverse complement strand
GTCGAAGAGATCATTGGCAAGACCCCCTTTGATTTGATGCCGCCAAAGGAGAGCGAGCAGGCCAAGGCGAAATTCAGCGCCGTTCTGAGGGAGAAGAAGCACTTCCGGTTGCTGGAGAACGGGTTTCTGCATAAGGATGGCCGCACGGTTTTTCTGGAAACCAGTGGTGCTCCGATGTTCGACGCCTTGGGGATTTTCAGCGGCTATCGCGGAATTGACCGCGACATCACCGAGCGCAAGGAGACCGAGAGAGAACGCATCGCAAGCGCGGAAAAGCTGGAACAAACCTTGCTGCAGACCATTGAGGCTATCGCAGCCACGGTCGAGGCGCGCGATCCGTACACCGCTGGGCACCAGCGGCGGGTGGCCGTGCTTGCACGCGCCATTGCCCTGGAGCTTGGACTGTCGGACAACAAGATCCGCGGCCTCTACCTGGCAGCCACGATCCATGACCTGGGAAAAGTCAGCATCCCGGCTGAAATCCTCAGCAAGCCCGGAGTGCTCAATCAGGTCGAGATCGATTTGGTCGGGATCCACCCCCAGGCCGGATACGACATCATCAAAGATGTGCAGCTTCCGTGGCCGATCGCGCAAATGGTACTGCAGCACCATGAGCGCTTGGATGGCTCAGGTTATCCGCAAGGCTTGAAGGGCGAGCAAATTCAGCACGAGGCAAAGATCCTGGCCGTGGCCGACGTGGTGGAGGCGATGTCCTCGAACCGGCCGTATCGGCCCGGCCTTGGACTGGATGCGGCGCTGACGGAGATCACGAACAACCGTGGTGTGCTCTATGACGCGGCGGCAGTGGATTGCTGCTTGAAACTGTTCAGGGATAAGAATTTCGACTTCAGCGCCAAATGATGCAATCCCAGCCGGCCGTTTCACGCGCAGGATTCGCCCGCCTGTGGGTCCACACCGGTGCGTTGGCGTTGCCGGGCCTGCCTGTGGTGCGCGGACCGCATTGCTGGTAGATTCCCCGGTTTCATTCTGACCGCAGCACTGAGTTACATGGCAAAAGCAAAAACGGTTTATAGCTGCACTGAATGCGGCGGACAGTCCCCCAAATGGCAAGGCCAGTGCCCGCACTGCGGCGGGTGGAACACGCTGGTGGAAACGGTCGCGGAAGCGTTGCCATCAGCCGGCAAGAATCGCTACAGCTCGCTGGCGGCCTCCGGGAGGCTGCAGCAACTGGCCGAAGTGGAGGCGACGGAAGTATTACGCACGCCGACCGGCATCGCCGAATTCGACCGGGTGTTGGGCGGCGGGCTGGTTGAAGGCGGCGTGGTGCTGATCGGTGGCGATCCGGGCATCGGCAAATCCACCTTGCTGTTGCAGACCCTGGCGCATCTCGCGCCGACCAGGAAAGTCCTCTACGTCAGCGGCGAAGAATCGGCACAACAGATCGCGCTGCGCGCCAAGCGGCTCGCGCTCGATGCGCGCGAGGTGCATCTGCTTCCCGAGATTCAGCTTGAAAAGGTCCTGGCGACGGTCGCGCACGAAAAGCCTGACGTGGTGGTGATCGACTCGATCCAGACCGTGTATTCGGAGCAGCTCACCTCAGCGCCCGGGTCGGTGGCGCAGGTGCGCGAGTGCGCCGCGCAGCTCACCCGCGTGGCAAAGAGCGCCGGCGTGACCATGATCCTGGTCGGCCATGTCACCAAGGAAGGCGCGCTGGCCGGTCCACGCGTGCTGGAGCATATCGTCGATACCGTGCTGTATTTCGAGGGGGATACGCATTCCAGTTTTCGCCTGATCCGCGCGTTCAAGAACCGCTTTGGCGCGGTGAACGAGCTCGGCGTGTTCGCGATGACCGAGAAGGGATTGCGCGAAGTGAGCAACCCGTCCGCACTGTTCCTTTCGCAGCACGGCACACAGGTGGCGGGCTCGTGCGTGATGGTTACGCAGGAAGGCACGCGCCCCTTGCTGGTAGAGATCCAGGCGCTGCTCGACGATGCGCACTCCCCCAGCCCGCGCCGCTTGTCGCTCGGGTTGGAGCAGAACCGGCTGGCGATGCTTCTCGCGGTGCTGCACCGCCATGCCGGTATCGCCTGCTTCGATCAGGACGTCTTCATCAACGCGGTGGGCGGCGTGAAGATCACCGAACCGGGCGCCGACCTCGCCGTGCTGCTCGCCATCGTGTCAAGCTTGCGCAACAAACCGCTGCCGGAAAAATTGGTGGTGTTCGGCGAAGTCGGTCTTGCAGGCGAAGTGCGCCCGGTGCAGCGTGGCCAGGAGCGCCTGAAGGAGGCAGCCAAACTCGGCTTCACCCAAGCCGTCATCCCGAAGGCAAATGCGCCGAAACAGAAGATCGCGGGTATGGAGATCATTGCCGTCGAGCGGGTGGAAGAAGCGGTGGAGAAAATGCGCTAAAGCGCTTAGGTGAAGCGCACACGCATCATCGAAAACCCATTTGGACAGCAGGTCATATCTAGGCCATTATCTAGGCTCTTTTGCCTATTGACCGCGGAGCTCCGTTGACCGATGCTTTCAGACTTCTGATTTGGCTCCACATGGACGCGCCCATCCAAAGCGAACTGCCTGAACAATGAACCCATGACGCAGCGAGAGCTACAGCCGTGCCAGTACGAGGCCATCGTGAATGGCGGGGCGCTGTTCGACGTGCTCGATGGTGGCGTACTTCTGCTGGATCTCGAGGGCACAGTCAAGTACGTGAACCAAGGCTGGCTTGACCGCCTTGGTTACTCCAAGCTCGGCCTCGTCGGCAGCCATGTGTCAGCGTTGTGCTCCCGGAACTTTGCCGCCTCGATGAGGAGCCAGTTGACCAAGGTCGTTCAGAAAAGGCGGTCGACATTCAAGTCCATCCTTCTGGATCAACGTGGTCACGACGTGGATGTCGAAGTAAGCGCGAAAGTTGCAAGGATCAATGGGCTGCAAGTGATCCTCTGCCAGCTCCGGGACTTGTCGCTGCGAGGGCAGCATGCGCATATGCAGGAACTGATGCAGTTCTCCATCGAACGCACCGGCGACGCAATCTTCTGGATACACCCCAATGGGCGAATAGCGTATGCAAATGAAGCAGCATGTGAGTCGCTCGGATACCTGCCCATAGAAATGCTGGCGCTAAAAGTCTCGGATATCGACCCCTTGACGACGGATCTGGCATGGGAAGCACACTGGAAAGAAGCCAAGTCAAGAAAGACCTTCAAGCTTGAAACACTGCACCGCGCGCGAGACGGTACGATCTTTCCGGTCGAGGTGGCCGTGAATTATCTGCATCACCTCGGGGATGAGTTCTATTGCGCCTTCGTCCGCAACATTTCCGCGCGCAAGGAGCAAGAACGCGCCCTGCGGCAAAGCGAGAAACAATACCGCGAGGTGGTCGAAAGTGCACGCAGTGTGGTCTTGCGCTGGTCGACCGAAGGTTCGATCATCTTCATCAATGAATACGGGGAAGAACTGTTCGGTTATGCGCGCGAGGAAATCATCGGGCGGCATGTCGTTGGCACCATTACCCCGGAAACGGAAAGCACCTCACGGGATCTGTCCGGCTTGATGGATGACATCCTCAAGGACCCGGACAAGCACCGGCTGAACATCAACGAGAACATGAAAAAGGATGGCGGGCGCGTCTGGTTGCTGTGGACCAACCGCCCCGTCCTCGACGAGGCGGGAAACATCGTTGAAGTGTTGAGTATCGGCAACGATATTACCCAGCAGCGCAAAGCCGAGGAAGACCTGAAAAACGCGTATCAGTTGCTGCAAGCGCAGCATAACGACATTGTGGCGCTGCAGGAAGAACTCAAGGATCTGGCGATCCGCGACCCGCTGACGGGGGCATTCAACCGGCGCTATCTCGAAGAAACGCTGGGCCGCGAAATTTCGCGCTGCGAGCGGGAGTTGTCGCCGCTCAGCATCATCATGCTGGATGTCGATTACTTCAAGAGCGTCAACGACCGTTTTGGCCATCAGGCAGGCGATACAGTGCTGCAGGATCTCGCCAGGTTCCTGATCCGCGAAACCCGAACAGAGGATGTCGTTTGCCGGTATGGCGGCGAGGAATTCGTTGTAGTGTTGCCGGGCACGTCACTCAAGGACGCGACCGAGCGGGCCGAGGAATGGCGCGCGGCAATTGAAGCGCAGGTCTTCAATTTCTCATCAGGCCAGGAGATTCAGCTGACCATCTCGCTCGGGGTCGGCGCCCTTGGGCAACCTGGGACTGGACGCGACGAACTCATCGCAGTTGCGGACAGTGCCCTGTATCAGGCAAAGAACAAGGGAAGAAACCGCGTCGTTGCCTGATTCATCGCGTGCACCTGGTGCCCGTTTCATATACCTTGCGGGGTAGTGCACCCTGCACTTGTGCTGGCTCCACTCTCCCGAACAATATCTGCCCCTTGCTTTCCATAACACGCATGCAGCCTTCTGGATACGAAGCTGCGCATGAGGCGATTCGTGGTATCTTGCCGCAACCAACGTTGCGGATGTTCCCACCATGGCACGTCATATGCACCGCGAAATGCATCGCACCGTACGCATTGGCTGGCTGCGCGCAGCCGTGCTGGGCGCTAACGACGGCATCGTCAGCACGGCCAGTCTGATGGTCGGCGTGGCCGCCGCCGATGTGGCGCGCAGCGGATTGCTGCTGGCGGGGGTGGCGGGACTGGTTGCGGGTGCGATGTCGATGGCTGCGGGCGAGTATGTGTCAGTCAGTTCCCAGGCGGATACGGAACGGGCCGATCTGGCGCGCGAGCAGGCCGAACTCAGAGATGCCCCGGAACACGAGCAGGAGGAGTTGGCGTCGATATATCAGGAGCGCGGGCTCGCGCCGGAGCTGGCTGATCAGGTAGCACGCCAACTGATGGCCCGCGACGCGCTGGGTGCTCATGCCCGGGACGAACTGGGCATCAACGAAACGCTGAATGCAAAGCCGGTGCAGGCCGCATTTACTTCGGCGCTGACCTTTTCAGTGGGTGCATGCTTGCCGCTGCTGGCGGCGGTAGCCGCACCGGGTCCGATGCTGGTTCCTGCCGTGGCGGTGGTTTCGCTGGTTGTGCTCTCGGTGCTGGGCGGGTTGGCTGCGCACACCGGCGGTGCGCCGGTGCTTCGTGCCTCTCTGCGCGTCGTTTTCTGGGGTGCGTTGGCGATGATCCTGACTGCCGGAGCAGGCAAGTTGTTTGGAGCTGTCGTGTGACCAGAAACCCCGAATCCAGCGCGCGAAGCCTTCACCCCACGCACACCCCGCGCAAATGAAAAACAAGCGCGCCTGAAACAGGCGCGCTCAGGTTGCTGCCTTCTGATTCCCTCGCGAACGGAATCAGATCGGTTCCTGATACTTGTCTTCCAGCAGCTTGGCCTGCGCGGCTGCGAGGCGCGCAATGGGCACGCGCGGGCCGGAGCAGGAGACGTAGTTGAGCGCGATGTGGTGGCAGAAACGGATGGAGCCGGGATGTCCGCCGTGCTCGCCGCAGATGCCGACTTTCAGGTCCGGGTTGGTCGCGCGTCCTTTGGCCACTGCCATCTTCATCAGTTGCCCGACGCCCTTGATGTCCAGCACCTCGAACGGGTTGTCTTCCAGAATCCCGGTCTCGGTGTACGCCGGGAGGAATTTGTTCTCCGCATCTTCGCGGCTGAAGGAGAACGTGGCCTGGGTCAAATCGTTGGTGCCGAACGAGAAAAACTCGGCGGTTTCGGCCATGCGCCCGGCGCGCACGCAGCCGCGCACCACTTCCAGCATCGACCCAAACTTGAATTTCACGATGATGCCGTGGGTCGCGTTCACTTCCTCGTGGATGCGCTGCACATAGCTGTGGATGCGCTTGAGCTCCTCCACGGTTGCCACTTGCGGCACCATGATCTCGGGATAGATCTCGACTCCTTCCTTGGCGCACTGTGCCGCGGCTTCGAGAATCGCGCGTATTTGCATCGAGTAGATTTCTGGATAAGTGATCCCGAGACGTACGCCGCGGTGCCCAAGCATGGGATTGACCTCAGCCAAGGCGCGCACTTTTTTAAGCACGACTTCCTTGCGGCCGATGACGTCCTCCTCCATGTGCGATACCTTGAAGTCGGTCAGCCCGCCCATGAGTTTGGTGAGCCCGTCGGCATATTGCTGGTAGAGCTTGGGATTGAGCAGCTTGAGCGTTTCCGGCAGCTCTTCCAGGCCCTTGATGGTGTCACGCAGTTGGTGCAGGTGCGCGATCTCCAGTTCGAGTTGCGCGGCGGTGGGCAGGAATTCGTGCATCGGCGGGTCGAGCAGGCGCACGGTGACAGGCAATCCCTTCATCGCCTTGAAGATGCCCTTGAAGTCGGCGCGCTGTATCGGCAACAGGCGGTCCAGCGCGGCCTGGCGTTCTTCCGGCGTTTCGGCCAGGATCATTTCCTGCACGATGGGCAGGCGATCGGTGCTGTTGAACATGCGTTCGGTGCGGCACAGGCCGATACCCATGGCGCCGAACTCGCGCGCGCGCGCGGCATCGTTGGGCGTGTCGGCATTGGCCATCACCTTGAGCCTGGCTACTTCGTCCGCCCAGGCCAGCAGCGTCGCCATTTCCTCGGAGAACTCGGCCTCCACGGTCGGTACCTCGCCGGCATAAACGTCACCGGTGCCGCCGTTGATGGTGATGACATCGCCTTCATGCAGGGTGGTCTCGCCGATCTGCGCGCTGCGCAGCACGTCGTTGATGACGATGTCCTCGCAACCCGAGACGCAGGGCTTGCCCATGCCGCGTGCCACCACCGCAGCATGCGAAGTTTTGCCGCCGCGGCTGGTCAGGATGCCCTGCGCCTGGAAGAAACCGTGGATGTCTTCCGGCTTGGTTTCCTCGCGTACCAGGATGATCTTCTCTCCGGCGCGGCCGCGCGTTTCGGCGGTGTCGGCGTCGAACACGATCCTGCCGGACGCGGCACCCGGCGAGGCCGGCAGCCCCTGCGCCAGCGACTTGCCGTGGAAGTTGGGCGCCAACTGCGGAACCAGCAATTGCTCCAGTATTGCAGGCTCGACGCGCAGCAAGGCGCGATCCTTGGTGATGAGCCCCTCGTTGAACATTTCCACCGAGGTGCGCACCATGGCGCGCGCGTTCATCTTGCCGTTGCGTGTCTGCAGGCAATACAGCACGCTTTTCTCGATGGTGAACTCGAAGTCCTGGACTTCGTGATAGTGCGATTCAAGGCGGTTGCGCAGCGTGATCAGCTGGCGGTAGATCTCCGGCATTTCCTTTTCCATTTCGGAAATTGCCTTCGGCGTGCGGATTCCGGCCACCACGTCCTCGCCTTGCGCGTTGGTCAGGTATTCGCCATAGATGAGGTTTTCACCCGTTCCCGGGTTGCGCGTGAAGCCCACGCCGGTGCCGGAATCGTTGCCCATGTTGCCGAACACCATGGTGCAGATGTTCACCGCCGTGCCGTTGGCCTGATCCTTGGTGATCCTGAATTGCCTGCGGTAGTCCACCGCGCGCTTGCCCATCCACGAGCGGAACACCGCACCCACGGCGATCTCCAGCTGTTCGTAAGGGTCCTGCGGAAAAGGCTTGCCGCTGTGGCGCTGGACGATCTCAAGGAATCCGGCAGCCAGCTCCTTGAGGTGCTCGGTCTTCAGGTCGACGTCCGAGAAGGCGCCGTACTTGCGCTTGGTCGCGCTCATGAGTTCGTCGAAATGCTCGTCGCTGATGTTGAGCGCGATCTTGCCGAACAGCTGGATGAAACGGCGGTAAGAGTCGTAGGCGAAGCGTTCGTTGGACGTTTGCTTGACCAAGCCCTGCAACGAAGTCTCGTTGAGGCCGAGGTTGAGAATCGTGTCCATCATGCCCGGCATGGACATGGACGATCCGGAGCGCACTGAAACGAGCAGAGGGTTTTCCTTGCTGCCAAAGCCCTTGCCGGTCTTCTTTTCCAAACCCTGCATGTGAGCCTTGATCGACTCCATCAGGCCATCGGGCAACTGGTTTTTTTCCAGATACGCGTTGCAAGCTTCGGTGGTGATGGTAAAGCCCGGCGGGACATTGAGTCCGATCTGCGTCATCTCGCACAGATTGGCGCCCTTGCCGCCGAGCAGCATCTTGTTCTTGCCGTCGCCTTTTTCGAATTCGTAGATATATTGCGTGCTGCTGGCCATGCGTTTCTCCCTCACTGAGTTTGCGAAAAGAAGCCAAAGAGCATGTGTGAACCGCTTCTGTCGATTTGGATTCCGGGCGGGCAACTTTACCGGGAACAGGTCATTTGACCTTGATCCATCTCAACGAAGGGACTCCATTGTGCCACCAAGTTCATCATCGTGTTCAACGCTAATTCAGGCTCCGATCCCGAATTAGGCCGAACCTAGGGCCTGGTTGCAGGTCAAAAGAATGTGATGGACAGATTAATTGGACGCGCCAGGACAGGGTAGGGTGTGACCGAGTCCGGACGCTTGATCCGGAACGCTGTTGGAGGTGGATATGCCTGCAGCAACCAAGCAATTAGACGAACTCATCGGCCGCGAATACCGCCACGGTTTCTTTACCGCGGTGGAAACCGACACGGTGCCGCGGGGCCTGAACGAAGACACTATTCGCATGATTTCCGCGCGCAAGAACGAACCGGAATTCATGCTGGACTGGCGATTGAAAGCCTATCGCCACTGGCTGACCATGACCGAGCCACAATGGGCGAACGTCCATCATCCGCCCATCGACTACCAGAACATTTTCTACTACTCCGCTCCGAAATCGGAGAAGGCCGGGCCGCGCAGCCTGGCGGAGATAGACCCCGCATTGCTGCGCACCTACGAAAAGCTGGGCGTCCCGCTCAAGGAGCAGGAACTGCTCGCGGGTGTCGCGGTGGATGCGGTGTTCGACAGCGTATCCGTGGCGACCACCTTCAAGGAGAAGCTGGCCGGGCTCGGCATCATCTTCTGTTCGTTTTCCGAGGCGGTGCAGCAGCATCCGGAACTCGTAAAGCAGTACCTTGGCACGGTCGTGCCCTATACCGACAATTTCTTTGCCAGCCTCAACTCGGCCGTGTTCAGCGATGGGTCGTTCTGTTACGTGCCGCCCGGCGTGCGCTGCCCGATGGAGCTCTCCACCTATTTCCGCATCAACGCAATGAACACCGGCCAGTTCGAGCGCACCCTCATCATCGCGGACAAGGATGCCTACGTCAGTTATCTGGAGGGCTGTACCGCGCCGATACGCGACGAGAACCAGCTGCATGCGGCGGTGGTGGAGCTGATCGCACTGGAGGGGGCGCAGATCAAGTACGCAACCGTGCAGAACTGGTACCCCGGTGACAAGGAAGGCAAGGGCGGCATCTACAACTTCGTCACCAAGCGCGGCGAGTGCCGCGGTGCCAATTCCCACATTTCGTGGACGCAGGTGGAAACCGGTGCGGCGATTACCTGGAAGTACCCGAGCGTGATCCTGCGCGGCGACAACTCGCGGGGCGAGTTCTATTCGGTCGCACTCACCAATAATTTCCAGCAGGCGGACACCGGCACCAAGATGACCCACATCGGACGCAACACCAAGAGCACGGTTATTTCCAAGGGCATCAGCGCCGGCCACGGGCAGAACTCCTATCGCGGCCTGGTGAAGGTGTTATCCGGCGCCGAGAATGCGCGCAGCTACACCCAGTGCGATTCGCTGCTGCTGGGAGATCAATGCAGCGCGAATACTTTTCCCTACATCGAGGTGAAGAATCCCTCAGCCCGCGTGGAGCATGAAGCCTCCACGTCGCGCATCGGCGAAGACCAGTTGTTCTACTGCATGCAGCGCGGGATCTCGCCCGAGGAGGCCGTGTCGATGATCGTCAGCGGCTTCTGCAAGGCGGTGTTCCAGAACCTGCCCATGGAGTTTGCGGTGGAAGCGCAAAAGCTGCTTGGCGTGAGCCTGGAAGGCAGCACCGGCTGACGGGCAAAGGAGACGGGCATGCTCAGCGTAAAAAATCTGCATGCGGGCGTCGGTGGCAAGGAGATCCTGCGCGGGGTCGATCTCGACGTGCGCGCAGGCGAAGTGCACGCAATCATGGGGCCGAATGGCTCCGGCAAGAGCACGCTGGCGCAGTTGCTTGCAGGACGCGAAGGCTATGAGGTTACGGCCGGCAGCGTGCGCTATCTGGACCGCGACCTGCTGGCGATGTCACCGGAAGAAAGAGCGCAAGAGGGTGTATTCCTGGCGTTCCAGTACCCGGTGGAGATACCGGGCGTGAGCAACGCGCTCTTCCTCAAGACCGGCCTCAACAGCATACGCAAGCATCGCGGACTGCCCGAGCTCGACGCAATGGATTTCCTGCAACTGCTGCGCGACAAGATGAAACTGCTGGGCATGGACGAGAATCTGCTGTCTCGCGCGGTGAACGAAGGATTCTCCGGCGGCGAGAAGAAGCGCAACGAGATCCTGCAGCTGGCGGTGCTGGAACCGAAACTGGCAATTCTTGATGAGACCGATTCTGGTCTGGATATCGACGCCGTCAAGCTGGTCGCAGACGGCGTGAATGCGATGCGCAGCCCGGAGCGGGCCATCGTCCTGGTCACCCATTATCAGCGCCTGCTGAATTTCATCGTGCCGGATGCCGTGCATGTCCTGTCGCAAGGCCGCATCGTCAGATCCGGAGGTGCAGAGCTGGCGCAGGAACTGGAGCAGCACGGCTACAGCTGGGTCGAGACTGAAACTGAGGCGCAAAGGAAGACAGCCTGACGAGGTCGATATGAATGTCCAGGAGCAATCATGGGAAGACATCCCGCTGGAACGCGTGCCGCAGTATCTGGCGGGCCATGGCGTGGCTTGGGTTAGCCAGGAACGGCAGTCCGCGTTTGCGCGTTTTGCGGCGCACGGCTTTCCCACGCGGCGTGAAGAGGAATGGAAATACACGGACGTCTCCGCGATCGGCAGGCGCACCTCGCTGGCGCCGGACAACATCCCGCCCGATCCTTCGTCCGAAGCCTCGCTGTTTGCCTGGACTTTGGCGCAGAGCAACGTTCACCTGATGGTGTTCGTGAACGGTCACTACTCAAATGAGTTGTCGGCGTTAGGCGAACTGCCCCCCGGCGCGAGGCTGGGAAGTCTGGCCGATTTGCTGGACGGCGGTGCCGACCTGCCGGAAATGTTGTTCGACGAGCAACATGAACACACCGTCTTTGCAGCACTCAACAATGCCCTGGCTACCGATGGTGCGGTGCTGAACCTGGCCGCGGGCACTGTCCTGGAAAAACCCGTATACCTGCTGTTCATCGCCAGCGGGCACGGCAGCGCAATCTATCCGCGAAACATTGTTATTGCCGGCGAAGGCGCGCGCGCCACCGTCATCGAGCATTACTACGGCATGCTGGAAGCGCATAACTTCACCGACGCGGTGACACAGATTGGCCTCGCTGCGAACGCCGAGGTGCGGCACTGCAAGCTGGAACAGGAAGGCAAAGACGCGTTTCACATTGCCGGAATACATGCGGAACAGGCGGCGAACAGCCGCTTTGTGTCGCATTCGTTTGCGCTGGGTGGGCGCCTTGCACGCAACGACATTACCTCGCGCATGACCGCGCCGGATTGCCAATGCACGTTCGATGGCCTGTATCTGCTGGACGGCAAGCAACATGTGGATCACCATACCCGCATCGATCACCTGGCGCCTTCGGGCACCAGCCGCGAGTACTACCGCGGCATCCTGGATGGCGAGTCGCATGGCGTATTCAACGGCAAGGTCATCGTTCATCCCCACGCCGTCAAGACCGACGCCCACCAGGCCAACAACAATCTGCTGCTGTCGCGCCAGGCTGAGGTGGATACCAAGCCGCAACTGGAAATCTATGCGGATGACGTGAAGTGCACGCACGGCGCCACGGTGGGCCAACTGGATGACGAAAGCCTGTTCTACCTGCGGTCGCGCGGGGTGGATATCGATTCAGCGCGTTCGCTAATGATCTACGGATTTGCCAACGACATCATCAAACGCGTCGAAGGGCCGGAAATGCGGGCACGGATAGAACAGCTGGTGCTGAATCGTTTGCCCGAAGGTGAACAGATCAAGGAGCTGCTATGAAACTGCTCGACAGACTGATCCATCATCACGATCTGCAGGCGCAATTCTGGCGCACCGAATTTCCGATCCTGAAGACCAAGGTCCACGGCAAGCCGCTCGTGTACCTGGATAACGCGGCCACCACGCAGAAGCCGCTGGCGGTGATAGAAGCCGAGACGAAGTACTACCGGGACTACAACGCCAACGTGCACCGCGGCATCCACGCCCTCAGCCAGTGGGCCACCGATGCCTTTGAGGCGGCGCGGACCAAGGTGCAGCGGCTGATCAACGCGGCCAGCCCGAGCGAGATCATTTTCGTGCGTGGCGCCACCGAGGCGATCAACCTCGTCGCGCAAAGCTATGGCCGCAGCCGCCTGCAGGCCGGGGACGAGCTCATCGTGAGCACAATGGAGCACCACTCGAATATCGTTCCCTGGCAGATGGTGTGCCAGCAAACGGGCGCAATTTTGCGCGTTGCCCCGATCAACGACAAAGGCGAACTGCAGATGGATGCCTTCGACGCGCTGCTGAATGAGCGCACCCGGCTGGTGGCGGTGACCCATGTCTCCAACTCGCTGGGCACGATCAATCCGGTCAGGGACATTATCGAGCGTGCCCATGCGCGCAATGTGCCGGTGCTGGTCGATGGCGCGCAGGCCATCGCGCACCGGCCGGTGGATGTGCGGGCGCTGGACTGCGATTTTTATGCCTTCTCCGGGCACAAGCTGTACGGCCCCACCGGCATCGGCGTGCTGTATGGAAAGACTGCGCTCCTCGATGCAATGCCACCGTATCAGGGAGGGGGCGAGATGATCAGCTCCGTCAGCTTCGAAGGAACGACCTACAATACCTTGCCATTCAAGTTCGAGGCAGGCACCCCAAACATCGCCGGTGTGATTGGCTTGGGCGCCGCGGTGGATTACGTGACTAACATAGGCCTCGAAGCAATCGTCGCGCACGAAGAGGCGCTGCTCGTTTATGCGACGCCATTGCTGACCAAAGTTTCCGGCCTGCGCATCATCGGCACTGCGGCTGAAAAGACCGGCATTCTTTCGTTCGTGATGGAGGGCATCCACCCGCACGATATCGGGACGATACTGGATGGCGAAGGCGTCGCTGTCCGGGCTGGCCACCATTGCACCATGCCGCTGATGGAACGTTTCGGCATCCCGGCCACGGCGCGTGCGTCCTTTGCGCTATACAACACGAAACAGGAGGTGGATGTCCTGGTGGCGGCGGTTCACAAGGCGAAGGAGGTGTTCGGGCGATGACCGATCTGCGCGAACTCTATCAGGAAACCATCTTCGACCATTACCGCCAGCCTCGCAATTATGGCCGGCTGGAAGATGCCAACCGGAAAGCCGAGGGCTACAACCCGCTGTGCGGCGACAAGGTAACGCTGTATCTGCGGGTGGAGGATGGCGTGATACGCGACGTCCGCTTCGAAGGCACCGGCTGCGCGATCGCCACCGCGTCGGCTTCACTCATGACCGAGAGCATCAAGGGAAAGCGCGAAGGCGAGGCGCTGCAGCTGCTTGCGACGGTTCACCAGATGGCAACAAGCGGCACCATCGCCGGGGATGCCGGAAAACTCCGCGTGCTTGCGGGAGTGCATGAATTTCCGGAACGGGTGAAGTGCGCAACGCTGGCCTGGCACACCATGAAGGCGGCGCTCGAGAATGTTGCGCAGCCCGTCAGCACGGAGTGATGCGGATTGCCGAGGTGGCCCATGACGGACACGGACAAATTGAGCGAGCAACTGCAGGAAAAGCCCTCTGCCAGGGAGGAGCTGGAAGGCCGGGTTATCGAGGCGCTGCGCACGATCTACGACCCGGAGATCCCGGTAAACATCTATGACCTCGGCCTGATCTACGAACTGGAAGTGCAGGACACCGGCGACGTGTATGTGCGCATGACCCTCACGGCGCCCAACTGCCCGGTGGCCCAGGATTTTCCCGGCATGGTCGAGGGTGCGCTGTGGCGAGTGGACGGCGTCACCGGTGTGACGGTAGAACTGGTGTGGGAGCCGCTGTGGGGTCCGGAGAACATGTCGGAGGCGGCGCGCCTGCAGCTTGGTATGCTTTGAAAAAAAGGGGGGATATGGGCACCTGGCTGGATGTCGCAGGCATTGACGAGCTGATTCCGGGTACTCGTCGTGTGATCTATGTGGATGGAGTCCCCGTCGTGGTGTTCAATCTTGAGGGGGAGTACTTTGCCATCCGGGATGAATGCACCCATGACGGCGGAGAATTGGGGAGCGGGCAACTGGAAGGCGACGTGATCGTTTGTCCGCGCCACGGCGCGCGCTTTTCGATCAGGACCGGTGCCGTGCTGGGGCCGCCTGCCTACGAGGATGTGCGCACATTCACTGTGCGGGTGGCAGGTGGCAGGGTGCAGGTGTTGTCTCCCGACGATTGATCCGGCATCTAGACAGTAGCGCCGTTATTGATTTTTTTGGATTCCGGGTCGGGCCCGGAATGACGGAAGTGATAGTCGTTCCGATTTGAAAGAATAAAGGGCGCGCTAAGACCATGCACACGAATGCCCACAAGGTGACGAGCAGGCTGCTGGCACACTATCCAGAGCCGAAACTCGCCCTGAAATATTCCAACGCGCTCGAACTCTTGATCGCGGTGATTCTTTCTGCGCAGTGTACCGATGCGCGCGTGAACGAAGTAACCCAGCACCTGTTCAAGAAATACCGGACCGCGGCGAACTTTGCGGCGGCCGACCCCGCGGCGCTGGAAGAGGAAATCCGCCCGACCGGCTTCTACCGCAACAAGGCAAAGGCGGTGATCGGCTGTTGCCGCAAGCTGGTGGAAGAGTTCGGCG
>Ga0316628_100002013_pt1 | contig 14782 bp, 12 predicted proteins | sample OWC_Aug_M2_C1_D5_FD_207648 | JGI IMG/M metagenome (GOLD analysis project Ga0316628, IMG submission 207648) | Wetland soil microbial communities from Old Woman Creek delta, Ohio, United States - OWC_Aug_M2_C1_D5_C | ecosystem: Environmental > Terrestrial > Soil > Wetlands | place: USA: Ohio... | reverse complement strand
CCCGCATTTTCGACGACCTCGGCCGCGTGGCTCCCCGCTCGACCGAGCAGCAGTTGCGGACGGTGCTCGGCTGCTTCCTGTTCTCCGCGGACGACGTGTTCAAGACCATCGGGGTGCTGTCGGGCGGCGAGCGCAACCGCTACGCCCTCGCCCGCATGCTCATGATGCCGGGCAATTTCCTGCTGCTTGACGAGCCCACCAATCACCTCGACCTGCGCGCCAAGGACGTGCTGCTCACCGCTCTCGAGGAGTTCACCGGCACGGTGGTCTTCGTCTCGCACGACCGCTACTTCATCGACAAGCTCGCCACGCGCGTCTTCGAGGTGGCCGATGGCGGCGTCACCGTCTACCCGGGCAACTACGAGGATTACCTGTGGCGCAAGTCGCAGGCCGCGGCCGCGCCCCCGGAAAACGGCACGCGCGATGCCGCCGCCGAGGCACCCCGGGCCGCCGCGGCGGATCCGGGACCGGGCGGTAAGCGGCTCAATCCCATCCGGCTGCGGCAGATGCAGGAACGGCAGGGCGAGATCGAGGAAGAGGTGGCGCGCCTCGAAGCCGCTATTGCGGACTGCGAGGGGGCGCTGGCCAATTTCACCAGCGTGGAAGAGACCCTGCGCCTGACCGAACTCCTGCACGCGCGGCGCGCCGAACTTCAGGAGCGGCTCGGCGAGTGGGAGCAGGTTTCCGCCGCCATCGAGGCCAACAGCTAAGGTCCAGCCAGCCGCCCGCGCCGTGGCCGGCCGCGCGAATGCCCGGCCGCCGACCCAGGCCCCGGATCGCTTTCGCACTCCAGTCGTAAGCCAGAGTGCCCCGGCGATAAGTGAACCACCCGCCACGCCGTTCGCCGCTGGACCGCCATGCCGCCGCCCGGTAAGGAGGGCGCTCCGCTTCCAACGCGCTCGAACACGTCCAGGGCTCCGGAATGGGTTTTATCGTACGCCGGGTGCTTCCCGTATGCCACCCTTGGCTCGGGGTGGGGTCGGCAAAATAGCGGCTCCAAAACAGGCGGTTGGATGTACAATCGGTGGCAATCAGGAAGCCAACACAGAAATCCTGGAGGAGGGCAACCCCATGCTAAGAACGTGGCGGCTTTGGCTGCTAACCGGCAGCCTGGCCATGATGGTGCCGTCTGCCTTGCTGGCGGATGTCACGGGGTCGATCCTTGGGATCGTTACGGACCAGTCCGGAGCGGTTGTGCAGGGCGTGCGTGTGACCGCCACAAACCTGGGCACGAACCTGGCTACGGAAGCCAATACCGACGCCGCCGGCCAATACCGGTTCCTGGCCCTGACGGCCGGGCAGTACAAGGTGCAGGCGACATCCGCCGGCTTCCAGACCTTTGTCGAAACGGGCATCGCGGTCACCGTCAACGAGCAGCGCCGCGTCGATATCGTCTTGCAGGTCGGCGCCACCCAGCAGGAAGTCAACGTCGTCGCCAACCCGGTGCAGGTGGAGACCACGACTACGCAGCTCGGCCAGGTGATCGACGAGAAGAAGATCATGGAGCTGCCGCTGAACGGCCGCAGCTACCTGGACCTGCTCGGCCTTCAGCCCGGCGTGGCTCCGGCCGGCTCGCGCGGAGAGGGTCCCGGGACCATTTCCGTCAACGGCCAGCGGGAGAACAGCAACGGCTTCCTGGTGAACGGAGGCGACGTCTCCGGGGTCGGGAATTTCGAGGCGCAGATCCAGCCCAACCTGGATGCGATCCAGGAGTTCCGGCTCATCACCAACAGTTTCGACGCCGAATACGGCCGCTTCAGCGGCGCCATTACCAATGCCATTACCAAGAGCGGGACCAACTCGATCCACGGCTCGGTCTTCGAGTTCCTCCGCAACGACAAGATGGACGCGCGGGGCTTTTTCGACAGCGGCAAGGGAGCGCTGAAGAGAAACCAGTTCGGCTACGCCGTCGGCGGCCCGGCCATCAAAGACAAGTTGTTCTGGTTCACGGACTATCAGGGCACCCGGCAGGTGAACGGAGGGTCGGCAAGCGAGGTGCCCGTGCTCTCGGCCGCCGAGCGCCAGGGGCGGGTCGGAGCGGAGAACCTCGCCGGGTCGGTCAACGGCGCTTACTGGGCGCAGGTGCTGTCGCAGCGGCTGGGGTACACCGTTACCGACGGGGAGCCGTACACGGCCGTTTTTCCCGGCGGCGTGATCCCCGAGCGCGCCTTTTCTTCCGCGGCGAAGGGCACCCTGCGCTACATCCCGTTACCCAACCGCGGAGACAACATTTACGCCTCCGCCGCCGTTTCGCGGAGGACCACGGACGACATGGCGGGCCAGCGCGTCGATTTTCTGAACAAGCTGACCGGAAACTGGTCGGTTTACTACTACTACGACGGTTCGAGCCTGCAAGACCCGTACGGTGGCGGCACCTTCCCGGGCTTCGCTTCCACCACCGATGGCAGGCGCCAGCAAGCCACCCTCAGCAATACCCGCATCCTCGGCCCCACGGCGGTGAACGAGGTCCGGCTGCATTTCGTCCGCATACCCAGCCAGACCGTGCCGGTGGGTACGGCCCCCGGACTTTCGGAGTTGGGCTTCGTGACCGGAGCGAACACGCTGGGCATCGTTTCATCCGGGCCGGCGGGCTTCCAGGGCGTACCCGGCATCGGGTTGAACAACTTCAGCTTCGGCAGCGTTTCCCCCAGCATTTCCGCCCAGAACACGTATCAGATCGCGGACAGCTTCTCCAAAATCTACGGCCGCCACACGATGAAATTCGGCGTGGACTTCCGCTACTACCAGATGAACCAGCGGAACGCGGGCGCGGCGGTGGGCCAGTTCGGGTTTAACGGTTCCGAGACCGGATACGACATTGCGGACTACCTGCTCGGGGCGCCGACAAATTACACGCAATCCAGCCTGCAACTCCTCGATTCGCGGAGCAAGTACGGCGGGGCCTTCGCACAAGACTCCTACCGGGTGAGCGCGAACCTCACCTTGAACCTCGGGCTTCGCTGGGAGTTCAGCCAGCCCTGGTACGACACCCAGGACAAGATCGTCACCATGGTGCCCGGCCGCCAGTCCGTCCAGTATCCGACGGCTCCCAAGGGCCTGCTGTACCCGGGCGACCCGGGCGTCCCGAGGACGCTGGCACCCACACGATACAACAACTTCGCCCCGCGCCTGGGCATCGCGTACTCCCCGGATAAGTCCGAGGGATTCCTGGGCAGGATTCTGGGCGGAGCCGGCAAGACCAGCATTCGCCTCGGCGCGGGAATCTTCTACACCGCCATCCAGGACCAGACGCTGTACTGGATTCTCGGAACCGCGCCCTTCGGCGAATACTGGGGATCGGCCGCGCCTCCCTTGTTCGAGGAGCCGTTCCGCACCCGGGCTACCGGGGTGTCCCAGGGGCAGAAGTTCCCGTTCGTCATTCCGGCGCCCGGAAGTGCCGCGGCCAAGAACTTCGATTTCAGCCCGTACCTGCCGATGGCGAGCACCCTGGGCTACGTCACCGACAACGCCCTCCCTTACGGGATTGATTACAACTTCACCATCCAGCGCCAACTCGGAGGCTCGATGGTCGTGAGCCTGGGTTTCGTGGGTACGCTCGGGCGCAAACTGATTGCCATCGTCGAGAACAACCCGGGGGACCCCAACCTGTGCCTGAGCCTGCGCGGCTCCGGAGTGAAAGCAGGCACCCTGCAATGCGGCCCGTACCAGGAGGATTCGACGTTCACCCGCCCCGACGGCACGCTCGTGAACGGAACGCGCACGCGCTTCGGTACTCCCGCCTTCTCCTACGGCTACGACGAGGCGAACTGGGCCAACTCGGACTACAACTCGTTTCAGGCCAGCCTGGAACGGCGCGCCGGAGACTCTTCGTTCTTGGTCGCATACACGTGGTCCAAGGCGATCGACAACGCCTCGTTCTTCAACAACCGCATGAACTACGAGAACCACGCGCTCAGCCGGTCGCTTTCGAACTTCGATTCCAGGCACAATTTCGTCGCCAGCTACACGTACACCATACCTTTCGAGAAGGCCTTTGCGAGCCTGCCTAAACGGCTGGCACGGGGTTGGAGCGTGGCCGGCATCACGCGGTTCGCGACGGGGTTCCCGGTGTTCATCTACGAGTCGGACGACCGTGCCCTGAGAGGCACTTCCGGCCTCGACAGGCCTGACTTCGTGGGTCCGCTCGTCGTGGCCGACAATCTCCGCGCGAGCAGCCATCGCTGGTTTAATAACGCTGCGTTTACCATCGAACCTCTCGGATTGTGGGGCAACGCCAACCAGCGGTTCTTCTCCGGGCCGGGATTCAACAACTGGAACCTCTCGCTCCATAAGGACACAGCCATTCGCGAGAGCATGCGGATACAGGTCAGGGCCGAACTTTTCAACGCCTTCAACCACGCGCAGTTCGGTGCGCCCAACGGGCGTTTCGACCCCAGCACCACCAGCCAGTTCGGGCGTGTGAGTTCGGCGGGCGCGCCGCGTATCGCGCAGATCGGCGCCAAGTTTCTCTTTTGACAGGGCAACCCTGTCGAGCCCTGTTGTGTCTCGTCTTCATCGGCGCCTGGCGGCATCGAAGGGCGATAGCGCGGGTGCCACGCGGTCAACCGCACCGCCCCGGTTTGGCTCTCGCATGGCGCTCGAGACCCGCGCGGCCCGAGCAGCCATTCCCTCCTGCCGGGAAAAGCTCTTTCTCGATCGGCGCCTGCGGGGTCTGGGCCCGGTTGCCGCGCACTTCCCCGCGACTTCGTATGCGGCCCTGTGGCGCGGGCTGTTCCGATCACGGCGCGACCCGGGCGCGGCGGCCCGGGGCTGCCACCCATTGTGACCGGTTTGCACCGGGGGAACGCCGCAAAACGCACCAAACTGCGGGCCGCCGTCGGCTATAATTCAGGAGGAGCCAATCGAACATGATGCGTCCATTGCACGATCGCGTGATGGTGAAGCGCCTGGAAGAGGCGGACACTCTCCAGAGCGGCCTGGTAGTCCCGGATACCGCCAAAGAGAAGCCGCAGAAGGCGGAGGTGAAGGCCGTCGGCAACGGCAAGCTGCTCGAAAACGGGGAGCGCGTGCCGCTCGATGTCAAGGAAGGCGACCGGGTGTTGTTCGGGAAGTACTCGGGGGCCGAGATCAAGATCGACGGAGAGGAGTACCTCATCCTGCGGGAAGACGAGATTCTGGCGGTTCTGGAGTAGGCCGGCGCCGCGCCAGCCGGCGCGGGCAGTGGCTCGCGCCGGACATTCCTGTGTTAATCTGAAGGTTCAGAAACATACCAAGCTAGGAGTTTGTTGCGCATGTTTGCACGTCCCTTGCCGAGGCTGTCGTTAGCCTTTTTCGCTTTCCTTTCCCTTACCGCCATTGCTTCGGCGCAGGTCAAGATAGCCGTCATCAACCTTCAGCGCGCGGTGCTGGAATCGGCGGAGATCAAGAAGGCTTCCGCGCAGATGGAGGCCAAGTACAAGCCTCGCCAGGCTGAGATGGAGAAGCTGCAAAGGGACCTGCAAAGCCTCCAGCAGCAACTCCAGACCAACCAGGGCAAGCTCACCCCGCAAGCCGAGGCTGAACTGACGGCCCAGGGCCAGAAGAAGCAGCGGGACTTGCAGCGGCTCACCGACGATCTGCAAAGCGACGTCGACGCCGAGCGCAACCAGATCCTGCAAAAGAGCAGCCAGAAGATGCAGGAAGTGGTCAGAAAGCTCGCCGACGAGAAGGGGCTTGACATCGTGGTGGACGTGTCCAGCACGATCTTCTTCAAACCCGCACTCGAACTTACTAGCGACGCGATCGCGGCATACGACAAAGCCTATCCCGCCAAGTAGGAGAGCGATCTCATGGCCGGCTATCTCGACCAGTACGGAGCAGGCGAGGAGCGGCGGGAGAAGACCATCAAATACACCGCCGCGGCGGTAGTGGCCGTCCTCATCGCGGGCGGCGTGCTGTACTTTCTGTTCAAGAACTACCGCGAGGAGCGGCAGGCCAAGCAGTTTTTTGCCCTCCTGGCGCGCCACGACTACAAGGGCGCTTACGCGCTGTGGGGCTGCACCGAGTCCAAGCCCTGCCGGGATTTTCCGTTTTCCGAGTTCATGAAAGACTGGGGACCGGAGGCGAAGATCCTTAGCCCCGGCCAGTTCCGGATCACCAAGAGCCGGTCCTGCGGATCGGGCGTGATCCTGACGGTGGAGACCGGCAAGGAAGCGCCCGAAAAGCTCTGGGTGCAACGGGACGACCTGACATTGGGGTATTCGCCGTGGCCGGGGTGCCCGCCGGGGCGGTAATCGCATCCGCCGCGGTCCGTTTTTCGCCGTTCCGGGCAACCGGCTGCCCGGTTACACCATCGTAGAATAGAGACGGAAACGAATATGAGCACGACAACGGCAGGTGCTGGTCTGGAAGGGATCATTGCGGGCGAGTCGGAGATCTGCTACATCGACGGATACGCCGGAGTCCTGAGCTACCGCGGATATAACATTCATACGCTGGCGGAGCACGCCACCTTCGAGGAAGTCATCTTTCTGCTCTGGAACGGGACGCTTCCCACGCGCGCGGAACTGGCCCAGCTCAAGAAGGAATTGGCGGCGTACCGCCCGCTGCCCCGGCCGGTAGTGGATTTCCTGAGGAGCGTACCGAAGGGCGCGCCGATGGACGTGCTGCGCACGGCCGTATCGATGCTGGGGCTCTCAGACCCCGAGGCGCAGGACATGTCGCCCGCCGCGAACGTGCGGAAGGCCCACAAGCTCATGGCGCAAACCGCCGCCATCGTGACCACGTTCGACCGCCTGCGCACCGGCAAGCCCCTGTTGGAGGGCGATCCCGAGCTGGGGTTGGCCGCCAACTTCCTCTACACCCTGACCAGCCAGCGGCCGGACGAGGTGATGACCCGCGCCTTCGACGTGGCCCTGACCCTCCACGCCGATCACGAACTGAACGCCTCTACGTTTGCCGCCCGCGTGACGGCGGCTACCCTGTCCGACATTTATTCCGCCACCACTTCGGCGATTGGCGCGCTGAAAGGCCCGCTGCACGGCGGGGCAAACCAGGACGTGATTCGCTGGCTGTTGCAGGCGGGCGACGAGGCAGCGGCGGCCGAGCGGGTGCGCAACACGCTGGCCCGCAAGGTCAAGATCCCGGGCTTCGGGCACCGGGTGTACCGTACCGAAGACCCGCGCGCCACGCATTTGCGCGTGCTTTCCGAGGAACTGGGGCGCCGTACCGGGCAGGTGAAGCTCTACCAGATGTCCAAGCGCATGGAGGAGGAGGTCAAGAAGGCGAAGAACCTCAATCCCAATGTCGATTTCTACTCCGCCTCCACGTACTATTCGCTGGGCATCCCCATCGATCTGTTTACGCCGGTTTTCGCGGTGAGCCGGATGTCCGGCTGGACCGCGCACGTGCTCGAACAGTACAAGAACAACCGGCTGATCCGCCCGCGCGCCGAGTACAAGGGCAACCCGGACGGCATGCCGTGGGTCCCCATAGAGAAACGCTGACGTGGACGAACGCGCCTATTACACCGAATCCCCGGCCACCAAGCCTGCGGTGCTGAACTGCCCGTATTGCCACTCCGCGGAGACGTACGAACTGCGGTGGATGGTCCGGAAGAAGAAAGACCGCCTGCCCGGCGGCGCCGACGAACGCGACCGGGCGAAGTTCCAGAAGGCCCAGAGCTACATGGTCCTGCTGGACGACAAGGTGGCCTGCAAGAACCTGCGCTGCCGCAAGCGGTTCGACATTTCCGGCATCAAGACCATGGCGTTTATCTGAGGGCCGGGGCCGGCCGCCAGCATGAAAGAAGCCGGCGGCCGGCGGCACCTCACGGGCTCCGGCCGGCAAGCGTCACAACCCGGCTATCTCCAGGGAAGTCTGCGAATACCTCCAGGCCTCGCGGAATTCTTTCTTGACCCAGTCTGCGGCCACCGGCTTCTGCTGCATCTTGAGCGCTTCCAGCAATCCGAACAGCGCACGGCCGTTGCGGGGATGCAGTTCCAGGTCTCGCCGGAAAACAGCTTCGGCTTCCTCGGGTTTGCCGGAGCGCAGCAGCGCCCCGCCGAGCGGCTCGCGTACCGAGTAGTGCCACTCGGGCGGCTCCATGTAATGCAGCTTGTCCTGTAGCTCGACGGCTCGCCGCCAGTGCGCGATCTCGGACTGGGAGTCGTTCTTCACGCGGGATATCCGTGCATCGAGATCCGCCAGTCCGATCTGGAGAACGCTCCGCGCGCTGTTGTTCATGAGCATCTCCGTCTCTGGAACCCGGCTCATGATCGCGTCCATACGCTCGCGCTCGGCTTGCGCATCGTTCAGCCTTCCCAGCCCCGCGAAGGCCAACCCTCGGGAATACCGGTACATCCCGTGAAGGAAACCGTTCTTCTCCCCGGGTTCGGGCTGGGCCAGCATGTCATCCCATCTGGCAAACCGGGTCAAGACCAGCCATTCAAAGGCGCCGTAGGGGGCGATCATGGGCATGCTGTCAATCGACCCGTCCACGTTCTTCCTCAGGCGCCGCGCGTAATCCAGGGCCTCGTCGAACCGGCCCTGCGCCATCCGCGCATAGGAGACGAAGTGGAGGTTATGGGAATAGTACATGAGCGGGTACACCCCTTTGGCCCCAGAACGTTCGATGTACTTCCGGTCCACTTCGGCGGCGGTTTCGTTGACCGTCGCCGAGGATTGATGATCGCCCACGCGCAGGAAAATGTGCGAAGGCATGTGGACCATGTGTCCGGCCCCGGGCATGAGCGACCCGAGCCGCATGGCGCTGGGCAGCGCGCGCTCCGGGTTCTTCGACGCCTCGACGGCGTGGATGTAGTAATGGTTCGCGCCAGGGTGGCTGGGATCGCGACGGAGCACATGTTCCAGGACCTCGACAATTTCGGGCGTTCCTTCGGCGGGCTCCCCGTCCGCGCTCCAGAGCTGCCACGGCCTCAAGTTCATGATGGCTTCGGCATACAGGGTGGCGGCATCCAGGTCATCCGGATAGCGCCGCACCACGTCCTTCATGGCCTCCCGGTAGCTTGCGGCGAGCTTCTTCCGGTCCTCGTTGGGATCTTTGGAGTATCGTTTGACGAGGGCCGCAACGTACGCTCGCTCGTTGTCCGGTGCGGCGCGGGATAGCTCGATGGCTTTCTCGATGGCCCGCCACGCTTTCTCCTCGCGGTCGGGCATCGGGGGCAGGTTGTAGTTCGGGCCCAGCGCCAGGGCAATCCCCCAGTGCGGCATGGGCGATTGCGGATCGAGCTCCGCGGCCCGGGCAAACAGGCGGGCAGCCTCATCATGGTTGAAACCGAAAATCAGCGCCAGGCCCTGGTCGAAGAACTTCTGCGCCCGCTCCGATTGCGTGGCGATGGGATGTGTGTGGTTGCCGAGCCCTTCGAGCAACTCCGCGCGCCCATCCGGGCCGGATGCATGATGGTTGTGCTGCGCCAACGCCAGCAAGGCGCCGGCGAGCAGGATCGACACCGCTCTTTTCATGACGGCAACTCCATACTCGGGAAATCGAGGAGCGAGGCGGAAGGTCCACCCCTCTTCACTAACAAGCAACGCGGGAAAACAGGCCGGCGCGGAATGACACCCGGCGAGAGCGTGGCATGCCTTGGTGAACGTTCGTACCGGAACCCTCCGGCGCTCCCTCGTCCCTTGCGGTAAGCTGGGTCCCTATGGACAGGCGTGGATTCCTGGCCGCCGCGGCGGCGCCCGCGGCGCGGGTTCTGGGGGCGGGCGAGCGCGTGGTGCTCGGCCTGGTCGGCTGCGGGGGGCGCGGCCGGTACGTGGCGGGGCTCATGCGGGAAGCGCCGGGGGCGGAATTCGGCGCCGTCTGCGACGTCTACGAACCCCATGCCGCTGCGGCGCACGCCTGGGCCGGATCTTCCGCGCGGCAGTTCCGCGATTTCCGCCAGCTCCTGGAACGCAAAGAGATCGACGCCGTCCTGGTGGCCACCCCGGAACACTGGCACGCGACCATCGCGGTGCTGGCCTGCCAGGCAGGCAAGGACGTCTACGTGGAAAAGCCGCTGGCCCACAACGTCCGGGAGGGGCGCGCCATCGTGGAAGCGGCGCGGCGCTACGGGCGCATCGTGCAGGCGGGCACGCAACACCGCTCCGCCCCGCACTTCGCGGAAGCGGCGCGCCTCGTGCAGGAGGGCGCCCTGGGCGAGGTGCACTTCGTGCGGGTGTGGAACTACAGCAACATGTACCCGCAGGGCATCGGGCGGGAGCCCGATGCCGAGCCGCCCGAGGGCCTGGACTGGGATTTCTGGCTGGGACCGGCCCCCCGGGTTCCGTTCAACCGCAAGCGCTTCCTGGCCACCTACCGCTGGTTCCGGGATTACGCCGGCGGCACCATCACGGATTTCGGCACCCACCGGTTCGATACCGTACACCAGATCATGGGGGCGGACGCGCCGTTGAGCATTTCGGCCGACGGCGGCCGCTTCGCCCTCCGGGATGCGGGCGAGATGCCGGACGTGCTGCAGGTTACCTACCGGTATCCCGGGTTCGTGCTGAGCTACGAAGCCTCCAACCTGAACGCCCATGGCCTCGGCGGGCGCACGCCCGGCATGCGGTACTACAACGCGCGCGGTGCGGAGGACCGCCCCCACGGCATGGCGTTCTACGGCACCAACGGGGCGCTGTTCGCGGACCGCATCGGCTTCGAGGTCTACCCGGAAGGCGACCGCATCGCGCGCCGCCAGGGGAATTTTCCGGACGCCACCGCGGCACACGCGCGAGCCTTCGTCGAATGTGTGCGGACCCGGCAGACGCCCCCCGCTACAGCGCTCACCGGCCACCGCGCCACCAACGTGGGACACCTCGGCAACATCGCCTTCCAGACCGGGCGCAAGCTGGCCTGGGACGCGGGAAAAGAGACGTTCCCCGGCGACGCGCAGGCCAACGCCCTGCTCCAGAGGACGGCGCGGAAACCCTGGGACCTGATCCCGGCGTCTTAGTGGTGGTCCACGCGGGGGCGGATCTCACGGGCGCGGAAATCGGCTAGCAGCGCCGCCATGCGGTTCACCACGGCTTCCACGAACTGCCGGCCTTTGTCGCTGGTGGCCTTGGTCGGGTCGCCCACCACTCCCGTTTTGGTATAGCGGCTGAACCACTCCTGGAACACCGCCGGGGAGCCGCCCTGGAGGTCCCAGAAGAAGAACTCCGAAGGCTGGAAGCTGATGTCCTTCGCCGCCTTGTCCATCTGGACGAGGTCGCCGCGCAGGTAGAGCAGCACGGATGTCTCGAGCTCGCAGGCGTGGGCCATGCCGCCAGGGTACTCGGACTCGCGCAGAGCCTTCAGCAGCTCCGGCGGGATCAGGCTCCACCACGACACCATGGCGCAGAGCGATTCCGTCTCGATGGTGATGTTGCGGGCGGCAATGTCCAGGAACGGCACGTTACTGCCGTGGCCGTTCACCAGCAGGATCTTGCGGAAGCCGTGCCGCGCCAGACTCTTCCCGATGCAGGTGACGTAGCTGATCAGGGTTGGGCCCTCCACCGCGATGGTGCCAGGAAAATCCATGTGGTGCTCGTTGAAAGAATAATAGACCGGCGGTAGCAGAATAGCTTGTCCGGGGTCCCGCTTAACGGCGAGCCGGGACATCTCGGAGGCGGTCAGCACGTCGGTGACCAACGGCAGGTGCGGCCCGTGCTGCTCCACGGTGCCGACCGGCAGAACCGCTACCCGGTTCTGTGCGGCGGCTTCCTTAACCTCGGGCCAGGTGAGCTCTTCGTATCGGTATCTAACGGCCATGTCAGGGGTACACTCAGGTAGGAGCAATTATGGCACATCACGATGCCCATGATCGAGTGCATCCCCGCACCGCGGTGCTCACAAGAGGATTCGACCCGCTGCTCTCCTTCGGTTCCGCGCGCCCCGCCGTGTTCCGCAGCTCCACCTATGTCTTCCCTACCCCGGAGGCGGCCGAGCGCGCCTTCGCCATCACGCTGGGCAAGATTCAGCCCGAGGACGGCGAGCGCGCGGACCTGATCTATTCGCGGCTCTCGCACCCCAACGCGGAGATCCTGGAAGACCAGCTCGTCCCCCTGGAGATGGGCGCGCGGGATTCCGCGGTCTTCAATTCCGGCATGGCGGCGATCATGACCGCGGTTTTCACCTTCGCCCGCCCGCACGGCACGGTGGTCTACAGCACGCCCCTCTACGGCGGAACCACCGGCCTGATGCACAATTTCCTGGAACCCTTCGGCCTGACGTGCGTGCCGGTACATTCGGGCGACGGCGACGGGATCGACCGCGCCATCCAGTCCGCGCGGAACCTGTGCATCGTCTACCTGGAGACGCCGGCCAACCCCACCATCATCATGACGGACCTGCGCAGGGCCGCGGAAACGGCCCGGCGTCACCCGGACAAGCCAGTGATCATGGTGGACAATACCTTCCTGGGGCCGGCCTTCCAGCACCCGCTGGCGCTGGGCGCCGACCTGGTGCTCTATTCCGCCACCAAGTTCCTCTCGGGCTTCAGCGACCTCGTGGCCGGCGCGGCCATCGCCAAAGACCCGCAGCTCATCGTCCAGCTGCGGCGCCAGCGCAACATGTTCGGCAACATTCTGCAACCCGACGAGTGCTGGCTGCTGGACGGCCGCCTGCCCACCGTTTCCCTGCGCATGAACCGCCAGAGCAAGAACGCGCAGCGTATTGCCGAGGCCCTCCACGGACACCCGAAACTGCAACGGGTGATCTACCCGACGCTTTTCGACGACCCCGAACAGAAGCGCATCTACGAAGCGCAGTGCGATTACCCGGGCTCCATGTTCTCGGTGGATTTCCGGGGCGGCAAGGCGGCGGCGTTCGCGTTCCTGCGGACCGTGAAGATCGCGCGCAACGCCGTATCGCTGGGCGGCGTCGAGACGCTCACATGCCATCCCCGCACGACGACCCACTCCGGCATGTCGGAGAAGGAACTGCGGGAATCCGGGGTGACCGAGGGCCTGGTGCGGATCTCGGTGGGGATCGAAGACTGGCGCGACCTGCTGGCGGATTTCGAGCAGGCGCTCGATGCCGTGCCATAGAGAGCGCCTGCCCGGGGACCCGCGCGGCTATACCGCCGCGGCGGCCGGCTTCTTCACTTCCGTGCCCGCCATCTGTTCGATGAACGTGACGATGGCGGAGTGATCGAGGTCGCCCTTGCCCTCGTTCATGAGGGCCATGAGCATCTGCTGCACCAGGCTCGTAAACGGCAGCCCTACCTTCATCGCTTCGGCAGCCTGGAGCGCGTTGCGCAGGTCCTTCTGGTGCAGGCGAATGCGGAAACCGGGCTTGAAGTTGCGACCGATCACCATGGGGGCCTTGGCATTCAGGACGGTGCTGCCGGCGAGGCCGCCCTTCACGGCGTTAAACACCACCTCGGGGTCGAGGCCGGCGCGCGTGGCCAGCACCAGCGCTTCGCCCATGGCGGCGATATTGCACGCCACCATGATCTGGTTGGCGAGCTTGGTGACGTTGCCCGCGCCCACGGCGCCGGTCAGGGTAACGGACGAACCCATGGCCTGGAGGATGGGCGCCACCTGGTCGAAGATCTCTTGCTTGCCGCCGGCCATGATGGCCAGCGTGCCGTCCACAGCCTTGGGTTCCCCGCCGCTCACCGGGGCGTCGATGAACTCCACCCCGCGGGCGGCGCAGGCGGCGGCGGCCTCCTGAGAGACCAGCGGGCTGATGGAGCTCATATCCACCACGATGGTGCCGGGCCGCGCGCCCTCGAGCACGCCACCGGGGCCCAGGATGGCCTGCCGCACATCCGGCCCGTCGGGCAGCATGGTGACGACGATTTCGGAGCGGGCGGCCACGTCGGCGGAGGAGGCCCCGCGGGTGGCGCCCGCCGCGACCACTTCGTCCACGGCCGCTGCGACGACGTCATAGACCACCAGCCGGTGGCCCGCCTTGAGCAGGTTCTTCGACATGGGCTTGCCCATGATGCCAAGCCCGATGAATCCGATATTTCGCGACATAGGCTTTTCTCTTAAACCGTGATTATAGCGGGTGCGGGCGGTGGGGGAGGATGGGGAGTGCCGGTCAGCGGATACGGCTCTCGACGCCTGGAGCCTGGCGCGCTCCTGGTCTGCGGGGCAGCAACATCGGTACCGCGCGCTGGTAAATTCTGTAATCCTCCCCAAAATCAGCCAGCAGGTCGCGCTCTTCGAGGGTCGCGCCGAACACGATCCAAGCCGTGAACAAGGTGTTAAGAACCAGCCGGTCCAGGGACAAGACCGGCGATGCCCAAAGCGCCACAATGCCGAAGAAGTAGAAGGGATGGCGTAGCAGCCGGTACGGCCCCTTGATGGTCAGCCCGGCCGGATGGAACTGCGCGCCCCGCACGTGGGACAGGAACGCCTGGATGCCGAACGCATCGAACTTTTCGAGCGACCGCATGCCCCAGAGGACACCGGCGGCGGAAAGCAACAATACGCCCCGCAGCAGCCACCGGCCCGCGCCTTCCAACGCATATACGTTGACGCTTGAAGGTTGCCAACACCCGACGAGCAGGAGAAGTGCGATCCCGGAGGCAATCGTATAAACGACGCCATGCCAATATACGGGGGCGGCTCCGCTCAGCCAGGCCCGGAATCGCTTCCGGACCATGCCGCTGTGCTGGAGGAAGAAGAACAGGCAAAGCGCCGCGTCCCAGCTCAACCTGGCGGGCTGCGGCATCCGCAGATCAACGAATTCGAAAGCGCCCGTCCAGAGAAACAGGCCGAAGAGCGACAGAGAACCGGCGCCCAGTATGCCTGCCGCCGCTGCTACGGCGTACGCGAAAAGACGGAACGTGCGGGTCACCATTGTTGTCCGGCCCTTGCCTGGTTACGGCCCGGTTACGATTCTAGC
>Ga0316628_100002012_pt1 | contig 14783 bp, 15 predicted proteins | sample OWC_Aug_M2_C1_D5_FD_207648 | JGI IMG/M metagenome (GOLD analysis project Ga0316628, IMG submission 207648) | Wetland soil microbial communities from Old Woman Creek delta, Ohio, United States - OWC_Aug_M2_C1_D5_C | ecosystem: Environmental > Terrestrial > Soil > Wetlands | place: USA: Ohio... | reverse complement strand
GGGCGCGACGCGCGTGATGTCGCCCCGGTCCGTGGCGATCGTCAGGATCTGACCGCGCGTGGAGATGACCGCGCGCCGGCCGGACGGTGACAGGTCGAACGCGTCGAGCTCGCTGTTGATCGCTTCGACCTCGACTTCGTTCTCCTTGTCGTCGGTCGCGATGTCGAGCTTGATCTCAGAGCTGCGGCTCGTCGCAACGTCCAGCTTCCAGATGCCGAAGTTGTCCTCGTAGACGATCACCTTGCCGTCGCTCGACATCGATGGCCAGAACAGGCTGCCGTCGGTGTGCTTCGTCACCTGCACGGACGCGCCGCCCGAAAGCGGGATCTTGTAGATGTTGTTCACGCTCTTGCGAACATCGGCGCTTCCCGCCTTGAGCGTCTTCTCGTTGGGCAGCGGGTCGGCAACGAAGTAGATCTCGTCTTTCGGTCCCCACATGGGCCAATAGCGGTTGTACTTCTCGTCTCCCAGGAGCTTCGTGTAGGTCTTGCCCCCGAGGTCGGCCACCCACAGGTCGGCCGCGTAGCTGCCCCGGTAGTGCTTCCGCGACCACACCGAAGGATGACGGTTGAACACCATCCTGTTGCCGTCCGGCGAGAACGAGGCCCAGTAGCCCCAGTCGACGGGCAAGGCCTTCTCGGCTCCGCCCTGCACCGGTACCGTGTAGAGCGTCGCGACCGAAGGGAACGCCCCGTCGCCGCGCGCCGCGCGGAACACCACGCTCTGCGAATCGCGGGTCCACCCCACGACCTCGTCGTTACCCGTGTGATACGTCAGCCGCCGTGGCTGTCCGCCGGTGACCGGCATGACGAACACGTCGTAGGTGCCGTAGCGGTTCGACGCGAACGCGATCCAGCGGCCGTCGGGGGAGAAGCGCGGGTACACGTCGCGGGCCGTGTGATCGGTCAGTCGGACGATGTTCGATCCGTCTTCGTTGGCCACCCAGATGTCGCCCAGGTAGCTGAAGGCGATCTTGCCGGCGTGGTAGTCGGGATGTCGGGCCAGCCGCACCGGTGCGGCCGCAACCGCGCTGCAGAAGAACAGCACTGCCAGCGCCGTCATCAGAGAAGTTCTTCGTACCATCTCTGCACCTCGTGAGGGCGTAAAGTCCTGCGGCGGGACGACTGGAATCGGATTGGCGGGTGGATGCTAATCCCGGGGCGTGTTCGGGTCAAGCGGAGGGCGTACGCGGGGCATTGGAGAGCCATCGGCCGCCCACGAACGCGCCGGCCTCGCCTGGTGGCAGGTGCCACAACCGGCAAATCCGCACTCGGCGGCGCGATGGCTCGCGAGGGATTGTGAATTGCCCCCGCCGGGAGGAGTCTCGAAACAGGGCCGGGACGCCTGCCAACGCTCCCGACCCTGTCTCTATACGAGAACGGGGGCACCCCGGCCTGGAGCAATTCGCGCGCCACGCGTCGATCTGCGGGCACCCGTCGTGATTCGGCGAGACCCGCTTCGATGTCGTCTCGTTGCGATGACGACGTGTCCTGTCCGCAGCACGCGGCCACGTGACACCGCAATCGGCCTGCAACGTGTCGTTCGCACTTTTGCAACAGCTCCATCGCGCAGCCCGTCGCGCGTCCGCTTTGTCGATGATCCCGATCTGTTGCACGGGCATTGCACCGGCAATAAACGTCTGTGAACGCATGAGAAACGAGGGCTTTGGCGGGGCCGAGGCCTTTACCGGGGCGAAGCCGGCGCCGATAATGGCCGCATGGCGGGCCTTTCAGAATCGCGGGCGGACGGCGCAAGGCGAAAGGCGGGGGAGGAGAGGCGGGCGGCCGAGCGCGACACGCCCAAGGCGCAGCGCGCACCATCGTCGTGGTACCGCAGTTTCTATTGGCGCATCGGACTCGGCTTCGTCGTCTGTGTCATCGCGGTGCTGGTCGTGCAGAGCGTCATCTTCGGCCTGATGATGGCGCGACCGGGCGGCCCGCCGGGCGGCGCGCCGGGCCGTTCGCCGAACAACTTCGTCACCTTCTTCGCGACCAACCTGGAATCGGAGCTCGCCGACAATCCCGGCCTCGATCTGCGCGACTACCTTGCCGATCGTTCGAAACGGATGCGCGAATCGGTGTTCGTCGTGACGAAGGACGGACACGTTGTCGGCGCCGGCCGCGGCAGGTTGTCGGAGCGCGACCGTCGAGCCGCGCTCGCGGCGCTCGCCTCGAACCAGATGCCGGTGCCCGGACCGCCGCCGGCCTTCATGGGCCTGCGGGCGCTCGTCGAGCCTCCGCCCGCCGCCATGGCGGCAGTACGGGTGGGCGAGGAGGTGCGCGCCATTGTCGTGCTGCCTGCACCGCCGGTCGGCGGCGTGATGCGCGAAATGGGACGGATGCTGACGGGGCCCGGCCTCGTCGTACTCGTGATCATCACCGGCCTCGCTGCCGTGTTCATCTTTCGTCCTGCGCGGCAGAGGCTCCGCGCCCTCGAGGAGGCGACCGAAAGGTTTGGGTCGGGCGACCTGTCGGCCAGGGCGCCGGAAAAGGGCGGCGACGAGATTGCGCGCGTGGCGCACGCCTTCAATCGCATGGCCGCCGACCTCTCGGCCCGCGACGAGGCGCTCCGCACCTCGGATCGCCTGCGCCGCCAGATGTTCGCCGACGTGTCGCACGAGCTGAACACGCCGCTGACCGCGATGCGAGGATATCTCGAGACGCTGCGTATGCCCGATGTGTCGATGGATGCAGCGACACGGGAACGCTACCTGCAGACCGTCGAGCGCGAGACGCTGCGCCTGGAGCGCATCGTCAGGGACCTGCTCGACCTGGCGCGCTACGAAAACGCGGCCGGCGAGCTGGACGTCCGGCCCTTCGCCGTCGAGCGCCTGTTCCAGCACATCGTGGCGCGTCACGAGCATGAAGCGACGACCCGGGGCATCGGGATGCGCGTCGAGGCGGACGAGAGCGCGGACCAGATCCTGGGCGATCCCGATCGGCTCGAGCAGGTGCTGGAGAACCTGGTGGCGAACGCCCTGCGGCACACGCCGGATGGCGGAACGATCGAACTCAGCGCGACGTCGGACGGCGAGGACGCGTCGCTCGCGGTGGTCGATTCAGGTGAAGGGATTCCGCCGGAACACCTGGCTCACGTGTTCGAACGGTTCTACAAGGTGGATCAATCGCGCCACAACCCGTCCGCAGGCAGCGGGCTGGGCCTGTCCATCGCGAAGGCCATCGTGGAACGGCACGGCGGGACGATTGGCGTGACGAGCGAACCGGGCCGGACCGAGTTCAGAATCGTGCTGCCGAATCAGTCGGTGTCCGCGAACTTGTAGCCGACCCCCCACGCGGTCAGGATGAGTTCCGGGTCCTGCGGGTCCCGTTCGACCTTCCGTCGAAGGCGGCTGACGACCACGTCGACGGTGCGCTCGGTGACGTAGGTGTCGCCGCCCCAGACCTTCGCCAGCAGCGCCGCCCTGCTGAAGACGATGCCCGGGCGCGCCGCCAGCAGGTGGAGCACGTCGAACTCCTGCTTGGTCAGTTCCACCGACCCCCCGCGCACGAGCACCTCGCGCTTGTCGGGATCGATCACGATCCCGCGCGCGTTCACCCGGTTCGACGGCTGCGCCTGTTCGCCGGCTTCCGTTCGCCGGCTCCGACGCGTGATGGCGCCGATGCGCGCCATCAGCTCGCGCACCCCGAACGGCTTGGTCAGGTAGTCGTCCGCACCGCTCTCCAGGCCCAGCACCTTGTCCGATTCGCTGTCCCTCGCGGTCAGCATCAGGATCGGCGTTCCCCTGTTCGGGCCCTCGGCACGCACCGCGCGGCAGAGCGTGATGCCGTCCAGGCTGGGCAGCATCAGGTCCAGCACGATGACGTCGAACGGAATCGTGCGGGCGCATTCGAGCCCGCTGCGCCCGTCGCCGATTTCGTCCACGTGGAACCCGGCGAGCGACAGGTGCAGGCGGAGCAGTTCCCTGATCGCGACATCGTCTTCGACGACCAGTGCGCGGCGCCGTGGGGTGTCGGCAGACATGGCCGACATTATCGCCCGTTTCCCGGGCAACGGTCCTTTCAATCGGCTGTCACACCCTCGCAACATGCCTTCCGTCGAATCGGGCAGAAGCGCACGGGAGGGGACCATGAAACGCATCCTCATCGGCATCGCCGTCATCGCCCTCGTCGGGGCGGCAGGCGTCTCCGCCTACTACGCGACGCGTCCCGACAACACGCCGCGCGTGTCGACGACCGCGGTGACCCGAGGTGACGTCGTGGAGGTGGTCGTGTCGACCGGCACCGTCGAATCGGTGACGACCGTGCAGGTCGGCAGCCAGGTGTCGGGGAACGTTGCCTGGCTCGGTGCCGATTTCAACTCGGTCGTGCACAAGGGCGAGGTCATCGCGAAGCTCGATCCCTCGCTGCTGGAGGCGCAGGTACGGCAGTCGCGGGCGAACGTCACCAGGGCACAGGCCGACGTCGAGCGATCCCGCGTGCAGCTGACCGACGCGCGTCAGAAGCTGGACCGCGCGACGCTGCTGGCCGCCAGGCAGATCATCGCGACCAGTGATCTCGACGCGGCGAAGCTCGCCGTGGAATCGGCCGAGGCGGACATGCAGGCGGCCAGGGCGCAGCTGGTGCAGGCGGAGGCCGCGCTGAATCAGAACGAGGTCAACGTGACCCACACGGTCATCACGGCGCCGATCGACGGCATCGTGATCGAACGCAGCGTGGATGTCGGGCAGACGGTCGCCGCCAGCCTGCAGTCGCCGACGCTGTTCCAGATCGCCGCGGACCTCACGAAGATGCGCCTGAAGGCCAGCATCGACGAGGCCGACATGGGACGCGTGCGACCGGGCCAGGCGGTCCGGTTCACGGTGGACGCGTACCCCGAGGAGACGTTCACGGGCACGGTGTCGCAGGTGCGGCTGCAGCCGACCGTCACCCAGAACGTCACGACCTACGCCAGCATCATCGACGTGGCGAACCCGGAGGTGAAGCTGAAACCGGGGATGACGGCGAACATCCGCATCGAGATCGCGCGGCGCACCGGCGTGCTGCGCGTGCCGAATGCCGCGCTGCGGTTCCGGCCGACCGAGGAGATCTTCGCAGCGCTGAAGACGACCGGGTCGTCCCGCACTGGTGACGCCGCGCGGGCTCGTGGCACCGGCGCGGCCAGCGCGACCCGCGAGACCGCCGGTCTTCCCTTCGGCTCCGCTCAGGCCAAGCCCCTCGGGTCCGCTCAGGGCGGGCAGGCCGGTGGCAGTGCCTCCGGAACGCCTGGCCCCCAGACCCGTGGCTTCACCCCCGGCTCCAACGCGGGTGGCGGGAAAGCTGTCTGGGTCTATTCTGAAGGCAGCCTCACGCCCGTCCCGGTCCGCCTCGGCATCACGGACGGCACCGCGACTGAGCTCCTCGAGGCGCCGTTCGAAGCAGGGACCTTGCTGGTGACCGACGTCAGCCTGACCACGACGGAGACGACCACGGGTACCACCACCCGACGAACGACCAGCCCACTGCTGCCCAGCCGCCCGACGGGCGGCCCGGGCGGACCGCCGCCGATGTAAAGGGCTCAAGGCTTGAGACTTGGGGCTTAAGCCGCCCTAAGACCTGAGCCTTAAGGCTCAAGCCGACTTAGGACTTAAGACCTGAGATTTCAGACTTAAGACTGAAGACCGTTCGTGCCGATAACCGACCAGAACCCTCTTGTCGCGCCAGTCTCGCGGCGGACGGGCAGTCGAGGATCGGCATGAACTGGTTCCTCTGGAAGGACGGCAACCGCGTCGGCCCGTACTCCTCGACCGAGGTACGCGAGCTCATTCGCGCCGGCCAAATCACCACCGCTCACGTCGCCTGCGCGGAAGGCTCCGGCGCCTGGAAGCCCCTGGCGCTGATTCCAGAGTTCTCAGCGGCCCCGGCTGCGTCGGCCGGGGGTGTTCCATCCACCGACAGTGTTCGGCATGTGTCGCTCCCGCAGATGTCCGCCAATTCCACCTGTTCGTCGCCGAGCGGCGTGGATGGCGTCACATTCCCGGACCCGCGAACCGCCCCGCGTTCCGCAGAAGCACCGGGGCCGCCTCCCGCGACAACCTCCAGTTCGTTCTACGCGGTGCGGCACTGGCGGGGCGATCTTCCGCTGCCCGTCAGCTACTGGGTGAACGGGATTCTGATCTCGGCGGTGGTCTACATCGCGGCAGCGCTGCTCTCCAGGGCCGCGGATTTTCCGTCGGCGCCGCGGTTCTGGTCGGTGCTCGCGATCCTGTTGTGGGTCACCGCGGGCGTGGGTGCCGTCTGGCAGGTGGTCGGCGTGTGGCGATCAGCCGGTCGGCACGTGTCGAAAGGGGGCAGCGGCCGCTGGAGCCGGGCGGCCCGGGCCGCGGTCGTCCTGGGCGCCGCGCAGCTCCTGTTCGTCTTCGTGACGCAGGCGCTGCCGCAGGTGGCCGAATACGGGAGGATGGCGTTCGGCTCTGATCCGATCAACGGCTACCAGCTTCGGCTGCTCAGAAACGGGTCGGAGCTCGAGGTCTCGGGCTACATTGCGTTTGGCCTCACGGATCGCGTGAGGACGGCCCTCGACGCGCATCCCGGGATCACCCTCGTCCACTTGAACAGCGATGGCGGCCGTGTCGCAGAGGCCCGCAAGCTGAGAGATCTCATCGCTTCACGCGACATCTCCACTTACACCTCCACGCGGTGCCTGAGCGCCTGCGTCATTCCCTTCCTCGCCGGCGTGCGGCGGCTGATCGCGCCCGGCGCGAAGGTCGGCTTTCACCAGTACTCGTTTGCCGGGACGACGGGCGCCGCCGTGCTGGAGGAGATGGAGACCGACAAGCGGTATTTCGAGTTGCGCGGCGTGTCCGCGGCGTTCGTGCATCAGGCCTTCAGGACAAGCGACGTGCTCTGGTATCCGACGGCCGACCAGATGCGCGCGGCGGGCTACATCACGGGGTACGCGGGCACCGACGACGTGGCGCTGTCGGGGGTGCCCGCAGGCGAGATCGCCAGGCTGGACCAGGCGCTGCGAAAGGAACCGCTGTATTCGGCGATCGCCGAGCACGAGCCCGACGTGTACCGGCAGATCACCGCGGCCGTGAAGGAGGGGTTCCTGAACGGGCGGAGCCTGGCGGAACTGCGAAGCCGCACGACGCCGTTGATCCAGGGGTTGAGCAGGAAACGCCTGCCGTTCGCTTCCGACGAGGCGGTTGTCTCGTTCGCCCGCGTGATGGTGGATGAAATCGACGCGCTCAACCGCCAGGACCCCGAGAAGTGCCGCGCCTACTTGTTCCCTGACGGCGATGCAGCCGAAGACGTGCGGTCGGAGCTCGGACCAGGGCTCGTGCAGCGCGAACTCACCGCGCTCGGCGACGTGATCGGTTCGGCGGCGAGCGGCCAGTGGCGGCCACCGTCGGAGGACGAGGTGGCGCCGATCCGTGGGCGGGTGATGTCGAAGCTCGCGCTCACCTGGTCGGCCGGCGACTTCGAGCAATTGCAGCATCTCGATCGCCGGGACGATCCGGCCCGGGTGTGCCGTGTCTGCTGCGGTTTCTACAGGGCGATCACGTCGCTCCCGCACCACGAGGCCGGCCCGCTGCTGCGAAGCATCTTCACAGGCGGCCAGTAGTGTGCGGCCGTCCGCCTGTCACTGAGCTTTCCTCCTGAACCACTCGTCGATGATGCGCGACGCCTGACGCGAGTACGGCTGCCTGCCGCCGGCCATCTGCCGCGTCAGGAAGTCCCGCCACAGCTCCCGGTGCTGCATGGCGGTGATGCGATTGCGGAACATCGCGGCGCCCTTCGGGGGCTCGTTCTTCATCCTGTCCAGTATCCCGAGCACTTCGCGCGTGAAGCCGTCAATCCCGTAGTATTCGAGGTAGGCCTGCCACGCCTTTGCCGCTTGCTCCTCGTCGGCGAGAGGTGTCGAGAGGCGCTCGATCTTCGAGGCGAACCGGGCGGCCGCGTTGCCGTGAAGCCGGTGCAGTCCGACCTGGTCGATGCGATACGGAAGCAGTTCGACCTCGGCCAGCCGGGCCCTCCTCAGCCGGAGCGCTACGCAGAAGCCGACGCGGCGCCAGTACAGATCGGTGAGCTGGTAGAAGACGAAGTTACCGAGGCTGTAGACAATCGGGCGGCCGCGGTACCACTCGATACCCTGCGGCACGTGCGGGTGATGGCCGATCACGCAGTCTGCCCCGGCATCGACCATCGCGCGAAACGCGGCCGTCACGTACGGCGGTGGATACGGGACGTACTCGAGACCGCAGTGAGCGATGACGATCACGAACCCGCCCTTCGCCCTGCGCTCCGCCACCAGGCGCGCCGCGCGTGCGAGATCCCAGCCGAACACGCCGGGGCCGCCGTTCGAGGCTGTCAGATCTTCCCCTTCGCTGAAGTTCACGACGTGAACGGTGGTGCGGTTCACCGCGAGCGTGAGCGGCCGGCACGCCTGGGCCTCGTCGAGGCCGGCGCCAACGGGCAGCACCTGGTGTTTCTCGAGGACCTCCAGGGTGTCGGCGAGGCCGGTCGCCCCGTAGTCCATCACGTGGTTGTTCGCCAGGCAGGCGACCTCGAAGGGCACCGCACTCAAGCCCACGGCGTGCCCGGGTTCGCCTTTGAAGACCGATCCGCTCTTCCACACGGGCCTGTTTGCGGCGGTCAGCGCGCACTCGCAATTGACGATGCGGAGGTCGGCGGTGCGGAGCAACGGCAGGAGGTCGCCATAGACCCCTTCCGGGTTCGAGCGGACGATCGGGTCGAACGCTCGAATCGGTGCCCAGTCGGACGCGACGAGGATGGTGATATGTTCTGCTGGCATGCGCGTGACATTGTAGTCACGTTTGCCCCGCAGAATTCGAGCCGTAATCCACGATTGAGGGGGCCGGTTTGCCAAGCCAATTGAGTGCGCGGGTTGAACTACAGGAAAAGGTGCGGTTCGTTGGACGTGCGTCAGGAGACCAGGCCGTCGTCATCGACTACCCGCCACCGCTCGGCGACGACGCGGGGCTGCGAGGCGGCCTCGAGCTGCTGCTCATGGCGCTGGCCGCGTGCGCGGGCCAGACGGTGGTGCCGATCCTCCGGCGGATGCATCAGGCGGTCGAGGGTTGTCAGGTCGAGGCGCGCGGCCAACGACGCGACGAACACCCGACGGTCATCACCGCCATCCACCTGGAGTTCACGTTTGCAGGTTCCGGTCTCGACCCGGCGATGGTCGAGCGTGCCATCGAGGTCGCGAAGACACAGTTCTGCCCGGTGTGGGCCATGCTGAAAGGCGAAACGGCCATCACGAGGTCGTTCAACATCGTCGCCGGCGTGTGAGCCCCAGTCACTATTCGCTACTCGGTACTGTGCAACCGATCCGGGCGATGTCAGGGGTTGCGCTGGAAGAGCGTCAACTCCCACCGGTCGTCGGGGGTATCGTGACGCAGGATGTAGGTGTGGCCGTCGTCGCCCTTCAGTTTGAAGTAGCGATGATCCGCGGCGAGCCACCGGTCGAGGACCTCTGTCACGCCGACCGCACGGTCGTGGAGCCAGAAGCGGCGCGGTGTCGGCTCGCCGCCGTAGGCCTCTCTGCATTCGACCCGAATGGTCCAGGTTTCGTCGCTCATGTCGGCCGCGCGGAGCACATACCCTGGCAGACAGTGGGCGGTAGACGGGAGACAGCTGGTCGACCTGCTCGAGACAAAGATGACGTCGGTCAGAATCCCGAAGGCGTCGCGCGTGCCGTGTCCTCGGGTGTCCTGCTATTCTAGGCGACGCAGAGGCAAGGAGGAATGATGCGGAGCTTCTCACTGATCATTTCGGTCCTGCTCGTCGGAATCGCCGTCGGGTGGGCGCAGTCGGGCTTCCAGAGCGACCCGCTGAAAACGTCGTCGGGCGACCTGCAGATGACGTTCATCGGCCACGGGACCCTGATGTTCCAGCACGCGAACGTGGTCGTGCACGTCGACCCGGTGTCGCAGTACGCGGACTACACCGCGTTGCCGAAGGCCGACATCGTGTTGGTGACGCACGAGCACGGCGACCATCTCGATCCGAAGGCGATCGAAGCCGTGAAGACGCCGAAGACCATCGTGATCGGCACCGCGAAATGCGCGGCGCGGGTGCCGGGCATGATCACGATGCGCAACGGCGACAGCCGGACCGTGCAGGGACTGCGCATCGACGCGGTGCCGGCCTACAACGTCGTCGCCAAACAGTTCCATCCACTCGGCGACGGGAACGGCTATGTCATCACGTTCGCCGACAGGCGCGTCTACGTGGCCGGCGACACGGAGAACACGCCGGAGATGAAGGCGCTGAAGAACATCGACGTCGCGTTCCTGCCGATGAATCTCCCGTACACGATGACGCCCGAAATGGTCGCGGACGCCGCGAAGGCATTCCTGCCGAAGATCCTGTATCCGTACCACTACGGCAACACCGACACGTCGCAGCTGACGAAACTGCTGTCGGGCACGCCGGTCGAGGTTCGGATCCGGAATCTGAGGTAGCTGCAGGCCCCATACCCGCGCGATGGACACGTGGTGGATCGACGAACCGCGCGTGCTCGGCAGCGCCAATCCCGCGCTCGGGGATCTGACGTCGCTGCGCGCGGAAGGCTTCAACGTGATCGTCTCGCTGCTCGACGAAGACGAACAGCGGCCGTACTACGACCCCGCGCAGGCCCGGGCGCTCGGCTATGCGAGGCACAACATCCCCGTGGAGGACTTCGGCACGCCCACCGTGGAGCAACTGCTGGAGTTCGTGCGCCTGGTCCGCGAGCTGCCGGAGGACCGGAAGATCGTCGTCCACTGCTACGCAGGGATCGGACGCACGGGAACGTTCGCCGCGTCGTACTGGATTGCGAAGGGGCTGACAGTGGACCAGGCGTTGAAGAGGGTTCGGCAGGCGCGGCCCGAGGCAGTGCAAACGCCCAGGCAACGCGCGGTGCTCGACGAGTTCGCCGTGCAAGTCACCCAGGGTCCGGCCGACCGACGACGGTGATCGGGTTGGATTACGCAGATTCGATTCGATTACGCGGAGGATCGATCCGCAGATTACGCCGATTACGCGGATTCCTCACCTTATGGTCCGCGTAATCAGCGCCCTACTCCGCGTAGGTCCGGCTCAGGCGCACCGGCTCGGTGTGCGCCCTCACCCGCAGGTTGATCATCTCGACGAACACGGAGAATCCCATCGCGAAGTAGATGTAGCCCTTCGGGATGTGCTGATCGAACGCCTCGGCGACCAGCGAGAAGCCGATCAGCAGCAGGAAGGAGAGGGCCAGCATCTTCACCGTCGGGTGCCGGTCGACGAACACGGCGATCGGCCTGGATGCGAACAGCATGACCACGACGGCGAGGACCACCGCCGCCACCATCACACCGACCTGCCGCGCCATCCCCACGGCGGTGATTACCGAGTCGAGCGAGAAGACGATGTCGAGGAGCATGATCTGCAGGATCGCCCCGGGAAACGACGCAGCCGGCTTTCCGCGCGCCCTGCTCGATTCGCCCTCCAGGTTCTCGTGAATCTCCCACGTGCTCTTGGCCAGCAGGAACAGGCCGCCGGCGAACAGGATCACGTCGCGCCCGGCGAACTCGCGGCCGGCGACGGTCAGGAGCGGCTGCGTGAGGCGCACCACCCACGACAGCGAGAGCAGCAGGAGGATGCGGGTGACCATCGCGCCGAGCAGGCCGACCTGCCGCGCCCGCGCGTGCTGCGCGCGGGGCAGCTTCGACGCCTGGATGGAAATGAAGATGATGTTGTCCACGCCGAGGACGATCTCGAGCAGCGTGAGCGTCGCCAGCGCGATCCACGTTTCGGGGTTCGCGATCCACTGCATGGGCGTCTCGGGGAGATTGACGAGTTGTGATCGGGCGGCCGGTTACCGGCCAGAGAAAGCCAACACGTCGGCGACGAGCGCGGCCGCGGTTCGCACGAACTCCGGGCATCGCCGGGTGAACACGCCCGCCTCGGTGGCCGCCGCGTATCCCTCGGGCGTGCTCAGGTCACAGCCGGTCAGGTCCCGGCACTCCGTCGTCCCGTGGACCTCGGAGAAGCGTGCCATCAGCGTGCGAATCGTCTCGTAGGCGGCCTCCTTCGCGTCGCGGTCCTCGGCCGTCGCGTTTCCCGCGTGCAGCCCGATGACCATGAGCGCGCCGGTGATCGCCCCGCAGACGCGGCCCTGCCGGGCGATGCCGCCACCAAACGGCGAAGCCAGCCGCGCCGCAACGAGCGGGTCGAGCCCGAAACGGGGAGCGAAGGCGAGCAGCAGCGACTGCGAGCAGGAGAATCCCTGCGAGAACAGCGAAACGGCAGTGTCGACCGGGCTCATGCGGTTTCTCCTGTTGCCAGGCGGAGTCGTCGCGTTCAGAATGTCGCAAAACCGGCGGCGTGCGCAACCGGAGAAGAGAAAGGACAACCCATGGAACGGCGACGATTTCTCACGGGAACGGTGGCAGCCTCGGCCTGTGCGCTGGCCGGACTGGGTGGCACCGCGGCGGCGGCGGGCACCGACGCCGGGCAGACGCAGAAGAAGTACGCGTGCAAGCTGACGGTGCTGCGGCGCGGGTTCGAGAAGGAGTACGCCGACAAGTACCGCAACGGTCAGGGAGCGCCGTGTCCGAAGTTCAAGGATGGGCAGGAGTTCACTATCACGTCGCAGTGGGCCCTGCCGCCGGGGTTCTGCGAATGGGCCTGGGGAGACATCAGGACCTACATCCACGACGTGTTTGCGACCGGGGCGACGACGGTCGGTTGCTGCACGGATGGGTTTCGCCCGGTGTTCTTCAAGATCGAGCGCATAGACGCCTGAGGGAGGAACCGTGACTGTGCTGTGTGCGTGGTGCCAGGCGCTGCTGTCCGACGAGGTGGACGGTCCCGTGACGCACGGAATCTGCCCCAACTGCGCCGCGGATCTCAGGTACCTTCCTCAGTCGCTCGACCGGTTCCTGGACTCGCTCGGCGGTCCCGTGCTCCTGGTGGACGGCGAAGGCCGGGTGCTCGGCCTGAACCGGGCCGCCGCCGCCATCGTCCGGATGGACCCCGGAACGGCCAAGGGGCACTTGACCGGCGAAGTGCTGCAGTGCGTCCACTCGGAGTTGCCGGGCGGGTGCGGGCACACGACGCATTGCACGGGCTGCACGATTCGTCGCGCTTTCGAACACACGGCGGCCACGGGCGCGCCGGTGCGGGACGCGCCTGCGTTCGCGCACGTGCGCGGCGCCGAACGGCCGGTGCTCCTTTCATTCCGCATCTCGACAGAACGCCTCGGCCCGCTCGTCCTCGTGCAGCTCGTCGAGGAGCCGGACATCGGCCTGGAGGCGGCCACGCCGACGTGATGCCACTCACCGGCCGCACCTGCCAGGGGCGCGGCGGCACGGCGTGCCCCTGCGGTCGGCGGGTCGGGACTCAAGGCCCGCGAAACGAGGTCGAGCCCCGAGTTTCGCGGCAATCTTGCGTGGAGACGCCACCATGACGACTCGCGACTTGTCGGACGAGCCGGGCCGGTACCCGTACGTCACGCGCCTCGAGGTGCTTCACGGCCCGCTGGAAGTCATCGACGTCGGAGCGCAGGCGGAGGCGTGCACCTACAAGTGGTTCAACCAGACGCTCTGCCGCGTGAACGACTCGGTCGTTCGCTACGGGGTCTTCCAGGGCGAGTATCACTGGCACAAACACGACAAAGACGACGAGTTCTTCTACGTCGTCGAGGGACGCCTCCTCATCGACCTCGAGGGAAAGACCATCGACCTGGCGCCGCGACAGGGGTTCGTCGTTCCGAAAGGCACCGTGCACCGCACGCGGGCGCTCGAACGCGTCGTCGTGCTGATGGTGGAAACCGCGAGCATCGTGCCCACGGGGGATTGACGGGGGTCTTTCACCCCCGCGACGACTTCAGCGCTTTCGCGCGAGCTCGAATACCTCCGTCTGATCCTTGCCGCCCTGCCGGAACGTCCATTCCTGGCGGTGATGGTCGGCATCCTGGATCCTGAGGACGAGGCCGTACATGTGGCCCTCGCCCGAACTCGTGACGTTGGTGACGTCCTTGAACCTGAATTCGATCACGTTGGGCTTCGACGCGGCCGTGGCGACCATGCGCGGCTGGTTCCCCACCGCACAGTAGTGCGTCACCATCACGGCCGGGCCGTCCTGGTGAAACATGGTCACCATCTCCATCGGACCACCCGGGTCCAGCACGTTCATGACCGCCGAGCCGTTGGAAACGACGCGGTACGACGTACTGGCCGGCGTCCCGTCCGACATCTTGCCTTCCCACTCCCCCGCGAGCGCCTTGATCTGATCGAACATCGGGCTGGACGGCTTTTTCGGCGGCATTTTCGACTCTGGCTTGTTCTGGGCCAGAGCGTAGGCGTACAGGACGGCGACGAGAAGGCAGGCAACCGACAGCGCTCTTTTCATCTGACCTCCCTCGAGAACACTTCCCGGATGATGACGTCCCTCAGCTCGGCGTCGACCTGGCGCGTCACGTCGCGTCCGCCGCCGGCTTTCGTCGTGACATGCGTGTTGAACGAGACAAGATAGGCCGTGCGCGAAGGGCGGTGCAGGTAGAAATGTGAGATGAACCCGTTCTGGTTGCCGCTGTGCGCGACCAGCTCGAGGCCCTGATGCCGTTCGACGAAGAACGACAGGGCCGCCCGGACGTCCGGCCCGCTGCCCCCCTCGCCATCCGATGCCTGGACCTGCGGCACGAACATCTCTTCGAGCGAAGAGCGTTCGAGAATCCGGTCGTAGTTCTCCGAGCGACCGGCGCTGCCGGCCAGGAAGCCGAGATACTTCGCCATGTCGTCGAAGGGAGAGTTCAGGCCGCCGTTCGACACCGTGATGCCCGTGTCGAAGTCG
>Ga0316628_100002011_pt1 | contig 14783 bp, 13 predicted proteins | sample OWC_Aug_M2_C1_D5_FD_207648 | JGI IMG/M metagenome (GOLD analysis project Ga0316628, IMG submission 207648) | Wetland soil microbial communities from Old Woman Creek delta, Ohio, United States - OWC_Aug_M2_C1_D5_C | ecosystem: Environmental > Terrestrial > Soil > Wetlands | place: USA: Ohio... | reverse complement strand
CGATGTTCGAGGTAGGCGAACACGGGGCACCACTTGCAGTCCGGACGCAGGACACAGGCGCCGCAGTTCCTGTCATAGTCCGGCGAAGGCGCGACGGCGGCGGCCAGCCCCGGCAGGCCCTCGTCCCAAGCCCGGCCGAAGCTCATCGCCCTCAGGTCGAGGCGGAGGGCGGGGTCTTTGACGAACGAGCAGAAGCTCATCCGGCCGTAGGGGTCGACGTGGAAGTCGCGCCGCCCCGCCAGGCAACTCGCGTACAGGCCTCCCGCCGCGCAGGCCGGTCCCGAGCCCGCGACGATGTCCTCTCCTTCGCTTCCGGCCGCGCCGTCGAGCTCGGCGATCCGGGCCGGGGCGAGCCGCTCGGCCAGGATGTCCCGGTTCCGGGCCTGGTCGCCGGAGGCGGAAAGGTAAAGCCAGGTCGCGCCGAGCCGCCAGCTCGGGCTCCAGGACTCGGCCAGGCGGACCATGGCCTCGTACTCGTGGATATTGGTCCTCATGGGGACGACCTGGACGGTGAAAGCCGCGCCCGCCTCGCGAAGGCAGGCCACGCCCCGTCCCAGCGCCTCGAAGGAGCCCGGGTTCCGGGTGACGGCGTCATGGACCGCGGCCGTGGCCCCGTAGAGGGCGACGAGCTTCGTGCCCGGCCGGCGGAGAAGGCGGGCGATCGGCGGCGTGATCAGGGTGCCGTTGGTGTTCAGTGTGTACCAGGCCGACCGCGCGGCGACGGCCTCGAAGATGGCGGGGAAGTCCGGCCGGAGCAGCGGTTCGCCCCCGGACAGGAGCCACTCGCGGCAGCCCATCGCCCGCGCTTCGTCGGCCAGCCGGGCGATCTCCTCGACGGAGAGCTCGCCCGACGCCTCGGGGGCGCCGGGCGGGAGGCGGAGCCAGCAGTGGCGGCAGTCGTTGTTGCAGCGATAGGTCAAGTCGAGCGTGCCCTTCAGGGGAAGCCGGGGCAGGCTCTCGACCTTTCTTTTGCGGACGAATCGGCTCATGGACACCTTACCCGACGAACGGAGAGGCCCCGGGGGCAGGCCCCTTCCCCGGCCATTCTAAGCTCTCGCGGGGGGGCGGAAATGGCCTGGGGCGGGGAATCGGGGGGTGATTTTCCGGTCCTTCCCCTCCCCCCAAAGGGTGAGGAACGGCCGCCCGTCTCACCCCTCGCCCGGAGGTCCGCTTTCCGGCCCTTTCCGGGACTCCAGGATGAACGTCACCGGGCCGTCGTTGAGGATATGGACGTCCATCATGGCCTGGAAGACGCCCGTTTCCACGTTGACCCCGAGGGCCTCGACGGCGCCGACGAAGTATCGGAAGAGCTCGGCCGCCCGGCCCGGCTCCTCGGCCCCGTCGAAGCTCGGCCGACGGCCCTTGCGGACCGAGGCCGCCAGGGTGAATTGGGAGACGGCCAGGACCTCGCCGCCGGCCTCGGCCAGCGAGAGGTTCATGCGGCCCTCGGCGTCCGGGAAGACGCGCAGCTCGACCGTCTTCCTGGCCAGGAACTCCGCGTCCGCCTCGCCGTCGCCCCGCTCGACCCCGACGAGCAGACAGAGGCCCCGGCCGATCCGGCCGACCGTCTTCCCTTCGACGTCGACCCTGGCTTCCTTGACACGTTGGAGGACGATCTTCATGGCCTCTCCTTGCCCGCCGCCCGGCGGAGGAGCCCGGCCGCGCTCTTCAGTTCGCCCGGGCTGAGAACGGCCATCAGGCCGGCGTAGATGAAGATCCCGGCAAGGATGGCCCCGGCCAAGGCGCCGGCCCGGGCGGCGAAAGCCGCCCTCTCGAGGGCCGCCGCCGGCCAGAGGAGGCCCAGGACGACGGCCATGAGCGCCGCGGCCGCCGCCGATCTCGCCGCCGGCACTGCCCACGACTTCCTGTCCAGCGGGCCGACCTTGCGCTCGAGCCAGGCATAGAGCAGGACGAAATTGAGGACCTGGGACAGCGACAGCGCCAGGGCCAGGCCGCCGACGCGGAGATGGCCCATCAATAGCAGCGAAGCCGCCGTGTTGACGGCCATGACAACGACGCCGATGCGCACCGGCGTCTTCGTGTCCTTGAGGGAGAAAAAGGCCGGGGCGACCACCTTGACCCCGGAAACGAAGGGCAGTCCGACGGCGAAGAACAGGAGGCACGCCGCGCTCCGCGCGGTCGATGCGGCGTCGAATTGGCCCCTTTCGAAAAGGGTCCGGATGATCGGCCGGTTGAGCGCGATGAGGCCGGCGGCCGCGGGGAAGGCGACGACGGAAGTGAGCTTGAGCGAGAAGCCGAGCGTCCTCTTCAGCTCCCCGGTCTCCCGGGCGGCCGCCTGCTCGGAGAAGGCGGGCAGGAGGGCGGCGGCCAGGGCGATCGAGAACAGTCCCAGGGTCAGCTCCTCGATGCGGGAGGCGTAATAGAGGGCCGAGGCGCTCCCCTTCTCCAGACCCGAGGCGATCATCCGGCTGAGGGCGAAGTTGACCTGGTAGACGCTCGCCCCGAAGATGCCGGGGACCATGAGCCGCCCGACGCGCCGGACGACGGGGTGGCGGAAGGTCGGGCGGAAGGCGAAGCGCATGCCCTCCTTCCATAGGAACGGGACCTGGAGGGCGAGCTGGAGGACGCCGCCGGCCACGACGCCGCCGGCGAAGAGGAGCGCCGGCTGGCGGGCCCCGCCGGCCCAGCCGGTGACGGCGACGATGACGGCGATGTTGAATAGGATCGGCGTCGAGGCCGGGACGAAGAACCGGCCGAAGGCGTTGAGGATGCCCGAGGCCAGCGCGGCCAAGGTGATGAAGAAGAGGTACGGGAACATGACCCGGGTCATGAAGATGGTCAGGCCCCATTTCCCGGCGATGTCCCCGAAGCCGTAGGCGATGACCTTGACCAGCCCGGGCGCGAAGAGGACGCCCAGGGCGGTCGTCGCGGCCATGACCAAGGCCAGGTCCCAGAAGAAGGCGTCGGCGAAGGTCCAGAGGGCCTTCCGGTCGCCGGCCTGTTTCAGTTCGGTGAAGGCCGGGACGAAGGCCGGCGTCATGGCTCCCTCGCCCGTCAGGCGGCGGAAGAGGTTGGGGATGGTGAAGGCGATGGTGAAAGCGTCGGCGCCGTCGCCCGTCCCGAGGTAATAGGCTTGGAGAAGGTCCCGGACGTAGCCCAGGACCCGGCTGACGAGCGTCGGCCCCGCCACGGAGGCCGTCGAGCGGAGCAGCCGGCTGTGCCGGTCGTCATGTCGCATGGTGCGAAGCGCCGTCCCGGCCGCGGGGCCGTTTGACTTTAAAGCCAGGATATTCTATCATATGGCCCTTTAAAGAGGAGAAAACTATGGCCCGTCACAAATCAGCGATACGGCAGCACCGCCGCAGCCTCCGCAGGAAGGCCGTCAACACCCAGACCAAGTCCTCGCTCCGCACCCAGATGCGCAAGATCCGCGAGGCCATCAAGGCCAACGACGGGGAAGGGTCGGCCAAGCTCCTGCCCGGCGTCTTCCGGGCCATCGACACGTCGGTCAAGAAGCGGGCCATCAAGAAGAACACCGGCAGCCGCTACAAATCCCGGCTCAGCCGCCAGGTCGGCCTCCTCAAGGTCCCTCCGACGAAATAATCGTCCTCTTCTTTCTCGCCAGGCAGTACTCCCTTAGGAAGATCTCCAGGACCCGTTTGGGGGAGGCGTCCGTCGTCTTGAGGCGGACGTCCACCTGGCGGAGCTTGTTGAGGAGCGCGTTGAGCTCGGCCGGAGAGAACCCTTCCACGACGCCGAAGAAGTCGGCGTACTTGCGCCTGTAAAGGTCGCCGAAATTCCTGGAGATGTACGGGAAGAACTCGCGGAAGATGTCGTCCTTCGTCCGGCTCTTTTCCCTGAGCCAGGTCTGGGCCGCCAGGACGCTGCGGAAGAACCCGGCCAGGCGGCCAACGACCTGCTCCGGCCGCTCGCCCTCGGCGAAGAGGTCGTTCAGGACGGCCGCGCCCTTGGCGAAATCGGCCGCGGCCAGGGCGTCGTCGAGCTCGTAGGCCTGGTAGCTGCGCTGCCAAGCGGTGGCCTGGTTGACGTCCTCCTCCTCGATGCCCTTCCTGTCCCCGACGTAGACGGCCAGCTTGCCGACCTCGTTGAGCGTCAATCTCAGGTCCGGGCCGATGATCTCGAAGAGCCGCCGCTTGGCGCCCTCCGTCAGCGTCTTGCCCAGCGCTCGGGCCGCCTCGTCGGCCCTTTTCATGAGCGCGGCCGGGCCGAGGGGCTTCATCTCGACGAGCGCGACTGAGGCCTTGGGCAGGGACTGGAAGAAGCGGACGGCCGCGTCGTCCTTCCGGACCCGGCCGGCCTTGACGACGACCAGGACCGTCTTCGACGGCGGCCCGGCGAAATAATCGCGCAGGATCCTCTGGTCGGCGACGGTCAGGAACTTGGCCCCCTTCTCGTCGTCCCCGTCGGCCCCCGAGGCCTTGGCCCGGCCCCTGTCGGCACCGGGCTTCCTCTCCGGGAAGCGGACGACGAGGACCCGCCACGGCTCGAACAGGAACGGCGCGGTCCGGGCCGTGTCGATGATATCGCACCATTTCCACTCGTCGAGGTCCATGCGGGTCAGGTGGAATTCCCCGCCCGCGGACGGCGCCAGCGCCCTCCGGACCTCCTCGACGAACTCCTCGACCAGCAGATCCTCTTCGCCGAAGAAGAGATAGCCGGCGAGGAGAGCGCCCTCGCGGACGTCGCCGGCCGCGGCCATCTAGAAGCCCTCCAGGACGGCGGCGACGAGGCTCCGGGCGAACAGCGCCGCGATCCTGTCGATGGCCTCCGCCTCGAGCGACTCGAAGTTCGATCCGGGCGGGACGTCGTAATCCTGCTGGTAGACGAAGGAGGGGTTGGCGTAGAGGGCCCGGCCCGAGGCCCGGTCCGCCAGCGTGACCTTGGCCGTGACGGTGACGCTGTACTTGTCGGCCTGGTTGGCGGCGCTGAAGCCGATGGGCCTGGCGCTGAAGGAGGTGATCTCGCCCTCGAGGACCGCGTCGGACGCGGCGGGGTCGGCGGTGACCGCCACCTTGCCCCGGGCGACGAACTCGTTGATAACGGCGCGGGTCAGCTTGACGTCGAGCTCGAAGCGCGTCGTTTGGTTCTTGAACATCGGGACGCACATCGTCCGGACATGGGGCGGCAGGGAGGACCCCGTGCCGCGCAGGCGGTAGCCGCAGGCGCCGGCGGCCAGCGCGGCGGCGGCCAGCACTCCGGCGGCCAGCACCGCCCGCGACCGTCCGGGACCCTGGATCCTCGTCATCAGCTCACGATGTTGACCAGCTTGTTCCTGACCGAGATGACCTTGCGGGGGGGCTTCCCTCCCAGGGCCGCTTGGACCTTCGGCAGGGCCAGGGCCGCGGCTTCGAGCTCCGCCTCGGGCAGGTCGGGCACCGCCTCGAACCGGTCCCGGAGCTTGCCGTTGACCTGGACGACGACCGTGGCCATCTCCTCGCGGGCCAGCCCCGCGTCGTAGACGGGCCAGGCCGCGCGCATGAGGAGCCCCCGGCGCCCGGTCCTCTCCCAAAGCTCCTCGGCGAGATGGGGGGCGAACGGCGAGAGCAGCCGGACGATGGTCTCCAGGCCCAGACGCAGGGCCTCCCGCCCGGCCGGGGTCTCCCTCAGGGCGTCCCGGTCCTTGCGGGCCATGTTGGTGAGTTCCATGATCGAGCTGATGGCCGTGTTGAGATGGAACCGGACGCCGATGTCCTCGGTCACCTTGCGGATCGTCTGGTGGGTCTTCTTGACGAGCCGGGCCGGCGCGTCGCCGGCCCCGGCCGGATCGTCCGCCGCGCCCGAGGGCCCGGCGAATAGGTCGAGGTTCTCGTGGACGATCGTCCAGACCCGGAGGAGGAAGCGGTAGCAGCCCTCGAGGCCGTCTTCCGACCAGGCGAACTCCTTGTCGGGAGGCGAAGCGAAGAGAATGAACAGGCGCAGGGTGTCGGCCCCGTATTTGTTCAGGATGTCGTCGGGGTCGACGATGTTGCCCTTGGACTTGGACATGGCCGACCCGTCCTTGGTCACCATGCCTTGGGCCAGGTAGTGCGGGAACGGCTCCGAGATCGAGGTCAGGCCGAAATCGCGCAGGACCTTGGTGAAGAACCGAGAGTAGATGAGGTGGAGGATGGCGTGCTCGACGCCGCCGATGTAAAGGTCGACGGGCAGCCAGACGGCGGCCGCCTCGGGCCGGAACGGCAGGGAGCCCTCGCGGGGCGAGCAGTAGCGGAAGAAGTACCACGAGGAGTCGACGAAGGTGTCCATGGTGTCGGTCTCGCGGCGGGCCGGCCCGTGGCATTTCGGGCAGGTCGTATGGACGAAGCCCTCGTGGCGCTCGAGCGGCGAGCCCTCCTCGCCGGTGAGCTTGACGTCGAGCGGCAGTTCGACGGGCAGGTCGGCGTCGGGCACGCCGACGATGCCGCAGCGGTCGCAGTAGATGACCGGGATGGGCGTCCCCCAGTAGCGCTGGCGCGAGATGCCCCAGTCGCGGAGACGGTAGATGGTGCTGCGCCGGCCGATCCCCTTGTCCTCGGCGTATTGGCCCATCTCCTCCATGGCCTTTTCCGCGGCCAGGCCTGAGAACGGTCCGGAGTTGACCAGGACGCCGAGGTCCTCGAAGACCTCCGCGGGCTCGGCGTCGAACCGCCCGTCGGCCTTGTCGGCGGGGGCGATGACCGTGCGGATGGGGATGCCGTAGGTCCGGGCGAAGGCGAAGTCGCGGCCGTCGTGGGCCGGAACGCCCATGATCGCCCCCGTGCCGTATTCCATCAGGACGTAGTTGGCGATCCAGACCGGGACGCGTTCCCCGGTGAAGGGGTTGACGGCCTTCCGCCCCGTGTCGACGCCGTCCTTCTCGGTCTCGCCGATGTCGCGCCGCTTGCGCATCTCGGCGACGGTCCGGTCGACCCAGGCGCCGAGCTCCTTCTCCCGGGCGCCGGCGATGAGGTCGGGGACGACGGGGTGCTCGGCGGAGACGACGAGGAAGGTCGCGCCGTAGATCGTGTCCAGCCGGGTCGTGAACACCTCGATCGATTTGTCCGTCCCGTCCAGGCGGAACCGGACGTGGGCGCCGGCGCTCCGGCCGATCCAGTTCTTCTGCATCTGGAGGACGTGCTCGGGCCATTTGGAGAGCTGGGCGTGGCCGCTGAGGAGCTCGTCGGCGTAAGCGGTGATCTTGAGGAACCACTGCTCCATCTTCTTCTGCGTCACCGGCGTGTCGCAGCGCCAGCAGCCGCCGCCGACGACCTGCTCGTTGGCCAGGACGGTCCGGCACTGGGGGCACCAGTTGACCCAGCTCTCCTTGCGGAAGGCCAGGCCCTTCTCGAGCATGCGCAGGAAGATCCACTGGTTCCACCTGTAGTAATCCGGCAGGCAGGTGTTGACCTCGCGGTCCCAATCGTAGCTGATGCCCATCCGCTTGAGCTGGGCCCGCATGTGGACGACGTTGTCGAGGGTCCAGGTCCGGGGATGCGTCCCGTGCTTGATGGCCGCGTTCTCGGCCGGCATGCCCAGGGCGTCCCAGCCGATGGGGTGGAGGACGGAGAATCCGGCCATGATCTTCTGGCGGGCGATGACGTCGCCGATCGAGTAATTACGGACGTGGCCCATGTGGATCCGGCCGGAGGGATACGGGTACATCTCGAGGAGATAGTACTTCGGCTTGGCCGGGTCCTCGACCGCGGCGAAGGCCCGCCCGTCCTCCCAAGCGCGCTGCCACTTCGTCTCGATCGCGGCGAAATCGTAGGTCTCTGTCATGGCCCTGAAATCCTCGCAAGAATGGGGTTTCATCTTAGATTCATCCCCCCGCAAAGTCAAGGAAGGGCCTCGGGTGTCCTCGTCGCTCGCGGCGGAGATTCTTCACGCCATTCGCCGCCCTTTCTCTCGGCGCTGCGGAACTCGCCATTCCGCGCCCTCTTCTCCCTTTGTCCCTGCGGCCAAAAGACGGACATCGGGTGAAATGGCCATAGGATCACCTCCCTACCTCGCATCAACGATAGTCCGTGGCCGGCTCTCACAGTCCTCGCGCCCCGCCGTTCGGGGTCCCCTCGAAAAAGGGCGGCGAAGGCTGAATCTCCGCCTAATGCTCGCTCGGAGGACACCCTCGTCCCCGTTTGATGTGGCCCCCGCCGTGAAGATCTATTGTGACTGCCGCAGAAGGACTGGCAGTGATGCCTCGGAGGCCGCGGAAGAAGGGGTTGAGGGGTGTCGTCCGAGGGAGCATCAAGCGGGAATTTAGTCCTTTCCGGGACGGAGACGCGGACTCCTCCCATCGGCTCCGGACCGGGAAGGCGTTTCAAATTCCCGCGCGGAGGAGGACGATACCCCGAGGCCCCTCCGCGGCCGGCGGGCACTGAAAGGTGGAGGAACCTCGAATCAGGCGCGAACGGAGCCGACCTCGGCCTTGGCTTTTTATGGGCATGGAATTCGCCAAGATGAATGGCTATACTGAGGGGACGGACATGGGCATGATCGACGTCGAAGGGCTGTCGGCCGGGTACGGCGCCGGGTTCGTCCTCCGCGACGTCTCCCTGAGCGTCAAGCCGGGGGAGTTCGTCGCCGTCCTGGGCCGGAACGGCTCGGGCAAGAGCACCCTGATCAAAGCCGTCCAGAACCTCCTCGGGAACGTCCGGGGGCGGGTCGTCTGCGACGGCGAAGACGTATTCCGGACGGGCCCGCGCCGCCTCGCGGGGAGGATCGCCTACGTCCCCCAGCTGGCCGAGCCCGCTTTCGAATTCACGGTGGAGGAGGTCGTCCTGATGGGCCGCTTCGCCCGGCAGGGCCGGCTCGAACGGGCCTCGACCGCCGACGAAGCCGCCGTCGCCGCGGCCATGCGCCTGACCGAGGTCTCCGGCCTGGCCTCGAAGCGCCTGTCCCAGCTGAGCGGCGGGGAGCGGCAGAGGGTCTTCATCGCCCGGGCCCTGGCCCAGGACACGCCGGTCCTCCTGCTCGACGAGCCCAGCCTCCACCTCGACATCAACTACCAGGTCGAGGTCTACGGCATCCTGAAGTCACTCCAGAAGGACAAAGGCAAGACGGTCGTGGCCGCCGAGCACAACATCAACCTGGCCGCGGCCTACGCCGAACGCCTCCTTTTCCTCAAGGACGGAACGCTGGCCGCCGAGGGGACGCCCCGGGAGACGATCACGGCGGAGGCCATCCGGGAGATATTCGGGGCTGAGGTCGACATCCGCGAGAACGCCCGCACGGGCCTGCCCGAGATCTCGCTGGCGGCCACGGGAAGGGTCGGATGAGGGGATCTGCGAACGCGCGCGGGGACACGGACCGCCGGTGCGTATCCCCGTTCGTGCTCATGGCCGTTTCCCTTCTTTCGCTTCTTTTCCCGGCCAGCCCTATCGTCGGGGCCAAAGACGGGGGACGCGCGCCTTTGGTCCGAGCCCTTGTTACGGCGGCCGCTGGCTCGCAGACCGTCTCCGACGACCTCGGCCGGCCCTTCGTCATCCCCGCCCGGGCCCCGGAGAGGATCGTTTCCATGGCCCCGAACGTCACCGAGATCCTCTTCGCCCTCGGCCTCGGCGGCCGGGTGGTCGGCGTGACGCGGTTTTGCGACCATCCGCCGGAGGCCCGGGGCATCAAGAGGGTCGGCGGCCTGGTCGACCCCAACATCGAGGTCATACGGTCGCTAGACCCCGACCTGGTCATCGCTTTCAGGGGGAATCCCCTCCGCCTCGTCGACCGGATCGGCAAGCTCGGACTGCCCGTCTTCGTCCTGGACATCGGCGAGGGTCTCGAGGCCCTCTTCCCGCTCATCGTCAAGATCGGGCGGGTGACCCGGAGCGACGGCCGGGCCGAGACCTTGGCCGCCAGCCTGCGTCGCCGGCTCGAGGCCGTGGACGAGGTCATGGCCGGCGTCGGGACCCGGCCCAAGGTCTTCGTCCTGCTCTACGGGCAGGGCCTCTGGACCTGCGGCGGCGAGAGCTACGTCGACGACCTGATCGGCCGGGCCGGAGGGACCAACGTCGCCGCCGCCCTGCCCAAGAAGTGGGCCCTTTACAAGCGCGAGCGGATCATCGAGGACGACCCGGACGTCATTTTCATCCTGGCCCGTTCCGCCAAGGACTTCGCCGCCGGACGGGACTGGCTGGCCCAAGGGGCCGGCGTCAGCGGCGTCGCGGCCGTAAGGTCGGGCCGGATCTACGAGCTCGACGAGAACGCGGCCAGCCGGTTCGGGCCCCGGCTCCTGGACGTCCTGGACCGCATGGCCAGGCTCCTCCACCCGGAGCGCTTCGGGGGCGGCCCATGAGCCGGCGCGCCGGCCGGCGGCTCTTTTGGGTGACGTGCCTGGCCCTGGCCCTGGCCGGGTTCCTTCTGTCCATCCTCACCGGTCCGGTCAAGACCACTCCCGGCGACCTCCTGCGCTTCATCAGGGACCCCGGCCGCGTCGAGGCCGCCATCTTCATCGACCTGCGCCTGTCCCGGGCCGTCCTGGCCTTCCTGGTCGGGGCCGCCCTGGCCCTCGCCGGAGCCATCCTCCAGGGTTATTTCCGCAACCCGATGGCCGACCCGTTCGTCGTCGGGGTGTCGTCCGGGGCCTCGCTCGGCGCCGTCCTGGCGGCCTCGCTGGGGTTCGAGGCCGCGGCCTTCGGTTTCAGCGGCCCGGGCCTCCTGGCTTTCGTCTCCGGCCTGGGGATCGTCTCCCTGGTTTACGTGCTGTCCCTAAGACGGGGGGGGTTCAAGGTCGAGACCGTCCTCCTGACCGGGATCGCCGCCGGGGCCTTGGCCTCGGCCCTGACCTCGTTCTTCCTCTTCATGCGTTCGGACTCCTACGACCAAGCCGTCTTCTGGCTCCTGGGCAGTTTCCAGCTGGCCGAATGGGGGCAGGTCGCCTCGGTCGGGCCCTGGTTCGTCGCGTGCCTCGCGGCGGCGCTATGGCTGGCCCGGGACATGGACCTTCTCGCCCTGGGCGACGAAGCGGCCCAGGCCCTGGGCTGTCCCGTCAGCCGCGTCCGCAAGGCCTTCCTGGCCATGTCCGCCCTCCTCGCCGCCCTGTCCGTGGCCGTCAGCGGCATCATCGGCTTCGTCGGCCTGGTCGTCCCCCACTGGGTCCGCATCCTCATCGGGCCCGCCCACCGGCCCCTCTTCGCCGCCTCCGCCCTGGCCGGCGGGACCTTCCTTCTATATTGCGACCTCATCGCCCGCAACCTTTTGGCCGCCGAGCTGCCCATCGGCGTCATCACCGCCGCCGTCGGCGCCCCCTTCTTCCTCTATCTCCTCCACAAGAAGCGCTAAAGACGCTCGACCACCCCGCTTGAGAAACGGCCCCTCGCAAGCACGGTCCTTTGACAAGGTCAATATCGATGGTCGATGGACATCGAGAGGATGGAATGGGTGGCGCGGGGCCAGTTCCCGTCCGCCCGGAGCGGAAGGGGATGCGGTCTCTGGACCGCCGGGGGTTCCAAGGGGTGCTTTCCCCCTGGTCGGAGGAGCCGAAGGCTCCGACGAAGGGTGGTCCGGAGGGGGAAGGGCTTTTGTTCCCCCTCCGCCCGCGGGGGGATGGGTGGAGCGAAGGCCGGACGGGAACGCCCCGTGACAGGACCCATGGAATCCTCGAAGATGGCCAACAATGAACGTCCCTTCTGGGCAGAACCCGCGCGCGCCCGCGGCCGTATGGTAGAATGAGGCCCCGATGGATTTCTTCTTCGTCCGCGATTACCGTCACAGGCCCCGGTTCTTCTCGGCCGAGCCTCTCGGGCCCCTGCCCGCCAAGTTCTCCAAAACCCGCGAGATCTGGGAGATGGCCAAGAAGAAGGTCACCTCTCTCGACCCCCGGACCCTCCTCCAGGAGCAGGCCTTCGAACGCGGCGGCCGGCCCGGCCCCGGCCCCGTCCGCGTCCTCCATTCCGGGCACTCGGACGCCCACGCCGTCCGGACGAGGTTCTTCTTTTTCCTCCAGCGCGCGCGGACCCGCCATCTCCTCCTCCTGGCCGGAGAGGCCGTCCTTCTGCCCGTCAGCGGGCTGGCCGCGCTCCTGCCGGGCCCGAACGTCTTCTTCTATTTCCTGGCCATCCTGATGATCATCCAGGGCCAGGCCCTCCGCGGCATCACCCGGCTCCTCCGCCGCGAGCACGAGTTCGTCGCCGACCCCCTGCTGGCCGATTGGGAGGAGGCGGTCGACGCCCACGACGAGGCCCGTTACCCGGTCCTCCTCGAGCGCCTCGCCGGGACCCACGGCCTCTCCTCCGCCCGGAAAATCCTCTGGAAATAGGGGAAATTGACAAAGCCCCCTATTTATCTTAGGGTATAGGTGCGATGACTCTCACCCTCAACCAGGTCCTGGGGATCATTTTGACCTTCGCGGCCGTCGTGGCCGTGACCTTTTTGGCCATGTTCCTGAACCAGCTCCGCCGGACGGCCAGGGAGGGTGAGAAGACCTTGGCCAAGGCCCAGGAGATGCTGGACGGCATGAAGGAGATCGAGGCCAAGATCAACGCCAGCCTGGACAACGTGGGGGAGGTGCTGGCGACGTCGAAGAAGGCGGTCGCCGGGCTCTCCGAGATCGCCCTGTTCTTCACCTCGAAGGTCATCCGGCCAACGGCCAACTACTGGCCGTTCATCCTGCCCCTCGTCCGCTTCGGCTGGCGGCAGATGAAAAAAAGAAAGGAGAAACACGATGGGGGATAATCACGAGAGCCATTTCTGGGATTCCCTGCTGACGTTCATGGCCGGCGCGGCCACGGGCTTCATCGTCGGCATCCTGTTCGCCCCGGCGAGCGGCAAGGAGACGCGGAAAAAGATCAAGGAGCAGGCCGCCAAGACCGGAGAAGCGGCCAAGGAAAGCTACGAGAAGATCGCCAAGGAAGCCGAGAAGGGCATCCGGATAGTCAAGGAAAAGACGGGCGAGAGCGTCGACGCCATCCGGGACTTCATCGAGAAGAAGCGCGAGGAGTTCCTGCACAAGGCCGCCTCCGAGGAGGACAAGTAGTCCTGGGCGGGACGGACCCGCCCGGCCCATCGCGTCCGTGACCAGGCCCCCCCCGGCGGGGCCTCGATTTTTTCCGACCGAAGCGCTACAATATCTTTCCGACCGAAGGAGCGAGGCTGTCGATGATGCACTCCCGTGGAGCCCACCCCGCGCCGGCCGCCGTCGTCCTCGTCCTGGCCGCCGTCCTCTGCGCCGGCCGGCCGGCCCTGGCCGCCGGCGTCGACCCCAAGACGTCCCAGCGCATCGACGAGGAGGTCGAGAAGCACCGGGCCGAGGTGGTCAAGATCCGGCGTTTCCTGCACATGAACCCTGAGCTCGGCAACCGGGAGTTCGAGACGGCCAGGCTCATCGCCGCCACGCTCGAGCCCCTGGGGTTCGAGGTCAGGACGGGGGTGGCCAAGACGGGCGTCGTCGCCGTCCTGCGGGGCGGCCAGCCCGGCCCGGCCGTGGCCGTGCGGGCCGACATGGACGCCCTGCCCGTCGAGGAGACGGCCAACGTCCCCTTCAAGTCGCTCAACCCCGGCGTCATGCACGCCTGCGGGCACGACGTCCACTCGTCGGTCGTCCTCGGAACGGCCCTCGTCCTCAACGCCCTCAAGGACAGGTTCCGGGGAACGGTCACCTTCCTCTTCCAGCCCTCCGAGGAGGGCCCGCCCGAGGGCGAGGAGGGAGGGGCGGAGCTCATGGTCCGCGAAGGGGTCCTGGATAACCCTCCCGCCGGAGCCGTGTTCGGCTTCCACGTCTGGCCGGAGGACCTCGGCACCGTCCTCTTCGCCCCCGGGAACGTGACTGCGGCCGCCGACTCCTTCTCCATCACCATCAAGGGCAAGAGCGCCCACGGCGCCCGCCCCCACGAGGGCGTCGACGCCGTGGTCATCGCCGCCGAGGTCGTCACGGCCCTCCAGACCATCGTCAGCCGCGCCTTGGACCCGACCGACCCCGCCGTGCTGACCATCGGCACGATCCACGGCGGCGTCCGCCGCAACATCATCGCCGACCGGGTCGTCCTCGAGGGCACGGTCCGGACCCTGAGCGAGACGAACCAAAGAAAGGTCCGCCAGCTGATGGAGAGCGTCGTCAGGAACGTCACGGAAATTTACGGCGCGGACTACCAGTATGAGTATATCGAGGGCAATCCGTCCGTCTTTAATAATCCTGAGCTGGCCGCGGCCATGACCCCGACCCTGGCCAAGCTCCTGGGCAAGGACCGGATCGCCGCATGGAAGCCGCAGATGATCGCCGAGGACTTCTCCTTCCTGGCCCGGAAGGTCCCCGGCTTCTACTTCTTCCTGGGCGTCAAGAACCCGGCCCAGACCACGGCGGCGCCGCTCCACAATCCCAACTTCAACCCCGACGAACGGGCCATCCCCCTGGGGATGCGGATCCTGAGCCACCTCCTGCTCGACGCCCTGAACACCCAGAGCGCCCTGGCCGCCGGCACCCCCGGCTTCTGAGGACCAGCCCTTTCCCTTTCCTCCTCTTGGCGGCCGCCCTGGCCGCGGGGATAACCGTCGCCGCCGCCGTGCGTCCGCCGCCCGGACCGGCCTGCGCCCTGTCCCTCGTCCTCGTCGCGGCCGGGTGGCGTCTTTATGGCCGCGGACGCGACCGGGCCGTCCTGGCCGTAGTGCTCGCCGCCGTCTTCGCCGCGGGCGCCGCCCGCCTGTCCGTCCAGGACGGCCGCTACGAGCGCAACCCCCTCCGTGCCCTCCGGGCCGGCGACTACGTCGACGTCGCGGGGAAGCTCGTCCGCTCGCCCGGCCGCGAGCCCGACAGGGACATCCTTTATCTCGCCGTCAGGATGGTCGCCGCGGCCGGCGTCGAGCGCCCCGTCAAGGGACGTCTCCGGCTCAACGTGCCCTTCGCCCGCGGCGTCCGGCCGCGT
>Ga0316628_100002010_pt1 | contig 14784 bp, 12 predicted proteins | sample OWC_Aug_M2_C1_D5_FD_207648 | JGI IMG/M metagenome (GOLD analysis project Ga0316628, IMG submission 207648) | Wetland soil microbial communities from Old Woman Creek delta, Ohio, United States - OWC_Aug_M2_C1_D5_C | ecosystem: Environmental > Terrestrial > Soil > Wetlands | place: USA: Ohio... | reverse complement strand
CTCCGCTGCGGGAGCCTCCGAGAGCTCGGCCGACCGCTGCCGCTCCGGCGCCCTCAGCAACGGGCGCTGCATCGACACCTGCTGCAACGACAACAACTGCACGAACGGCACGGCCTGCGTCTTCGGCACCCAGGACTCCCACGACGGCTTCTACTGCGAGACGGGCGCCGGCGGCGGGCAGCAAGGCGCCGGGTGCTCGGTACCGAGCGACTGCCACTCCGAGGCGTGCGTCTCCTACACCTTCTTCTCCCTCTGCATCAACGAGTGCTGCGGCAGCTCCTCATGCAGCAGCTCCGGTGCTCGCTGCTATTACGAGCAGAGCACCAACGGCGACTACGTGGGTCTCTGCTCGGAGAACAAGCAGGGCTCCGGCTCGCTGGGCGCGTCGTGCACCGGCAACTCCGACTGCTACAGCGGCATCTGCTACACGGACGCGAGCGGCCAGTACTGCTCGGACAACTGCTGCGTGGACGACGACTGCGGCACGGGCTTCGTGTGCCGCCCGGCGCCCTCGTTCCCCCGCTGCGTGAAGCAGCTCTGAGCTCGGAGCTATTCGACGGGGCCGTCGCTCGCGGCGTCGCCGTCGGCCGCAGCCGCGTCGACCACGTCGTCGGCGGCGTCGCCGGCCGAATCTGCGGCGGCGTCGCCCGCGTCCGGCTGCTGGACGTCGTTCGCCACGTCGCTGGTGACGACGTCCTGCGGCGGGGTCACGTCCTGGGTCGTGACGTCGGGGAGCGAGCCGTCGCCGCCTCCGGCGTCGATCTTGGTGCGATCGAAATCGACGATGAGCTCACAGCCCGCCGCCGCGACCGCGAGCGCCACGAGCCATGCCAGGCGCCGGGGGCGCGAGTGGTTCGAACGTGCCATCGACCGTTCCTCCTCAGAAGGTAAGCAAGGCCCCGGCACCGCCGCCGTTGGGCGTGATGAACGGGGTGGGGATGATACGCACGGGGTGCTTCTTCGCGGTCGTGCGCGCGGGGGCGCTCGCGCTCTTCGGGGCGGCGTCCTCGTCGTTGGTCAAAAGGAGCACGACGCTGGTCACGCCGAGCGTGATGGCGACGCCGAAGGCCATGTCCGCCACGAGCGCGAAATTCTCTCCGGTGTCCGCGAGGTCGGCCGTAGGGGTCTTGTCGAACTGGCTCTTCTTGTCGAGAGCGGCGATGCCGAAGCCCGTCCCGAGGCCGACGGCGACGATCGCGAGGCCGCCGGTGATGAACGCGGGCAGCTTGCTGCGGCCCTCCTTGGGCGCCTCCGGCTTCACCGGCTCGACGGCCTTCGGCGGCATGATCGGGGTCGGCGCCGTCGCGACGGGCGCAGCGGCCTCCGCGGGCTTGGCCTGCAGCTCCGCCTTGATGTCCTGCTTGGCGGCGTAGGCGAGATCGAGATCGCGATCGTTGGGCAGGTACCCGGACAGCTCGATGTGGAGGATGTGCTTGCCCGCCGCGACGTCGACGTCGGCCGGCGCCGTGCCCATGGGCTTGCCGTCGATCACGATCGAGGCGCCGGTGGGCGTCGACTCGACGTGGAGGTGCGCAGGCATGGCCTTGATCTGCTCGACGCGCTTGGCGATCTCGTCCCCCTCCTTCTTCAACTTGGCGGGGACGGCCGCGAGGAACTTTTCGTACGCGACGACCGCGTCGGCGTAGTGGCCGAGGTTGTCCTGGCAGAGGCCGATGTAGCGCTGCGACTGGGGCGTCGACTTGATCGCGTCGGCGGCCTGGAACTCGGGGAGCGCGCCGGCGAAGTCGCCCGCCTTGTACTTCTTCTCGCCTTCGCCGTAGTGCTTCTTGGCGTCGGCGAGGGTGGGCGCAGCGCCGGCGGCGGCCGGAGCGGCCGTCGTCGACTTCGGCGTCTGCGCGAGGGCGGAGGGGGACAGCGCGAGCGTCGCGGCGAAGGTGCCGGCGACGAAGAGCCCAGCAAACAAGTGCCTCATGGCCTCACACCGTACAAGACGCCCGAACGATAACCAAGCAAAAGTAGGCACCTAGGCCTGGACGAGCTCCACGAGGACTCCGCCGGTGGCGCTGGGGTGGATGAAGGCGACTTTGTGCCCCCTGGCCCCGATGCGCGGCACCTCATCAATGAGTCGCACGCCGATTCCCTTCAAGAGCTCCAGCGCCGCCTCGATCCCCTCGACCTCGATGGCGACGTGGTGCAGCCCCGGCCCGCGCTTCTCCAGGAATTTCTCCAGGCCGTCGTTGCCCTTCGGCGCGATGAGCTCGAGGGCCGTCTCTCCCTCGCCGACCGGCAAAAGCAGCGCGTCGGTCTTCTGCGACGCGACGACCTCGCGCACCGAGCCCTCGAGACCGAACGCTGCCTCGTACTTCGCCTTGGCCTCGTCGATGTCGCGCACGCAAATCGCCACGTGATCGATGCGTTTGATCCGGAGATTTCCCATCCGCTCGCTCGTCTTCATGCGATGAAGGTTAGCCTGGTAGGGTTAGACCAGAAAGGACCGGCGTGATCAGCGATCTGCAGAAGAACCTCACGACGGCGCTCTCGCGCCTGCGCGGGGGCGAGGACGAGCCGCGCGCGCTCGTCCCGTACGAGCCGAACGCTCTGCTCGGCTGGGCCTACCATCGGTTCTTCGAGCACATCGAGGTCGACGAGGCCTGGGCCGCGTCGGTGCGCCAGGCCGAGGCGCGCGGGACGGTGGTCTACGTCCTCCGCAACCTCTCGCCGGTCGACTTCTTCGCTCTCGATTACCTGACCAAACGTCACAAGCTCCCCCAGGTCCACTTCGCCAACGACCTCGGCCTCGGCATGCTCGAGCCGATGGGCCGCGGCTGGCTGCGCGCGCTCGCGCGCGACGAGGCCACCGACGCCGAGGACCTGGGCACGGCCGTGGCGTCCGGCGCGTCCGCGGCGCTCTTCCTCAAGCGCCCGCCCACGCTGCTCGAGCCCGGCGCGCGCGGCCGCATCGAAGGAGATCGCTTCCTTCGCACGATCCTCGACGTGCAGCGCCAGACGGATCGTCCGATCCTCCTCGTGCCGCAGGTGTTCGTCTGGTCGAAGCACGGCGACGCGGCCAAGCACAACGCCCTCGACGCCGTCCTCGGCCCCCGCGAGTGGCCCGGGAAGATCCGCACCGTCGCGCAGTTTCTCGCGAACTACCGCAACGTGACCCTTCGCGCGGGCGAGCCGCTCGACGTCAAGGCCTTCCTGGCCAGCGAGCAGACGAGCGGCGACGACGGCGTCCTGGTGCGGCGGATGACGTACGTCCTTCTGCGCCGGCTCGAGCGCGAGCGGCACGCCGTCCTCGGTCCGACGCGCAAGCCGCCCGATCGCCTGCGCGAGGAGGTGCTGCGGAGCCCGCGGCTGCAGAAGATCATCCAGGACATGGCCGGAGAAGGCGCCGCCGAGCGGCGCGCGCTGACCCGCAAGGCGCTCTCGATGCTGGAGGAGCTCGAGGCCCTGCCCGACGCGAACGTCCTCACGCTGCTCGACAACGTCTTCGAGCAGACGGTGGCGCGGATGTACTCCGAGCTCGAGGTCGACAAGGAGGGCATCGAGCGAGTGCGCGAGGCCGCCAAGGAAGGCGCGATCGTGCTCTTGCCGAGCCACAAGTCGCACGTCGACTACATCGTGCTGACGTACGTCTTCTACCACCACCACATGCAGCTGCCGCTCATCGCCGCGGGCGACAACCTCAACTTCGCGCCGCTGGGGCCGATCTTGCGGCGCGCGGGCGCGTTCTTCATCCGCCGCACCTTCAAGGGCGATCGGCTCTACGGCGCCGTGGTCGACGCGTACATGCGACGGCTGCTGCGCGACCGCTGGCCGCTCGAGTTCTTCCTCGAGGGCGGGCGCTCCCGCACCGGCAAGCTGCTCGCGCCCAAGCTCGGCCTGCTCAACATCGTCGTGGACGCGGCGATCTCGATCTCGGAGCGGCCCACGTTCTTCGTGCCGATCTCCATCGGCTACGAGCGCCTCGTCGAGGAGAAGGCCTACGTCAACGAGGTGAGCGGCGGCGAGAAGGCGAAGGAGGACGTGCGCGGCCTGCTCGGCAGCGCGAAGATGATCCAGCAGCGCTACGGGCGGCTCTCGGTGCAGTTCGGCGACATCCTGACGCTCGACCGCATCCTGGCCGACCTCGACGGCGAGTCGGATCGGCGGCCGGTGCCGCTGGACAAGATCACGCCCGCGCGCCGGCGCGCGCTGGTGACGCGTCTCGCGTACCGCGTGATGAACGAGATCAACCGCGTGACGGCGGTGACGCCGGGCGCGCTCGTCGCCACCGCGCTCCTCACCCACGGGCGGCGCGGCCTCGCCTACGACGACCTCGTCGCGGCGTGCGAGCGGCTCGGTCGCATGCTGCACCACTTCGGCGCGCGCTTCTCCCCCTCCCTCGCCTACCCGAACGAGCCCGGCCGCATCCGCCTCGAGGCCGTGCGCGAGGCGTGCGATCTGTTCGTCCGCGCGGGCCACGTCGAGGCGCGGCTGCCCGGCGACGCCGACAAGCGCTCGACGAAGATGAAGCTCAAGAGCGCGCTGCCCGGCGCGTTCTACCTCGTCCCCGACGAACGACGCCTCTCGCTCGACCTCGCCAAGAACATCGTGGTGCACTTCTTCGTCGCGCGAGGCCTGCTCGCCACGGCCCTGGGGACTGCTGGGCCGGTGTCCGTCGACACCCTGCGCGACCGCGTCCTGACGCTCTCGCGCCTGTTCAAGTACGAGTTCACCTTCCGCGCCGACGCGTCGTTCGATCGTATCTTCGAGGAGACGCTCCGCGCGATGGAGGCCGACGGCGAGCTGCGGGTCGACGGCACCGTGCGCGTCGCCGAGCCGATGCGCGAGCAGGTCGCCCTCTACGTCCAGATGATCAAGAACTTCGTCGAGAGCTACCGCGTCGCGGCCCGCTCGCTGAGCTTGCTGCTTCGTGGGCCGCTGACCCCCAAGGAGCTCACGAAGAAGGCGATCGGTGTCGGCGAGCGGATGTTCCTGGCCGGCGAGATCGAGCGCCGCGAAGCGGTCAGCGGACCGGTCATCGAGAACGCGCTGAGCTCGTTCGTCGATCTCGACTACGTGAACCGCCAGGAGGGCAAGCTCGACCTGCCGGAGAGCTACGCGAGCACCGAGACGGTGCGAACGATCGAGGCCAGGATCGGCGCCTTCCTGGAGCGGCGCGACTGATCACGGCCGCGCGTTCGAGCCGCCGCGACGGCGGCGCAGCGCGACGAGCAGCGGCAAGCCGAAGGCGAACAGCGGCGCGGCGCCGCCCGGAGCGGATGCGTGCACACTGCAACCAGCCGCGCCGCCCTGATCGGCGTTGCCGCCCGACGTGCCGCCGGAGCTGCCGCCGTCCGGTTTGCCGGTGCTGGGCGGGCCCGGAGGCGCCGCGTCGAGCACGTACACCGCCGGCCCCGTGCCCTGCATCAAGAACGGCTTCGCGGGCAGATCGGCCGCGCGCGCGTAGGACGCCAGCTTGGCGGCCGGCCACGTCACGACCTCGCTGAAGCTCCGGTGCCACGCGGCGAGCGAGTCGGGGCTCGTCACCCAGCGCTTCACCTCGCCGTCGATCATCCACACCTCGGGCGAGCCGTCGTCGCCCCGCACCAGGACCGGATCGTGGGACCAGTCGGCGCCCTGGCCGTAAGCGTCGACGACGGCGTCGGGCTCGGGCGCGACGTCCACCAGGTACGAGAAGCCCCACGCCGTCATCGACGCGGGATCGGTGACGTGGCGCTTCTGCCCGCCGGCGGGTGCGAGCGGAGGCTGCGCGGCGGGGCACTGGATCGTCGCCGGGCTCTGCGCGAGCTCCGGGTTGGTGCCGCCCGACGTGTCGATGCCGTACGCGTGCACGTCGTGCGGCTTGCCGTCGCGCACGCCGAGCGGCACGTCGAAATCGAACGCGTGCTCGCACGACCCGAGCGCGCCGCAGAGATCGTCGCGGTGCTGGTCGGCGAGCACGCGCATGCCCTGCGCGCCTGAGCCCGCGGGTCCTCCGAAGTAGAAGTCCACGTCGATGGCCTGCGTGGGCGCGTCCGGGTCCTGCGCCCAGCCGCGGATGCCCGTGCAGTCGGCGCCGTCGAGGTAGCCGCGCGGCGGCGTGTTCGGCGGCCTCGCGTAGGCCTGCAGATCGGAGAGCGAGCCGTTGAACTCGTCGAGGTCCACCGCGCCGCCGATGCCGGGCACGCTGCCGTTGTCGGCGTACTGCCAGAACCGCCAGCCGGACCAGCCGCCGGGGATCGTCGGGCAGCTGGGCCCCCAGTTGGCGACGACCAGGTCCGCGTCGACCTGCGGCGCGCCGAGCGAGCCCCAGAAGTAGGGCGCGGTGTAGACCATCGGCCGGCGGCCGATCGCGGCCTTCACGTGGGCGATCCACGCGTTGATGTTCGCCACGATGGTGCCCGCGCCGACGCCGTCGGTCACCTCGACGTCGAGCATGGGCGGCAGATCGCCATCGCCCAGCGGGCCGATGGCGTTGAGCACGATGTCGGCCTGCGCGATCGGATCGTCCTCCGGACGGAAGAAAATGTAGCTGCCGCGAATCACGCCCGCGGCCTTCATGTCGGCGTAGTTGGGCGCGAAGTCGGGATCGTGGAAGCCGGTGCCGTCCGCCACGCGGGCGATGCCGAACATCCGGCCCGACGCCTTCGCGGCGTTCCAGTCGATCGAGCCCTGGTAGTACGACACGTCCACGCCCTGGACGATCGGGCCGCCCGCGCAGACGACGAGCGCGTCGTTCGAGCTCGCGAGCGGACCGTCATCCGTCGGCGCGGCGCACGCGGCGGCGAGCGCGGCGATCGAGAGCAACCATGAGCGGCGTCGCATGACACCATGCCCAAGCAGCCGGCGTGCCAGCGAGCCGGCTCGCGACGAGTCGCTGGGGGTCGGTCAGGAGGCGGCTTCGGCGCGTCGCGAGGGCTCGCGAGATCGCGACCGGGCGCGACCGTGGCCCCCCGCCATGGATGATCGGATCCCCCCTATTTCGTGCCGAACAATCGATCGCCCGCGTCGCCGAGGCCCGGGAGGATGTAGCCGTGGTCGTTGAGGCGCTCGTCGATCGCGGCGGTGAAGATGCGCACGTCGGGGTGCGCGTCGTGGAAGGTTGCGATGCCTTCGGGGCACCCGAGCAGGCAGACGAACCGCAGGCTCGCCGGCTTGCTGCGCTTCACGCGGTCGACTGCGGCCACCGCGGAGTTGCCGGTCGCGAGCATCGGATCGCAGATGATGACGTCGCGATCGGAGAGATCGTTCGGCACCTTGTAGAAGTACTCGACGGCCTGCAGCGTCTTCGGATCGCGGTACAGGCCCACGTGGCCGACGCGCGCGTTCGGGACGATCTTCAACATGCCGTCGACGATGCCCTGCCCCGCGCGGAGGATGGCGATCAAGACGAGCTTCTTGCCGTCGACCACGGGCGCCGAGATCTTCGCGAGCGGGGTCTCGATGGGCTCGTCGCGCAGCTTGAGATCGCGCAGCGCCTCGTAGGCGAGCAGCATCGAGATCTCCGAGAGCAGCGCGCGGAAGCTCGCCGTGCTCGTGTCCTTCTTCCGCATGAGGGTGAGCTTGTGCTTGATGAGCGGGTGCGCGACGACGGTGACCTCGGAAGCCATCGGCGGCCACGATAGCTCACTTTGTCGCGCATCTGTGGTAACTCAGACTGGATGCGAGCTACGCCGTCTCGCACCTGGTTGTGGCTCGCGTGCGCCGCCCTGGGTGGCTGCGCCAGGGCCCCCTCGCCGCTCTGGCCTCAGCTGGACGGGTCGATCGGCATGACGCACCGAGGCGTGCTCGCCCACGGCGAGGAGATCCCGGCGGCCGGCCGTGGCTACGGTTTCCTGCGCGACAACGGCCGACACTTCGCCACGCGCCGCTTCGCGCGCGCGCTCGAGAGCGCGGCGGCGGTGGTCGACCAGGAGCGGCCGGGCGCGACGCTCGTGATCGGCGACGCGTCGAGCGGCACGGGAGGCCAGCTCCCTCCGCACTTCTCGCATCGCGCCGGGCGCGACGTGGACCTTCTGTTCTACTGGCTCACGCCCGACGGCGCGCCCGTCAGCGACCACGGCTTCTTGCACGCCGGCCCCGACGGGCTCGCCTGGGACGAGGTCCACAAGCGCTTCCTCCGGCTCGACATCGAGCGGGAGTGGCTGCTCGTGCGCGCGCTGCTGACGGACCAGACGGCGCGGGTGCAGTGGATCTTCGTCCACGACAACGTCAAGTCGCTGCTGCTCGAGTGGGCCGAGGCGCGCGGCGAGCCCACCGAGATCGTCTGGCGCGCGAGCCAGGTCATGCTGCAACCCAACCCCGGCGGCCTGCACGACGACCACATCCACGTGCGCACCGCGTGCGACGCGGACGAGCGGGTCCACGGCTGCGAGCCGTTCGGGCCGGAGCGGCCGTGGCTCGCGCTGCCGCCGCCCGCCCTGGCCGAGAGCGACACCGAGCTCGTCGCATCCATCCTGAGCCCGATCACCCCCGCGAATGCGATCGCCGTCGCCGTCCCGCCGCCCTGAGGCTCACGGCAGGCTCGTCCTCGGAGACGCGCTGGACGTGGGCTCGCACCTCGCGGCCGCATCCGCCGAGCTCGCGTACCTCGACCCGCCGTTCGCGGTCGGCGTCCGCTTCGCCGCGCGCACGCAGAAGGGCGAGCACCGGGCGAAGGGCAGGAGCGCCTACGACGACGTGTGGCCCTCGATCGACGCCTACCTCGCGTGGCTCCGGCCGCGCCTCGAGGCCGTCCACGCCGTGCTCGGCGAGGCGGGCACGATGTGGCTGCACCTCGATCACCGTGCGGTGCACGAGGCCAAGCTGCTCTGCGACGCGGTGTTCGGCCGCGCGCGCTTCTTCGGCGAGATCGTCTGGGTGCCGGGCAACGGGAGCAAGAGCCGCCGCGGCCCGGGAATCACCCACCAGACGCTGCTCGTCTACGCGAAGGGCGGGGCGCCCGTGTGGAACGCGCGCGACGGGATGCTCCGCGAGCCGTACGCGAAGACGAGCCAGTCGATGCACTTCAAGCGGACCGACGCCGAAGGCCGCCGCTTCCGCGAGCGCGTCATCGGCGGCAAGGCGTATCGGTACTACGCCGACGAGGGCCGCGCGCTCGGGAGCGTCTGGACGGATTGCCCGGCGATGGTCGCCAACACGCCGCTGCGCAAGGAGACGACCGGCTATCCGACGCAGAAGCCGCTGCGCCTGCTCGAGCGCATCGTGCGCGCGTCGAGCCGGCCTGGCGCGCTGGTGCTCGATCCTTTCTGCGGCTCCGGCACGACGCTGGTCGCCGCGGCGACGCACGGGCGGCGCTTCTTCGGCTGCGACATCGGCGAGCTCGCCGTCGAGACCGCGGCGCGCCGGCTCGCGGACGCAGGGTTCAGCGTTCGTAGATGATCAGGTTGTGGTAGCGAGCCTCGGCGCCGCCGGGGTTCTCGTAGACGTGCGGCCGGTCGGCGACGAACGCGATCGAGTCGCCCGGGCCGAGGTCGTAGATCTCGTCGTCGACGCGCATCTTGAGCACGCCACTGAGGACGATGACGATCTCGCGCGTCCCGGGAGCGTGCGCCTCGGCGCGGTGCGAGCTGCGCGCGTGCACGCGGAGCTCGTAGGCCTCGACGAGCGGCGAGACGCCGGCCGGCGCGAGCGGGCGGCTCTCGAAGCGGCCGTCCGTCGAGCGGAGGAGCTGCGCGTCCCCACGCCGGAGCACGCTCACCGAGCCCGACGCCGGCGCGCCGATGAGCTCCGCGAACGGGATGCCGAGGCCCACCGCGATCTTCCAGAGCAGGCCGACGGTCGGGTTGGTCTTGCAGGTCTCGATCTGCGAGAGCGCGGCGCGGCTCACGCCGGAGGCCTTGGCGAGGTCGTCCAGCGACATGCCCCGCACCTTGCGGCGGTGGCGCAGGTTCTCGGCGACGCGGCGGCCGAGCTCGGCGGCGCCGACCTCGTCGCCCAGCGTCAGCGGCTCGGCCCGCTTGGTGGCGTCGGACGAGGCGGCGGCGGCGCGTTTGCTGGCCAAGATGGCGTCACCATACCAGAGTCCGTTCCGTTTTTGCGAAGGCTCGCGCCGGCCGCCAGCCAGTCGCCGAGATCGCGGAGCGCCCGCGCCGCCATCGCCTCGTAGCGGGCGTGCTTCTTGGCCCTCATCGGCAGCGGGGCGACGTGCGCCCAGGTGATGTTCGACGGCTGGTAGTCGGCGTTCGGCCGCGACAGGTGGCCGAGGATGCCGCCGAGGGCGGTCGTCTTCGGCGGCGGCGCCACGCCCGCGAGCAGCAGAGCGCACAGGAAGCCTCCGGCGCAGCTCTCGACGTACCCCTCGACGCCGGTGACCTGCCCCGCGAGGAAGACGCCCGGCCGCGCGCGCAGTTGCATGCGCTCGTCGAGGCACCGCGGCGCGTCGATGAACGTGTTGCGGTGGACGCTGCCCATCCGCATGAACTCCGCGCGCTCGAGGCCCGGGATCATGCAAAATACACGCTTCTGCTCGGGCCACGTCATGCGCGTCTGGAAGCCGACCATGTTGTACGCCGTCGCGCCCTCGTCCTCCTGCCGCAGCTGCACCACGGCGAAGGGGCGCTCTCCGGTGCGGGGGTCCTCGAGGCCGACGGGCTTCATCGGTCCGAAGGCGAGGGTCATCTCGCCGCGCGACGCCATGACCTCGATGGGCAGGCAGCCCTCGAAGTACCGGACGTCCTCGAAGGCGCGCGCCTCCACCTTCTGCGCGGCGAGCACCGCCGCGACGAACGCGCGGTACTGGGCCTCATCCATCGGGCAGTTGAGGTAGTCGTCGCCTCCCTTGTCGTAGCGGGACTTGCGGTAGACGATCGCCGTGTCGATGGAGTCGGCCGCCACGATGGGCGCGATCGCGTCGTAGTAGGCCAGGTGCTCGTGCCCGACGGTGCGCGCGAGGTCCTCGGCGAGGGCCTCGCCCGTCAGCGGGCCGGTCGCGAGGATCACCGGGTGATCGAGCGCCGGGATGCCGTCGACCACGCGCCGCTCGATCCGGATGCGCGGGTGCGCGGCGAGCGCGTTCGTCACGCGCTCGGAGAACCGGTCGCGATCGACGGCGAGCGCGCCGCCCGCGGGGATTGCGCTCTCGTCGGCCGAACGCAGGATCAGCGACCCCGCGCGCCGGAGCTCCTCCTTGAGCAGGCCCACCGCGTTGGTCAGCGCGGCGCCGCGCAACGAGTTGGAGCAGACGAGCTCGCAGAACTGGTCGCTCGTCTGCGCGGGCGTGCGCGCGTGCGGCTTCTGCTCGACGAGGACGACGTCGAAGCCGCGCTCGGCGAGCTGGAAGGCCGCCTCGCACCCGGCGAGGCCGGCCCCGACGATCGTGACGCGGCTCTCCGCATTCGAGTCCGAACTCGCGCTGCGCTCGAGCGTGCGGCACTCGGTCATGCGCGCTCGACGGCCACGACGCCCTGCACCTTCTGAAGGGCCTTCATCACGCCCTTGAGCTGGTCCATGTCCGTGCACAGGAAAGTGAAGACGTTGACCGCGCGGCCGTCGTCGCCGGCCCGGCAGTTGGCCTCGCTGATGTTGATGCCCTGGGCGCTGAACGTCTGGCCGACCGTCGCGAGGATGCCGGGCCGGTTGGCCGTCACGACACGGAGCTGCACGGAGCGGTTGATCTTGGCCTTGGTGTCCCAGGCGATCTCGACGCGGCGCTCCGGATCGGTGTCGAACGCCTTGGGGCAGCCGCGCCGGTGGATGGTCAGGCCGCGGCCGCGCGTGATGAAGCCGAGGATGTCGTCGCCCGGGAGCGGGTTGCAGCACCGCGCGTAGCGCACGAGCACGTCGTCGATGCCGTTCAGGCGGATGCCGCCGTCGTCCTTGCCGGTGACCTTGCGGACGAAGGTCTCGATGCGGCCCTCGCGCAGCTGCGGCGGCGGGAGCGAGGGCGCGCCCCCCTCGGCCTCGGCCTTCGGCGCGACCACCGCGAGCACGTCCTCCGGCGAGATCTTGCCGTAGCCGATGAGGACGAAGAGCTCGTCCTGGTTGCCGACGCGCAGCGCCTCGAGCAAGCGGCGCATCTCGGCCTCGTTTCGCACGAGCCTGGCGAGCGAGACGCCGCCCTTGTGCAGCTCACGCTCGAGCAGCTCGCGACCGAGCTTCTGCGACTTCTCGCGCGCCGCCGCGCGGACGTAGTTGCGGATCTTGGCGCGGGCGCGGGTCGTGACGGCGTAGTCGAGCCAGTCCTTGCTCGGGTGCTGGTTCGGCGAGGTGAGCACATCGAGGACGTCGCCGCTCTTGAGCTTGTAGCGAAGCGGCTCGAGCTTGCCGTTCACGCGAGCGCCCGTGATGTGATCGCCGAGCTGCGAGTGGATCGCGTAGGCGAAGTCGATCGGGCCAGCGCCGCGCGGGAAGACGCGCACGTCGCCCTTGGGCGTGAAGACGTAGACCTCGTCCTGGAACAGGTCGACCTTCACGCCCTCGAGGAACTCCGCCGGATCCTTGAGCTCCTTCTGCCACTCCATCAGCTGCCGCAGCCAGCCGAACTTCTGCGCGTCGCTGTCGGCCACGCCGCCGCCGCGCTCCTTGTACTTCCAGTGCGCCGCGATGCCGCGCTCGGCCACGCGGTGCATCTCGTGCGTGCGGATCTGGATCTCCACGCGCTCGCGGCCCGGGCCGATGACCGTGGTGTGGAGCGACTGGTACATGTTCGGCTTGGGCAGCGCGACGTAGTCCTTGAAGCGCCCCGGCACTGGCAGCCACTGCGAGTGGATGACGCCGAGCGCCGCGTAGCAGTCGCCCACGCTCTCGACGAGCACGCGGAACGCGATGAGGTCGTGGATCTGATCGAGCCCGCACTGCTGGGCCTTCATCTTGCGCCAGACGGAGTAAAGGTGCTTCGCGCGGCCCGTCACGTCGGCCTGGAAGCCCTGCTCGGCGAGGCGTGCCTGGAGCGTCTTGCAGACGTCGGTGATGTACTTGTCGCGATCGCGCTTGCTCTTCTGGATGGCCTGCGCCAGCTCGCCGTACGCGTCCGGCTCGAGGTACTTGAACGACAGGTCCTCGAGCTCGCTCTTGAACGACTGGATACCGAGGCGGTTCGCGAGCGGCGCGTAGATCTCCATCGTCTCGCGGGCGATCCGCTCCTGCGCCTCCGGCTTCATGTGCTGGAGCGTGCGCATGTTGTCGACGCGGTCGCAGAGCTTGACGAGCAGCACGCGGATGTCGCGCGCCATCGCGACGACCATCTTGCGGAAGTTCTCGGCCTGGCGGTCTTCCTTGGAGGTGAAGTTGATCTTGCTGAGCTTGGTGACGCCGTCGACCAGGTGCGCGATCTCGCCGCCGAACTCGCGCTCGACGTCGTTCAGCGAGGAGAGCGTGTCCTCGACCACGTCGTGCAGCAGCCCGGCGCAGATGCTCGCGGTGTCGAGGCGCAACTCGGTGATGATGCCGGCCACGCTCGCCGGGTGGATGAAGTACGGGTCGCCCGACTTGCGCAGCTGCCCATGGTGCGCCTTGTAGCTGTAGTCGTAGGCCCTCTGAATGAGCTCTGCGTCGGCCGTGGGGTGATACGCCTGGACGCGGTGGATGAGGTCTTGGGCCTGCAACATACGTTTTTACGAGTAGGGGAAAGCTAACACCTGGGATCTAGGCGAGCAATTGCAGGGGTGCAAAGGCGAAGGCGGCAGCTATGAAAGTGGATCGGAAATGAGGAGCGCCTCCGTCTACGTGCACTTCCCGCACTGCCTCGAGAAGTGCCCCTACTGCGATTTCGTGTCGTACAAGACGGCGCGGGAGGCGATCGACCACGCGGGGTACGCCGACGCGGTGCTGCGCGAGCTCGACGCTCGCGCCGGCGCGTTCGAGGGCCGGACCGTCGGGAGCCTCTTCTTCGGGGGCGGGACGCCGAGCTTGTGGGACCCGCGAGAGCTCGGGCGCGTCGTGCTGGCCGTCCGCGACAGGCTCGCGACCTCCGGCGACCTCGAGGTGACGGTCGAGTGCAACCCCACGTCGCTCGACGGCGATCGCGCGGCGGCGCTTGCGGAGGCCGGCGTGGACCGGCTCTCGATCGGCGTGCAGTCGCTCCGCGACCCGCAGCTGCGCTTCCTCGGCCGCCTCCACGACGCCGCGGGCGCCCGGCGCGCCGTCGAGCAGGCGCTCGCCTCGCCGATGCCGCGGGTGTCCGCGGACCTCATCTTCGGCCTGCCCGAGCAGACGCCGGAGGGCGCCGCCCAGGAGGCCGCGGAGCTCGCGGGGCTCGGCCTGCGTCACCTGTCCTGCTACCAGCTCACCATCGAGCCGGGGACGCGCTTCGGCGAGCTCTCGCGGCGCGGACGCCTGCCGCGCGCCGAGGACGGCGCCGTCGCGGAGGCGTTCGTCGCCGTCGAGGAGGAGCTCGGGCGGCGCGGCCTGCTCCACTACGAGATCTCCAACTACGCGGAGCGGGGCCAGGAGGCTCGCCACAACCTCGGCTACTGGCGCGGCGACGAATACCTCGGTCTCGGCTGCGCCGCGTACGGCTTCGTGCAGACAGGGCGCGGCGCGGGGGTTCGCTGGCGCAACGACGTCTCCCCGGAGAAATACGTGCAACATACACGCACCATGCGATGGGGTGTCCCGACCGCGGACGACGGCCTCTCGACGACGTGCGAGCCTCTCGACGCCGAGGCGCTGCTGCGCGAGCGCATCATGCTCGGCCTGCGCGTGGCCGGCGGGCTGGATCTCGCCGCCGCGGGCGACGAGCTCGGCATCGAGCCCATGACGCGCGAACGCGAGCGCACGATCGCGTGGCTGGTCGAACGCGGGCGCGTCGTCCGCGAGGGCTCGCGCGTGCGCATCCCGCCCCGCGCCTGGCTCTTCGCCGACGACACCGCCGCACGCCTCTTCTGAGGTATCCTC
>Ga0316628_100002009_pt1 | contig 14784 bp, 15 predicted proteins | sample OWC_Aug_M2_C1_D5_FD_207648 | JGI IMG/M metagenome (GOLD analysis project Ga0316628, IMG submission 207648) | Wetland soil microbial communities from Old Woman Creek delta, Ohio, United States - OWC_Aug_M2_C1_D5_C | ecosystem: Environmental > Terrestrial > Soil > Wetlands | place: USA: Ohio... | reverse complement strand
GCCTGGCGTTGCTTTCCTTTGCGTAAGTGCACATTTTTGAGGTGCTGCCTATGAAATCAGCTACGTTACGCATCTCACCGCTGCATTCTGGGTGGACAATTACTTTTGCGTCAGGATATTTTAACTTCAAAACAGCAACATCTTCCGGCTGGAAAAGCAGGTGCGTCGGGCAGAATCCCCATTCTGGAATCGGAATCAAAGCCTTTCCCGTCTTTTGCGCCACATATTCTGCCAGATTTCGGTCTGGACCAAAAAGAATTTTGTCTGCGTCAAGTGATTCGACTACTTCGACAGCATTGGCCGAGGTACAGCAAATGTCGCAATGAGCTTTGGACAAAGCTAATGTGTTGACATAGAGGACGACCGGCGCGTTTGGGTAAAGTTGTTTCTGGCGCTTTATCTCTTCAACAGTGAGCATCTGAGCCATAGGGCAACGCGCACCAAGTGTTGGTAGGAGAACTTTTTTCTCAGGATTGAGTATGGCAGCAGACTCCGCCATGAAGTCTACCGCGCAGAAGACAATGGTCTCAGCTTCTTTTTCCTGCATGGCTTTGCGGCTTAGTTCAATGCTGTCTCCAACGTAATCTGCAATATCTTGAATTTCTGGGCGTTGATAGTTGTGTGCTAGAATGACGGCTTTTTTCTCTTTTTTTAATGCTTCGATTTTTTGAACTAAATTCATGATTTTTTGCCTTGATGTGAAAGGTAGCAATGCTGAATAAGAGATATATATTTTTACCCTTCGAAAAAGTGCTTTAAATGTTGATTTTTGGAGAAAATGGGTCGTTTTCCCTATTGCCTTGTCAACCTGATACGTTTGCATGTCCGTTGAAACGGACCAAGAACGATAATTTGACCAGATAATGTCAAATTTTCTTCTGGGAAACGCCTAAATGTTTCTGTTTCAATTCTACCATGTTCAGAGCTGAAACAAATGCAATATAACGAGCTTAGGAAAGATTTCTTGCTTGATCGTTGGGTGGTAATTGCTACTGAACGTGCAAGGAGACCAACTGATTTCGCAAAACCGAAAAAAGAGTCGGGATTTTCAGGCGTTTGCCCAATGTGCCAAGGCAATGAACATATGACACCACCTGCAATTTTAGTTTACCTGAAGTCAAATGGCGAAGTTGTGAAAGACCGGGATACCGATATTTTGCGACACAAGAACTGGCTTATCCGGTGTGTCCCAAATCTTTACCCAGCTTTTGCTCCGCCAAAACAAAGCGCTGATGAAAGATGGATAATGAAAAACGACGACTTTGGCCATGCTGTGGGTCATCACGAGGTTTTGGTCGAGTCGCCTAATCACGTTGCTCATCCCTCAGATGCTGAGGTCCCTCAACTGGTTCATGTGATAAACGGCTACATCGATAGATTCCGAGAACTATCCTCAAAACCCTACGTTAAGTACGTCTCAATCTTTCGCAATCACGGCGCGGAAGCAGGGGCGTCTCTGAGTCACGCCCACAGCCAATTAATTGCCATGCCGTTTGTACCTTCAACCATAGGGGCAGAGATAACAGGCAGCACAGAATTTTGGAACAAAAACGGGCAATGCTGTTTCTGCGGTTTAATTGAGCAGGAGTCAAAGACCCAAAGGCTTGTTTTTGAAAATCAGCATTTCGTAGCTTTAGCTCCGTATGCGAGCATCAACCCGATGGAATTCTGGATCATTCCTAGAAGGCATGATATTAATCCGCTCAATTTAACAGAAGAAGAAAAAGTTGGTCTGGCAGAGACACTTAAAGTCACGTTAAAAGCCCTCAAAGACCTTGTTAACGATCCACCTTACAATTTCGGTTTTCATTTGTCCCTACGTAGAGAAGATCAAAATAGCTACCATTGGCATGTGGAAGTCTATCCAAGACTTGCCATTTGGGCGGGGTTTGAAAAGAGCACGGGAACTTACATAAACACAATTCCGCCGGAAATGGCAGCTGCAGAGTTGAGAAAAGCGATCAAGCTCTAAGCTGCAAGACATCTTCTTCGTGTCTTGGTTTGATCTGTTTGACATCTTCAACGTAAGCCCTTAGGGGTTCAGCTACACTCCATGCTTGGGATATGCAGCCTCTTGGAGTGTGAGGGGGGTCGCCGTCGAAAATCTCACTGACAGTTCCTAAACCCGCTTGAAGGACTTGTTGACTCAGAAGCGGTTCAATAAACATTGCTGCCTTTTCCCGAACGTAGTGGTTGTTGCCTTTTGCTCTTAGGTATGCAGTCGTAAACGGTCCTATTAACCAAGCCCAAACAGTGCCGTTATGATATGCTTGGTCCCTGCTTGATCGATTTCCAAAGTAGTTTCCTCGGTATTTGGGGTCGGCCTTGTTGAGAGTGCGCAACCCAAAAGGCGTAAGAAGTTCTTCTGATGTGACACCAATGATTTCTTCTGCTTTTTCTTTTGCAGCTATAGGAAAGTCTAGGGCAAGAGCGATTATCTGGTTTGGTCTAATGGAAGGGTCAGATTCAGCCCCAATCACATCAAAAAGACATTTTCTTTCTTCGTTCCAGAATTTGGTGTTGAAAGTTTCTCGCGTTTTCTCAGCTAATTCGAGGTATCGTTCACCTAATTTATTCTCGCCAAATCTATAACCCAAAATCTGCATAATTCTGAGTGCATTATACCACAATGCTTGTATTTCAACTGCTTTTCCACTTCTCGGTGTAACGGCGGCGTTATTGACTTCAGCGTCCATCCATGTTAGTTGAGAGCTATGCGAAATTAGTCCGTCTGTATCCATGTGAATTCCGAAAAGCGTTCCTTTCTCGTAACTGTCTACTATTACTTTGAGGCTTTCCCACAGGTTTTGATAAACAAACTCGAAGTCGTTTGTGTATTTCAAATACTGCAATATCGCGTTAATGTACCATAGACTGGCGTCAACTGTGTTGTATGCTGGTTCCCTTGCCCTATCCGGTATGAGATTTGGGATAAGACCTTGTTTGGCATTTATAGAGAAGAACTTCAGGATGCGTTTTGCGTCATCAATTCTGCCAGTTACGAGAGTCAGGCCAGGTAATGAAACAAAAGTGTCTCTTCCCCATGCTTCAAACCAATGATATCCAGCAATAATTGACTGGTCCCCGTCGTAGCTCTTAACCAAAAACGTGTTAGCAGCTAGAATGAGGCAGCTTAGCCAGTTGCTTTGGTACATTTGGGGATGCGAGTTATAGAATCCTTCAAGCGTGACTTCTTCCTGTTTCAGTTCCTTCGCCAGCAGGTTTGTCACTTCATGGATTTCATTGCCATAGGAGTTCAAAACGTGCTCCGCGTTTTCTTTGTCTTCGTCTGCTACACCCACAATCGCAAACTGACGAAGGGTATTTGGAGGAATCTTGACTTCGAAGAAGCCTGGCTGATACAAGTCATCTAGGCTGCTTTCACCGCGAGAGACTTCCTCACGGTAAAGCAACCGATCCACCCAATTCGGTTTCTCTATGAAGATTCCCTCGGTGGAAGCAACAGCTATTGTTGCTTTAGGTGAAGCGAAAATCAATTCAACTTGCCTTCTTCCGCCTTCTTGTTTTGGATCGATTGCCCTCTGATGTCGGTCTACAACATTATGAAAACTTCGACAAGTTAGGAGTGGAAACGCTCTAAAGTTGATATCTTGTTTTCCTCTGTTAATTGCACGGTATATTATGGCGATGGCGTTCCTTCCTTTGGGCATTGCAACGGTCTTTTTGATTTTGAACCTGTCAACTTCGTAGTTGTATGTGGGAAATGGAGATATCGAAAAAGCCTTTTGGAGTTGGAATCCTTGAGGATAAATCTCATTTTGGAACTCGTTCGCATTAATTTGTTGAATTTTGTTTTCCACGATGATGTCTTCGTCTATCTTAGCGATGCAGACGGTTCGATCGCCTGGAGGATGCAATGCTGCGACAAGCAATCCGTGGTATTTTCGAGTGTTTAAACCTAGAATCGTGCTGGAGGCGTAGCCGCCTAGTCCATTTGTTAACAACCATTCCTTGCGTAAAGCCTTGTCTAAATGTGAAAGCTCCGTTCCATTTAGATTGATGGCTGGTAGGTTCATTTTTAAGGCATCAGCTTGGCGATATTCTTCTCGCGCGGTGCAAGAAAATAGTTAGCGACTGGATTGCATTTAGTTCTGAACATGAGAAAGTGGGGTTTCGTGAGTTTGTATTCGGTTAGAGTTTCTGCGTAGCCCATGCCTTTTGCGAAAACGAGTTCAGCTGCTTCATAGGCTTTCATAAACTCGGCTGAAACCTCCTTAACTAAAAGCCCTACGGCATCAGCTCCCGTTGTCAGAACGTTATCCGCGAGTTGCCGCATTCCTGAGGAATCCACGTCCTCCAAAGTGGCATCGTTTAGAATTGGGCCTCCCTTGACCACGTAGGTTACTTTCAATCCCATGTTTTTCAATTGCTCAACGAGTAGGGTATCAAACACGATTTCGCCAGCATTATCTGCTAAAAAGAAGATGCTGTTTGCTTTCTTAGCCAAGCCGTAAGCTTCGTCTGCATTGTCCAAAACCAGATCTTTTGCGGCTTGTCTGAAGCTCTTTCTCATTGAAGCACAGGTAAAAGTGTGCCCTGGTATGTCAAACTCCATTGTATTGCCAACAATTGCACACAAGCAAGCCTTTTTGAACCTGTCTTGTTGAGAGTAGCCTGCCTCCACGAATTTCTTCGCAGTGGGCAAAAGGCTCGCAGCTATCTTGTTGCTTTGTTTTTTGCTGAGCTTGTAAGGATCGTCATTATCAGTTAAGTGTTTTATCATTCGATCTCTTTTGGTTCCCAAATCGGCAGGCACTGTAGTTGGTCTGAACTCTCGGTTCAGCAATTTTACAACTTCAGCCATGCACCTGAATCGTAATGCTGGATTAGTGGTGGCCATGTACGTTTCTGCCATGGCCCTAGAGAGGAGGCAACTGGCGCATTCGGGCTCAACTTTCACATACAGTACCTACTTAAGAGATGAATCTGCAAACTCTCGCAATACAGTATATGGGTCTTTCGCTTTTACAATAGCGCTGGCGGCAAGCACTCCTTGAGCTCCTAGCTTCAAGGCTACTGTTACATCTTCGCCATGACTTATGCCAGCGCCGCACAAAATTATCGCTTTCGTGTTGACTTTGCGAACTAGATTAATCGTGTTCGTTACTGCTTCAGGTTGTGCCTTTGAAACAGCGATGCCGGTTCCGATTAGTTCTGGTGGCTCAATCGAGATTATGTCAGGGTTCAGATACGACACGGCAGCACTAATTGCAGGATTGCTGGTGCAAACGCAGCTTGTAAGGTTTTTCTCGCGTGAATGCCTTATAATTGCATCAATATCTGCAAGCCTAAGCTGTCTCTCAGAATGATTTATTAGCGTTCCAGTCGCGCCTGCTTCCTTTACTGTTTCAGCGAGAACATGGCCCGTGTATGCGCCAGGGCAGACAGCGTCAATGTGCTGGGCGTAAATGGGAATTTCGACCGCATCTGCAACGCGCGCAAGATCTGCAAACTGCGGTGCAAGAACAATTTCAACGCCCGTTTCTCTGTTAACTTTTTCAGCCTGCTTGGCGAGGTCAACAGCCCTTCTTCCCGTGGCTTCAAGATACGTTTTGAAATTCACGATGATTATAGGAGTCTGGAGTTTAGCGTTCAAACTCGTTTCTCACCGCGTTAGTGGTTTACGCTGAACATTAATATCATTTGTCATTGAATACTCTCCGTTGAAATCTCAAACTTCTGAGAGTGTAAGTTGCTGGTAGCTCTCTTTCTGGGAAATATAGATTGCTTGTGAGGTGTTATCTGAAAAATAGGCTTATTTCAATGGCAGTAAATAATTAAGGATGAGGAACCTTGGAGCAAGATCTTCTATGCCTTAATTATATCTCTAAGTTTTTGCAGCTGATCTTGCGGCATCTTCGGTAAGCATACCAACCAACTGTCCATTCTTCACCACTGCTACTCGCGAGGTTTTTCTCTCTCGCATTGTTATCAAAGCATTCGCAACCGATTCGTTTTCATCAAGCATTATTATTGGAGTGTAGTTGAGGTCGCGTACCAGGGTTTTTGCTGGGTCTCTACAATTTTCCACAATTTCTCTAAGCAATTCCCGATCGGTTACCAGCCCGGCGGGTTTGCGTTTTTCCGTTACTATAACAGAACTGACCTTTTTCTCCAGCATCACTTTCGCCATGGCAGACAAGTTCTCAGAACTTGCTATCTCGATCTGCGGCAGCTTTATGCCTGGTTCGGCAGTGATTTGGGCAATATCCATGCCTCTTTTCCAGGCGTCGGTCAACATCTCTCCGACTCTCTCGATCGACTTCGGATCGTTCGTGTAAAAAGTATCACCCATGTAAAAGACCTCTTCGCTAGTCGAGTCGTTAACAGGAGGCGACTTGAACATGAAGAGGTTTTTGCCATCGACAAGCATCATTGTTAAGAAGTTAATTGGGACATGCCTGATTTCGTATTTTAGTGACAGTTTCTTGGCCACTTCGAGATTGTCCAGATCCAATGGAGCCATTAACTGGCACTTAACGCCCTTTTTCAAGTGTTTGGCGAATATGTCATTTTCTGCGATGTGGTTTATTCCTTGTGATGATGTAATGGCTATGACGTAATTCTGTGCTGAACTCAGAACGTTCGCCACTTTTGCCTGAGCTTCCTCGGGATTTTTTATCACAATTGTCTCGCCAGCCGGGATACCCGTTCTCAATTCCTCTACTCTTTGAACGGCGTCCACAGAAGTTTGCCACATCTGTGCGAAGAAACCTTGAAGGATGGAGATGAACATTTTGTCGTTAATCCATAGACCTTCGTCCTCCAGCTTTAGCATGGAAGGTTCGTCACCTGACATGGCGTAGAGAATGGCTTCTTCGTCGTCTTTTATTAGAAAACGAGGGAACAGCTTGAAGTCCAAGTTCATGTGGCGACATTCAATATCCATTTTTCTAGCGGAGAATCTCTTGTCCATACGTTCGATTGTCTTAAGGTTTTCAGGCAAGATCTCGGTGATGATTCTTATTTGGCTGTCAGCCGAATCAAAGACTCCTGCTATGTCTTCTTGGACTATACCTTGCCCTGTCGTTAGAACTGAAACAATCTTTGTCGCTTCTTTGACCATATTTAGCATTTTTTGGTGGATTTTCTTTTTTCCCGTAATTATCGAAAATTTTGCAACTGAATACTCTGATTCAGGCATGCTAACCTCTCGCCAAGAAGCAAGTAATTTTTCTTTTTCTTGGCTGAGACTGTCAACTTCGCTTTTTCTGGATTCAATAAAGGAATCCAAAAGTGTTCCAAAGGGAATGATGCTGAAGCGTGTGGGTCTCTCAATCGTAGCTTCTATGAAGCCTTTTTCTTGCAGTTTCCTGAACGTTCGGTAGGCTTGGACGCGCTCCATTTTAAGTCGTTTTGCTGCAAAACTGGTTGATTGGACTCCACTTTTAGCTAGAAACATGTAAATTTGTACTTCTCTCTTTGATAGACCAAGGGCTTGCAGAAATTTTGTTACGTCTCTTTCGCTCAAATTTCTCAGTCCTGGGTCTATTAATAAAGTCTGGTTAAGTCTTTAGTGGTCTTGAATATAAATTATTTACTGAATACAAGGATTTGGTTTGCCTTGTTGAAGAGAATTTGCTTTTTCTATTGCGACAGTACATTTGTCTCACAAAGGCAGAGACAAAAATCTTTAAACGTTTGTTCTACACAAGTTGAAGAGAAGAAGTTTCTGCCTTGTGATTGACCTGCGATTGTTAAGTTCACTTACTTGGCAGAACACATGAAGTAACAAGGTGTACATATTGGATGAGTCAAGGAAGTCGATTTTGGTCATAGACGATGATAAATCAATACTTCGAACTTTTACGCGCATTCTCCAGAAAGCAGGATACAAAATTGACGTGGCTGAGACCGGGAAAGAAGCTCTTGAGAAGGCTGCAAAAGGTAAGTATGACTTAGCATTGGTTGATGTGAGACTTCCGGATACCGATGGGACTGATCTGTTGATTAAGCTTCAGGAACCGCTGCGAGATGCCGTGAAAATTGTGATTACTGGTTTTCCATCCCTGGAGGTTGGCGTGAAGGCTCTTGACGCGGGCGCAGATGCATATTTGGTCAAGCCTGTCAAGCCTGAAGAATTATTAATGCTTGTCCATGAAAAACTAAAATGAGACCAGCGTTTTTGAGTATGGCATTATGTAGCTGTGGCGTCTAATTGTTTAGGGATGCCAAATAATCCTTAATCATACCACTATGTACAAACGCCAAATTTTCCGGAACGGAGTCAAAGCTGAAGAGTTGGATCTCCTGAATTTCGCTCCGTTGGCCTTTCATATCTCCGCCTATGACTTTTACAAGGAAACAAGCTGGATAGTAATCGTATTCGACACCGTCTTGAATGCCTTGCTCGTGATATTCACCGATCTTGGCTACGATTTCTACATCTAGTCCTGTCTCTTCCTTTACTTCGCGGATGATTGCTTGTTCAGCGGTCTCATTTGGTTCAGCTCTTCCGCCTGGCAAAGCCCAGTAACCTCTGAAAGGAACGGTATTTCTTCTGACTAGTACAATCTTTTGTGGCGGAATTTCGATTATGGCTGTTGCGGTTCTACCCGAGTATTTTTTCATTTATTGCCTTTGCCTTATACGGTTAGTTTCTTTACTCGATTTAATATTATTGTTATTGCGAAAATCGTGATGCCTGAGAAAACAACCAAAGGACCGGGTGGCACAGTAACGAAATAGCTTGTCAAGAGCACTCCTGATATGGCGCTTATTACGCCGAAAACAGCGCTTAACACGGTATACCTGAGCATGTTGGGGCTCAAGTTTCTTGCGGCGATTGCTGGGACAATGACTAGAAATCCAACTAGTAGAGTTCCGATGATTTTGATGCCCACTGCTACCACAACGGTGACCAGGAAGAGGTAGAGTAGATTTGTTTTTGCAACATCAATGCCTTTGGAGATTGCCAGGTCTTCTGAAATCATGGCCAGGACCAGTTTTTTGTATATGATCCTGGTGAGTAAAACGGCGACAATGGAGGCTATCGTCGCTGCTACGGCGTCCCAGATGGCAACATTTGCGATGCTGCCGAATAGGGCTTCCACTAGTTCAATTTGGGGAATTATTATTATTCCAACAGCTAAGGCTAGTGTAAAAGAAGCGCCTACTAATGCTTCGAATGAGATTTTTGTGATTCTTTGGACGTACCAGATCATAACTGCTGAAGCAAAGAGGAAAGCGAATCCCCCTATGAAGGGATTAAAGTTCAGGAGATAGCCAATTGCGAGTCCCGGTAAAGCAACGTGTGATAAAGCATCGCCTACGAGTGCCATTTTCTCGAGCACCATTAAAGAGCCTAGATAGCCTGCGGAGACGCCAACCGAAACCGCGATTATCAGGCTGAGAATTAGTGTTTCGAGCAGGTTTATTCCTCCGATTTTATTGTTTCAACGCACACAGGTTCTCCGTAGATTGCCTGTTGCGTTGTTATGTTTGCTATTTCTGCCGATTTGCCGAAGAACGTGATGCATTTGTTCAAGGCAAGCAAATAGTCTGAGTATTCTTGAACGATGTGGATATCGTGTGTAATGAGCAGAATGGTTATTTTCCTGGTTTTTTTAATGCCGTCAAGCATGAGGAATATGGGTTCTTCACTGCCGACATCGACGCCGTTCGTTGGCTCGTCTAAAAGAAGAACATTAGGGTCATCGATGAGGGCCCAGGCGATTAAGACTCTCCTTAGCTCGCCTCCTGAGAGTATTCCTAATCGTTTGTCGAGTATTTTTGATGCGTTCAATCTTACAAGGTTGAGAGCTTCTTCCGGGTTACATTTGTTTTTCCCGATTGAGAGAAATTCCCGCACTGAAATTGGGATGTCGCTTACGGCCACGTTTTGAGGGACGTACCCAATCTTCGTTTTGTCTGCCCACTTCATATTTCCTTTATGAGGCAAAAGATTAAGCAGTGCCCTGAATAGGACAGATTTGCCAGCTCCATTTGGACCGAGAATTGCCAAGGTTGTTCCTTTCTTAACGATGAAACTGATCTTATCCAGTATAGGCTGGTTTTGCAGTTCTACACTCAAATCCGAAACTGTCAGTATTTGTTCTTCATTCGAAGTTTCGCCCAATTGTCGCGCCTCTCGGTTCCTGAAAAGGAGTCTTTCAATGGATGAGATAAGCCTTTTGAATCCTTCAATTATTGACAAGGAATACGAATGGCTTCTAGGAGACGAATATTATGGCAATTATGATTAAAAATGCACCAATACCTGAAATTACTGTGAAGACCTCGCCAAGGACAATGGTGGCGATGGTTACGGCAACGATGATCTCTGTCAGTAATACTACTGAGGATGTTACGGGAGAAATGTGCTTTAGCCCCTTTAACCACAAGTAGTAGGGAACAATCCAGCAAAAGATTGCCGTATAGAGGATGGCGAGCCAGGCTTCGAGCGGCAGAGAACTTAGGACTGTTGCTGAGAATGGGGCAATTGGCAAAAGCGGTAACACAGTAAAGATGAGCAGCCAGGTGACAACTTGAACCATACTACTGTTGTCGTTGACGAGAGGTTTATTGTAGACTATCCAAACCGCCCACATGATTCCTGCGACAATTACCAAAAGGTCCGCGGCGATCATGCCCTCAGTTAGTGAGGCAAAATCAAGGTTGGTTGTTATAAAAATCACACCAAGAAAGCTAATCATCACGCTCAAAGCTTTTTTCCAACCCAAGCGTTCATGGAAAAGCAGGGGTGTTATGATGGCAACCCACACAACGCTGAGGTTTACAAACAAGGAGGATGCTGATGCGCTGACATAGACCATGCCAATGTATTGCATCAAGTAGGCTACGCCGTTGGTTATGCCTAGGCTGAAGATTAAGCGCTTTTTCTCGAACTTTAGATTGAATTCTCGTCTTAGTAGGCTTATGGCGAGCATTATCAGTGCAGCGAACAGGAATCTTAGAAGAACGAAGGAATATGGATCGATGTATTTTAGTCCGACTTTTATTGCTGGGAATGAGGTTCCCCACATGAAGCCTGCAAGAATCGTCAATAATACTGCTTTCTTCTTGTTATCTTGAAGAACTGTTGCGAAGGGCAAGGTTATTCCTTTTTCTTAACCCTCTCTTTTGTTTTCTTAAGTTTTTCTATTTAACCTTGAAACCTCTGGAAAAGTAACAAATGAAGCGGTTCAAAATGAGATTGAGCTAGAAGTGTGGTTTTTATTTGAGGAGTTTACCGTTCTTCGCTGGCACAAAGACTGCTACGGCAACTGTTGTTACCCATAAACCGTTTTTGTCGCCGGTGGCAGATTGCGTGATGTTTGCGGTTTTGATAATCATGCCTGTGGTTTTGAATAGTTGTTTGCGTTCGTCCCATGCGGTTTCGGGGTCAAATTGAATGCCCATAGTTGTCGCCAGCATTGTGGCTGCCAAGTCTTCCGCGTAGTCTCCTGCTTTGTCGTCTGTTTGTCCGTATGTGTGGTGTTCGGAGAGGTAGCCGTATTGATTTTTTCCTGAGGGGATGGCAACGCCTATGGATGACACTATCAGTCTATGAGGCTCATTGGTTGCATTTCGAGCTAAAACTACGAAAGTTATCTCTCCGGGTTGAACCCTCTTCAAGCCTCTTTCTCGTGGAACCTGCTCGCACCCGGGAGGAACTATGCTTGATACATTTACCAGGTTGCAGTGCTGAATCCCCGCATCTCTCAGTGCTAGTTCAAAACTCTGGAGTTGTTCTTTGTGTTTGCCTACGCCTTTGGTTAGGAAGAAGTATTTGGGTATCATTTTTTCGTATCGCACATAGGATTGCAGAATGCATTTATTAGCCTTTTGTTTCAATCTTGTACTAACCTGTGGGCAAGAATACCTACAGCATTTCATGAGTGTTTCATCGAGGTTTGAATTGTGAGGACTAGGCGAAGCGTGTTCAAGGATGAGTCGAAGCTTGACATAAACTACGTTCCTAGTCGTTTGCCTCACAGAGAGAAAGAGCGTCGTTTGCTTATGGAGTTTTTTGATTTTCTGTTGCGTTTTCCCGATCGGATGGCTCAGCGGGTCTTGATAGAGGGTGAAGTGGGTACTGGGAAGACGGCTCTGGCGCAGCGTTTTGGCGCTGACATTGTGATGGAAGCCAACAAGTGTGGAATCAAGGTTCATTATTTGCATGTTAATTGTCGCGAGTATCGTGGAAGCTTTTTTCTAGTTTTGCAGCATGCGGTGGCTGTTTTTCGTCCGAACTTTCCAAAGCGTGGTTATTCTGCGGAGGAGTTGCTTGGCACTTTGATGCAGTGTTTGGACGAGGATAACGCGTTTGTGATTCTGGTGTTGGATGAGTTTGATAGTTTAGTTGAATGTGAGGGTTCAGAGGCGATTTACAAGTTGACTCGGTTGCAGGAAGTGCGCCAAGGCAGGCCGCAGCGTTTGTCGATTATAGGCATTCTAAGGGACCTATCCCTCCTTGAAAAATTGGATGCAAGCGCGAGAAGCACCCTTCAGCGAAACGTCATAAGCTTGGAAAAATATGGACGAGCCCAACTGATGGATATCTTGAATGATCGTATCTCATTAGCCTTTGAAGTCTCGACGGTTCCAGAGGACACTGTAAGCTTGGTTTCCGGGCTTGCCGAGTCTGAGAGTGGGAATGCCAGGTTTGCAATTGAACTTTTGTGGCGTGCTGGAAAATACGCTGATGCTGAATCGTTAGATGAGGTGGTGGCTGAGTGTGTTAGGAAAGCGGTTTCCAGCATAATCCCGATGTTACGTAAGAGCGAATTGGAGTCGTTGGGGTTGCATGAGAAAATGCTTTTGTTGGGTGTAGCTCGATTCTTCAAAGATAGTTCGAAAGCTTATGCTTCGTTGGTGGAAGTGGAGAGGGCTTACGCTGTTGTGTGCGAAGAATTTGACGAGCGCCCTAACAGTCACACTCAGACGTGGAAATATGTGCAGTTTCTCTCGTCTTTGGGGATTTTGAGAACCGAAATTGCGACAGCTGGTATACGAGGCAGGCAGACACGTGTTTCGCTGCCTTCGATTCCTGCGGCTGAATTAGAGAAAGAACTTTCCTTGTCGTTAGAAAGGGAGCACGTGGTGAAGTAGCGTGGACGTAGATCAGGTATTTGCTTCCAGGCCGCGCATGAAGATCCTGAAGCTTATTTCGAGGTTGGGTGCGTTGAACGTTTCGGAGATTGCGAGGCGAGTTGGCTCAAACTATGCGGCTACCGATAAGCATCTGCGTTTGCTGGAGGCGGAGGGAGTGCTTCAGGAGCGTACTTATGGGCGGGTCCGCATGTTCAGGTTTAGTGAGGGATCAGCGAAGGCCAAGGCAGTGCAGAACCTTATTGAAGTGTGGGAACAAGCTAATAACAAGTAACTGAGAAGTCTCTGTGGAGAGAAGTAAGTTGACGATGGTTGATGTGTCAGGTAAAGCCGAAGTTTTTCGCGAGGCGACGGCGAGGGGAACGATAAAGCTGAAACCTGAGACAATAAAACTGGCAAGGGAAGGGAAGATTGCGAAGGGTGATCCTTTGCACACGGCGCAGATCGCCGGGATTCTTGCCGCCAAGAAGACGAGTGCGTTGGTTCCGCTGTGTCACCCATTGCCCTTGACGAGCATAGAGGTAAATGCCGTGATTGCTGGGGATTCTGCGGTTGAGGTTACAGCAACAGTCAAGACTAAGGCGCAGACGGGAGTGGAGATGGAGGCGTTGACGGCGGTTTCTGTGGCTTTGTTGACGGTTTGGGACATGACTAAGCAGTATGAGAAAGACTCGCAAGGGCAGTATCCTTCCACAGTTATTGAGAATATTCATGTAGTAAAAAAGTTAAAGCAGGCGTTATAGATTGAGTGATAGCACTAAGCAGCATAAGGCTCATGCGCCGAAGAAGTTGAATTTTGCCGTTTTCATTTGTAGCACGTCGCGGTATGAGGCTTTGCAGAAGGGTGAGGTTGTTGCTGATGTTTCTGGCGAAACGATTGAGAGTTTGCTTAAGGCTGCTGGGCATGTGGTTCTTTTTCGAAGGGTCGTTTCCGATGATAAGGTGATGATTGAGCATGCCGTTAAAAGCGTTTTAGATAATGCAGGTGTGGATGCGGCGATTTTCTGTGGTGGTACGGGTATAACGCATTCTGATGTGACTATAGAAACTGTTTCGGCGATTTTTGAGAAGACGTTGCCGGGGTTTGGCGAGATTTTCCGTCGCGTAAGTTATGACCGTGTTGGTTCTGCTGCTGTTATGTCGCGTGCTGTGGCGGGCGTGGCTAGGGGTAAGGCGTTGTTTTGCATTCCTGGTTCTCCTGATGCTGTGCGAATTTCGGTAGAATTGCTTATATCGCCCGAAGCGGGTCACATCGTTAAGCATTCACGGGAATAACGGATGGTTTTAATCGATAGTTGCGGGCGCCCTTTGCTTAATTTGAGAATTTCGATTACTCAGCGCTGCAACTTTCGGTGCGATTACTGCCACAAGGAGGGTGAAGGGTGTAGTCGCGGCGAATGTGAGGAGATGACTGTTGATGAAATTGTGCGCATTGCGAGAATCGCGGTTAGTCTCGGCATTTCGCGAATAAAGCTTACGGGTGGGGAGCCGCTCATGCGGAAGGATCTGTGCGAGATCATAAGCGGCATTGCTGGCATTTGTGACTTGAAGGATTTGTCAATGACAACCAATGGCTCGTTGCTGGCTTTTGAGGCGGAGAAACTGAAGACATGTGGTTTACGACGCTTAAACATCAGCCTGCCAACGTTAAATGCGGATATCTACAACAAGCTCACGGATGGTAAGCTCGAGAATACTCTGGCGGGCATC
>Ga0316628_100002008_pt1 | contig 14802 bp, 13 predicted proteins | sample OWC_Aug_M2_C1_D5_FD_207648 | JGI IMG/M metagenome (GOLD analysis project Ga0316628, IMG submission 207648) | Wetland soil microbial communities from Old Woman Creek delta, Ohio, United States - OWC_Aug_M2_C1_D5_C | ecosystem: Environmental > Terrestrial > Soil > Wetlands | place: USA: Ohio... | reverse complement strand
GGAAAGCTCCGCGTGTATTCTTCGCGAACTTGCCCTGCGCGCCTGAGATGCCGCGCACCTCGGGGCTTCTCATTGCATCCTCCCGCGCGACGAACGGCGGCGGATCATCTCTGAATCTTTGAGCGACCACGCTCGGAAAAACCGGCGTTTCCCAAGATTCGGGCGAGGCCAGGACCTCGACTTTGGATGCTTCGATCGCTTTGATCGCCGCCGCCCTGTGCCGCTCGAATTCGGGATGCTGATACGGCGGCAGCATGTGGTAATTCAACCCCGCGACTGGCCCGATCTGACCGGCAAGTGTTTTCAGTTGCACCGCATTCTCGCGGAGCTCGTTTCCCAATCGCACGAAGTCGGCGGTTTCGTGAACATTCTGAGCAGTGATCACGAGGCTGATGCTGATTCGGATGTCGGCCCCGCCGTCGCGGATGGAGACCAGCCGCCGAATCGACGCAAGGATGTCCTCGAAGGCACCCTTCTCGAGACCCATAACCTCGCGGTGTGTGGCTGCCGTCGCACCGTTGAGGCTGATCGCGTATCGGGTGACACGGCTCCGCAGAAGATCATCCATCAATTCGCGAAGAAAGACGCCGTTGGTGATGAGATAGCAGCTGGCGTCGGAGTTGAGCCAAGCCTGAAGACGCGCGAGGATTTCCTTGATTTGTGGATGACTCAGCGGCTCGCCGTGTCCGGCAAGCCCAACCGCGAAAGCATGCTCGATGAGCGTGCGATATGAATCCATCTCGTTCAACTTAAGCATCCGGGTTCCCTCTAGCCACGACGTGCAGAACGTGCAGCGCGCGTTGCAGACGTCGGCAATCGGGATGCAGATGTCGCGTGGATACGAGGTGAGAACGGCTTCGCCCTTTAGGAACTCCCAAACATTTACGGCTTGGTTCATGCGCCAGGGATTTCCGGAAAAGAAATCGCGCAGCTCGTCGCGCGTAAACTCCAGTACCACCTTCTCGAAATCTTCGTCATAAATGCACCGCGCGAGGCGTTCATGTCGCTCTTCCAGCGATCGGCGTGGCGGCTGCGGTTGTGCGGTGGACAGGGTTGCAACCTGGTCAAATGGCGTAGGATCACCGATCGGCGAGAATGAAAGCGGATAAAGCAACGCGTAGAGCGAATTGGTCGACACCGCGTTGCGCAATGACCAGTCGAGCCACCCTTGCCCATACCATCCCCACGACGAATACGAACGGCGTGTAAACGGGGGCCGCCCATTGTCGCCCTTTGCAAACACAAGCGTCTTGGGCTTGCTCAATCGGGGGCTGAAGACGATTTCCATCGAGCGACGCTCGCGGAGCAGACCCAAGATGTTCGACCAATCGAGCGGCCTGCCGGCGACATCGGTGAGGGCGAAGTCGAAATACGCGTCCTCGAGCACGAAGCGTGGCTTGCCATCAACTTCAATCCTGACGATCGTGACGTAATGGTTCTGAGCGCTGTCGCGCTCACCGACGCGAAGAACTGCCGCTGGAAGCCCAGCCATGCGGCACATGCGCGCAAACACATTCGCCGTGCCGTAAGCCCACAATGCCCCCGCGTCACGTTCAAACGTCTCGAAGATCTTTTCGATCGGCCATGAGAGATAATCAGGCGCCAAATTGTCCAACAAGACGGTAGCTTCGGCCGCCAAGGGAATATGCGCATAGGCCCATTCCCGCAGGGAATTCACGCGCTCGAAATCGTCGATGGCGGGGTTTGAAAGCGCGGGAATTTCCGTCGCGAGCCGCGCTGCAAAGGGGCCGGATGCCATGATCGATCTCCGTCCGGCCGAGCCCGGTCGTGAGGCCGTGAACTGCCCGGTACCGACAGTCATGTGCAATTGCCTTCCCGGTCGCCCATGTTATGGAAGAGGGCGTGCATTGTCAGCAGGAACGGCCACAGAATTCGCCCCTTTTGCGGCCCCCATGTAACGTTGGCGGAAGCAGGACTCAGAGGGCGGGCGTTCGAGTGGTGAATAAGACTGAAATTCGCGCCAAACAACGCCACCACGGGCAAAAGCGAATCAACGATGGTCCGGACGCACGAATGTTTCGGGAACTCTCCCCTCACCACGCCTCCGGACATTTCGTGCACATATCGTAGAGCGGGCCGTCTCGCAGACGCGCGCGCAGGCTGACCATCGCCGGCGAATTCCAGGCGTTGAAGAAATCGCCGCTGCCGTCGTAGATGAGGGGCCTATGCCCCGGCACACGTCCCATGTAGCAGCATGGCGACATGTTGTAGGAAAAGTCGTTGATATAAAGGTGATGGTATGGCGCGCGGCAGGCGAAGCGCGGCTTGCGCCCATAAGGATCGACTCCGTCACGGTCGTCGATTGCGGCGATGAACTCGCCGCGAGTGGGCGCGCCATGTTTGTCCTGAGCGTCGTAATGGGCACGCACGACCGGGTCTGCCAACGCCTCGCGACGCGATATGACGCGCGGCGGAACGGCGGCGAGGCGACGCTCGACCTCTTCCGGAAAGACCTTGGTGTCCCACGAAGTGGGATCAGCCGTCACCGGCACGGGCGAGGCTGCAATTGCCGCCAATGCTTCGGCCTTGTGCCGGGAGTAATCCGGATGCCGAAAGGGCGGCAAAAGTTCGTAGTTGAGCCCCGGCACGATGCCGCCCGCACCGGCAAGTGTTTTGAGTTGAATCTTGTCGACGCCGAGGGCCAAGCCAAGCCGCACGAACGCTGCCACCTCGGCGATGTTGTCGGCGGTCAGAACCATGCTGATGGTCACCGCGATGGAGCGGCGGCCTGAATCGCGCAGCGCGACGAGCGCGCGGATCGATTCAAGCACCTCGTCGAAGGCACCCGTCCCCAGCCCCATGACGACGTCGTGGGTCGCGGCGGTGGCCGCGTTCAGGCTGATGCCGAAGGACTTCACCCGCGCGGCGAGCAGTCGGTCGCGGTGACGCGCGAGGTGCACGCCGTTGGTGATGACGTAGCATTGCGCACGTGGATCGAGCCAGGCCGCGAGCCGGTCGAGAATCGCGGGCAGCTCGGGATGGACCAGGGGCTCACCATGGCCAGCGAGGCCGATCACCGCGGCATGGCGGATCACGTCTTCGAAGGCGTCGAGCTCAGCGAGCTTCAGCATGCGCCTGCCCTCGAGCCAGGAGGTGCAGAAGGTGCAACGCGCGTTGCAGATATCGGCGATCGGCAGGCTCACGTCATATGGGTAAGATTGGAGCACCGTTTCGCCGTGCTCGTATTCCCATAGATTCAGGAACAGATTGCGATAAAGCTCGTCGCGCGCGAAGGCGGCACGCACTTCGTCGCGCGTGTAGCCCTTCACGATGGCGCCCGCCTCAACGTTGGTATAGCGATAGGCGTTGAGGGCCATGATGGCGCGCAGCCGCATCGTGCGAGGCAGCGGGCTCAACCGGCCGTGATCGCGCAAAAGTGCCGATAACGCCCGACCCGCGCGCCGCCAGATACGAATGACGTTGTGTAAAATACGCGACTGGGTCCAGGCCACGACCCATGGCCTGTCGAGCCGCCCGGTCCGTGCAATAGTGTTCAGCGTTGACCTCCGGCGGAGAGCAGAGGCGTCAGCGGCTTACCCTACCGCCGTGGCACTGTCCGCCGCCGGCGCGGGGTTGTCGCCGTTGCCGAGATAGACAATATCGCACACCTCGTGCAGCGCCTCGCGCGGCAGGACGCGCCAGCAATCGATCACCACGGCCCGACGACCCGCAGGCCGTACGAACAGCGTCGGATCGAGAGCGGTGTATTCCGGCCACGCCGTGGCGAGCACCACCACGTCGGCCCCCGATACGGCGGACGCCGCGGTTTCGGCGTAGCGCACGGAGCCGCGCAACACGGCGCGGCTTTGCTCAATCGCCCGGGGATCGTGCACCGTGACCGCGTAGCCGTGCGCGGTCAGGCGCCGCGCGAGTTCGATGCTCGCCGATTCCTCGATCACGCTGGTATCGGGCTTGTAGCTGAGGCCGAGCACAGCGACCCTCGCGTCGGGCTGCAGGTAACGCTCCACCAGAGCGGACAGACGGACCGACTGATGACGATTGATCTCATCCGTCGCCTCGGCCAGCACCGGCAGCGCGCCGACATTTCGTGCTAGCCGCGCGAAGGCACGGTTGTCGCGCGGGAAGCACGGCCCGCCGTAGCCCAGTGCGCCCTTCAGGTAGCGCCCGCCGATACGGGCATCGAGCCCGAGCGCACCGGTGACGACGTCCGCATCCGCGCCGGTCAGCCGATCGCACACATCGGCGATCATGTTGGCGTAGGAGATTTTTGTCGTAACGAATGTGTTGACCGAGATCTTGGTAATTTCGGCGTTGATGAAGTTCATCCGCACCACGCGCGGCTTGCTGCCGATCACGGTGCGATAGAGCTCCTCGAGCTTGGCGCCCGAGTGCGGATCGGACTCCCCGATCAGCACGAAATCAGGGTGCAGCATGTCGCGCACCACGCCGCCCAGCGCTATGAACTCCGGGTTGTAACAAAGCCCGACATTTTGGCCGATGACGCGGCCGGAGGCACGCGCCAGCGCGGGTGCGATCTCGCCGCCGGTCGCGCCCGGCATCACCGTGCTGGTCACGACTACCATGTGCGGCTCACGCCGATCGCGCAATGCGGCACCGACCGACTCGATCGCCTCGAGCACGTAGCGCAGCGAGAAGCCGCCCGATGGGGCGCTCGGCGTCGGCACGACAATGAATGTGATCTCGGACGCGGTAACGGCCGCCACGCAATCGAGCATGGCCGTCAGCCGTTCGCGGCCGGCTGCAATCATCTCGTCGAGTTGGGGCTCGCGAACCGGCGCGCGTCCGGCTTGGATAGCGGCGACGAAATCGGGGTTTTGATCGACCCCGATGACATCGTGTCCCTTGGCCGCCATGACGGCGGCCAGCGGCGAGCCCAGCTTACCCAAGCCGATAACGGCGATCCGCATTTCCGTTCGTAACCCCCAGAAATCCGCGCCGAAGAAGAGATTCCCGCGATTTGGGCTGTCCCGCCCGAGTCTGTCAAGCGTGGCCGCACGCCCGGCCGTGAAAATCGCAGTGGGTAGGTCGGCTTTCGATGTGACGCTTGGACGGCTTCGGCCTCCACGTGGCCAGGCCGCGTCCGAAGACCTTGACGAAGATCAAGGCGCCGGCCGTCCAATCCCATAAGGTGGAATGCGGGGAAGGAGCGCAAGTGCCCTAGCGCCCCGCGTTGCGCATGCCGATTGGATCCGAGATGTCGATTGCCGCCAGGTTTGAGATCGAATTTCGTCGCGTCATCGATCGCGACGGCAAGCTCGTCGCGCCGCTGCCGCCGGGATTTCGGGACACCGACCTGATCGTTCGCCTGTACAGCGCCATGACGCTGACACGCGCCTTCGACCAGACGGCCGTCGCGCTCCAGCGCCAGGGCCGCATCGGAACCTACGCCTCCTCGCTCGGCCAGGAGGCCGTCGGCGTGGGTGTGGCAAGCGCCATGCGCGCGGATGATATCCTACTGCCCTCCTTCCGCGACCACGGCGCCGAATTCTGGCGCGGGGTCACGCTGCTCGAATCGTTCCTTGCCTGGGGTGGCGACGAGCGCGGCAACTGCATCGCCGGTCCGCGAGAGGACTTTCCGCCCGCCATTCCGATCGCCAGCCATATCCCGCATGCCGTCGGCGTTGCCTTTGCATTCAAACGGCGCAACGAGAAGCGCGCCGCGGTGTGCATGTTTGGCGACGGCGCCACTTCGAAGGGGGATTTCTACGAGGCGATCAACGCTGCCGGCGCCTGGGAGCTGCCGGCCGTGTTCATCGTGACCAACAATCAATGGGCCATCTCGCTGCCGCGTGCGCGTCAGACCGCAGCCGCGACGCTTGCGCAAAAGGCGATCGCCGCCGGTATTACGGGCGAGCAGGTGGATGGAAACGATGTCGTGGCCGTGCACGACGCTGTGGCACGCGCCCTGGAGCGCGCCCACGCTGGGCAGGGCGCGAGCCTGATCGAAGCCGTCACCTACCGGCTCTCCGATCACACGACCGCGGACGACGCCAGCCGCTATCGCGGCGCCGAGCCGGTTCGCGCCGCTTGGCAAGAGGAGCCGTTGGTCCGGCTGCGCCGCTACCTGATCGATGCTGGCGCGTGGTCGAAGGAGGATGAAAAGCGCCTGCAGGCGGAATGCGCGAGCAAGGTCGAGGAGGCGGTCAACGCCTATCTTGCGGTCGCGCCCCAGCCGGCCGAAGCCATCTTCGATTACCACTTCGCGACACTGCCGCACGACCTCGCCCGCCAACGCGCCTCGCTCACGCCGCAGGATGCGGACCATGGCTGAGCGCAATATGGTGGGGGCCCTCAACCTGGCGCTCGCGCGCGCGATGGCCGAGGACGAGTACGTCATGCTGCTCGGCGAGGATATCGGGGTGAACGGCGGCGTTTTTCGGGTCACCGAGGGGCTGAGCCAGCGCTTCGGGCCGCTGCGCGTCGTCGATACGCCGCTCGCCGAGGGGCTTATCGCCGGGATGTCCGTCGGGCTCGCAGCGCAGGGTCTGCACCCGGTGGCGGAGATCCAGTTCGTCGCCTTCGCTTATCCCGCCATCGACCAGATCGCCAACCACGCCGCGAGGCTCCGCACCCGCACGCGGGGTCGGTTGACCTGCCCCATGGTGCTGCGCACACCGTTCGGCGGCGGGGTACACGCGCCGGAGCACCATTGCGAAAGCATCGAGGCGATGTTCGCGCACATCCCCGGGGTGCGCGTGGTGATCCCCTCCTCGCCCGCGAAGGCCTATGGGCTGCTGCTGTCGGCCATCCGCGACCCCGATCCGGTGGTGTTCCTCGAGCCGACGCGGCTTTACCGCGCGACACGCGAAGAGGTCGAGGACGACGGCATTGGAATCCCCCTTGATCGCTGCTTCGTCACCCGCGAGGGCCGCGATCTGACCTTCGTCACCTGGGGCGCCATGACGCGCGAGGTCGCCGCTGCGGCGGAGGCGCTTGCGCGCGAAGGGATCCAAGCCGAGATCGTCGATGTCGCCACGCTCAAGCCGTTGGATGCCGATACGATCCTGGCTTCGGTCGAGAAGACCGGACGCTGCGTGATCGTTCACGAGGCGCCGTTGACCGGCGGTTTCGGCGGAGAGATCGCCGCCCGCATCGCGGAACGCGGGATGATGTCCCTGCTGGCGCCCGTCGAGCGCGTGGCCGGCTACGACACCGTCATGCCATTGCCGCGGCTCGAGCGGGTCTATATGCCCGATGAGCGGCGCATCCTTGCGGCCGCTCATCGAACGATGGGGTGATAGGAAGGCGGGCGGCGGTTAGTGCGTCAGCGCAGGCCGCCGCTCGGTCGCGACGAACTCGGCGTCCTCATCGCCGGCCGCGCGCTGCAGCGCCGAGATCTGACGGACCACGACGCGGTGCGGCGAGGGCAGAGCGATCACGCCTTCGGTCTTGAGCTTCGTCACCACGCGGCTCACGGTCTCGATCGTCAAGCCGAGGAAGTCGGCCATGTCGAGACGGGTCATCGGCAGCTCGATCTCGCGCTTCGGCGCGCCGGTCTGCCCCATACGCTTGGCCACCGTCAGGAGGAAGCTCGCGATCCGCTCATGGGCGGTCTTGCGGCCCAGAAGAAGCATCTGATCCTGTGCCGCCGAAAGCTCATCGCAGGCCATGGCGAGCACTTCGCGGTTCAAGCCCGGCATGCGGGACAGGCTTTCGTGCATCTGGGAGCGGGAATAACGACGAACCTTCACGTCGGTCACCGCTTCCGCAGTGAACAGGTAGCGGTCCCTGAGCGACACGCCGAGGATCTCGCCCGCGAACATGAAGCCCATGATCGCGCGGCGACCGTCGGCCATGAGCTTGTAGAGCCGGAGGCATCCGCTCACGATCTCGTAGATATGATCGGCGGGATCGCCCTCCCAGAACAGCGCCTCGTTGGCCTCGATCTGCTCCGTGGGCCGGCTGCCGAAAAGACCCCGGAACGAACCGGTAGCGGGCTGGGCCGGCGCGATGGGCTTGCGGACGGCTTGCGCGAACTGGGTGGCCATTGGTGTGTTCCCCTCGTTTGAATTCGATGGGGGGATCAAACCACCGGCCCGTTGCGGCACTTTGCCGAGACGGTCATAGACCAGCGGCAGATGGTGACAATTTGTAACGGTTTGTGTCATGAATGCCCTGAAGTAGGCGGATTTATTTGGTTTATTGATTTGGCCCCAACCTCTTCAGAATCCCAAGAGAAAGACGAAATTCACGTCCTCGTGGTCGACGACGAGGCGCGGATCCGCAAGATGCTCGTCGACTATCTGGAGGAGCAGAACATCCGTGTCTCGGCCGCCGCGAACGGCGCCGAGATGTGGGCCTACCTGGAGCGCGGCCCGGTCGACGTCGTCCTCCTCGATCTCGTGTTGCCGGGTGAGGATGGCATCTCGCTGGCAGGCCAGCTTCGCCGGCGCTACGACCTCGGCATCATCATGCTGACGGGCCGCGCCGACGTGGTCGATCGCGTGGTGGGACTGGAAATGGGGGCGGACGATTATCTGACGAAGCCCTTCCACCTGCGCGAAGTTCTCGCCCGCATCAAAAGCGTCCTACGCCGCACGCGCACGTCCCCTTCCGGCGCCGCGAAGGAATCCGAGACCGCTGCCGATCCCGTGTTCCGCTTCGAAGGCTGGACGCTTTACGTCGGGCAACACAAGCTGGTCGGGCGGGACGGACAGGAAGTGCCGCTCACGACCGGCGAATTCAATCTTCTCACCGTTTTCGCGGAACACCCCCATCGCGCGCTCGATCGCGACACCTTGATGGACCTCGCCAAGGGCCGGCAATGGGAAGCCTTCGACCGCAGCGTCGATTCGCAGGTGGCGCGGCTGCGCAAGAAGATAGAGCCCGATCCGACGAACCCGACCCTCATCCGATCCGTTCGCGGCGTGGGCTATCTCTTCGCGCCCGAGGTGAAGCGCGGTTGACGGTCAGCCGTCGAGGGTCTCGCGCAGCGTTCGCGCGAGATCCAACGCGGTATGGGGCTTTCTGAGCCAGATCGTGCTTTCGGCCATTCCGCGCTGCACGACATCGGGTTGCGCGTAACCGGACGTCAAAACCACCTTCAGCCCGGGTACGCGCCGTCGTGCTTCTTGGGCGAGATCGCTGCCGCTCATCCCGCCCGGCATGACGATATCCGTGAACAGCAGATCGACCTTGCCGCTCTGCGCTTCGAGGGCCGCGAGCGCCGACGGCCCGTTCGCCGCCTCGACCACGCGATAGCCCAAGTTGTTAAGCCGCGCCACAGTCACGCGGCGGACACGTTCGTCATCCTCCGCGACCAGAACCGTTTCGCCTTTCGCCGCATAGGCGCTCATCCTCGAATCCGACGGCGCGACAACAGGCTCTTCGGCGTCGGCGGTGCGCGGCAGGTATATGCGGATCGAGGTTCCCTTCCCGACTTCGCTATAGATCTGCACGTGGCCACCGGATTGCTTGACGAAGCCATAGACCATGCTGAGCCCGAGGCCCGTGCCCGCGCCGACCGGCTTGGTGGTGAAAAAGGGCTCGAACGCACGCTCCCGGACCTCCGGCGTCATGCCCACGCCGGTATCGGTGACGGACACCACGACGTAGCGCCCCTGGCGCATGCCGGACTGCATCAGGGCGTAGTCGGCATCGACGTCCGCATTGGATGCTTCGATGGTGAGGACTCCCCCGTCGGGCATCGCGTCGCGCGCATTGATGCCGAGGTTGATGATCGCGTTCTCGAGCTGGCCCGGATCGACCATCGTGCGATACAGCTTATCGCCGCTCACGCAGCGGATTTCGATGCGTTCGCCCAAGGTGCGGCGCAGCAGCTCCGCGGCCTGTGCAATCAAGGCGGCGACATCGACGACACGCGGATTGAGCGGCTGGCGCCGCGCGAAGGCGAGCAGCCGTCCGGTCAGTTCCGCCCCGAGCTGCGCGGTCTCGAATGCCTCTTTGATCCAGTTCGCGGCGCGCTCGTCTGACGCGACGCGGGCCTCGAGCATTTCGAGGTTGCCGATGATGACAGTGAGCAGGTTGTTGAAATCGTGCGCGATTCCGCCGGTGAGCTGGCCGACGGCCTCCATCTTCTGCGCCTGGACCAGCTCCTGCTCCATGCGCCGGCGGGCGGTGAGATCGCGGATGAAACCGGTGAAGGTGCGCTCGCCGCCCGACACGACCTCGCCCACAGCGAGCTCCATGGGGAAGGTCGTGCCGTCCTTCCGCTTCCCTTCGACCACGCGCCCGATGCCGATGATTCGCTTCTCACCGGTGGTAAGGTAGCGGTTGAGGTACTGATCGTGCTGCTCGTAATGCGGCGTCGGCATCAGCATCTTGACGTTGCGGCCGATGACCTCGCTTGAGTCGTAGCCGAATAGCTTTTCCGCCGATGCGCTGAACGAATCGACGATGCCTTTCTCGTCGATGGTAATGATCGCCTCGGGTGCGGTCTCCAGGATCGATTGGAGCTTGGCTTGCCCCATCTCGGTTGCCCGCTGGGACTCCCTCAAATTTTGCTCGTTGCGCTGGATCTCGGCCAAAAACTTCTGTTGGCGCAGCACGAAATATACGACGAGCCAGAGCGCGCCGAGGTTTAGCGCCCGGCTCAAGATATGGTGAGGGTCCGCCATTCCCGGACTATCCGGCGAGAGCATGTAACCGGCTGGCATGAGGATGGTGGCCACGAACGCGAGCGCGAGTACTTCGCGCCTAACGTTGAGTTGAAAGCCGAACAGCATAACGGCGACGTAAAGAACGCCGGTCGGATATTCGGCGGGCAAGGCGACGTCGATCGCGAAGGCGGCGAACAAAAGAATGAGCGTGAGCGCCAGGAGCTGGCGTTGATTCAGTTTCATGGTCTCGATTCTTGCAATGTCCGAGGCGCCTTACGACCGTGACTATACCTCAAGACTTGACGTGCCGAGCCGATATGGGTCGGACCCCGGAGCCGTGCCGGCCGGCTAAAACATAGTCGGGGTCGGAAATTCAAAGGTTTGACCTAGGTCAACACGGCATCCGCCGGCATCCGCAATGATGCCCAACGATCGGAACCGGGAGAAACCCATGCTAAAGACCGTATTCGTCGCCTTCGACGGCTCCGGCCATGCCACCAAGGCCGTCGAGGCGGCCGCCGACATCGCCGCTAAGTTCGGCGCGCGGCTTGTCATCGGCCATGCGCTGCTGCGCGATGCGAGCTTCGATCTCCTGCGCAAGCTTGCCCATCGCCGCGCGCTTCCCAAGGCGCAGCGCGACGAGCTCGACAATTACGAGACCAATTTCCGTGCCGCGATGATGGGCGCCGATTCGGCCGGCTTCGTGCCGATTTTCGCGCCGAGCGATCTTCTGACCGCCATCGGCACGCAGATCGCAGAGCGCGCAGAAGCGATCGCCAAGAAAGCCGGCGCCAAGAAGGTGTCGACCGTGCTGCTGTCCGGTGACGCGGCGGATGCCATCCTGGCGCGCGCGAAAAAGGAGAAAGCCGACCTCATCGTGCTCGGAACGCGCGGCTTCGGCGATCTCAAGGGGCTTCTGCTGGGCAGCGTCTCGCACAAGGTGGCCGCGCGCGCGCACTGCGCCTGCATGACCGTGAAATAGCGATTCCCAACGGGAATCGAGTGCCGACCGCGCGTGACGAGCCGGTGGAGGCGTTCGTAAGTGAACAAAGTACAAGGATCTAAGCCGGCCGATAACGACGCCGAGGCGCTGAGGCTCCATGCGCTCTACCGCGGCAAGATCCAGACCGTGGCGAAATGCCCGATCCGCAGCTTTGCCGATTTCTCGGTCTGGTACTCGCCGGGGGTTGCCGCGCCGTGCCGCGCGATCCAGGCCCACCCCGATGCGGCCTACCGCTACACCAACAAGGGCAATTCCATCGCGATCGTTTCCGACGGCAGCCGCGTCCTGGGGCTGGGCGATATCGGTCCCGCGGCCGGGCTTCCGGTGATGGAAGGCAAGGCGCTTCTGTTCAAGCACCTTGGTGGTGTCGACGCCGTGCCGCTTTGCCTTTCGGCGAGCGATCCGGATCGATTCGTTGAGATCGTTCGTGCCCTCGAGCCGAGCTTCGGCGGGATCAACCTGGAAGACATCGCACAGCCCAAGTGCTTCCGCATCCTCGCCGCGCTGCGTCAGACGATGGGCATTCCGGTTTGGCACGACGACCAGCAGGGCTCGGCCGCCGTCGCTCTGGCCGGATTGCTCAACGCGTTGCGCGTAGTCGGCAAGCAGCTCAACAACGTGCGTATCGCACTCATCGGCATCGGCGCAGCTAACTTCAGCACCTATCGTCTCCTCACCGCCGTCGGGGTCGATCCGCGCGCGATCGTCGCGTGCGACAGCAAGGGCATCCTCGGTCTAGGCCGCGCCGACGTCGAGGCCCGCCAAGTGGCGCTGGCACACAAGTGGCGCGTTTGCAGCGAGACGAATCCCGAGCGCACGCGTGGCGGTATCGCCGAGGCGCTGCGAGGCGCGGACGTGTGCATCGCTTTCACGACGTCAGGACCGGGCATCATCCAGCCGGAATGGATCCGCGGCATGGCCAAGGACGGGATCGTCTTCGCCTCCGCCAATCCCGTGCCGGAGATTTGGCCCTGGGACGCCACGGCGGCCGGCGCCGCGGTGGTCGCCACCGGGCGTGGCGATTTCCCGAACCAGGTGAACAACTCGCTGATTTTCCCCGGCATATTCCGCGGTGTCCTCGACGTACGGGCGCGCACCATCACCGACGAGATGGCAATCGCCGCCGCACACGCGCTTGCGGATTGCGTCGACGGTGAAAAGCTGGGACGGGAGTTCATCCTGCCGCCTATGGACGATCCGATGGTCGCACCGCGCGTCGCTGTTGCCGCCGCCATGAAAGCGCAGGAGCAAGGCGTCGCGCGCGAATCGAGGACGCGCGCCGATCTGTTGGTATCCGCGACAGCCACGATTCGCGCCGCGCGCGAGGCAGGTGAGGCGCTGATGAAGGCCGGGGTCATCGCGTAGCCGCGCTTGACCTGGATCAAGGCCGCACCGCTGCGATTACGCTAAAAAGCGCCCATCGAGTTCCCGCGTCGTCCCATTCTGCGAATGGAGGAAGCAATGGCCGAAACCGCAACCAAGCTGTCGGTCAAGACCGACAAAGCCGAGCCGGCCAAAAAGACGTCGCCAGCAGGCGTGTGGCACCCGTTCGAGAGCCTGCATCGCGAGATCGATCGCCTGTTCGAGGATTTCGGCAAGGGCTGGCCGCGCCTGTCGCTCGACGGGAAAAGCGACGTGCTCGACATCGCCACCGACGTGACGGAGAGCGACAAGGACTATCGCGTCACGGCGGAAATCCCCGGCATGGACGAGAAGGACGTCGAGGTCACCGTGGCCTCGGGCGTGCTCACCATGAAGGGTGAGAAGAAAGAGGAATACGAGGAGACGAAGAAGGAATTCTACCGCTCCGAGCGCAGCTACGGCGCGTTCCAGCGCAGCTTCCGCCTGCCCGAGGACGTCGACCAGGGCAAGATCGAGGCAAGTCTGAAGAAGGGCGTGCTGACGGTCGTCATGCCCAAGACCGCCGAGGCGCAGAAGAAGGCCCGCAAGGTCGAGATCAAGTCGAAGTGAGTTCAGCCACCTCCGAGCCCGGCCGCAACAGGGCCGGGCGCAGGCATGTCCAGCGTGTCCGTATGAACAGCCCCGATCCTGCCAGCGCATCCGCTGCCGAGGTCTTTCGCATTCTCGGCGAGATGGAAATCGAGACGCTCGCTGCCATTCTCGCCTTGGGGCCGACCACGGAAGCGCTCGAGATCGTCGCGGCCTGGCGTAACGGCGAAAATCCTCGCGTCGACGCCGAGAGCGCCGACAAGGTCTTGGCCGAGCACATCTACGCGCTGCTGGCGAGTGAGCGCACCGAGCAGGACGAGTCGGAGCGGCGCCCTTAGCGCTCAAGGCCGGCTCTCTATTGGGGCTCGTCGGTCGGAGGCTGAGAAAAAAGAAAGGGAGGCGCGGTCGCCGGACGGGCCGACTACATCTCCTCCCACAATTGCTCCTGGCGCTCGATCTCGTCGATTTCGAAACCGTAGAAATCCCGCCGGGACACGATGCCGACCAACCGGCCGTCGCGCACGACGGGCAAGTGCCGGAAATGACCGAACTGCATCCGGCGCAATGCCTCCAGCGCGTTCTCATGGGCGGCGATGGTTTCGAGCTCGCGCGTCATGACCTGTTGCAGCGGTGTCGTGTCGGGATCGAGTCCTGCCGCAACGACGCGGCCGATGAGATCGGTGCCGGTGAAAATGCCCAACAGCGCGCCGTTCTCGGTCACCAACGCGGAACGGACGTTGCGGCGGGTCATGCTTTGGGCGGCTTCCCGCACGGTGGCGCCCGGCGGCAGTTCGAGCAGCTGCTGATCGTGCACCACGTCGGGAACGAGCTTGCGCAGCATGGCTGATCTCCCATCTGGCTCAGTTGGCGGGCGGCGCGAGGGACCGGATGTAGGCTGCGAGATCCGCGATGTTGGCGCGCGACAGTTCGAAATCCGGCATGTTCGGGTGCGGCGCGTTCAACCATGCCCGCAGCGCATCCTCCGTGGCGACCGGGCGCCGCGCGATGCTGACGAAGCTCGGCGGGACATCGCGGGTTGGCGCCTCGGCGGCGCCGACCGTGTGGCAGCCGGCGCACCATTGGCGCGCGAGCGCCTCGCCATGCACCGCGTCGGCGGCTTGGGCGGCATTGCAGGCGAGGAGTGCGGCAGCGGTGACTATTGCGCGCATCGCCCGCAACTTACTGTGAAGACAAGCGTTCAATGTCTCTCTCCAACTGTAGCGATGACACCGATGGTCACGCGTCGGTTTCCCGCTGGCTTTCTCATAATCTGCCGTTTCGTATATA
>Ga0316628_100002007_pt1 | contig 14805 bp, 12 predicted proteins | sample OWC_Aug_M2_C1_D5_FD_207648 | JGI IMG/M metagenome (GOLD analysis project Ga0316628, IMG submission 207648) | Wetland soil microbial communities from Old Woman Creek delta, Ohio, United States - OWC_Aug_M2_C1_D5_C | ecosystem: Environmental > Terrestrial > Soil > Wetlands | place: USA: Ohio... | reverse complement strand
GCGCGGCCGGCGGCCACCGCGGGCGCGCCCCCGGGGCGCCTGGCGGTGGAGAGCGACCCGCGCGGCGCCGCCGTCTGGGTGGACGACGTCCCCCGTGGCGCGGCGCCTCTCGCGCCGCTCGCACTGCCCGCGGGGCTCCACGTGGTGCGGGCGGAGCTGTCGGGGTACGCGTCGGTCGAGAGGCACGTCACGGTGGTCCCGGGAGAGACCGCGACGCTCATGATGCCGCTCGCCGCCGCCCTGCCCGCCCCGACCGCGGCGTTGCCCTCGCCCGCCCCCGACCGTGCCGTCGGTATCCCCGCGCCCAGGAGGCCCCTCGGGGCGCTCGCGGCGCTGGTGATCCTCGCGCTGCTTGCCGTCGGAGGGGCCCGGCGGTGGCGCGCGCGCCGCCGGGGTGCGAGCCCGCTCTCCCCCACGCCCCCGACCCGCGGTCCCGAGCAGGCGACGACGCTCGCCGAGCGTGGCGCGAGGCTCGGCGAGTACGAGCTGCAGGGCGTTCTCGGGCGCGGCGGCATGGCGACCACCTTCCGCGCGCGCCGGGCGAGCGACGGGAAGGCCGTCGCCGTGAAGGTTCCCCACGACGCCTGCCTGGCCGACCCGACGTTCGTCGCTCGATTCCTCCGTGAGGGCGCGCTGGGCGAGCAGCTCCACCACCCCGGGATCGTGCGCGTCCTCGCGGCCGGCGAGGAGGACGGGCGGCCGTACCTGGCGATGGAGCTGATCGGCGGCCGCACCCTCAAGGAGGAGGTGCGCGCGGTCGGCCCGCTCCCCCTGCGCCGCGCCCTCGAGATCGCCCGCGACATCGCCGAGGCGCTCGACTACGCCCACGCCAAGGGCGTCGTCCACCGCGACCTCAAGCCCGAGAACGTCATGATCCTCCCCGACGCGAGCGTCAGGGTGATGGACTTCGGCATCGCCCGGACGGCCGCGGGGGACGGGCTGACCACCTCCAACGTCTTCCTCGGCACGCCGCTCTACGCCGCCCCCGAGATGGTGGACCCCAAGCGGGTGGACCATCGCGCGGACCTCTACTCACTCGGGATCATCCTCTACGAGATGCTCGAGGGCACGGTGCCGTTCGTCGCCGACTCGCCGTACCGGGTGTTGGAGATGCACCTCCACGCGCCGCTGCCCTCGCCGGAGCGTCTCGCCCGGCGGGTGCCGGAGCCGGTCTGGGCGGTGGTCGCGCGGCTGTGCGGGAAGAGCCCCGAGGACCGCTACCCCGGTGCGGAGGCGCTGCTGGTGGAATTGAACCGGCTCCTCCACGACTTCTCGACGGTTGAAGGTGGCGACGTCTTCTGAGACGCGGGTACGGCAGGCCGTGGTGGTGGGCGGCGAGGTGGTCGTGGTGTGGGGCGACGGCCACGAGTCGTACTACCCGGGCGCCCCGCTGCGCAAGGCGTGCAGCTGCGCCGCCTGCAAGGGGGAGCAGCACCTGTTCGGCCGGGCGACGCTCCCGACCCTGAAGTCGTTGCGGCCCGAGGCGTTCTCGCCGGTGTCCGTGCGCCTGGTCGGCAACTACGGCCTCCAGGTCGTCTGGGGCGACGGCCACGACCACGGGATCTACAACCTCGCGGACCTGCGCGCCGCCTGCCCGTGCGCGGCGTGCGTCGCGGCCCGCCCGCGCTCGGGGTCGTAGGCGCGCATGTCCGAGACTTCCGACAGCGCGGTGTTTGCGAAACCGACGGTCGGTGTGCCGTGGGGTGGGGCGGCCGCAGCACCCTCCCGCTTCGGCCCCAGCGATCGCGTCAGCTTCCTCGCCGAGCAGCGTCGCCGGCGGCGCGAAGGCTGGCGGCTCTCGGTGCTGTGCGCCCTGGCCGTGCTGGTGACCGGGCTGCCGCTCTCCGTGGTCCTCACACCGGTCATCTACGCGGCGCTCCTCGGCGCGCTGCGGCTCGGAAACCTCGTCATCCCGGTTCCGCCGTCGGTGTGGGCGGGCCTCCACCGGCTGGCCCGCCTCCTCCCCGCCCTGTTCGAGGCGCTGAGCCGGGGCGGCACGCACGTGCCGGCGTCCACCCTTGTCGCGGCAGGCGTGATCCTCGTCGGGCCGGGGATCGCCGCGGCACTTATTCTCTGGCTCGGACTGCGCGCCTTGTTCCTGCGCGCGGGCACGGGCGGGATCCTGCTCACCCTCGGGGCTCGCGAGCCGAGGGCCGGCGACCTCGAAGAGCGACGGCTCGCCGACGTGGTGGCCGAGATGGCGATCGCGGCCGGGGTGCCGCCGCCGGGCGTGCGCGTCCTCGACACCGCAACCGTCAACGCCGCCGTGGTCGGCTCCTCGCCGTCCGACGCGGTGCTCGTTGTGACGAGGGGCTTGCTCGACGCCCTCACCCGGGAGCAGACCGAGGCAGTCGTCGCGCACCTCCTGGCTTCGGCCGGCGACGGCGACCTGCGTGTCGCGGTCACGGTCACCTCCGCTTTCCACGCGATGGCCCTTGCGGTCACGGTCTTCCAGGCCGTCGTCGGGCTCTCCGGCTCGGCGTGGCGCACCATCGCGCACACCGTCCGCTGGGCGCTGCTCCAGCGCGGGGACCCGAAAGCCGGCGAGGCGGTGGCGGCGATGCTCGAGCGAGAGATCACGAATCAGCCCGAGGACGGGATCGCCGGAGTCATGGCAGCCTCCCGGGGCGGGGCGCCGACCGGTGCGCTCGCCCGCGCCACCCGCGCGTTCCCGCCGCTGAAGCTCGCCCTCTTCCCCCTGTACCTGCCGTACGTCGTTGTGCTCCTCCTCGCCGCCGAGGTGTTCCTCCTGCGCGCAATCCTGGCCGGGCCGCTGGTCATGCTCGTCTGGCACACCCGCCGCTACCTCGCCGACGCGATGGCCGTGCAGCTCACCAGGGACCCCGACGGCCTCGCGGGCGCGCTCGAGAGGCTGGCACAGCTCGAGACCGGTGTCGCCAGGAGTCGGTGGGCCGGACACCTGTTCATCGTCGCCCCGCGTGGCGGGCAGGACTCAGGCACGCCCGACGACGGTGAGGCCGCCGAGTTCGGCTCCTTCGTCGGCACGCACCCCCCGATCCGTCGACGCCTGAAGCGGCTCGCCGCGATGGGCTCGGCGCTCGCGGCCGCGGGTACGGCCAAGCGCCGGTCGGCGTGGCGCTGGGTCGCGGCACCCGCGGTCGCCCTCCTGGCGCTGGTCGTGGCGCTGCCCCTGGCGCTCGCCGCCGCGTTGATCTTCGTCCTTGCCGGCGGCGCCTCGCTGGTGATGGCCGGCGCCGCGCTCGCCCTCCTTGCCAACCTCCTGCTGTGAGCGGCTCGCACCGGCCTGGCCTTGCCACCCGCCCGGCTCCCGAGTTGCGGCGATGCCGCAGGCACGCGTTGGAAGGCGAATCTCAGTTGTCATGTGCGTAGTGGAAAAGGTTTCGCTGCCAAGCCTTGCGGACACCTCCCCGGGCGGGTTTGGCTAGAATCCGGGGGTGGCAGACTCGCGCAGCATCACCATCGACGGCACCACGGTCACAGTCCACATCGAGCGCAAGAGGGTCAAGAACATCAACGCCCGCCTCGACGGGCTGACCGTGCGCGTCAGCGCGCCGCACGCGACCCCGCGCGGCGAGCTCGACCGGACGGTCCGCGAGCTCGCCCGCACCCTGCTGCGGCGCGCCCGCGTGGCGCAGGTCAACCACCGGGAGGAGGCGCTCGCCCTCGCCCGGCGGATCGCCAGGCGGTTCCCCGACCCCCCGGCGGTACGGCGCGTTCTCTTCGTCACCAACCAACGCACCCAGTGGGGCAGTTACAGCCCGACCACCGGGACCGTCCGGCTCAACGCGGCGCTGCGCCAGATGCCCCGCTGGGTCCTCGAGGCGGTGGTGACCCACGAGCTCGCCCACGCGGTCCACCTCAACCACACCGACGAGTTCTGGGAGCTGGTCAGGCGGGTGTGCCCGTCGACCGACCGCGCCAACGCGTTCCTCGAGGGGGTGACGTGGCTGTCGTCGAGCTGGGAGCGGCTGCCGCCGGTCGAGCGCTCGCTCCTCTCGCTGTCGCCGGACGAGGACGAGCCTCCCTAGGCCCAGACCGACAGGGCGCGAGCAACCTCCCGGCCGTCGCGCTCACGCCGCAGCCGGTGGACGAAGCGACAACCCTCGCCGTGGCGCTCGGCCTGCACCAGCAGGCGATCGGGGCGCAGGGCCTCCGCGCGGAACTCGATCTCCAGTTCGGCGAGCGATCGCCCGAGCACGACGTTTTCCGGCAGCGGCTCGAGCGCGCAGGCCATCAGGCTGACGTTGTTGGCGTGCCGGTTCATGTCGAGGTCGGAAAAACGCACCTCCAGCGTGCTCTCGAACTCCGGATGCGTCACCTCCGGCAGCTTCGCGAACGGGTCGTCGAGCACCCGACCCGGCCCGTCGCGGGCGATCTCCTCGAGCCCCACGGGCAGGCGGGCCGGCCGCAGGCTCGCCGCGCTGACGAGAAGCCAAGCGGTGGTGGCCACGCCCAGTTCCCCCCCGCGCCCCGCGATGCGGAACTCGCGCAGCGCGTACAGGCGCTGGACGCCGGCCGGCCACGTCGAGACCGTCACGTCCTCGCGCCACGCCGGCCGCGCGGCCAGCCGCAGATGCAGCCGCCCGAGCACCCAGGTCAGGCCCTTCTCGTGCAGGTCGTCGAGGCCCCAGTCCAGGGAGGTCGCGTGGTTCCCCGCGGCTTCCTGCAGCCAGTTGCAGAGCGCCGGGACCGACGCGCGCCCCGAGGCGTCCACCTCGTACGCCCGCACCCGGAAGGCCTCCGACCACACGGTCCCGCGCCGCTCCGCCACCCGCCGCCCTCCCCAGGGCCCCGCCCCGTCAGCTCTTCGCCGCGGCCGCGCGGGCTTGCATCGCGGCGATCGCCTTGCGGCGGTTCTCGGCAATCTCGACCTTCAACGCCGCGGCGTCGCCGTTGGCGTGGCGCGCGACGACCCGCCCGTGACCGAGGTGTTCGCGCACGATCTCGGCGACGTCCCCGACCTGGACACCCGAGTACCAGACCCCATCCGGGTAGACCACCACGTTCGGCCCGCGTTCGCACAGCCCGAGCGAGCCGCAGGTGGTGACCTGCACCTCGCCGTCCAGCCCCGCCCTGGCGAGCTCCGCCCGCAGCGCCTCCAGCACCGCGACGCTGCCGCGCGCCGCGCAGCACGGCGCGCCGTCCGGCTTCTCCTGCGTGCAGACGTACACGTGATACCTGAAAGGCTCCATCGCGAACCTCCCCGCCGCAGCGCACGTCCCCCAGCGCCCGGAGTCTAGCAAGGGGGAGAGGCGTGGTTGGTGGTCGCTAGCCAGTGGTCGGTCAGAACGACGAGAACGACTGTGGCACGCGGCCGCCGGTGTAGGACCACAGCGCATGGCGTGCAGCCCGCGCCGCCAAGGAGGGACGACGTGGTCGGTGGCCGCTGGTCGGTCAGGACGACGAGAACGACTGTAGCACGCCGCCGCCGGTGCAGGACCTGGGAATAGGGCGCGTAGCCGCGTTCGGAGCCGGGTGTGACATTTTGCCACTGGCACAACCTCGCAATCGCCAAGCGACCTGACTAGCACCAGGGGCACCTTCTGCCTTTGGCAGCAAAATGTACACACCCGGCCTCCGGGGGCCGGATGCAAGGAAGGCGAGGCCGCCGCGCCGGAGTGTAGCCAGAGGCTACATGAGGACGCGAGCGGCCGCAGCCTGACGCCGCAGACGGTCCGAGACTGTCGAGGCCCTAATAGGCGTGGCGGTGCCGCCAGAACCTCAGCATCGTCAGCCACATGATCTTGAAGTCCAAGGCCAGCGACCAGTTGTCGATGTAGTAGAGGTCGTAGGCGATGCGGCGGCGGATCGAGGTCTGCCCCCGCAGGTCGTGGACCTGCGCCCACCCGGTGATGCCGGCACGCACGCGGTGGCGCGACATGTACTCGGGGTAGCGCTGGCGGAAGCGCTCGACGAACTCCGGCCGCTCGGGGCGGGGCCCGACCAGCGACATGTCGCCACGCAAGACGTTGATCAGCTGCGGCAGCTCGTCGAGCGAGGTGCGGCGCAGCCACGTTCCGATCCCCGTGGTGCGCGGGTCGTTGGGGACCGCGAAGCGCGGCCCCGTGTCCTCCTCGGCGTTCGGGATCATCGTGCGGAACTTCAGGATCGTGAACGACTTTCCGTCGAGCCCCATGCGCCGCTGGCGGTAGAACACCGGCCCGCCTTCGACGAAGTGGACGAGCAGGGCGAGGAGCAGCAGCAGCGGCCAGAGGAGGAGCAGCGCGAGGGTCGAGAGCAGGAGATCGACCGCCCGTTTGACCAGCGTGTTCCAGCCGGCGAGCGGGATCTGCGTCAGGTTGATCACCGGGATCCCGTCGAGGTCCTCAACCCCGGCGCGCAGGGCGTAGTACTGGAGGAGGTCGGGCACCACCCGCACCGCGAGCAGCAACGGCTCGGCGCGCTTGAGCAGGCCCACGGTCTTGTGCTGCGAGCCGAGCGGCAGCGCCACGTAGAGGAGCCCCACCTGGTACTCCCGCGCCACCTCCTCGAGCCGGTCGAGGCCGCCGAGCACCGGGAAGCCGGCGAAACGCGCCTTCGCCTTGCCGGGGTCGTCGTCGAGGAAGCCGACCACGTCGAGGCCGAGCTCGCGGTGCTGCGCGAGCTTCTCCGCGACCATGCGCCCGAGCTCGCCGGCCCCCACCACCAGCGCCCGCCGCCGGTGGCGGGAGGAGGACCACACCCGCGCCATGACGCTCCAGAACACGCTCCGCGCGGCCGTGACGAAGATGACGTCGAGCACTACGAACATGCCGAGGACGAGCCGCGAGTACGTGAACTCGCGGTAGAAGGCGAGACCGGCGTTGAGCACGAGGGCCGCGATCGCCACCGCCAGGGCGACCGCGAACGCCTCCTCCACGCGCGAGCGCTGCGGGCGTCCCTGCAACAGGCCGCGGAAGTAGAACACCACCGGCCAGATCAGGGTGATGATGGGGAACAGCGCGACGTACGGGGCGAACGGCGGGATCCCCTTGGTGATCGGGTAGACCTCGACGTTGAAGCGCAGGTGGTAGGCGAGGAAGAGCGCCAGGTAGGTGGCGAGGAGGTCGACCGCCACCAGCACCGAGCGGTTGATGCGGAGCTTCTCGCCGATCATGGAGCCCCGCGCGCCGGCAGCACCCGTTCCAGGAGGTAGGCGAACCGCCGCCGGAAGCGCTGCCGCGAGAAGCTCTCGGCGCGCGACCTCAGCGCGGCGGGGTCGAACGACCCCCCCAGCACCGCACGGCAGGCGGCCGCCAGCGCGCTCACCGAGCCGTCGGCGGTCAGCTCGCCGTGGGCGCCCGGGACCACGATGTCGGCAGTGCCGGACTCGCGCAGGCCGACGACCGGCGTCCCGCACGCCAGCGCCTCGACCGTCACCATGCCGAAGTCCTCGACGTTGGGGACCAGGAGGAGCGCCGCCGAGCGATACTCGTCGCGCAGCCGCTCGCGGCTCATGCGCCCGAGAAACCGCACCGAGGCCGGGGCGTGCCACGCCAGCGTCCGTCGCATCGGTCCCTCTCCCACCACGTGCAGCGGCAGACCCAGCTCCTTCGCGACCGCGATCCCGACGTCCACCCTCTTGTACGGAACCAGCGCCGCCACCGTCAGGAGGTGCGAGCCGCGCTCGCCCCCGGGGGTGAAGAACTCGGTGTCCACCGGCGGCGGGATCACCTCGGCCTCGCGCCGCCAGTAGCGCTCGATCCGCCGCGCCACCAGCCGGGAGTTGGCCACGAAGTGGTCCACCCGAGCCGCCGAGACGACGTCCCAGGTGCGCAACCGCTCGAGCTGCATCCGCAGGAGCGGCCGCAGCGGGGCCGGGACACGGCTGATGTAGTCGTCCCGCTGGTCCCACAGGTAGCGCATCGGGGTGTGGCAGTAGCAGACGTGCACCGCCCCCGGAGGCGGGATCACACCCTTGGCCACGCAGTGGCTGGACGAGACGATCAGCTCGTACCCGCCGAGCTGGAAGCTCGAGATCGCCTGCGGCATCAGCGGCAGCAGCGGGCGGTAGACCCGTCCCCCGAGCGACCACCGCTGCAGCGGCGAGGTGCGGACCGGCAGCGAGGCGAGCTCGCCCTCGACCGCGCCCCTCCGGTGGAACAGCGTGAACACCGGGGCACCAGGGAAGAAGGCCGCGATCTCCGCCAGCACCGCCTCGCCGCCGCGCATGCCGGTGAGCCAGTCGTGCACCAGCGCCGCCTTCATCGCGCCCCCTCCCCCACCGACCGATACACCTCCACGGTGGCCTCCGCCGCGCGGCGCCACGAGAACTCGAGCGCCCGCTTGCGCCCGCGCTCGCGCAGCTGCGCCTGCAGCTCCGGTTGCTCGAGCAGGTGGCGGACGGCGCCCACCAGGGCGACGACGTCGCGCGGGTTCACCCGCACCGCGGCATCGCCGGCCACCTCGCGGATCGCCGGGACGTCGCCCGCCACCACCGGCACGCCGCACGCCATCGCCTCCAGCACCGGCAGCCCGAACCCTTCGTAGAGCGTCGGGTAGACGAACGCGGTCGCCCCCCGGAACACCGCGGCCAGCTCGTGGCGCTCGATTCGCCCCAGGCAGCGGACCGCCTCCCCGAGGCCCATCGTCTCCGCGCGTCGGGCCAGCTCCCCGTCGGGCGGGAAGCCGCCGACCATGAGGAGCGGCGGCACCGGGCCGCGACCGTCGTGCAGCAGTAGCTGGTACACCTTGAGCAGCCCCTCGGCGTTCTTGTGCGGCTTGTGGTTGCCCACGTGGAGGAGGTACTCCCCACGGATGCCGAGGCGGGCGCGTCGGGCGGCGTCGGTCGCCGGGTCCCCGGCGGCGAGGAACTCGTCGTGGACGCCGTGCGGGATTACCCGCAGGCGCGACTCGCTGGCCCCGAACAGGCGCTTGAGATCCTCCGCCGTGGTGCGCGAGCCGGTCACCACACAGCGGGCGCGCCGCACCGCGGCGCGGATCGACAGCCGGGCGTAGGCGAAGCCGAGGGAGCTCGGCAGGAACTCCGGAAAGAGGACGTGGATGATGTCGTGGACGGTGGCCACCATCGGCCGCGGGAACAGCCAGGGGAGCACGTAGTGGGGGACGTGGAGCAGGTCCACGCGGGCGCGCAGCGCCGCCGCCAGCACCGCCGCCTGCTCGCGAAACGAGTACCCGGGCGCCTCCACCTCGACCAGGCGCCAGCTCTCGGGGATCTCCGGGAGCAGGTGGCGGCTCTCGCTCGCCACCAGCAGCACCGCGGCGCCGGTGTCGTCGCGTCGCGCCAGCTCCCCGAGCAGACCCTGCAGGTAGGAGCCGATCCCGTAGTCGGCGAGTTTGCGTGCGTCGATGCCGAGTCGAAGCATGCGCAGGCATTCTAGCCCGACCGCCCCCGGTTCCCTCGGCCCGTTCGCCTACGCCGTGACCGCCGCGCTTCGCAGCAGCTCGCGCCAGGCGGCCACCGGCCCGTCGCGGCGAAGGGCCGGCCCGCGCCCCCGGGCGGCCGCCCGGAGCGCGGCGCGGGCCTCGGGTGCGAGCACGTCGGCGAGCGCATCGGCGAGCGCGGCCGCGCTCCCGCGGGGGAAGTGCCGCGCGGCGCCGCCGGCCACCTCGACGAGCGCGGGGGCGTCGGAGGAGACACACGCGGCGCCGCACGCGAGGGCCTCCGCGAGGGGCAGCCCGAAACCCTCCTCGTCGGAGGCCAGCACCACGACCTCGGCCGCGCGCAGCAGTTCGCGTGCCTCCCCCCTGGTCACGTAGCCCGCCAGGTGGACCCGCTCGCGCGCCGGGGGGCGCGCGAGCGCCCGATCCAGCCAGCCGCCCCCCCACCCGCGACCGCCCGCGAGGACCAGTTCCGGGGCGTCGCCGCGCTGCGCGACGAGCGCCCCGTGCGCCGCGAGCAGGGTGGCCACCCCCTTGCGCGGTTCGAGCGTCCCCAGCTGGACGACGAACGGCCTTCCCCCCGCGAACCGCCGACGGGTCGCCCCCCGCTCGCCCTCGGAGCCGCCCGGTGCGAAGAAAGGGTCCACGCCGGCGCCGATCACCAGCGCCCGCCGCGCCGCGCCCGGCTGGAGGGCGGCGACCGCCGCGCGGGTGGCCTCCGAGATGCACACCAGCGCGCCGGCCCGCGCCAGCGACTCCTCGAAGTAGGCGTTGAAGCAGAAGCGGTTGGCGAGCGTGTGGTGCGCCGGGTGGGAGCGCGGCGTCAGGTCGTGGACGACGAGAACATCGGGGAGCGCGAGGCGGCGGGGGAGCACGCCGAGGGTCGCCACGTAGACGTCGGCGCGCCCCGCGACCATCGTCGCCGCCACCGTGTGCAGCCACAGCGTCCCGGGCAGGGGGAAGCCGGGGGCCAGCACGGCGACCCGGTCGGCCAGGTCGTCGAGCTCGGCGAGGGCGACCCGCCGCGGGAGGCAGAGCAGGAAGCGCCAGTCGGTGGACGCCGCCAGGCCGCGCACGAGCCCCTCGAGCCACACCCCCACCCCGGTCCGGGGACCGACGAGCGAGCGGGCGTCAAACGCAATACGCATCGGCAAACCGCTCCGGCAGGCCGCCGGCACGCCGCAACACCGCGGCGGTGGCGCGCGCCGTCTCGTCCCAGCGGAAGCGCGCGGCGCGCTCGCGGCCGCGCGCCGCGAGCCGCTCGCGCAGAGAGGGATCGCCGGCCATCCTCCCTATCGCCGCCGCGATCCCGGCGGGATCGCCGGGCTCGACGTAGAGCGCCGCGTCCCCTGCGACCTCGGGGAGCGAGGACGCGCGCGAGACGATCACCGGCAAGCCGCAGGCCATCGCCTCCACCACCGGCAGCCCGAACCCCTCGAGCAGCGAGGGGAACACCAGCGCCTCGGCGTGACGCATCACGGCGGCGAGCGACTCGCGGTCGAGGTAGTTCAGGTGACGGATGCGCTCGCGCACCGGCGAGCGGGCGAGGGCCCCCTGGGCGCTCTCGGTGTGCCACCCCCAGCGGCCCACCAGCACCAGGTCGCCGGGGTAGCCCTCCGCCACCGCCCTCGCGAACCCCTCGAGGAGGTTGACGACGTTCTTGCGCGGCTCGAGCGTAGAGACGAACAGCAGGTAGCGCGCCGGGAGCCCTGCGGGGGCGTGCAGCCCGCGGGCGGCGAAGCCCGGGTCCACGCCCTCGTGAATCACATGCACGCGCCTCGGGTTGACGCCGCCGACGCCCGTGAGGTCCCCGGCGGTCGCCGCGGAGACCGCGATCAGCGCGTCGGCGGCGAACAGCACCCCCGGGAAGTGGTGCCGCAGGTTGTCGAGCGTCTCGCGTTGCACGGTCTTGGGGAGGCGCAGGAACGCCAGGTCGTGGACCGTGGGGACGAGCGAACGCACCGCCGGCAGGTGGCGCCGGGGCACGACGAAGTTGGGGGCGAAGAACACGTCGTTGCCGTCGAGGAACAGCAGCACCGGTTCCACGGTCAGCCGGAGCACCCGCAGGGTGGCCCGCACCGGCAAGAGAAAACCGTGGGGCATGTGGTGGAAGCGGAAGCGCGTCCGCAGCGAAGTGGGCAGGCGTGGGGGCGGCGGCTCCTCCGGCGCGCCGAACGTCTGGGCGTACAGGCGGAGCTCGACGTGCGGGTCTACCTCCGGCAGGCGGGCAAGCACGTTCCACTCGTACCACCCGACGCCGGTCATGCGCTCGAAGAACGGGAAGATGTCCACGCCGACCGCGAGCGACTCCTCACCAAGCACGACGCTGTGGTAGCTGCGGCGCACGCGCGCCGCCAGCGTCCCCGCGAGGTCGCGCAGGATGTTCCAGAAGAAGAGAACGGTGCCGCGGACCCGCCTTCCCATCGCCCGACGAGGGTACACTACGCACCCCGGAGATGCGTCGCCTTCTTGTGATCGCCGTTCTTGCCGGCCTCGTCGCGGCGGCCGTCGGCCTCGCCTGGCGGTGGTGGACCGCCCCTCCCCGGGCGCCCTACGCCGTCCTCGCGGCGGCGCTGGCGATCGCCCCCGAGCACGCCGACGGGGCGCTCGCCCTCGCCCAGCCCGGCCGCTGGGTTCGCTGGCTCGCCTCGCACCCCCAGGCGCTGGCGCCGCTGCGGATCGCGGCGCCGTCCGCCGACCGGTCGCTGGCGCGCCTGCGCGGGGTGCTCGTCGCCCTGGCGCGCGAGGCGCGCGGCCCGGTCACCGTGTGGTGGAGCGGCGGCGAGCTGGCGGCCGGCGCGACCGTGGGAGGTGGCGCCGCGCGCGCGCTGCAGCGCCTCGCGGCGATCGAGGGGCTCCCGCTCTCCACGGGAGCGGCGCCAGGCGGGGCGCTGGTCACGATCGCCAGCGCGTCGCCGCTGCTCACCCGTGGATCCGCACCACAGCCCGACGGGTCCGGCACGCTGGGGGCGCTCGGCCGCGTCCGGGGTCGCCTGTGGCGGGTGGGCGTCACGAGGTCGTCGCTCGAGCTGATCTCCGGCGTGCCGCCCGCCCTGCCGCGCACGGATGGGACCGACCTGCTCGCCACGACCGACCTCGCCGCCCTCGCGGCCCCGCTGACGTCGGCCGGGTGGATACCGCACGCCCCGGCGATCGTGCTGTTCGACCCCGACGGCTGGGCGGTCTCCCTGCCCGCCACCGAACTCCCCCGGGAGGTCGAGCGGGTGCTCTCCTTCGGCGGCACCGCCGTCGCGGCGACCCCTCCCGGCGTTGCCCGCTGGCGTGGCCTGCTCGGCGAGCTCTGGGTGCGGCCGGGAAAGGGGACCGCCGTGGCCTCGCGGCCCGACCTGCTCGCGAAGCTGCCCGTGCCGGCGATCGCCGGCGAGAGCGGGAGCGTCGGGGGCCCCGACCTCGCCCGCGCGTGCCGGCGCATCGCCGCGGCGTGTGAGCACGTCCCCGGCGGCGGGGGAGTGGCGGCCGACCTGCGTCGCGCCGCCGCGGCGCTCGTCGGCGTGCGTCTCGCCCGCTGGCGTCTCGTCGCCGACGGGGGCGGGCGCATCGCTCTCGAGTGGTAGCATTGCGGTCATGCCGGCGGTGAACGTGGAGCGGCGCGGCGTCGTCGCCGTGCTCGAGGTCGCCCGGCCGCAGACTGGCAACGCGCTGTCCGCCGAGGTGGTGGCCGGCCTGGGCTCGGCGCTCGCGAGCGTCGTGACCAGCGGGGCGCGGGCGCTGGTGCTGACCGGCGGCGGCCGCCACTTCTGTACCGGGGCGGACCTCAACGAGCTCGCGGCCGGCACGGCGGCCTCGGTCGAGGAGCACACCGCCGACGCCTCGCGCCTCGGCGCGCTCTACGCCGAGCTGCTCCGCTGCCCGCTGCTCACGGTCGCCGCGGTGCGGGGCGCGGCGTACGGGGGGGGCGCCGGGCTCGCCGCGGCCTGCGACTTGGTCGTTGCCTCGCCCGACGCGCGCTTCCAGTTCTCGGAGGTGAGGCTGGGTTTCGTCCCGGCGCTGATCGCCACGTTCCTGCCCCGCCGCCTCTCTCCCGCGACCCTCGCCCGCCTCGTCCTCGACCCGCAGCCGATCGGCCCGGAAGCGGCGCTGGCGGCCGGCCTGGTGGACCGCGTCGCCGACGACCCGGCGGGCGCCGCCGAGGGCTGGGCCCGCGAGGTCTGCAGCAAGGCTGCGGCGAGCGCCATCGCCGAGAGCAAGCGGCTGATCCTCGCGTTCACGATGCCGCACCTCGACCAGCAGCTTGCCGAGGCGGCCCGCGCCAACGCCCGCCAACGCATGCACCCCGAGTGCCGGCGCGGCGTCGCTGCGTTCCTGGCGAACAAGAGCTTCCCGGACTGGACGAGCGGGAACTAGCCGGCGGCGCTGCGCAGGTCGGCCCCGCCGCTGCCGACGGCCCGATAGAGGGTGTCGCGCTCGACCGGGACGCGCCGCGCCTCGCGGATCAGGTGCTCGAGCTCGCCGCGCGGCATCCCGGCACCCGCGCGCCCGCCGGCGGCGAGCGTGATGCGCTCGTCCACCACCGTGCCGTCCAGGTCGTCGGCCCCGAAGTGCAGCGCCACCTGCGCGGTCTTCTTGCCGAGCATGATCCAGTACGCCTTGACGTGGGGGATGTTGTCGAGCATCAACCGCGCCAGCGCGACCGTCTGCAGGTCGAGCCTGCCGGTCGAGGGCGCGACGTGGTCGAGACGGGTGTTCGCCGGGTGGAAGGCGAGCGGGATGAAACACTGGAACCCGCCGGTTTCGTCCTGGAGCGCGCGCAGCCGGACGAGGTGGTCGACGCGCTCATCCGGCGTCTCGATGTGTCCGTAGAGCATCGTGCAGTTGGTCACGACCCCGAGGCGGTGCACGGTGCGCGCCACATCGAGCCACCGCTCCCCGGAGGTCTTGTGGTCGCAGATCACGGCCCGCACGCGCTCGGCGAAGATCTCGGCGCCGCCGCCCGGGCACGAGTCGAGCCCTGCCGCGACCAGCCGCCGCACCACATCCTCGACCGGGAGCTTGGAGCGCTGCGCCAGGAAATCGATCTCGACCATGGTCAGCGCCTTGAGGTGGACCCAGGGAAAGCGCGCCTTGAGCGCCCGGAAGATCCGCTCGTAGTAGTCCAGGCCGAGCTTGGGGTGGAGCCCGCCGACGATGTGGAGCTCGGTGACCGCCGCGGTCACGTCGCGCGAGGCGACCTCAACCGCCTGCTCGACCGTGTAGGTCCAGCCGCGTTCGCCCCCGTACTTCTCGGCGAAGGCACAGAGCGCGCACGAGGCCACGCACACGTTGGTCGGGTTGAGGTGGCGGTTGACGTTGAAGAACGCGGCGTCGCCGTGCAGCCGCTCGCGCACGTGGTTGGCGAGACGCCCCGCCGCCAGCAGGTCCGGCGTGGTCGCGACCGCCACCCCGTCCTCGAACGAGAGGCGCTCGCCGGTGAGGACCTTGCCGGCGATGACTTCCATGCGCCCGTCGAGGAACGGACCCAACCCCCCCGTCGCCATCGCCGCG
>Ga0316628_100002006_pt1 | contig 14811 bp, 9 predicted proteins | sample OWC_Aug_M2_C1_D5_FD_207648 | JGI IMG/M metagenome (GOLD analysis project Ga0316628, IMG submission 207648) | Wetland soil microbial communities from Old Woman Creek delta, Ohio, United States - OWC_Aug_M2_C1_D5_C | ecosystem: Environmental > Terrestrial > Soil > Wetlands | place: USA: Ohio... | reverse complement strand
TACTTAGTTTCTTTGTCTTTTCAAATTCAGAAAGCCTACGATTTGAAGATCAGATCGATCCTTTTCCCGTTTCGTTTCAGAGGATTACAGTTGGCAAGATATATGCAGTTTCGAGTTTGAAATTCTTCATCGCCACTTTATTTGGTTGCTCTCGTAAATTTGGACAAACTCGACATTGTTGAAGAAGGGCCTTCCTCTACACGAATCGGCCTAAGACTCTGAATGCCTTGAATGAAACGATGAAGAATGGGCTACACCCATTTCCCCCCCTCCTCCGAGGCCTTCTTATCTCAAAGAAGAGCTTTCTGCCCCTAAACTCTAACCGGACATTTTTAGGTGGCATAAACCGGACATTACACGCTGCTGCTCCAGGTGGGTATAGAGGGTTGACAATTCACTGTCTATCATTTAACCTGCATTCTGTGAAACACAATCCCCCCCTGCATATCCGGATTAAGGTTAATGAAAGAGAGGTCGCCCCCTTAACCGATACCACACTTTTTCAACTGAAAAATAAGATCAAATCCGTTACCAATACGATCGACTGTAATCACTTCTCGATTACATTCAAGCGTTCTTTAAATTAGGGCGATGGGATCATTTCCATCCGGAAGGGAGAAATTCATTCACCCCAAGAGTTTGAATCTCTGATGATAGCGAGAAATGCTCTTGGGATTCTTCAGAAGATCAAGACTTCCAAGGAGAAGTTAGATTGAGATAATAGGAGTGAATTTTTGACGAAGCTGAATTCAGTGCCGAAACCTTCGATCGAGCTGAAGAGAAAGCTATACGCATCAATGTCATTACGGAAGAGATGCCAGATAAGTATGTTGTCGTTACTTCAGGCGCGGTGAGGTATAAAGAACAATAAAGAGACCCGGACAGTCCGAATCTCCTCCAGGATATTCATCATGTGCGTATGCGGTTAGAAGAAGGCTACCTAGTCTGGAGCCTGATGACCCCTTAGTGGGAATTGTGGCTCACAACGAAGCCTACACAGTAATGTGAATCCTCTTAGTGAAGAGGCGAAGAGAGAAGATGAAATACCAAATGATATTCCAAAGGATTCTAAACGAAACGGAGAAAATCCGATGGGAAGTAGAAAGGGTTGAAAAGAATCTCCTGATGGCTAAAAACTTTGCAGAAGAGGTTTTTCAAAATGAAAAGGAGGTTTGTAAGAGACGTTACTGGAAGAAGAGCCATTATTCCTTCAATAATAAGCATTTTTACGGAAACCATCAAAAGAACGGGAATTCCTGTGTCTTTATTGGTGACAGCCTTGAGATCTCTGACGAAGATAAAAAGTTTATTAAGATTACAGAATACCTGGATTTAATTTTCCGCCCCCTGGTCGGAAATAGTCCTTACATTTCTTTTACTTATATCATCAGCAGGAGAGGAGTAACGAGGGGATACCCTTGGAAAGACTTTTCTGCCCTTCCTCCCAATTTCCGCCCCACGCAACAGAGTTTTTTCTATATAGCTAGTGAAAGGCATAACCCGAGTAGGGAAGAAAAATGGACGGAACCGTATCTCTGCCCTCTTACAAATACATGGATGGTCACTTGCTCTTCTCCAGTCTGGAAGAATTCTGAGTTTATTGGAGTGATCGGGGTCGATGTCAATTTGGGAAAAATTATCGAACCCCTTGGTCGCGTTCTTAAAACGGCTAAAAACGGGTATGCATTTATCATATCCTCTTACGGAAATTTGATTATATCTTCGGATGAGGGCATGGATAGTCTGAGGGAGGATGGTATTTGGGTTGAAGGAAAATGGAAGGATTCAAAATGGCGAAATAAGATTTTTAAAGGATTTTCTCAGCGCAAACCCCTACTAACTGACACCCAAATCAGTGAGGTTAAATTAACTTCAGGGAAGAGATACCTTTGTCATACTTTTCTCGAAACGACTGGCTGGAGTATAGTTATTATTCTACCCAGAGATATACGCGGAGTTCCCCCAAAACCGGTTTTCATGAAAGAAGGAAAGAATGGTCCTTCTGTCAAGCAATACAAAGCCGATGGGATTTATCTCCCCTTAATAAGTTTCTTCGTTTCTTCTTTCTCTAAATCCCTTCGTCAGATGGAAAAATTGATTGAAGGGACAAAGATCATCGGAAGAGGAGTATTAGACCATCGAATAGAAGTCCACAGGAAAGATGAAATCGGTCTGATCGCTCACTCCATCAACAAAATGGCAAAGGAGTTAAAGAAAGGAAAGGAACAACTTGAGGCTGCTTACAAAAAGGTCAGCCAATTGGATCGGCTCATGGCTCTAGGTAGGCTGACGGCAGGGGTTGCCCACGAAATCAATAATCCTCTTGGAGTCATCTCAAACTATGTTCAAATTCTTCTCAGGAATCCCACATTAAGCTCGGAGGCTAAAATTGATCTAAAGCTTATTGAAGAAGAAATTCTGGGGATGACGGGAATCATTAAAGGCCTTCTCAATTTTTCCAGAGAATCACAAATGGGAAAAAACCCAATTAACACCAACGAAGTTCTTCGGAAGACGGTCTCCCTTTTAAAGTTTCAATTAAGCTCCCAGTCGATAAAATTGGTTGAAAATTATGATGATACTTTGCCCTTGATTCTCGGGGATGCAAACCACCTCCAGCAGGTCTTCCTCAATGTCATGCTAAACTCCATTCAATCCATGCCAAAGGGAGGAAAGTTGGGAATCAGGTCAACATTGTTAGGTGGAGGTCAGTCAAGGGGGTCGAACGGTTGGGTCAGCGTGGAAATTTCAGATACAGGGATTGGAATTGAATCTAAGTATTTAGACAAAATATTTGATCCCTTTTTTACAACAAGGGGTTGGGGAGCTGGAACAGGTTTAGGGTTATCGATTAGCTACGGAATTATCAAAGAACATGGAGGCAATATTGATGTTAAGAGTAGATCTGGTGAGGGAACCCTTGTCAGGACTTCTCTCCCGATTGCAAAGGATTCTTAGAAATCAGCAGGACGGCATGAATGACAAAGATTCTCCTAGTCGATGATGAGGAAAGGGCATTAGAAGCCTTAGGCAGAACGCTTCGAATGATGGGTTATCAAACCATGGGTGTTTCCGACCCGGAAATGGCTCAAGATCTTTTACAAAAAGAAGGTTATGATATCTTGATTACAGATCTGATCATGCCAGGGGTGGATGGAATCGGATTACTGGAGTTCAGTAAGAGGATTAACCCTGACCTCCCTATCATTATATTAACCGGATATGGCACGGTGAAATCAGCAGTAGAGGCAATGAAAAAAGGAGCCTTCGATTATGTGACTAAGCCCTATAATATTGATGAGGTTGATCTCATTATCAAAAGGGCCCTCGACCAAAAAAAGCTCATTTTCGAAAACAGGATGCTAAGGGAAACTCTTTCCCAACGATTTCCTTTTTCGGCCATCGTTACCCAAGATGAGGCCTTGAAGAAAATCCTCCGGCAGGTCAAGACTCTCGCTAATACAGACAGCACCGTTTTAATTACGGGTGAAAGTGGGACAGGGAAAGAATTAATTGCAAGGGCTCTCCATTATTCTGGAACCCGGAAAGGTGATCCTTTTGTGATCATCGACTGTGGAGGGTTGACCGAAACGATTTTGGAGAGCGAAATCTTCGGGCATGTTAAGGGAGCCTTTACAGGAGCCTATTTCAACAAAAAGGGTTACTTGGAGGTTGCGGATGGGGGAGCCTTATTCTTGGATGAAATTGGAGAATTACCATTTCATTTACAGAAGAAGCTTCTGAGAGTAATTCAGGAAAGGGAATTTTCGAAGGTAGGTGATACCAAAGTTGTTAAGACCCATATACGTATTATTGCGGCTACGAATAAGGACCTAAAGAAAGAAGTGGATCAAGGAAGGTTCAGAGGAGATCTCTATTACCGTTTGAATGTTATTTCTCTGGATATTCCTCCACTTAGAAAACGAATTTCTGATATTCCTTTGCTTTCTTATCATTTTATCAGAGAGTTCAATACAAGACTCAATAGAAGGGTAAGCCGGATCACCGAAGACGCATTGGGTAAGATGATGAATTACACCTGGCCCGGTAACATTCGAGAGCTGAAAAACACCATTGAAAAAATAATGAGTTTCAAAGAGGATGAAGCCATCTCTCTCGAAGATTTGCCAGAAGAGATTAAGAATGTCGAGGAAGGCAAACATTCTTTCGTTCGCTCTTTCAAGGATATCAGGAAAGAGGCAGTGACTCATATTAGTAAGGAGTATATTAAAGAAATTTTGAGTTTCTGTAAGGGAAATGTCTCTAAGGCAGCCTTGAGGGCTCAGATGGACAGGGGAAATTTTCGTAAACTAATGAGACGCTTCAACATCGCTGCTAAAGATTACAGATAAAGGTGAGTATAATTTACCTCATTTTTTTATAAATGAAATCTTCTGGATACCGTTCTGTTGATTACTGATAACCTCTTGACTCGAAAGAAAAAAAGTATTTCGTCACTTTAACGATGGAGTATTCTCTCACCCACCTTAATATCGTCCTTATTTTATGATTTTACAACTAGCTGATATTGCTCTGTTTATTTATGTATCTTCCCTTTATCTTATGGCACATTATTTGCTCAATAACTATACAAATGATTATCGGGATACCAAAAGAAATGAAGAATGGGGAAAACCGTGTTGCCATTGTCCCTGGAGGGGTAAAAGCCTTTGTTCAGTCTGGCCACAAAGTTTTAATCGAAAAAGGGGCTGGAGTGGGGAGTGGAATCACGGATCATGAATTCCTCTCGTCCGGAGCTGAGATAGCCACTTCTAACCTGGAGGTATTTGAAAGGGCAGAGATGATCTTAAAAGTGAAAGAACCTCTTCCTTCAGAGTATTCATTGTTTCAAGAGGGACAGATCCTTTTCACCTATCTCCACCTTGCTCCGTTACCGGACCTCACCAATGCTTTGCTGAAGGCAAAAATAGTGGGGATTGCCTATGAAACCATCCAATCGGAAGACAGATCCCTTCCACTCCTGAGTCCTATGAGTGAAATAGCAGGCAGGATGTCCGTCCATGTGGGTTCTTTTTTGCTTCACAAAGAGCAGGGAGGAACCGGTGTATTGCTGGGAGGGGTTCCAGGGGTTGAGCCAGGGGAAATCGTTATTCTGGGTGGAGGGACAGTTGGAGCCAACGCAGCGAAAATGGCTATCGGGACAGGGGCTTCTGTTTCCATTCTCGATATTGACCTGAACAGACTCCGCTATCTCGATGATATATTCGGGGGAAGGGTCCATCTCGTCATGTCAAACTATTATAACATCGAGAGGTTAATCCAAGAAGCGGATCTAGTGATTGGAGCGGTCCTTATCACGGGGGCGGCGGCACCCAAATTATTAAGAAGAGAGATGCTCTTAAAAATGAAGAAAGGGTCTGTTATTATCGATGTGGCGGTTGATCAAGGAGGGTGTGTAGAAACCTGTTCACCAACCACCCACGAAAATCCCACCTTTTTGGTTGATGGCGTTATTCATTACTGTGTTGCCAACATGCCCGGAGCCGTTGCAAGAACTTCCACGTTCGCTTTGACGAATGCAACGTTACCTTATGCTTTAAAGATTGCTAACTTAGGGTACATGGAGGCTATGAAAGGAGACCAAGCACTAAAGAAAGGTCTAAATGTTCACTTAGGAAGATTGGTCTTTCGACCCGTGGCAGAATCTCAAAGAATGGAATGTGCACCTATAGAATTCTAGCTATTAAGGGTGCAGAAAGAAAGTTAACCGATTTCATTTCTTAAGTACTTAGTTGTTAAAGGAAAGGAGAGTAATACGCCTTCAACAAGAAGATTTGACGCTAAATGTATTATTCACCGTACAGGTCAAGATAAGGAGGATGGCAAATATGATTAGTGAAAAAGAACTTGAGAAATTATCTTATCTGGATGCACCTAAGATTGTGACTGACAAGGTTCCTGGTCCTAAGGGACAGAAGATTTTCGATATGGCGGCAAAATACGAGACGCCAACAAGGGTTGGTGGAATGTACCTGCCGTTTGTGTGGGATGAGGCGTTAGGCGCAACGGTCAAAGACCCTGATGGTAATATTTTTCTTGACATGACCGGAGGTCTTGGGACTAACAACACTGGACACACACACCCGAAGGTGGTTGAGACCATCAAGAAGCAATCAGAGAAACTGATGCATGCGTTAGATATGGTCAATCCGCGAAGGATGGAATTGGCGAAAAAATTGTCCGAGATCATGCCTAAAGGACTAAAGGGAAATTGTTTCACTTGCTTCGCGACAAGTGGAAGCGCTGCGATTGAAATTGCAATCAAATACGCAAAAATGATTACTAAGAAAACAGAAATCATTGGTTTCCAAGGCGCCTATCAGGGTATCTATGCCGGAGCATTGGCGTTGACGACTTCTTATCATTACCGAATGGGATATAAACCCTTCTTGCCAGAGGTATATCACTTGCCGTACGGATATTGTTACAGATGTTTTGTTAACCTAAAGTACCCGGATTGCGGTTGTGCCTGTGCAAAATATGTAGACTATGTTCTGAATACACCTTACACAGGTATTACCGAACCTGCCTGTGTGGTTGTCGAACCAATTCAAGGGGAAGGCGGTTATGTCAATCCCCCAAGGGAGTTTTTTCCTACTATTAGAGAAGCGTGTGACAAGTCTGGAGCACTGTTGATTGTTGATGAGATTCAGGCCGGATTCGGAAGATCCGGAAAGATGTGGGCCATTGAACACTGGGGAGTGGAACCTGATATCCTTGTTTGGGGCAAAGGGGTGGGAGGAGACCAGCCGCTCACCGGGGTCACCGTGAAAGCTGATTATCAATCCAAGTTGGAAGTTGGATCCCAACCGGCCACATTTCCCGGAAACGCCCTCTCATGCGCTGTCGCTCTAACAAATATTGAGATCATGACAAACCCCAAGGATGACTTGATCAAGAGAGCAGAGGTTGTCGGTGAAGAAATAAAGAATAAATTTATCAAGGCCGCCCAAGCCAGTCCAATTATAGGCGAAGTAAGAGGGCAGGGGTTTATGCTCGCATGCGAGCTCGTTAAGGACAAGAAGACAAAGGAACCTATTAAGGGAGAAAAATCCTTTGATATTATGATAGCACTTAGAAATAACGGTGTTCTTAACTTTATCTGTGGCCGATACGGTAACGTATTTAGGTTCATGCCTCCGTTGACAACACCCAAAGTCTATTTTGAGAAGGCCGTAAATATCTTCTTGGGTATTTTGAAAGAGAAAGAGAAAGATTTAATGAAATAACCGAAAATTTTCCATATCCTTGGAGAAAGTCATTTGGGGAGACGGGTTTCGTATTGAAATGTTTCCTAGGAGAAGTATAACAGTCCGTTTAGAAGTTCAATAGAAGGGAGGAATGAAAGGTGGGAAAAATAGTGCGTGTGAACATGTCGGAGTTAAAGGTTGCTATAGAAGAAATTCCGAAAGATTGGCTGGGTCTCGGAGGGAGGGGGTTAACCTCGTTTATAATCAGTGGGGAAGTACCTCCCATGTGTGATCCTCTTGGTAAGGAAAACAAATTGATTTTTTCTCCGGGTATTTTGGCAGGAACGAGCGCCCCTAACAATGGAAGGTTGTCAGTGGGTGCAAAAAGTCCTTTAACGAATACCATAAAGGAGGCCAATTCAGGAGGGGCGGCAGCCCAAAAACTTGCGAAACTGGGTCTTCAAGCAGTCGTTGTTGAAGGTCGTGCAAAAGAGCTCACATCACTAAGAATAGACAGAAATGGGGTGACCTTTATTCCTGCTACCTCCTATAAGGAGCTCGGGAATTATGGAGTCATCGATAGATTAAGGAAGGAGTTCGGCAATAATATTGCGATCATATCGATTGGACCGGCCGGAGAATGGGGACTGAAGATTGCTTCCGTGATAGTCACAACGCCTGATTTCTATCCACGGGTGGCTGCCCGAGGGGGATTGGGGGCAGTTATGGGTTCCAAGAATTTGAAGGCGGTCGTCATCGATGACACGAACAGTGATCAAGTCGAAATAAAGGATAGGGCGAAATTCAGAGAAGAGTCTACGGCCCTTTCAAAGGGAATATTGTCTCATCCCCTTATTGGTGTATTCAAAGAATTGGGGACTGCTTGCTTAGTGATGATGATGAATGCCTATGGATGTTTATCCACGAAGAACTTTTCGATCGGGCAGTTTCAGGGGGCTGAGAAAATCTCTGGTGAGCATATGGTCGAGTTGATGAAAAAGCGACCCAACGGCCAACATGTCCATCGCTGCATGGATGGTTGCATTATCAATTGTTCCAATATTTTTACAGACGAAAATGGAGAAATTATCGTTTCTGGTCTTGAGTATGAGACGATCGGGTTAGTGGGATCTAACTGTATGATTGATGACATTGATATAGTGGCTCAGATTAATCGAGTCTGTAATGACGTCGGAGTAGATACGATGGATGTGGGTGGGGCGATTGCGGTAGCTATGGAGGCTGGCTTGCTGCCATGGGGAGATGGCAAAACCGCATTGAACTTAGTCAAGGAGTTAGCCAAGAGAAGTGACAAGGGATTGGTGATTGGTAATGGATGTAAGTCTACCGGTGAGAAGTTGGGAGTAGAAAGGATTCCTCACGTAAAAGGTCAGTGTTTAGCGGGTTATGATCCTCGTGGGCTGAAAGGGACAGGGGTAACTTATGCAACTTCAACAATGGGAGCTGACCACACATGTGGGAATGCAATTCCAAATCCTGCAAACCCTGCATACAATCCAAGTGCTTCCACTGGGCAGGGCCCTGTCTCGCAATTTTTGCAATCCTATTTTGCTGCCATCGATAGTCTTGGGATGTGCCTTTTTGCTTCTCTACCCCTTTTGGACATTCCTGAACTGCAGAAAAATCTTATCGCTTGTGTTTCGGCAAAGTTTGGAACTCCTCTGGATGAAAATTACCTTACCAATTTAGGGTTTTCAGTCCTAAGAACTGAGAGGAAATTTAACGAGGCCGCAGGTTTTTCCAAAAAGGACGACCGGCTACCGACATTCTTCCTACAGGAAAAGCTGCTGCCCAGCGGGAATGTTTTTGATGTTCCAGAAGAAGAGATAGATAACGTTTATAAATTTTAGATCTCTTCCGAAGAAGTATCCATAGCTCGATTGGGTGTCGAGATAAAATATCATAGCTGAAGAACTAAAAATGTCGGTTCGTCCAAAAAGGAGCTTTTCCGGATTGAGCGACGGAAGGCAGTCCGGTTCACTGCCAAATGAGTATTGTACTGAAAGTCCATTTGGTGAGATTGGAGAGGTTAAAAGATGAAGATGCGTTTGAAGGGAAAGGTGGCGATTGTCACCGGAGCTGGAAAAGGGATCGGTGCAGGAATTGCTTTCGTCTTTTCGTCTGAAGGGGCAAAAGTCCTCGTGGCAGACAGAGATGAAGAGTGGGGCGCCAAAACCGTCAACAGAATAAAAAACGAGGGGCACGAGGCTTCCTTCGTTGAGGTAGATGTCAGCAAAAAAGCGGATATGGAAAAGATGGCTCAAATCGCTTTAGAACTGTATGGTCGAATCGATATCTTATGCAATAATGCAGGTATCTACACGAATATGGCGAGAATCGAGGATATGACAGAGGAAGATTGGGATAAGATCCTTACCGTCAACCTCAAAGGAACCTTTCTGGCTGTGAAAGCCTGCCTTCCCCAGATGCTTCGACAGAAATATGGCAGGATACTCATTACTTCCTCAACCACAGGCAACCGAACGGCAATCATAGGACTATCCCACTATGCGGCTTCGAAGGCCGGGATCAATGGGTTTATCCGCAATGTGGCCCTCGAACTCGCGGAATATAATATTACGGTGAATGGCGTGGAGCCCGGCAACATCCTTACCGAAGGGATGATGGAGGTGGTGGGTGAAGAGTATGTCAAAGCCAATGAGGCAGTCATTCCGATGGGGAGGCTCGGTGAGCCGAAAGATATTGGCCATGCCATGGCGTTTCTGGCTTCTGATGAGGCGAAGTTCATCACAGGACAAACGATTGTCATAGACGGCGGCCAAATCCTCCCGGAGTCTGCTTACGGCCGTACCCCGACAAGCGGCGGATGAGGAGAAAAACAACAGTTGAAAAACGGAGGAAAGCAAGATGAAGGCACTTGTCTACTACGGTCCTTATGATTTACGAGTGGAAGAACGGCCAAAGCCCAAGGCGGGACCGGGAGACGTAATCGTTAGAATTATCCTTAGCACGATCTGTGGAAGCGAATTGCACATGCTCCATGGCCTGCTCCCTGTTGAGAAGGGGCTCATCCTTGGTCATGAGCCAGTCGGCATCATCGAAGAGATCGGGGAGAAGGTGAAGGGTTTTGAGGTGGGAAACAGAGTGGCCGTCTCTTGCATCACCCGCTGTGGCCACTGCTATTATTGCCAGAAGGGCCTCTACTTCAACTGTGAGAAGGGTGGCTTCCAGATGGGGTTCCACATGAATGGCTCGCATGCCCAATATATGCGGGTTCCCTATGCCGAACTTGCCCTTTACAAGATTCCAGACGAATTAAAGACAGAGGAGGTTATTTTCGTAACAGATGCCATCTCAACCGGTTACAAGGGGGCAGAAATGGGAAGCATTGTGCCCGGGGATACGGTTGTGATTTACGGATGTGGGCCAATTGGCATCTGCACACTGGTTTGTGCTAAATTGTGGAATCCTGAATCCGTTATCCTCGTCGATCTTCTATCAGAACGCCTCGAATTTGGAAAAAGGATGGGAGCGGATGTGGTAATTAACCCGAATGAAGACGACCCTATAAAAGTTGTCAAAGAGTTGACGCATGGCCGCGGCGCCGACGTCTCCATCGAGGCCGTAGGTGTCCCCCAGACGCTCGCGTGGGCGTGTGAAAGCGTAAGAAATGGGGGGCACATCTCGGTCCTGGGAGTCTTCGATAAGCCGGCTGAGATCCCGATTCATAAGCTCATCAATATGAGCCCGGAGATCCGGATTGGTTCGCTGACCACAGCCAATGTTCCACAGCTGATCAATCTCATCGCTAAGAGGAGGATCAATCTCTCGGGGCTTCTAACCCACACCTTTCCTCTGGATCAGGCTGTAGAGGCTTTCGATGTCTTTGACAAGCGCAGGGGAGGCGCTATGAAGGTTGGACTCAGACCGTGGGACTAATGGGATAAGAGGGTGGTTTCCCATTTACTGCGACGAATTAAAGGTGTCCGGAGTAGGGAACACGCCTTCCCCCGTTGGAAATCTTTTTGAAAGCCCATGGTCGTTAGAGCATCTTTTCGGACGAAGATCTTTTGAAATATCTCATCCTAATTCTTCCTAGAGAAAACATTCATCGTCGAGTTTAGAAGGAGGTAAGGTCATGACTGAGGGACTCAAAAGAGGAGTGCTGGGGTTTCCTTCATTACTGGCCTCTGCTGTTGGGCTTGTAGTAGCATCCTCAACGCTGGTCATGCTTGGCCAGGGGATGGGGATTGCAGGGTATGGCTTCATCATGGCGACGATGATTGCCCTTGTCCTGATGATTTTCCAGGCCTTCACTTTCTCCGAACTGGCGCTCATGATGCCCCGTGCCGGTAGCGTTAGCTCCTATACCGAAATAGCCATGGGCCATTTCCCAGCCATCATGTCGGTCCTTTCAGGATATGTGCTTGTTCAATGCCTCGCCGGTGCCGGTGAATTGGCTATAGCAGGAATCATCCTTAATAAAATTCTCTTCCCAAGTGTCCCTGCCACGACTATAGCTATAATCGTCTTGCTCACGTTGACAGCTCTCAACATGCTGGGAGTGGATATTTTTGCTGCTTTTCAGGTGGGATTCACGGCAGTGATGATTTTTACCCTTCTGCTTCTTGGTTTTGCCGGCTTTTTTGGCCGCGGTAGTCCCAATGTGCACAACGTCTCGCCAGGAATGGGAGTCATGAACGTGATGTCCCTCGTCTCCCTTGGAATATGGCTCGTCATTGGCGCTGAGTTTACCACGAGCCTTGTCGAGGAGGCAAAGAACCCGAAAAAACATCTTCCCTTAGCTATGATCTGCGGACTCCTTATCATTGCCTTCTGCCAACTCTTTTATGGCCTCTCATCCATGAAATATTCTCCCCTTGATAAGCTTGCCGCTTCACCCATTCCCCATGTGGATCTGGCAGAAGCCATATTGGGAAGGGCGGGTCTCTACTGGGTTGCTCTCGCCTCCTTCTGCGCCACTGCAAGCACGATCAATACGGTCATGGCTGCTGTCCCACGAATGCTCTACGGAATGGCCCATGCCGGGCAGGTGCCTGCCATATTCAAGTGGCTCCATCCCCGATTCAAAACCCCATGGGCAGGCATCATCTTTATGGCTATTGTGCCTTTCGCGATGTTAGCAAGTGGAATCGCCACGGTGGACGCCATTGTCACCCTGGTCGTGGCATCTGCTTTTTGCTGGATCGTTACCTACATCATATCTCATATCGATCTAATAATATTAAGGTCTAAGTACTCCGATCTACCCAGACCCTTTAGGGCACCGCTCTATCCGGTTCCGCAGATTCTTGGGATTGCCGGGCTTATTGTCGTACTTTTAAACATTTTTCCCGATCCCGTGTTAAAAATACGAATCTACAAGTATGCATTATTATTCCTCTTGGGAGCAGGTATATACGCATTCCTCTGGTGTAAACTGAAGATGAAAAAGGGGCTCTTCAAACCCGTACCATATAAGGTTGCCTTGGAAGAGTGACCCCCACAGAATGGGAAATGTATATCATACTAAAAGGTGGACCTAGGGGTAGCTAATAAAGCTGAAGCTTCCTGACGTTTAGTAGAAAATCTCAGAATGAAAAGGAGGTGAGCATGTTGTTTGTCCGTTGGACAGGGATGGAACCCGCGTTGGTTGATTAAAACAGAAAAGGAGGAAGATAGAAATGAAAAAGAGTCTATTTTGTATTTTGGTTATGACGGTAATGATATTTCCATTTGTTCAGTTTTCTTATGCGCAAGGCACGGAGGCAGATCTTGTAATTATTAACGGCAAAGTCATCACGGTAGACCACGATTTTTCGATCAAACAGGCCATTGCAGTCAAGGACGGATGGATCATAGCAGTGGGTACTAACGGAGATGTTCAGAAATTTGCTGGCAAGAAGACACAGGTTATCGACCTCAAAGGGAAACCGATCCTGCCGGGGGTCAACGAGTCTCATGGACACACAGCAGCCTTTGCGTCTGTGCGGCCCCCTTTTGCCATCGATGCGAGATTTCCGAACGTAAAATCGATGGCCGACATTAAAGCTGCGGTTGCAGCAAAAGTGAAGGAATTGGGACCCGGCAAGTGGATCCGCGGTCGTGGCTGGAATACAGCGTTGCTGGAAGAATTCAAAAATAATCCCAAGGGAATGCCTACTAGGAAGGACCTCGATGACGTGGCCCCCGAGAACCCTGTGATCCTTACGGACTGGTCCGGTCATGCCATCTGGGCTAACAGCAAGGCGCTGCAATTGGCTAACATCACGCGCAATACGCCGGATCCCGATGGGGGCAAGGTGGGCAAGGACGCTAATGGTGAGCCGAACGGCTTGTTGGAAGAGATCCCGGCATTTGCACTGGTTATGAAGGCCGCTCCCCTCTACTCCGTAGAAGAGTTAAAGGAGATAGCCCTCAAGGGCATGCAGGAGATGAATCTCAATGGAGTTACGAGCGCGAGCGAGCCTCTCGGGCCCGGGGCCGATCAGAACGATTTCGGCATCAGGGGCAGCAGGGTCATCGAGGCATACAGGCAGCTTTACAAAGAGGGAAAGCTTACTATGCGGCTGCAGATACAAATGCTCTACGGCAAGTATGGCAGCGTGACCTACGCGGATGTGGCCAAGGGCTATCAGGCCTATAAGTTTCCCACGGATGTGGATCCTTTTTGGATTAGATGTAGCGGTTTCAAGATCTTCGCTGATGGCGTCCCTTTAAAAGGTTTATACACTGCCTATATGTGGGAACCCTATTTGGTGCCGCCCGGCAACGTATACGGTGGGCTCGTAATCCCTGGGGCAACAGAGCAAGCGAAATACGACGAACTGATAAAGATGGTAGAGTTTGGCCAGGAAAAAGGATTACAGGTCCAGGTTCACGCGATTGGAGATCGGGCCATCAGTTCCTTTATCGATGGCGTCGAAAAGGCGACAAAGAAGAATCCATGGCCAAAATTGCGCCATACTATCATCCATGGTGATTTCATCACCCGGAACGATATAAAGCGCGCGGCCAGACTCGAAATGGCACTCGGTGGTATGCCGACCGTTCACTCTTTATTGGCAGACGTTCTCCCGAGCTACATGGGAGAAGAAAGAACGGCTTGGCAGCTTCCATTCAGATCAATGATCGATGGCGGTATGATCATATCTATGAACGCTGATGCCCCATCGACGTACCCTGATTGGAGGGCAGGTGTCCAATCGGCCGTATTGAGGGAAGCATCTAAATCGGGCAAGGTAGCTGGACCGAACGAGCGCGTTACTAGGGCAGAAGCAATTCGGGCCTACACGTGGGGTGGCGCTTGGCAAGACCACATGGAGGAAGTAAAGGGCTCCATAGAAGTGAATAAGTTGGCTGACTTCTGTATCCTGGATAAAGATATCTTGACCGTCGACGAACATAAGATGAAAGACATACGTGTCTTGATGACCATCGTTGGAGGCAAGGTGGTGTATAAGTCCTCAGAGAATTGATTGAAATAATTCCCAGGTCATGAGCGGCCAAGTGCTATTTGCAGCGATAAGCCGTATGGAGGGAAAAACTCGCCCGGCGAAAGGGTATTGCTCAAACCATATGGCACTTGGCCGTTCAAACAGTTGGTTTAGCCAGGCGT
>Ga0316628_100002005_pt1 | contig 14813 bp, 13 predicted proteins | sample OWC_Aug_M2_C1_D5_FD_207648 | JGI IMG/M metagenome (GOLD analysis project Ga0316628, IMG submission 207648) | Wetland soil microbial communities from Old Woman Creek delta, Ohio, United States - OWC_Aug_M2_C1_D5_C | ecosystem: Environmental > Terrestrial > Soil > Wetlands | place: USA: Ohio... | reverse complement strand
ACGATTTCGGACTGTTCGCCGTGATGACCCGCCAGCGCTACGAAATCGAATTCCAGGGTTCAATGGATGGCAAAATATGGACGTCCTATCCGTTTCGTTACAAGCCGCAGGACGTCCACGCCCCGCTCCGCATCTACGCGCCCTATCAGCCTCGTTTTGACTGGAACCTGTGGTTCGCTTCGCTCGGGACCTGGCGCCAGAATCCGTTTGTGTTGCAGATCGAGCAGCGCCTGCTGGCTGGCGAACCGGATGTCCTGGCTTTGTTCGCGGGCAACCCCTTTCCGGGGAAGCCTCCCGAGCAAATCCGCGCAGTGCTTTGGCAATACTGGTTTTCGGACTGGAAGGAGAGGCGCGAGCAGGGAATCTGGTGGCGCCGGGAGCCGATTGGATTCTATGCGCCCACGCTCGGGCGCGGGCCCGACGGCAAGGTTGAAATCCTGTCCTGGCCGGATATGCCGGAAAAAGATTAATAACACAATTTGTTTCTTATAGATACGCAAGCATTGCAGCTGCCCTATCCGGTTACCGCCAGCCATTCTTCTCGTTCCATTCTCCCCCGAAAAGTCCTAGGACTATCGTTCCAACCACCCATGAACCTCCGTTCCAGCGATTTCAGGACTACCGCGCCATAGCCCCCGCCAGCCCAGGATTCTAACCTTGTCTCACGTTACAGGAACCCCGCCCAGCCGGAATCCTGCAGCGCACTGAGGTGAAAGAAATGCTTCTAGCAATCGCGGCACTCATGATTCATCCGCAACTTGCTCCACAACATTCCTTCTCCGCAGAGAAGGCCGCTCTGGTACAGCCGGCCAATATCGGATCGTCCATCGGCTCCGTGGGCACAGAGAATTCCTTGCCCTCCGCCCCGGCAACAATTGCCGCAACAAGCAAGCCGGCGGCGCCCGATTCGGCTGCTCTGCCGGACGCCCCTGTGCCGGCTCCGTCGGTGGCTGCTTCCGCCCCCCACGCTTTCCTGAAGCCCGGCAAGCCCATGACGGTATCCGTTGGCACGCTGCTTATGGAAAACCGCCGGAACCAGCGCCTGTGGCGCGGGCTGGCCATTGCATCGCACGGCGCGGCCACATTTGACGCCTGGTCCACGCGGCGCGCGATTACCACATCGGGCGCTCAGGAACTGAATCCCCTGCTGAAACCCTTCGCCGGGAACGCTTCCTTGTATGCCGCCATTCAGGTGGCTCCCTTCCTGATGGATTATGCCGGCAAGAAAATGATGTACAGCCGGCACAGCTGGATGCGCCACACCTGGTGGGTCCCGCAGACCGCGAGCTTCGTCAGCTCCCTGTTTTGCGGCGCGCACAATTTGGCCGCGCACTAGCCGCGCAGCCCTGCCGGGCAGGCGCGACTTTCTTCCAGCGGGCTGCAAGTAAAGACCACAATCGTTTTCTTCCCTCTAAGAAAAGAGTGGCCGGGATCCCCCTCCCGGCCATTTTTTTGTCTCATAATTATCCGCTGCAATCCCGGCGTTGCGGCATTTGCCGGGGTGCTGTACTATCCCCGCCAGCGGAGGAACCACGACATCACCACCGCCGATACTATCGCGGCGCCCGCATCCAGCGCGCCAGCGGCTACCCTTACCACATCGCCGGCGCGCGTGATTTCGCTCGACGTGTTTCGCGGGATCACCATCGCCGCGATGATCCTGGTCAACGATCCCGGCTCGTGGAGCCATATTTATCCGCCGCTGGAGCACGCGGAGTGGAACGGCTGGACGCCGACCGACCTGATCTTTCCCGCTTTTCTTTTCATCGTTGGCGTTTCCATGACTTTATCGTTTGCCTCGCGCGCGTCGCGCGGCATGTCGCGCGGCGCCCTGGCGATTCACATCGTGCGGCGCAGCGCGCTGATCTTTGCGATCGGCCTTTTCCTGAACGGCTTTCCGCATTTCCATCTCGATACGATCCGGATCATGGGTGTCTTGCAGCGCATTGCCGTGTGCTATCTCTTCGCGGGAATTTTGTATTTGCTGATTGCCCGCCGCAAGGGCGGCGCGGATGGGAACGCGCGGGCGCGGTCGAGTGCCGCGGCGATTGCAGGCATCGCGGCGATCCTGCTGGCGGGCTACTGGGCGGTCTTAAAATTTGCGCCGGTGCCCGGTTATGGCGCGGGCCACCTCGGCAAAGACGATAATCTTGGCGCCTATATTGACCGCGCCCTCCTGGGAGGGCACTTGTGGTCCCAGTCGGTGACGTGGGACCCGGAGGGAATTCTCTCCACGTTCCCTGCCATCGCCAGTTTACTCATCGGTATACTTGCGGGCGAATGGCTGCGCTCGGATCGCCGGGGAACGCGCAAGGCCGCGGGCCTCGCGGCGGCGGGAATTGTTTTGCTCCTCACGGGGCTGCTGCTCGATCCCTATTTTCCGATCAACAAGAATTTGTGGACCAGCACATTCGTGGTGTTCACCGGCGGCTGCGCCATGCTGGCGCTGGCCGCGTGCTATTGGGCGGTGGATTTGCGCGGCTGGCGCAAGTGGGCCGCGCCCTTCCTGGTGTTCGGCAGGAACGCGATTTTGGCCTACGCTCTTGCAGCGCTGGTCTCGGAAGTCAGCACGGAATTTGAGTTTCGCGATTCTCTTCACCGGCCGCGAACCTTGCATGGCTGGATTTACCAGGGATATTTCGTGCCGCACGCGAGCCCGGTAAATGCTTCGCTGGGGTTCGCGATCGCTTTTGTCATTTTGATTTTTCTGCTTCTCTGGCCGCTCTACCGGTGGAAGATATTTGTGCGCATCTGAGGGAGAAAAAGTTTGCGGCACATCGCGTAGGGCGATGAAGGGAACGGATTTTCGGGAAGGTTCAGGGAGACCCGGCTGCGGGCAAGGACGTCACTCGGGGCTGCGCCGGAACGCGGCGGAATGCGGGCAAAGTGGAGTACCGCCCTGTTGCGGAGGTCTTTTAACCTGTTCGTAACATTGTGTGCGGGGGAATCCATGTAAAATAAGCCGCTAGGCGGTTTCAAGACTTCACTAGTACGAAGGCGGCAAGAAAGACAGGCGATGAAACGAGTTCTGCTGATCGAAGATGACCGGGACATTGTCGAGCTTGTCCGCTACAACCTTGAACGCGAAGGTTTCCAGGTATCCGCCGCGACTGACGGCGCTACCGGCCTCGCGCAAATTCGCAAGACCCCTCCGGATATTCTTCTGCTCGACCTGATGCTGCCGAAACTTTCCGGACTTGATATTTGCAAGGAAATTCGCCGCGACCAATCGCTCAATCGCCTGCCCATTCTGATGCTGACGGCGCGAGGAGAAGAAGCGGACCGCGTCGTGGGCCTCGAAATGGGCGCGGACGATTACGTCACCAAGCCTTTCAGCCCGCGGGAACTGGGCGCCCGCGTGAAAGCCCTGCTGCGGCGCACCGAGCCTGCCGGGGAAACGCCTCGCGTGATCGAATCGCGCGGCCTGACCATCGATCCTTCCTCCTACCGCGTCACGCATGATGGCCACCCGGTGACGCTCTCGACGCTGGAGTTCCGCCTGCTGTATTATCTTGCCACGCGCCCGAACCGCGTCTTCACGCGCGACCAGTTGCTGGATGCGGTCTGGGGCACCGAGCGATTTGTAACCCCGCGCAGCGTGGACGTCTACATCCGCCGCCTGCGCGAAAAAGTGGAAACCGACGCCGACCATCCCGCCTTTCTGAAAACGGTTCGCGGCGCGGGCTACATGTTCGAGAGCGCGGCGCAGATGGTAAGACAGGAGTGAAATCTTCGTGCCCGTAAGCTTATTCCGGCGCCTGGGGATACTCTACCTGGCGCTGGTGGCGGCCATTCTGATTGCCGTGGAAGTGGCCGCGCCGGGAACCCTTAGCCGGATCTTCCCGGCCTTGCTGATCATCCTGCTGGTTGCGGGAATCCTGTCCATCGTGTTTCTGCGCTCGGTCGCCACGCGCATTCGCCGCCTGAAACAATTTGCGGACCGCGCCGCCGCGGGCGATTTCACTCCCCTCGAGAAGGATCATGGCCGCGATGAACTCGCGGAGCTGGCGCAGGCGCTCGGCGGGACCGTTGCGCAACTCGGCCAAACGATTCACACGCTGACCGACGAACGCAACCGCTCGGCGGCGATTCTGGGCAGCATGGTCGAGGGCGTGGCCGTGGTGGCCGGAGACGAAAGAATTCTTTACTGCAATCACGCCTTCGAGCAAATTCTGGAACTTCCGGAAGGAAGCTCGCAAGGAAAAAAACTCGTCGAAGCCCTGCGGCAGGTCGAGCTGGTGGCCGCCGTGCGCCAGGTTCTTCCCGGAGGCGAAGAAGTCACTGGCGAAGTCGAGGTCGGCACGGTGCGCCGCCGCAGCTTCAGCGTGACCGCGGCGCCGGTGCGGGCCGCCGGGGCCAACAGCGCCGTGCTCGTGCTCCATGACATTACGGAATTGCGCAGGCTCGAACGCGTGCGGCGCGATTTCGTGGCCAACGTGTCGCACGAATTCAAGACTCCCCTGACGGCCATTCAGGGATTTGCCGAAACCTTGCTCGGCGGCGCGCTCGATGACAAGGCCAACCGCGCGCATTTTGTCGAAATTATCCGCGAGCACGCGCGCCGCCTCGCGCGCCTCACCGATGACCTGTTAAAACTTTCGCGAATCGAAGCTGGACGCCTCGAACTGGAATTGCGCCCGGTGCGCGTCGCGGCCCTGGTGAACGGCTGCATCGAGACGGCGCGCTTCAAAGCGGAGGCGAAGGGTTTGCGCATCAATGTTCAATTGCCGGAAGGCCTTCCGCCGGTGCACGCCGACGGCGCGCAGTTGGGCGAAGTTCTGCAGAATCTGCTCGACAACGCCATCCAGTACACGCCGCAGGGCGGTCAAATCGATGTGAGCGCCACGGCGAATCCGGAAGGAGTCACATTCACGGTCGCCGACACGGGAATCGGGATTCCGGAATCCGAACTGGAGCGCATCTTTGAGCGCTTTTACCGCGTCGATGCCGCCAGATCCCGCGAAGCCGGCGGCACCGGACTCGGCCTGGCCATCGCCCGTCACATCGTGGACGCCCACGGAGGCCGCATCTGGGTGGAGAGCGCCGTCGGACAGGGTTCCCGATTTCATTTCCGCATCGCATCCGCAACCTAAACTACGCTTCGCGAGTGGCTCAACTTTTGATCTTGAATTAAGACAAGTCTCTGGAAATTCACCCTGGTTTCATCTCTTTTTCACATACCCCGGATACCTTCGATGGCGCAGGAACATTCCGACCCAAGGCGAAAAAATGGCGACCCCGGTTCCCAAGGCGCAAACGATTTACCAGGATGTGCTGTCCAACTATCTGATTTCCATGGCGCGGACGGTGGAAAGCAGCGTGGAGACGGCCCTGGATGCGCTGTTGCGGCCTAATCTGGAAGCGGCAAATGCGCTGTCCAGCAAGGTGTTTTTGGTGGAGCCGCGCATCAATGAAATGGAGATTCTGATCGACGATCATGCCGTGCGCATGCTTCGAACCGGACTGCTGGATGACGAGGAAATTCGCCGCGTGGTGGCCACGCAGAAAATCGCCAATGACTTGGAGCGCATCGGCGATCTGGCCGTCAATATTTCCGAACGCGTGATTACGCTGACGGGAATGAAGGTGACCGAAATGCCGCGGGATCTCGAGCCCATGAGCGGCGCGGTCCGCGGAATGCTCGGCCGCAGTTTGGGAGCTTTGATATTCCGCAATGTGGTGCTGGCCGGCGAAGTCCTGGAATCCGACGACGTCGTGGACCGCTATCGCGACCAGATTTTTGAGCACTTGCTCGCGGGCATGACCGCGGAACCTTCGCAGGTGGCGCCGCACATGCAGTTTGTGCTGGCCACGCGATACCTGGAACGCATCGCGGACCACTCCACAAATATTGCCGAAGACATTATTTTCTGGGTGCGTGGTTTGGATGTACGGCACGGGCGTGCACGGCTCAACGTGGAAGAAATGAATTATCCCGAAAAGCGAGCCTGAATTGCGCGTCGGTATTTTCGTGCAAGACAGCGACCTTCGTGTTGCAACCCCACCCCGGGCCGGCGCTCCCCTGGCGCCGGCCCATCCTACCTTTTCTGTGTGGTGTTGAAAACAGGGCGGTTGTTTATTTTATCGGGCTTTTCTGGCCGAAATATCGCCTTGTAACATGACTGTAACAATTAAGGGTCAAAATTCATCTGCGAATCCAGGAGAGACGATGCGATTTACAAAAGTATTTTGTGTACTTGCTGTTCTGCTAGCTCTCGGCACGGTGGCTGTGGCCGAGGGTGGACAAGTTCTACTGAACGCCGCGGGAGCGACGTTCCCCTACCCGATTTATTCCAAGTGGTTCGATCAATATCGTCAAGCGCACCCGAACGTGCAAATTAATTATCAATCGATTGGGTCCGGCGGGGGAATCCGCCAGTTGATGGACAAGACCGTGGATTTCGGCGCCTCCGACGGCCCGATGACCGACGAGCAGTTGAAGCAAGCCAGTGTGCCGATCCTTCATTTTCCGACGGTGCTCGGAGCCGACATTCCGAGCTACAACATTCCGGGCGTAAGCGCTGAATTGAATTTCACTCCCGAAGCGTTGGCGGGAATTTATCTTGGCAAGATCACGAAGTGGAACGACCCGGCCATCACTTCGGCGAACCCCGGCGTGAAGCTGCCCGGAGATGACATCGTGGTTGTCCATCGGTCGGACGGCAGCGGCACCACCTACATTTGGGTGGATTATCTTTCCAAGGTAAGCCCTGAATGGCAGTCGAAAGTCGGCAAGGCAACCTCGGTGAACTGGCCCGTGGGTTTGGGAGGGAAAGGCAATGAAGGCGTGGCCGCTCTTGTAAAGCAGACGCCTGGGGCCATCGGCTATATCGAATTGATTTACGCGATTCAAAATCACATGTCCTACGGAAAAGTAAAGAACGCGGCGGGAGTTTTTGTGAAAGCCGATCTGGCGAGCGTCTCGGCGGCGGCGGCCGCGGCGGCAAAATCCATGCCGGATGATTTCCGCGTATCCATCACCAATCCCCCGGACAACAAGGCAGCTTACCCCATCGCCAGCTTCACCTGGTTGCTGATTCCGGAAAAGTTTTCCGACGCGACCAAGCGCGACGTGGTGAAGAACTTCCTGAAATGGATGATCACGGACGGGCAGCAGTCCTGCGAGGCGCTGGCTTACGCCAAACTGCCCAAGGAAGTTGTCGCCAAGGAAATGAAGGCGATCGCGAAGATCCAGTAACGGTTCGCAACCGGCTACGCGCTTGTGCGGCATCGGGAGATTACTTGCGTGCCGAGTTTTCACCAGCTGCCCAGACGCGAAAGCCGGACTAAATAAAATGGCCACTACGCCGAATGCGGCAACGCCTGCGGAACTCGCTTGGAGTCCGCGGGCGTTGCTGCGCCGTTTAGGAAATGCCGACGAGATCGCGCATCTCGTTACGCTGATCGCGGCGGCAACCCTCCTGTTGATCACCGCGCTGCTGGTGTTTCAACTTTGGGTCCATTCGGCCGAGGCGCGGGCCAAATTCGGCTGGAGTTTTTTCGTCACCAGGACCTGGGATCCCGTCTCGGGAGAGTTTGGCGCGCTGCCCTTCATCTACGGCACCCTGGTGACCTCCGCGGTGGCGCTGGTGATCGCGGTTCCACTGGGCGTTGGGGGAGCCATCTTTTTGGCCGAACTCGCCCCGCCCAAGCTTTCCTCCTCGCTCACGTTTGTCAGCGATTTGCTGGCTGCTGTCCCCAGCGTAATTTACGGTTTGCTGGGCGTGTTTTTGCTGGTGCCCCTCATGCGGACCACCATCCAGCCGGTTTTGAAAAAGACGCTGGGATTCTTGCCGCTGTTCCAGGGCCCCGCGTACGGCATCGGGTTTCTGACGGCGGGCATCGTTCTGGCGATCATGGTCGTGCCGTTCGTACTCTCGGTTTCCCGTGAAGTGCTGTTGGCCGTGCCGCGCGACCAGCGGGAGGCGGCCCTGGCTCTGGGTGCCACCAAATGGGAATCCACGTGGAAAGTGGTGGTCCCTGCGGCGCGCATTGGCATTTTCGGTTCGGTGTTTCTGGCGCTGGCTCGCGCGCTCGGTGAAACGATGGCCGTCACCATGGTGATCGGCAACAATCCCACGATTTCCGGCTCCCTGTTTTCGCCGGGGTATTCGATCGCCGCGGTGCTGGCGAATGAATTTTCCGAGGCCACCGGTAATTTGTATTTGAGCGCCCTGATCGAGCTGGGGCTGGTGCTGTTTCTACTGACTTTTGTGCTCAACGGTCTTGCGCGGCTGCTGATTCTAGTGACCACGGCGCGAGGCAGCGGGGTGCTTCCGACATGAGCGCGCGGCTGATCTGGAGAAAGTCACTGAATGCGTTCATGCTTTCGCTCACGGGCCTGTGCGCGCTGCTCACGGTGCTGGCCCTGTTTTTTATTCTCGGCTACCTGGTGTGGAATGGCGGGAAGGACATTTCCTGGAGTTTCTTCACACACCTTCCCGCTCCGGTGGGCGAGACCGGCGGCGGAATGGCGAACGCCATCGTGGGCACGATGAAGCTCCTGCTGCTCGCGGCTTTATTTGGAGTGCCCATTGGTTTGCTGGGCGGCGTGTACCTGGCGGAATTTGGCGGGCGCACGACTCCGTTTCTGGTCCGCTATACGGCCGACCTGCTGAATGGCGTGCCCTCGATCGTCATCGGCATTTTTGCGTATGCCCTGGTGGTGATGCCCATGCATCACTTTTCCACTCTGGCGGGCGGATTTGCCCTGGGAATCATGGTGATTCCGACGGTCCTGCGCAACACGGAGAGTTTTCTGCGCGACGTTCCCAGCGCGCTGCGCGAGGGCGCCTTTGCTCTGGGCGCCAACAAATGGCGCATGGTGGCGACGGTGGTGCTTCCGGCGGCTTCCCGCGGCATTCTGACCGGCGTACTGCTCGCTCTGGCGCGCGTCGCCGGGGAGACCGCGCCGCTTCTCTTTACCGCCTTTGGCAACCGCTATTGGAGTCCCGGCTGGATGCAGCCGACGTCATCGCTTCCGGTGGTGATTTACACGTATGCCACCGGCCCGTATGAAGACTGGCACCAGCAGGCCTGGGCCGCGGGACTGGTTTTGCTGGGATTGGTTTTGTTGACCAATATCACGGTTCGCGCGTTTTTGTCGCGCGGATCATCGTATGAGAGGATGTAATGATGGAATCTTTCTTTCCGCTCATGGCGAATTCGGGAACTGCCGCGGCATCCTCTTCGGCTAAGATAGCAGCCCACACCCCGGCTATGACCACACCTGGCGCCAACACACTGCGCATGAAAGTCACCAAGCTGAATTTTTATTACGGCAAGAACCACGCCTTGCACAACGTGTCGATGGACGTGGCCACCAATCGCGTAACGGCGATGATCGGACCCTCGGGCTGCGGCAAATCCACGCTGTTGCGAACGCTGAACCGCATGCATGAAACGCTTCGCCACACGCGCCTGGAGGGAGAAATCACTCTCGATGGCGTGAATATTCTTACCCTCGATGTGACCAAGCTGCGCCGCATGGTGGGCATGGTGTTTCAGAAGCCCAACCCGTTTCCGAAGTCGATCTACGAAAACGTGGCCTACGGCCTGCGGATCAACGGGCACAAGGGACGCTTGGACGACGCCGTGGAGAAGAGCCTGCAGCGCGCCGCGCTGTGGGACGAAGTAAAAGACAAGTTGCACAAATCCGCGTATGCCCTTTCCGGCGGGCAGCAGCAGCGGCTGTGCATTGCCCGGGCGCTGGCCGTCGATCCCGAAGTGCTGCTGCTCGATGAGCCGTGTTCGGCGCTCGATCCGGTGAATACGGCGAAGATCGAGGAATTGCTGTTCGAGTTGAAGCCCACGTGCACCCTGGTCATCGTCACGCACAACATGCAGCAGGCGGCGCGCGTCAGTGATTCGACGGCATTCCTGCTGAACGGCGAACTGATCGAGTTTTCAGCGACGGGGACGATGTTTACGACGCCGAGCGATCCGCGCACCGAGGCGTATATCACCGGCCGGTTCGGATGATTCGGCTGGGCGGCCTGACGTGCGATATTTGCGGTGCATAGATTTTTTGCATCGCCCTTTTAGCGGGAACCGCGTCATACTCCTAAGCGGCGCCACTCGGCCGGGAATTGCGGATGTGGCAGGAGAAGTCCAGGAACCACCTTTCGAGAGGGTGTAACGAATGGAACGTCATTTTGAACGCGACCTTGAGGAACTGAAGGAGCGCCTGCTGTGGATGGGCAGCCTGGCCGAGCGCGCCGTGCATCAGGCCGTGCATTCCGTATTGGACGCGGATGAAGCGCTGGCGCAGACCGTGCTCAAGGAAGAGAACACCATCAACGAGCTGCAGATTGAAATTGACGACCGCGTGGTGCAGTTGCTGGCCCTGCAGCAATTGATGGCCGCGGATCTTCGCTTCGTGCTGGCCATCGCGCGCATCAACAACGATTTGGAACGCATCGGCGACCAGGCCGTCAACATCGCGCATTCGGCCACGCGCATCGTGCGGCACCCGCGTGTCAAGCCTTACGTCGATCTGCCGCGCATGGGCGAACTGGCCGAAAAAATGATGCGCGACAGTCTCGATTCCCTCGTGCGCCGCGACATCGAGCTGGCTCGCTCCGTTCTTTCCCGCGACGATCAGGTCGACCAGCTCCGCGACCAGATTTTCCGCGAACTCCTCAGCTACATGATGGGCGATTCCTCGGTCGTGTTTCCCGCGTTCGAGCTGATTCTGGTGGCCAAGAATCTCGAGCGCATCGCCGATCACGCCACCAACATCGCCGAAGACGTGATCTACATGGTGGCCGGAAGCGACGTCCGCCATCCCGCCGTGGACCGCAATACGGCGTAATCTCTTCGCTCCGAATATCAATACTATTTGAGATGTGAGCGTGGACGGCCTTTCTCCGCGCCCTCCGTGGTTTCTGCACTAAAGCCTTTTTCAGAAAAAGCTCTGACACCGGGGACACCGGAGGCGCCGAGAAATTTCGCTTGCTGCTTCTCTTACGGCAGATCGAGCAGCAGGAAATCCGCGGCGTTCGCGCCTGGCCCTGCCGCGGCGGTAAGTTGCAATTCGCGTTCGTTCGTCACGCGCGCCTGGTCTCCCGGTTCGAGCGTCTTTCCATTGAGTAGCAGATTCCCATCAATCACAAAAACATAGGCCCGGCGGCCCTCCGCGATCTTGTGCGTGGCAGGTTGGCCGGGCGCGAGCAGCGATGTGTAGATGGAAGCGTCCTGATGGATTTCCACGGCGCTCGCGACGGTCTCTCCGTTTTTGCCCGCGGGCACGGCAATCGGCAGCAACTTACCGGAACGGTCGGCGAGCGAAAAACTTTTCTGTTCCCAGGATGGCTGCAGATGCTTCACCGCGGGCGTGATCCAGAGTTGCACCAGGTGGACCGGATCCTTCTTGGAGTGGTTGTGTTCGGAGTGGCGCACGCCGGTTCCGGCGCTCATGCGCTGGATTTCGCCGGGCCGGAGGATGCCGGTGTTGCCCAAATCGTCGTGGTGTTCGAGAGCGCCGTCGATGAGGTAGGTGACGATTTCCATCTCCCGGTGCCCGTGCGTGGGAAAACCGGTGGCGGGGGCAATGGTATCGTCATTGAACACGCGCAAGGGTCCAAAATTCATATTGGCGGAATCGTGGTAGGTGTCAAAAGAGAAGTGCCAATAGGTGTTAAGCCAATCCGATTCAAGGTGATAACGGTCTTTCGAGCGAATGGTCTGGATCACGGGAGCGCCTCCGGAACGGGCCGAGCCACGCCGTTCGTTATCTGTTTGTGCAATGCTTTAGATGCAATGATCCGGGAAAAGACGCAGGGCGGAAACGGCGAACGCCCGGCCTCTTGTTCCTTCGGGAAGGGCCGGGCGTTCGGGCGGCGTAATTCAGCAGTTTCTTTTTTAGTTGCGAAGGCGGAAATTCCAGTCGCTCGGTGTTCTCCTTATCGCCCGAAGGTGTAACCGATTGAGACGGTATATTGGGGAACAAAGTTGCTGCCGTATTGCTGGTTTAAATTCGGCACATAATGGAAATCCACCTGCGGTTTGATAAACGCGTTGGGCCTGAAGTACAGCTTCACGCCAACGGCGCCGTGCAGCTGGAAGTGATTGGTGCTGAACAGGAACTGACTTTGATTGGTTAAGGAACCCAGCTGCTGGGACGCATAAAACGATAATTTGGCCCCGCCAATTCCACCTTCCAGCACGGGCACAATGCGACTTTCATCCGAGGTCGGCTGATATACGGCGTTAAAGTCGTAAAAGCTGGGACGAACCTTCAACCCCTCGGTGGGCAAAAAGTCAGCCTGAGCAAAACGAAAAGAATATTCGCCATTGAACCCGAGATGCGGGTTAAGCATATAGTCGACGCCAAAGACGCCGAAGGCCCCGCCCATCGTCGGAGCGGCCACGCAAGATGTGGGAGGTCCAGCAGCGATGAACGGATCGGAGATCTGTTTGGACAAACATCCGGAACTCGTGGTGGCGCCGTTGGTAGCGCTTCCCACGCCAAAATAGGCGCTAACTTGTTGCGCACCCGCCTCTTTGACGCCGGCAAGCAAGAGAAGAAGTAGGAGTGGAATTGTGCGAATCGTGAATTTTGACAAAGGCAATCTCCTTGGCGCAGTCATCATTCTGAAGGCCACATCTAACCTAGATGGCGGCAAACGCGCATGGGTTGTTCGAGCCCCACGGGGATCACACCCGAAATGCGCGATTTTCGCGCGATACCACTCCCGCAAAATCCCAACTTAGTGTAAATTCCTATAGGCCCGCATGCTATGAACGCGGACGTAATCATAAATCCAATCCAACCTGAATCGCAGGTTGTTATCGAAGGGGCTACCCGCATGAGCCGGGACACTTTATCCGTCACTGATAACCGCACGGGGAAGTCGTACGAACTTCCTATCAAGAACGACACCATCCGTGCCATCGATTTGCGCCAGATTAAGGTCGCAGCCGATGATTTCGGGATGATGAGCTATGACCCGGCCTTCAGCAACACGGCCTTATGCCATAGCAAGATCACCTATATCGACGGCGATAAAGGCATCCTGCGATACCGCGGCTATTCCATTGAGGAGTTGGCCGAGAAGAGCACTTACCTCGAGACCGCTTACCTGGTTTTGCACGGCGAGCTGCCCACCCGAACGCAACTCGAGGACTGGACCTACCACATCACGCACCACACCTTCATCCACGAATCGGTGAAGAAATTTCTGGACGGGTTCCACTACGATGCGCACCCCATGGGCATGATGATTTCCGCCATCGCCGCGCTTTCGACGTTCTATCCCGAGGCCAAGGATATCTTCAACAAGGATTCGCGCCGCAAACAGACCTACCGGCTGATCGGAAAAATGCCCACGCTGGCCGCGTTTTGCTACCGGCACAGCCTGGGCATGCCCTTTGCCTATCCGGACAACGAATTAAGCTATCCCGGAAATTTCCTGAACATGTTGTTCAAGACTTCCGAGCTGAAGTACCGGCCCAATCCTACGCTGGAGCGCGCGCTGGATATTCTTTTCATTCTTCATGCCGACCACGAGCAGAATTGCTCCGCCAACGCCATGCGCTGCGTGGGCAGCTCGCACGTGGACCCGTTCTCGGCGACCGCCGCGGCGACCGCCGCACTCTACGGCCCGCTGCACGGCGGCGCGAACGAGGAAGTTCTGCGCATGCTGATGGAAATCGGATCGCTCGCCAACGTGCCCGCGTACATCAAACGCGTGAAGGCCGGCGAAGTGAAGCTGATGGGCTTCGGCCACCGCGTCTACAAGAATTACGATCCCCGCGCGCGCATCATCAAGCACGTCGCCGACGGCGTCTTCGAAATCATGGGCCGCAATCCGCTGCTGAATATCGCGCTGGAATGCGAACGCATCGCCCTGGAGGACGACTATTTCGTCTCCCGCAAGCTCTATCCCAACGTGGATTTTTATACCGGCTTGATTTACCAGTCGATGGGTTTCCCGGTCACCATGTTTCCCGTGCTGTTCGCGATTCCGCGCACCAGCGGATGGATCGCGCAATGGGTGGAGATGCTGGAGGATCCCGAGCAGAAGATCGCCCGGCCGCGCCAGGTCTTCCTGGGCCACGACTTGCGGCCTTACGCGCCGCTCGAGCAGCGGGGATAGATTCGGTTGAATTGTTCCGGTGTTTGCCGTTGAGGGGGTGGCTATGACAAGGCACCCTTTGTCACGGGCCTTGACAGCCTTCTGTTGCTGAACGAAACTAGAGTCTCCCCTTCCAGAAAATGGATTCCCTTGTTCGCTTGGCCGCCCGGCACCAGCGTGACTTGCGTCGAATCGCCTCGCGGCTGGCCAACTCTGTTCCTTCCTGGGAATGGGGAATCCTGAGGCTGCGTATTGTCCGAGAACGGTATTGCGATCCGTGTTCTTTTCGTTGGCGCAATTCAGGAGGCCGACAGGCTTCGCGAGTTTCTTGAATCGAACGGGCCGGCCCCGTTTCAAGTCATTCCTGTTGCCGGCCTGGACCTTGCCGCCAAGCGGATTTCCGGCGGCGAAGCGGACGTCTTGCTGCTCGACCTGGGATCGCGGCCCAGCCATGCGCGCGCCCTGGTTGAAGCAGCCCGAACCGCCGCGTCGGACCTGCCGGTAGTCATCCTTTCGGATTCCGAAGACGAAACGCTGGCGATGGATGCGCTGCAGCATGGCGTACAGGATTTCCTGGCCAAGAGACAACTCGACCGTGCCACGCTGGTACGGTCGCTGCGCTACTCCATCGAACGCCATCATCTCCAGAAGACGCTGCAAAGCCTCTCCCTGATGGACGATTTGACCGGTCTGCACAATCGCCGCGGATTTTTGGCACTGGCCGAGCAGCATTTG
>Ga0316628_100002004_pt1 | contig 14813 bp, 12 predicted proteins | sample OWC_Aug_M2_C1_D5_FD_207648 | JGI IMG/M metagenome (GOLD analysis project Ga0316628, IMG submission 207648) | Wetland soil microbial communities from Old Woman Creek delta, Ohio, United States - OWC_Aug_M2_C1_D5_C | ecosystem: Environmental > Terrestrial > Soil > Wetlands | place: USA: Ohio... | reverse complement strand
TCGCCGGGATCGCCCTCGTGCTCGCACGGGTAAACGACGCACGAGTCGCGCTCGAGGCGCTCCCAGGTAATGCCGGCGATCGAGTTCATGCCCTTGCGCATCTCCTCGAACACCTCGCTGGGCTTCTCGTAGGACCACTCCAGCCCCATTCTTCTCGCGAGCTGCACGATGATCCACAAGTCCTCGCGCGCCTCGCCCGGCGGCTCGATCGCCTTCCGGCCCAGCTGCACCATGCGATCCGTGTTGGTGAAGGTCCCGGTCTTCTCGGGAAATGCGGTGGCCGGGAGCACCACGTCGGCCAGGTAAGCGGTCTCGGTGAGGAAGATGTCCTGCACCACCAGGTGCTCGAGCTTCGCCATCGCCTCGCGCGCGTGCGCCACGTCGGGGTCCGACATGGCGGGGTTCTCGCCCATGACGTACATCCCGCGGATCTTGCCCGCGTTCGCCGCGTTCATGATTTCGACGACCGTGAGCCCCGGCTTGTCGTCCAGCTCGGCGCCCCACAGCGCGCGGAAGCGCTTGTTGGCCTCCGGATTGTCCACTCGCTGGTAGTCCGGAAACACCATCGGGATGAGGCCCGAATCCGATGCTCCTTGCACGTTGTTCTGCCCCCGCAGCGGATGCAGGCCCGTGCCCGGACGCCCGATCTGCCCGGTCATCAGCGCCAGCGCGATGAGGCAGCGAGCGTTGTCGGTGCCGTGCACGTGCTGCGAGATGCCCATGCCCCAGAGGATCATCGAGCCCTTGGAGGTCGCGTAAAGCCGCGCCACCTCGCGTATGGTCTGCGCCGGGATGCCGCACACCGGCGCCATCTTCTCGGGCGAGAACGCCTTGGAGTTCTTCTTCAGCTCCGCGAAACCGCTGGTGCGTTCCTTGACGAACGCCTCGTTCACCAGCCCCTCGTCGATGATTGCATGGATCATCGCGTTCAGAAGCGCAACGTCGGTATCCGGCTTGAATTGCAGGAAATGGGTCGCGTGGCGCTCGAGCTCGGTCCTGCGGGGATCTGCGACGATCAGCTTGACGCCCTGCTGGGCGGCGTTCTTGATCCAGGTCGCCGCCACCGGGTGGTTCACCGTAGGATTGGCGCCGATCACGAACACCACTTCCGCGCGCAAGACGTCGTTCACCTGGTTGGACACGGCGCCGGAGTTGATGCCCTCCATGAGCGCCGCGACCGACGACGCGTGGCACAGGCGGGTGCAGTGGTCCACGTTGTTGGTGCCAAAGCCGGTGCGCACCAGCTTCTGAAACAGGTAGGCCTCCTCGTTCGAGCCCTTCGCCGAGCCGAATCCCGCGAGCGCATAGCGGTCCTCGCTCTGGATCTTGCGCAGCCCCGCGGCGGCGGCCTCGAGCGCTTCTTCCCAGCTCGCCTCGCGGAACGCTTCCGACCAGTTGCCGGGGTCGACGACGAAATCCGCCGACTTCGCCACCCCCGGCTTCCTGATCAGAGGTCTGGTCAGCCGGTGCGGGTGATGCGCGTAGTCGAAGCCGTAACGGCCCTTGACGCACAGCCGCCCGTGGTTCGCCGGGCCGTCGCGCCCGGTGACGAAGCGGATCTTGTTCTGGCTCACGTGGTAGGTGAGCTGGCAGCCGACGCCGCAGAACGGGCACAGCGAATCGACGGTGTTCTCGGCCGCCGCGAACCCGGCCTCGCGCGCCGGCATGAGCGCGCCGGTGGGGCAGGCCTGCACGCATTCGCCGCAGGCCACGCAGGTGCTCGCTCCCATCGGATCGTCGAAGTCGAACACGATTTTGGATTGCTCGCCGCGGAACGCGTAGCCGATAACGTCGTTTACCTGCTCCTCGCGGCAGGCGCGCAGGCAGCGCGTGCACTGGATGCACGCATCGAGATTGACTGCGATCGCCGGATGCGAAAGATCCGATGCGGGCTGCGCCCGGGACGGGAACCGCGGCAGGCCGAGCTTCAGCTTGCGCGCCCACTGATCGAGTTCGGAGTCGAGCCTGTACTCCTTCTCCGGCATGTCGGATAGGAGGAGCTCCAGCACCATCCTCTGCGAGCCGAGCGCACGCGCCGAGTCGGTGGTGACTTCCATGCCCTCGGTCGGGTAACGGCAGCACGAAGGCGCGAGCACGCGCTCGCCCTTCACCTCGACGACGCAGGCGCGGCAGTTGCCGTCCGGGCGCAGGCCGGGCTTGTAGCACAGGTGCGGGATTTCGACGCCGTGGCGTCGGGCCGTTTCGATTATCGTCTCGTCGGGCCGCCCGACCACCGTCTTGCCGTTCAGCTTGAACTCGATCGGCATGGTGGCAAGCTGCCGGTTTGTCGCGCGCTCCATCACGTCACCTCGTGAGGAAAGAACTTCATAGTGCTGAGCGCCGGGTTCGGCGCAGCTTGGCCGAGGCCGCAGATCGAGGCATCGGCCATTGCTTGCGAAAGCTCCTTCAAAAGCGGCTGGTTCCACCTGCGCTCGCCCATCAGCGCGAGCGCCTTGGACGTGCCGACTCGGCACGGCGTGCACTGCCCGCAGGATTCGTCGCGGAAGAAGCGCATCAGGTTCTGCGCCGCATGGCTCGCCTTGTCGTAATCCGAGAGGATCACGACCGCCGCCGAGCCGATGAATGCGCCGTACGGTTGCAGCGTGTCGAAATCCAGCGGCACGTCTCCGAGACTCGCCGGCAGGATGCCGCCCGAGGCGCCTCCCGGCAGGTAGCCGTAGAACGCGTGGCCCTCCTGCATGCCGCCGCAGTATTCCGCGATCAGCTCGCGCACCGTGATGCCCGCAGGCGCAAGGTGCACGCCCGGCTTGGCGACGCGCCCCGACACCGAGAACGAGCGCAGCCCCTTCCGGCCGTGCCGGCCGTGCGACGCGAACCACCCGGCGCCCTTTTCCACAATCTCCCGCACCCAGTACACCGTTTCCATGTTGTGCTCGAGCGTGGGGTAGCCGAACAATCCGATCTGCGCGACATAGGGAGGGCGTAGGCGCGGCATGCCGCGCTTGCCCTCGATCGATTCGATCATCGCCGATTCCTCGCCACAGATGTAGGCGCCGGCGCCGCGGCGCAGGTGGATCGGCGGCAGCGCGCAAGGCGGCCGCGCCTGCAGGTTCTTGAGCTCCTTCTCGAGGACCGCGCGGCAGCCGGCGTACTCGTCGCGCAGGTAGACGTAGATCTCGCCCACCCCCGCGCACCAGGCCGCGACCAGCATGCCCTCCAGGAAGCGATGCGGGTCGCGCTCCAGGTACCAGCGGTCCTTGAACGTGCCGGGCTCGCCCTCGTCGATGTTGACCGCCATCAGGCGGGGCGCCGGCTCGGCTGCGACGATGCGCCACTTGCGCCCCGCCGGGAACCCCGCGCCACCCAGGCCGCGCAATCCCGAGTCTTCCATGATCTTGGTGATCTCGTCGCGCGTGCGCCGGCCGGCGAGGCAATCGGCGATCAGCCTATATCCGCCGCCCCGCTTATAGGCTGCGTAGTCGAGGTAGCCCGGCACCGGGCACTTGACTGCCTCGTCCTCGACCGTCTCGCGCACCTTCGCCGCGTTGGCAAACGGCACCGGGTTCTGGCCCACGACCACGCACGGGGCGACCTCGCAGCGGCCGACGCACGGCGCGTGCAGCACGCGCACGTCGGCGCCGAGGATCGCCGGCAGGCGGTGCAGGAGCTCCTGTGCGCCGGCCAGCTCGCAGGCAATTGAGTCGCACACGCGCACCGTGAGGCGCCCGGGGGCCTCCTCGCCCTCCTTCACCACGTTGAAATGGTGATAGAAGGTGGCAACCTCATAGACTTCGGCGAGCGCCATGCGCATCTCCTGCGCCAAGGCAGCGAGGTGCATCGCCGACAGGTATCCGCAAGCATCCTGGATCCGGTGCAGGTGCTCGATCAGCAGGTCGCGACGGCGCGGCGCGGCTCCGAGCAGCTCGCGCACTTCCTCGAGTGCCTTCGGATCTACGCCGCGGCCTTTCGGCGTGGAACGGACTTTGCCTTTCAATTCTTTTGCCTCCTCGCTTGCGCCGGCCAATTATCCGGCAGGGGCCGCCACGAAACGCTTGACTGCGGTCAAGCCGTTGGCGGACGGGTGCACCGGGGCTACCATCGCCCCATGTCGGCCGGCAAACGCGTTGAAAGACCGCGGAAAAGCCTTCCCTTGTCCCGCGTCTACCGCCTGCTCGAGCCGGGGCCGGTCGTCATGGTTACCACCGCGCGCAAGGGGCGGCCCAACGTCATGACGATGTCATGGCACACGATGATGGAGTTCGAGCCGCCGCTCGTGGGCTGCGTGATCAGCAACCGAAACTTTACGTTCGGAATCCTGACCGCCACCAAGGAATGCGTGATCAACATCCCGACGCTCGAGCTGGCGGCGAAGGCAGTGCGCGTCGGCAATACCACGGGTCGGAAGGTGGACAAGTTCGACGCCTTCGGCCTTACGCCGCTACCTGCGGCGCGCGTCGCGCCGCCGCTCATTGCCGAGTGCTACGCGAACCTGGAATGCAAAGTCGTCGATTCGCGAATGGTCGAAAAGTACAACTTCTTCGTGCTCGAGGTGCTCAAGGCCTGGATCGATCCCGCGAGGACGAAGCCGCGCACGATCCACCATCTCGGCATGGGCGCGTTCATGGTCGCGGGCCGCACGATCAGGCTGCCGTCGAGGATGAAGTAATCCTTCCCCGCCGCGCGCAGACGAGTTCGCCCTCGCCGAGCGGCTTCCAGGCGGATTCCTTGGTGAGCGGGACGCTGGCGAAGAGGACGACGTTTTGCTCGCCATCGCTCGACTCGATCGACAGGCCCTCGGTGACGAGGCGCGCTTCGCCTGCGCGGCAGCGGCGCGACAACAGGTGCAGGCCGGGCGGCCGGATGCCGTCGGCGTGCGCGCGCCGGTCGCCGTGCGCGAACAGGGCGTCGCCGTCGGCGTAAAGGAAGTTGGCAGGTCCGAGATCGCGGATGTCGCGCGCAAACCTGGCGACGATGGCGAAGCGCTCCTCGAGTGGCGGCGCGCGGCGCGCGCGGTGCCACAGCTTGCGCATGCGCTCCAGCAGCGCGCAGAAAGCCCATTCCGAATCGGTTTCGCCCACCGGACGGAATGCGCCGAGCGCGAGCCGGTCGCGCAGGCGCCTTTGAGCAAGGTGGCCGTTGTGCGCGAAGACGTGCATCGCGCCTCCAAGCTCGCGCAGGAACGGCTGGCAGTTGCGCAGCGCGGGCTCGCCCTGCGTCGCCTTGCGGATGTGACTCACGACGAGCGGGCTGGCGAACGGGTGCTCGCGGATGAAGCGCACACAGGCGCTGTCGCTTGCCGGCTCGGTCTCCTTCATCAGGCGCACGTCGCGCCCGGAGTAGTACGCGATACCCCAGCCGTCCTTGTGCGGGCCGTCCAGGCCGCCGTGACGCGAAAATTCCTCGAGCGACAGGTTGACGTCCGAATCGAGTCGGCTCGACATGGCGAACAGTTCGCACATAGGTTGCGGAAATGGTGGTCGAGACGGGCACGCGCCGGTTGATCTAACGCAAGCTCGCCAGGCGCGCTCGGCAGTATCCTTTGTCCACTGTCCCGGTTTGCGAAGGATATCAACATGCAACAAGCCGCGCCGCAAGCGCCATCGCATGCGCAGAGCTTCAAGCTGACGCTCGAGCAGGACCAGGGCTACGAGTTCCGGGTCAAGTTCGACTGGCCAGGCGTGCCCGAGCTGCTGCTCGACGAGCCCGAGCCGCTCGGCGCCAGCCGCGGGCCGAACGCGGCACGCCTGGTCGCCGCCGCGGTGGCGAACTGCCTGTCGGCGAGCCTCGTATTCTGTTTGCAGGGCAAGTTCAAGCAGCATCCCGGACCGATCAAGGCGGAGGTGACCGGGCGGCTCGAGCGCAACGAGCGCGGCCGTTATCGCATCGCCGGCATCGACGTGGCGATCTCGCTCTCGGACGAGGCGGGCGCCCTGCAGCACCTCGACCGCTGCGCCGAGCAGTTCGAGGACTTCTGCATCGTCACCGAGAGCATCCGCAAGGGGATCCCGGTGTCGGTCACGGTAACCGACGCCGGCGGAACGCTCCTGCACCAGCACGGCTGATCAGCTCGCCGGCTCGGGAAAGCGCGCCATCTTCCACAAGCCCGGAAAGAGCCGCGCCCACGCCAGTGCGACGATCACCGTCGCGACCCCGCCGACCACCACCGCCGGCACCACGCCCCACCACGCGGCGGTGACGCCGGACTCGAACTCGCCGACCTCGTTCGAGGCGCCGATGAACACCGAATTCACCGCGCTTACCCGGCCGCGGATCGCGTCGGGGGTGGCGAGCTGCACCAGCATCTGGCGCACGTAGACGCTCACCATGTCGGCCGCGCCCAGCACGACGAGCGCCGCGAGCGAGAGAGCGAGGCTCGTCGAGACGCCGAACACCACGGTCGCCAGCCCGAAGGCGGCCACGCCGCCGAACATCCAGCGCCCGACTTGGCGCTGGATCGGGCGCAACGCGAGCACGAGGCCGCACAGCGCGGCGCCGACGCCAGAGGCCGTGCGCAGAAACCCCAGGCCCACCGGCCCGGCGTGCAGGATGTCGCCCGCGTAGGCGGGCAGCAGGGCGGTCGCGCCGCCGAACAGCACCGCAAAGAGGTCCATCGAGATTGCGCCCAGCACCACCGGGCGCGAGCGCACGAAGGCCAGGCCCGAGAGCAGGTTCTGCCAGCTCACCGGCACGCGCGGCCGCGGGGCCCGCGACGCGGCGCGCGCTGCGAGGATCAGCGCGAATGCGGCTCCGAGCAGCAGCGCAACCGCGGCGTAAACCGCTTCGGCGCCGGCGAAGTACAGCAGCCCGCCGAGCGCCGGGCCGGTGATGCGCGCGACCTGGTTGGCCGAGGAGCTGAGCGGCACCGCGCTGCCGTAGTGCTCAGGCGGCACCACGTTCGGCAGCAGCGCCTGCGCCGCCGGCATCGAGAACGCGCGCGCAACGCCGAACAGCCCCATGATCGCGAACACCGGCCACACCTGCGGCAGGCCGGCGCGAGTGTAGCCGAGCATCAGCAAGGCGCCCGCCGCCTGCAGCGCGAAGCAGCCCGCGACGATGCGCCGCCGGTCGCTGTGGTCGGCCATGTGGCCTGCGGGCAGGATCAGGACGATGAACGGCAGGAACTGCGACAGCCCGATCAGGCCGAGGTCGAGCGGGTCGTGGGTGGCCTCGTAAACCTGCCAGCCCACGGCCACGGTCTGCATCTGCACCGCGAGCGTGCCGAACAGACGCGCGAGCAGGTAGTAGCGCAAGGCGCCATGACGCAGCACGCCGAACGCGCGCGTCATGGCGACGGGTTACTTCAGCACCGACTTGAGGAGCTTGCCCATCTCCGCGGGGTTGCGCGTCACCTTGATGCCGCAGGACTCCATCACCGCGAGCTTTTCCTGCGCGGTGCCCTTGCCGCCCGAGATGATCGCGCCGGCGTGGCCCATGCGCTTGCCTGGAGGTGCGGTGACCCCTGCGATGAAGCCGACCACGGGCTTTTTCATGTTCTTCTTGACCCACTCGGCCGCGGTTTCCTCGTCCGAGCCGCCGATCTCGCCGATCATGACCACTGCGTCGGTGTCCGGGTCGTCGTTGAACAGCTTCATCACGTCGACATGCTTCATGCCGTTGACCGGGTCGCCGCCGATACCGACCGCGCTCGACTGGCCGATGCCGAGCTCGGTGAGCTGGCCGACCGCCTCGTAGGTGAGCGTGCCCGATCGCGATACCACGCCAACGCGCCCCTTCTTGTGGATGTGGCCTGGCATGATGCCAATCTTGAGCTCGCCCGGGGTGATCACGCCAGGGCAGTTCGGGCCGACCAGCATGCTCTTGCGGTTCTGCTTGCGCATGCGGTCGCGCACCTCGATCATGTCGCGCACAGGGATCCCCTCGGTGATGCAGATCACCACCTCGACGTCGGCCTCGACCGCCTCCCAGATCGCCGCCGCGGCGAACGGCGGCGGGACGTAGATCACCGAGACGTTGGCGCCGGTCTTCTCCTTCGCCTCCGCGACCGCGCCGAAAATCGGAATGCCCTCGAAATCCTCGCCCGCCTTCTTCGGGTTGACGCCCGCCACGTAGCAGGCGCGGCCCTTTGCGTAATCGCGGCTGGTGCGGGTGTGGAACTGTCCGGTCTTGCCGGTGATGCCCTGCGTGATGACGCGGGAGTCCTTGTTGATCAGGATGCTCATCTCTTCTTCCTCCCCGCCTTTTTTGTCTTCGTTTTGGTTTTGGTTTTGGTCTTTGCTTTAGTTCCGGTCTTCGTTTTGGTCTTCTTCCTCACGACCTTCTTCTTCGCAGGCTTCTTCTTCGCCTTCACCCCCGCGACGACCTTCTTCGCCGCGTCGGCCATGTTGTCGGCCGAGATGATCGGCAGACCGGAGTCCTTGAGGATTTTCTTGCCCAGGTCCTCGTTGGTGCCTTTCATGCGCACCACCAGCGGCACCGCGAGCTTGACCTCCTTCGCCGCGGCGACGACGCCTTCGGCGATGGTGTCGCACTTCATGATGCCGCCGAAGATGTTGACCAGGATCGCCTTCACCTTGCGGTTGGAGAGCATGATCTTGAACGCCGCGGTGACCTTTTCCGCCGTCGCGCCGCCGCCAACGTCGAGGAAGTTGGCTGGCTCACCGCCGAACAGCTTGATCGTGTCCATGGTGGCCATCGCGAGGCCCGCTCCGTTCACCATGCAGCCGATCTCGCCGTCGAGCGAGATGTACGACAGGTCGTACTTCGAGGCTTCGATCTCGAGCGGGTCTTCCTCGTCCAGGTCGCGCATCGCGACGATGTCGGGGTGGCGGAACAGCGCGTTGTCGTCGAAGTTCATTTTCGAGTCGAGCGCGAGCACCCTGCCGTCGCCGGTGTAGATCAGCGGGTTGATCTCCGCCAGCGACGCGTCGGTCTCCCAGAAGCACTTGTACAGCGCCTGCAGCAGCTCCCGCGCCTGCCCGACCGAAGCGTCGGGAACGCCGATCTGACGCGAGATCTCTTCCGCTTCGCCATCCGTCAGCCCGGTCGCGGGATCGATGAAGACCTTGCGGATCTTCTTGGGCGTCTTCGCCGCGACCTCCTCGATGTCCATGCCGCCTTCGGACGAGGCCATCAGGCACACGCGCTGGGTGCCGCGGTCGACCACCATCCCGACGTAGAGCTCCTTCCTGATGTCGGCGCCCTCTTCCACCAGCAGCCGCCGCACCTTCTGGCCTTCCGGACCGGTTTGATGAGTCTTCAGTTGCATCCCCAGTATCGAAGACGCGAATTTTCGAACCTCGTCGAGCGACTTCGCGACCTTCACCCCGCCGCCCTTGCCGCGCCCGCCGGCGTGAATCTGCGCCTTCACTACCCAGACCTTGCCGCCGAGCTTCTGCGCCGCGGCGACCGCCTCGTCGGCCGAGAAGCACGGCATGCCGCGTGGCGTCGCGACGCCGTATTTCCTGAACAGCTCCTTGCCCTGGTATTCGTGGATCTTCATGCCGCCTTGTCTCCTCCCGTCGGATTTCTGTACCACTTCGGATAGAGCTTGCGCACGGTCTCCGAGCCCGTCTCGAGCGCGATGCAATGATCGAGCTGGAACGGCTTCGTGCCGTCGTCGCGTTCTTCCTTCATCTCGCCCGCGAAGGTCTGGATCGCCGCCGTCGGCAGCCCGGCCAGCATCTCGGTAATGTGGGTGCAACCTTGCACGCCGCCGAGCAGCTCGTGCACGCGCTTGCGGAACCCCAGGCGCAGGTTCAGTCCCACCAGCCTGCCGTAGGCTGCTGGCGCCTGGTCGCAGCCACCCGGGTAGGGCACGGCGTCGGACACCGCCACCGCTTCGAGCACCGTCATGCGGCGGTCGATGGTGATGCGAACCCACATCTCGTGAATCGGCTGCCCGGCCCGGCGCACCCCGGTCTTGAGGGTGTAGTCGTGATTCTTGACATCGGTCAGGTGGGCCTCGATGTCCCAATTGCCGTCCGCGCGCTTGTAGCCCTCGTAGCGCACACGCCGCGTGTGCGTGAGCTCGCGTTCGACGTTCGGTATCGGAAGTGGCATGGCGAAGCGAGATTGCCGGAAAGCGGCGGATTCTAACATCGGCTCCGCTGCTAGAATCCGCCCGGAGAACGGCCGCATGAAGCACATCCTCGCGCTCGATCAGGGAACCACGAGCTCACGCGCCATCCTGTTCGACGAGGCCGGGCAGCCGGTATCCATGGCGCAGCGTGAGTTCAGGCAGATCTATCCGCAGCCCGGCTGGATCGAGCACGATCCGCGCGAGATTCTCTCCTCGCAGCGCGCCGTGGCGCGCGAGGCGGTCCAGAAGGCGCGCGTCGACCCGAAGAGCATCCTCGCTGCCGGCATCACCAACCAGCGCGAGACGACGCTGCTGTGGGACCGCCAGACCGGCGAGCCGCTGCACAACGCGATCGTGTGGCAGGACCGGCGCACCGCAGAGCTATGTGCGCGCCTCAAGGCGGACGGCGCGGAAGAGGTCGTGCGCGAGAAGACGGGGCTCGTCATCGACCCTTACTTCAGCGGCACCAAGCTCGCCTGGCTGCTCGACAACCTGCCCGGCGCGCGCACACGCGCCGAGCGCGGCGAACTCGCCTTCGGCACGGTCGACACCTGGCTCGTGTGGAACCTGACGGGCAACCGTACCCACGTCACCGACCCCTCCAACGCCTCGCGCACCATGCTGTTCGACATCCGCAAGGGCGACTGGGACGACGAGCTGCTCCGGATCCTGCGGGTGCCGCGCGCGATCCTGCCCGAGGTGTATCCGTCAGCGCACGCCTTCGGCATGCTGCCGGCGTCGCTGCTGGACGAGGCGATGCCGATTGGCGGCATCGCAGGCGACCAGCAGGCGGCGCTCTTCGGCCAGGGCTGCCACCGGCGTGGCATGGCCAAGAACACCTACGGCACCGGCTGCTTCCTGCTGTTGCACACGGGTGCAACCGTGGTGCGCTCGGCGCACGGCCTGATCTCGACCGCCTGCGCGCAACTCGGCCACGCGCGCGACGCGCGCGACGCCGACAAGGAATACGCTCTCGAAGGCAGCGTATTCATCGCCGGCGCGGTAGTGCAATGGCTGAGAGACGAGATGCGCTTCTTCGCCTCCTCGGCCGAAATCGAGCGGCTCGCCGCAAGCGTTCCCGACAACGGCGGCGTGTTCATCGTGCCGGCGTTCGCGGGCCTGGGCGCGCCGCACTGGGATCCCCACGCGCGCGGCACCATCGTCGGCCTGACGCGCGGCTCCTCGCGCGAGCACCTTGCGCGTGCGGCGCTCGAATCGATCGCCTATCAAAGCGCCGACGTCCTGGAGGCAATGCAGAAGGATTCCGGTGAGACGCTCACCGAACTGCGCGTCGACGGCGGCGCCGCTGCGAACGATCTTCTGATGCAGTTCCAGGCCGACATCCTCGGCGTGCCCGTGGTGCGCCCGCGCGTGCTGGAGACGACCGCGCTCGGCGCCGCCTACCTCGCCGGCCTCACCGTGAACGTGTGGAGCTCGCGCGAGCAGATTGCGGCGCAGTGGCAGGCCGAGCGGAGCTTCGAGCCCCGCATGGAGCGCGCCGAGGCCGCTGCGTTGCTCGCGCGCTGGCGCGAGGCGGTGCGACGCAGCCTGCGCTGGAGCGAAGCCTAGGACAGCCGCGCGGCGAAGCGCTCGCGCGCGTAGGCGATCCGCTCGGCGGGGCCCGGCAGGCCTGCACGGTCGCGCAGCACCGCCTCGAGCCGCGTGCGCAATCCCGCCCGGTTCGCCATCTGGATCGCGAGGCCGGGCCTGGCGTTCAGCTCTAGCACCATGGGCCCGAGCTCGCGGTCGAGCACGATGTCGACACCTTGATAACCCAGCCCGGTGAGCTCGTAGCTTCGCGTCGCGATCTCGAGCATCGTTTGCCAGTGCGGGATCTCGATGCCGGACACCGGCACGCCGGTGTCGGGGTGCTCGCTGATAATCCGGGTTCCGAGCACCGCCGTGAGCGTCTTGCCGGTCGCCATGTCGACGCCGGTGCCGAGCGCTCCCTGGTGCAGGTTGGCACGCCCGCCCGACTTGCGCGTCGGCAGACGCACCATCGCCATCACCGGCACGCCGAGGAACACGATGACGCGCACATCCGGCACGCCCTTGTACGTGACCGCGTCGAACACCGGGTCGAAATTGACCCGGTATTCGACCAGCGCCTTGTCTGGGGTTCCGCCCAGGCTGTAGATTCCCGCGAGGATGTTGGAAATGTGGAACGCGAGCTCGTGATCGTCGATCGACGAGCCGTCGATCTTGCGGTAGCCATCGTGCGTCCGGCCGGTGATCACGATGATCCCCTCGCCGCCGCTGCCGCGCGCAGGTTTGACGACGAACTCCTCGTGCTTTGCGACCTGCGCCTTGAGCTCGCGGATCTGGCGCGGGATCTCGATGATCGCGTAGACCTCCGGCACCGAAACCCCATGCTCGCGCGCCAGCGTCTTGGTGAGCACCTTGTCGTCGACCAGCGGATAGAACCGACGTGGGTTCCACGGCAGCATGAACTCGCCGTTGCGTGCGTTCAGCCCCAGCACGCCGCGCTCGCGCAGCGCGCTCGCCAGAGCGAACAGCCCGTTCATTTCGCCAGCACCCGGAAGCGGCGCAGCTCGACCAGCCTGTAGCCTGTGTAGCGGCCGAGCAGCAGCGTCGCCGCCAGCACGATGAGCAGCAGCTCCGGGAACACGAACAGCAGGTGGCGCACCAGCGCGTGCTGGATCAGGAGGTAGCACACGGCGGCCACTGCAAGGCTGCCGCCCGCCTGCTGCAGGGCCTCCTTGGGTCCGCGCTCCTCCCACGCGATCGTCATGCGCTCGATCGTCATGGTCAGGATCACGATCGGAAACAGACCGAGCGAAAGTCCGACATCGACGCCCAGCCGGTGCGAGACGACCGACAGGGCGGCGATCAGCATCACCACCACGATCAGGATCGAGGCGAGCCGGGGCACGAGCAATAGCTTCAGGTGCTCGAAGTAAAAGCGCACCACGAGTCCGAAGGCGAGCACGATACTGAAGAACACGATGCCCGCGGTGAGCCCGGTCTGGCGGAAGGCGAGCGCAATCAAGACTGGCATGAAGGTGCCGAAGGTCTTGAAGCCGACCACGTTGCGCAGGACGACCAGCACGAACGCGCCGAGCGGCACCGCCAGCAACGTGCGGAACAGGAGCTGCGATTGCAGCGGCAGCCCGAACAGCGAGAACTCGATCAGACGGTGCTCGAGCGCACGCTGGCGCGCCACCGCCACCCGGGTCGAGAATTCAAGCGAGCGGCTCACGGTCACGTCGGTCGTAAGGTTCGTTCCGCCGTGAACGTGCGCGACCAGGGCGGGCCCGCGCCACCAGGGCAGCAGGTAGCGGCTGTCTGCCTTAAGTGCGTCCGTGGGATAGATCGAGAGCCAGTGCTGGCCGTCGTAGATCTCGATCCAGCGCACGAAGCGGGCGTTGCGCCGCTCGGGCTTGAGCAGCACACCGTTCACCACGCGAGCCGGCACTCCCGCGAGCAGCAGCAGGTTGACCGCGACCACCGGCACCCGCGCCTGAACGCGCATCGGGTCGCGCCCCAGCAGGAAGGACGCTTCGTCGCCCGGGCGTGCGAGGTTCAGCCGGTTGAGAAGCACCTCGGCCATGGTGCGCGGGTCGGCGGCCTTGCCGCGCGCTTCGTCGACCAGGGTATGCGCCGCCAGCAGTTCGTCGGGACCGAAGTTCGGCGCACGCGAGGTCGGCGGCGGCTCGGGTTGAGCCGCCGCGGGCTTGGAGAGGTCGACGACCACTCTGTAATAGAGATACTGGCGCCCTTGCGCGTCGGCGATCGAGAATATGGCGCGCTCGTTGTTGGGTGTGCGTTCGGTGGTCACTCCGTAACCGCGTGCCGCGTAGCCCTGATCCATGACCGAGACCTGCCCTGTCGCGCTCGGAACGCCGAGCAGCACTTTGGCGGGGCCGCCGTCGGGGTCGTAACTTAGCTGCAGTTCCACGCGCCAGATCTCCGAGCGTTGGTCGGGCGTCAGCGGGAATCCGAGCACCAGCACCTTGTAGGCGGTGGCCGCGCCGCCGGCAAGCACCAGCAGGCCGGCAAGCAGGTAAAGGTGGAGCTTGCTCACTTCTTGTCCTTACCCGACGCGCACGACGGAACCGTCGTATAGGTGTGCGTCGGATCGACGATGAACTTGTTCTGCAGGAAGCTGCGCCCGATGATCATCGGGAACTCCAGCTTGCTGCGGTCGACCAGGTTGACGACCACCTCCCGCCTGACTTCGTCAAGACACAGGTCGAGCAGGACCGCCGGGCGCTTCTCGTTCTGGCCACCGGCACGCTCGATGTCGACGTAGCGGTAGATCTCGCGATCGAAATCGACGCGCTGACCACCGGGCCCCTTGGTCCAGAACGAGACCCACTCCTTGCGCCCGCGACGGGTGATCTTCATGTCCTGCGCATCGAGTGAGGGGCTGTCCGCGCCGGTGTCGATCTTGGCGTTGACGGTGACCTTGTCGCCGACCTGCACCGGCTCGACCCAGCCGATGACGCCGACCTCCGCGGCGCCGGCATCGTGTGCGCCGAAGGCGGCGGCCAGCAACAGCGCCGCGCGCGCCAGGAATCCGCGCCTCGTCCTCATGCGACCGCCGACGCCTGCGGCCAGACGCGGCGCGCAAATTCAGGATAGCTCGCAGCGATTTCCCTCATCACCGGACCGCGCAGCATCGTTATTTCCTCGCTTGTGGGCGCTATGGTAGCAGGCACTACCGCCGGGCAATCAAACGCGAACCCGGTGGTGGCCCGGACCTCCTCCAGATCGTGGCCTAGATGAACGGTTTCCAGTCGGAAGCGGCGCCGGTCCTTTTGCCAGGCGAACACCGCCTTGCCGGTGACCA
>Ga0316628_100002002_pt1 | contig 14826 bp, 13 predicted proteins | sample OWC_Aug_M2_C1_D5_FD_207648 | JGI IMG/M metagenome (GOLD analysis project Ga0316628, IMG submission 207648) | Wetland soil microbial communities from Old Woman Creek delta, Ohio, United States - OWC_Aug_M2_C1_D5_C | ecosystem: Environmental > Terrestrial > Soil > Wetlands | place: USA: Ohio... | reverse complement strand
CGATGCTCTTTGGCCACTTCGGCGATCGCCTCGGGCGCAAGGCGACGCTCATCGGTTCACTGCTCACCATGGGCATTGCGACGTTCCTCATCGGGCTGTTGCCCACGATTTTGCAGGTTGGTCTGTGGGCACCGCTGATGTTGACCATCCTGCGATTCTGCCAGGGACTCGGTCTTGGCGGCGAGTGGTCCGGTGCCGCCTTGCTGGCGACCGAATACGCGGACAAGGGCAAGCGTGCCTGGGCCGCGATGTGGCCACAACTCGGCGCACCGTTCGGCTTCATTCTCGCCAACGGTTTCTTTCTGCTGCTGACCACCTGGTTCAACTACAACTCCGAACAGGCACTAATGCAGGAGACCTTCCTTACATGGGGCTGGCGTATTCCCTTCCTGGTCTCCATCGTCATGGTGGCAGTGGGACTCTATGTGCGTACCCAACTGGAGGAGACACCGGTATTTGCGCGCGCAATGGCGCGCGGTGAAAAGGTCAAGGTTCCGCTTGTCGAGGTGTTCCGTAACAACTCGAAAGAACTCATCCTGGGCACCTTTATCATGGTGGCGACCTATGGTGTGTTCTATCTGATGTCCACCTGGATCCTCTCTTACGCCATCGGCAAGCGCGAGCTGGGCCTCCTCGGCATCAATTATCACGACTTCCTGATCCTCCAGCTCATTTCTGTTTTGTTCTTTGCCGGCATGATCCCGATCGCAGGCTGGCTCGCTGACAAGTACGGGCGTCGCCGCTTCTTGCTGGTGATTACGATGGCGATCATCGTGTTCGGACTGAGCTTCGGCCTCTTCCTTGATCCTCAAACCATGGGCACAGGCGAGAGCGCGAACATGGGTCTGATGTTACTGTTCCTCTGTATCGGCATGGCGCTGATGGGGCTCTCGTTCGGCCCGATGTCGGCGCTCCTTCCCGAGCTCTTTCCCACCAACGTACGCTACAGTGGCTCGGGTATCGCCTATAACGCCGCCTCGATCCTCGGTGCTGCGCTCACCCCGCTTGCTGCCGTGTGGCTTGCGAAAAACTTCGGGGTGGGCGCTGTCGGTCTCTACCTCTCCACCCTCGCCGTGCTGACCTTCAGCGCGCTATGGCTCTCACAGGAGACGCGTGACATGAACTTGGATAGCCTCGCTGAGGACGAGAAGGTGATGGTCGGCGTGGAGACAACATCGCCTTGAACACAGGGGGGGTGGAACCGCATTGCTCGATGGGGTTAACCGTCAGGTTTATCGAGTTGGAGAGCCGTGTGCGACCATCAGAGTCAGGGCGTAGTGAGGGGGCATCAGTCCCCCTTATTATTGATTTGCCTATCCGCGTCGGTCAGATGTAGGAAACGGCAGGATACAATACACTCACCGCCAGCATAAACACCGGATGGAAGAGTGTGCCGAACACCTTCCAGGCAATGAATAACCCCATATAGGCCACCGCAGGATTTGAAGTGATGAAGTCCCTATAGGCGGCCGCGCTTCTTTCACTCAACAGCAAAGGCATTGCACCGCTTCCGTCCAGCGGTGGAAACGGAAGCATGTTGAAGATGAACAGCAGCAGGTTCTGACAGAAGAGCGCCCCCAACAGGAATGCAGCTCCCGACAGGAATCCCCCGCTGTCGGAACCCGCGATTTCTCCAAATCGGATCAGTTCCGGCGCATAGAACCAACCCAGATTAAAACCGATACTCAAGAGCAGTCCGGTCAGCAGGACGATCATCAGATTGGCAGCCGGTCCGGCAAGGGCCATGAGTGCCGCCCGTTTCGGATGGCGATCGGCCCAATAAGGATCGTAAGGGGCACTCGCAAACCCGATGGGCCAGCCCGAGATAATGACTGAGATCAGCGGGAGAAGGACCATCCCGATTGGCTCCCGCCGTATGTGCGGAAGTGGATCGATGGAAACCTGACCCCCGTGATAAGCAGTGAGATCACCGCCCCGTTTCGCTGCCCAGGCGTGAGCAGCTTCGTGAAGCGTTGCGGAAAATACAAAAATTACGTAATACGACAGAGCGTTGACTAATTCGAAGTTCGACATCGTAGTTGTTGTTCTGGTGCTATTGCCTAGCCCGATCATATCACTGCCTTGCGCCAGCAAGAAGGCTACCGGTTCACACCCGGAATCAGGTCAACCTGACATACATCTTTACCATCAGCCAGACTCCGAAATTAACATTGCCGCAAATTACGAATCCTTCATGAAGGGCTTCGATGAAGCTGAGCGAGTGGGGCATGCCGCCATGGGTGGCGGAACTGCGCATGTGTGCTTCTTCGATGTTGCGCCTCATTGAGGCGCATGACACACCGCTTCGATGTTGTGTCCATCCGGATCGAATACGAACGCGGCGTAGTAGGTTGGGGAATAATCCTTGCGGATCCCCGGGGGGCCATTGTCCTTGCCGCCCGCCTTGAGCGCGGCTGCGTAGAACTTGTCGACCATCTCGCGTTGACCGCACTGGAAAGCGACATGGACGATCGGTTTGGTGGCACCACCCTGGCTGATCCATAAATCCGGCTTACCATCGGCCCCCAAGCCGGCTGTGTCACCGTATTCAGCGATCACTTCATAGCCAAGCGGTGCTAACGCTGCTGTGTAAAACTGCTTGCCACGCTGATAATCGCTCACTGCAATACCGATATGATCGATCATGATGAGTTACCTCCACGCAGAAGCCGTAAGTGTAGAACACCGCTGGCAACCGAGGCTGCCGCTCACATATTTCCGTAGTAGGTGAAAATGCAGACGACCATGCCGGGCACTGATGGACTCCGTGCCGCAACAAAGGGTGAGCATCACGTAATACCGATGCAAGCTTGCCATGAGAAGAATACGAGCAAACCCGTGCTCCTCGCTCCCCGGGAATGGTTTAGAAGCTATGCTTAGCCTTGATCGAGACCATGTTCAGGTCAATCCAACGCATTGGAGGGGCGCACGATGAAAATCAGCATTGAGAACCGGGCGAGACTGGCCTTTGCGTTGGTGATCCTTCTCGGTACCGTGGCGGGTCTTGCTTGGTACCTCGTTACATCCAGCCGATATGCAACCTATCTGCTGGTTACTCAGGATTCCGTGTCAGGATTGCTCGTCGATGCCCCGGTCGAATTTCACGGGGTCGAGGTGGGCAAGGTCCGGCAAATTGAGTTGACAGATCCACACTCTGTCAGGATCTTGCTGAACATCAGGAAGGAGGTGCCGATCACGACCTCCACCATCGCGACCATCACTTCGCGTGGTCTCGCTACCCGAGGCTTTACAGGCTACGTCTATATCTCATTGGAAGAGAGCGGCACCGTGTCCCAGCCCCTTGTACCGGAGGCCGGTAACCCCTTTCCGCGCATACGCACTGCACCATCCCGTTCGGTCAATCTGGATACCACGATCAGCCAGGTCAATGAGAATGTACAGAACATGACCGATCTGCTGCGCACAGTGCTGGACAAGAATACTGTAACGTCACTCAAGCAGTCGGTGGACAGCTTGCAACAAGTGACCCGCATGCTTGCGGAGAACAACAAAAAACTTAACGCGATCATTGTGAATACCGCGCAGGCGAGCAATCAGTTCAAACCGCTGCTGGAATCGAGCAACGCTACCGTCAAGACACTGCAATTCCAGATCCTGCCGGAAGCTTATCGAACCATCGACAAACTGGATAAGCTGTCCGAGTCACTGAATGGTGTCGCCAACAAAATCAATCGCGAGCCGTCCATCCTCCTGCGCGGCAGCACACCACCTCCCCCAGGCCCCGGTGAGACAAAATGAGCTGTACCGAGCCCCATGTGCTGATCAGAGTAGCCATGGCCATCGTTGGTTTGTCGTCAGTCACGAGCTGCACCTTGCTCGCCCCGGTGCAAATAGAAACCAAAAAGGAAATGTTGAGCCAGCTGCCGAGTGAACTCCCGCAGCGGACGACACACCCAGCCACCCTGCTCATCCTCCCTCCTGAAACCAACCCTATTTTCGCTACCACTCAAATGGCCTACAGGATTCGGCCCTATCAGATCGACTACTTCACGCAGCACGAATGGGGCGCGCCCCCGGCACAAATGCTTCTCCCTTTGCTGGTCAAGACGCTGGAGAATACGCGTTACTTCAGTGAGGTGTTCACTCCACCCTATCCGAGCAGCTACACCTATGCCCTGCGCACTGAAATTGGCGAGCTCACTCAGGATTTCACTACCGGTTCTGCGGCCGTTCACTTGTCACTCCGGGTACAGTTGATCGACGGCAATACCAGCCGGGTTATCGCCACGAAGGAGATAGCACTGCGCGAACCGATGCAGGAAAAGACTCCCTATGCCGGCGTCGTGGCGGCCAACAACGCCACTGCAAAGGCTTTGCAGGCGGTAGCCATATTTGTTCTGGAGAAAGCCGAATAATATTTTTTCTACGAATCGAAATCCGGCAACATTTTTTTCAAGGTGCCATCCTTGAGCAGGAAGTGATGCCTCAAAGCCGCTCCGGCATGCACAAGGATGCATGCAATCAGCGCGAAGCTTAACCACTTGTGAATTTCGATGAGGTCGCGAAACAGGTTCTCATTGTGCGCAATCAAATCCGGCAGGCTGTAAGACCCGAACAGATACACAGGAATGCCTGCGGCAGAGGACATCAGCCAACCGGTAATCGGCAAGGCAAACATCAATCCATAAAAACAAAGGTGTACGAATCGCGCGGCCACTTTCTGCCAATCAGGAAGGTGGTCGACCAGCATTGGCAGGACATTACTGATACGCCAGGCGAGCCGCAGTGTGCCGAGCGCGAGTGCGAGAATTCCGTATTCCTTGTGGTACAGAATCAACACAATTTTTTTTGTGGTGAAGCCGGCATCGGGCAGGCTGACCATATAAAGTCCCACCACAATGAGGGCGATCAACAATAGTGCCATGAGCCAGTGAAGCATTATGGCTACGGCGCCGTAGCGCTGACAGGTATTTATGAATTGCATCATCGACTGCGCCATCTCATCGCTATTGTCTTGCCTCTGTAACAATACTAGCTTGCGCCATTCCAGCCGTTGGCCCTCGGTTCAGAAGAATTCATGGCGTTCACCCGGTCGGGAAACGTGTCGCTTTACACACTTCCTCACGACCATCGCTGTTATTGATCGTTTGGCACAGGCAAATTCCGTGGCGAGTAACTACCTTTTACGTAGTCGCCTCGCGCATGACGCGCACACCAGAACACCACCGCCGCTGCTGAGTATCGAACGCCCCACATGAGCCAAAGCCCGGAAGCCTTGCCGCCACAGTCGCGATGGCATCATGTCCGTCACCTGATACCGGTCGTCGTGCTCGGCCTGCTGACGGTGCTGTCGTGGGAAGAGCTGCACACGCTGGACTGGAATGCTCTGCGCAGTGCACTGCAGAGCGTCTCGTTCGAATATCTGTTGCTGCTTCAGCTCGTCGGTCTGCTCGCCGTCGCCGGTATGTTGCCCTATGACGCCATCCTGAAACGCCCCTTGGTGGTCCAAATGCCGATGGCGCGACTGCTCACCCTGAGCTGGGTGGCCAATACCTTCAACAACTTTATCGGCCTCTCTGGCCTGACCGGTTCAGGGATTCGCTACGTTGTCCTCACCCGCTCCGGGATGGCCAGCGGTAGTGCGGCCACCTATTCGCTGCTGTTGATGCTGAGTGTGCCGGTGGGCCTCGCCGTGTTCGCGGTCCTCACGCTGGCAATCGGGCCGAGCGACCTTGCCACGGCCGGTTTGCCGAGCCGGCTGGTGCAACTGGCCCTGGTGCTGATTTCGACCTACTTGCCGGTCTATTGGCTGCTCACCGGTAGCGCACCACTGCTGCGCTGGCTGGGCCACGCGGCGGCGCCACCCGCGTGGTCCACCCGTTTGCTGCTGGTCGGTATCTCCGCCGTCGACTGGTCACTGGCGATGGGTGTGCTGGCGCTCGCCCTGTGGGTGGTTGGAACAACCTTCACCCCTGACGTGTTCCTCACCGCTTTCGTAGCCGGTGGCGCAGCGGGAATCCTGAGCCTGATGCCGGGAGGCCTCGGCGCCTTCGATGCCACCTTCCTGCTGGTGCTCAGCGCAAACGGGGTGGCCACCGAACACGTTGCCGCTGCGCTGCTCCTCTATCGGCTGGTCTACTTCGTAGTGCCCTGGTTGATTGGTGTCTGGTTGGGTGTGACCGTACTCGCCGTGCGCCAGGAGAGTCGTATTGGACAGCTGGTTCAGCAGTGGCGTCACAGCCGCACTGCGGCCATGCTCCAGTTCCCGCTTGCCCTCATCTCCCTCCTGAGCGTGCGATTGCTGAGTTGGCTGACCTTGCTTGCCGGGCTGGTCTTGTTGGCCTCTGCGGCCTTTCCTCCCGAGCAGCCGCGCATCGTTCTTCTGAAACAGTGGGCCCCTTTGGTCGCGGTGGAGAGTTCTCACTTTCTGTCGGTGGTGGTCGGCGTATTGCTGGTGGCCCTGGCGCGGGGCATCTTCAGTCGTGTGCGCCAGGCCTACGAGGTGACTGTGGCACTGCTGGTGAGTGGTGCTCTGTTCAGCCTGATGAAGGGGCTGGATTATGAGGAGGCGAGCCTGCTGCTGGTGGTGGCTGTGCTGCTCTATTCCCAACGCAAGGCCTTCAGTCGCAACTCCTTCGCACTGCTGAGCCGCCGCAACGCCTACTGGCTGGTGGCCCTGCTGGTGGTCGTGGGCGGCTATGTCGTGGCGGGTCTGCTGGTCTATAGCGATGTGCCCTACAGGTCGTCGCTATGGCTCCATTTTGCCTGGCACACGGATGCCTCGCGCTTCCTGCGCTCGCTGCTCGCGCTTCCTCTCGGGATGATGGTCATCCTCGCCTGGATGCTGTTCCGCCTGCCGCGCCCGCCCGTGTATCTGCCGGATGAAAGTGAGCTGGCGCGCGCCCATGCACTGTTCGAGGCGTATGGCGGCAACGCCTTCGCCCATCTTGCTTTCATGGGCGACAAGTATCTCTTCTTCTCTCGCGATGGACGCGCCCTGATCCAGTTTGGCCTGATTGGCGACCGCGCGGTCGCCCTCGGCGACCCCTGCGGTGCAGCCGAAGATCTGCAGGCCGTAATCCTGGAGTTTCGGGAGTTTGCCGACCTCTATGACCTGAAGCCGGTCTTTTACGAGGTCTCCGAGCAAAGGCTCAGTCTCTACCACGACCTCGGCTTCTCCCTGTTCAAGCTGGGCGAGAGTGCACGCGTCGACGTGGCACGCTTCACCCTCGCAGGCCGGCAGGGCGAATCGCTGCGACACGCCGTCAACCATGCCCGGCGCGAGGGCGCCCAATTTGTGCTGCTCTCCCAACCGCTGGACGAGGCGACCTGGCAGCGGCTTGCCGAGATCTCGCAGTCATGGCTCGGAGAAAAAGCGGGCGCCGAAAAAGGCTTCTCGCTGGGCAGTTTCCGTCGCAGCTACCTGACCCATTCACCGATCGCAGCGGTCACTGTGAACGGCCAGATCGTCGCCTTCGCCAACCTGATGCCCGCCTACGATGATCACACGACCCTCAGTATCGACCTGATGCGCCACGCCCCGGAACCGGTCGGTCGGGTGATGGAGTTCCTCTTCGTCGAACTGATCGAGCTGGCCCGGCGAGAGGGATACCGCTATTTCGACCTGGGGATTGCGCCCCTCAGCGGTGTTGGCGAGAGTCGCTATGCCCGTGCCCAGGAGCGGGTGGCGCACCTCGCCTTCCGCTACGGCAACCGGTTTTACAACTACAAGGGGTTGCGCTCCTTCAAGGATAAGTTTCATCCGGAGTGGCGTGGCGTCTATCTGGCCTATCCGTTCAACATGCGTGCCGCCCGCCTGTTGATCGACATTGCTGCGCTGATCGCCGGTAGCTACCGTGCCATTCTGTTCAAGGAGCCGAGCGCGGAGTAACCACGATCCCTGAGGAGAAAAAACTTTTGCCGAAACTACGTTTTGTTCTGCTGATCACCCTGCTCTTTGCCGCAGGCCTGAGTGCCCCGGCCCTCGCCGACGAGCTGACCATGACTGTCCCGCGCTTCGGCACGGTGCATATCTACCGTCCCGCAGCGCCGAAACACGTGGCGCTCTTTATCTCTGGCGATGGCGGGTGGAACCTCGGGGTGGTGGGGATGGCTCGCTCACTGGCCGAACAGGATACCCTGGTGGTGGGCATCGACATCATCTATTACCTGCAGACGCTGGCGCACAGCGACAGCCGCTGCAACTATGCGGCCGCGGACTTCGAGGCCCTCAGCCAGCAGGTGCAACAGAAACTCGGCCTGCATAACTACGAATATCCAGTACTGGTTGGCTACTCCTCCGGCGCCACCCTGGCCTACGCCGTCGCGGTGGAGGCGCCGCCCGGTACCTTCCGCGGCGCCCTCAGCCTTGGCTTTACCGCCGACCTGCCGCTCACGAAACCACTCTGCTCCGGTAGCGGATTGCGCTTCGAGCCGGGGGCGAAGGGAAAGGGGGTCAACTTCCTCCCTGCCCCCGGCCTGCAAACCCCGTGGGTGGTGCTGCAGGGCGACATCGACCAGGTCGCCTATACCAAAACGACACAGGCGTTTGTGGCGCAGATCCCCGCCGCACGGGTAATTCTCCTGCCCAAGGTGGGGCACGGTTTCTCCGTGGAGAGCCATTGGATGCCCCAGTTCAAGGAGGCCTTTCTCGACCTTGCCACTCACCAGGCTGAACAGACACCCCCTCCCGACAGTCCGCTGACCGGGCTGCCGCTGGTCGAGGTACCGGCGTTGCCGGGCGCCCCTGTCAGCGACTACCTGGCGGTGTTGATAACCGGTGACGGCGGCTGGGCCGGACTCGACCGGGGGGTGGCCGGCGAGTTCGCCAAGGCTGGCGTGCCGGTGGTCGGACTGAACTCTCTCAAATACTTCTGGACACCCCGGGACGCGGCTGCCACCGCCCGTGATGTGGAGCGCATCGCTCGTCATTACCTCGCCGCATGGGGCAAGCAGCGCCTGCTGCTCATCGGTTATTCGTTCGGTGCCGACGTGGTTCCCTTCGCGGTCGAGAGGTTGCCCAGCGATCTCCAACAGCGGGTGGCTCTCGCCGTCCTGATCGGCCCCGACCTCTCCGCCACGTTCGAATTCCACGTCTATGACTGGATGGGCAGTACCTTCAGCGACGCTGGCGAACCCATTCGGCCGGTGCTGGAGCGGCTGCACGGTGTTCCGCCAACACTCTGCATCCACGGTGCTGAAGAGACGCACAGCCTGTGTCGCACCCTCCCCCCGTCACTGGCGACGAGCATCGAGCTGAAGGGGGCACACCACTTTGACGGTGACTACGCCGGGCTGACGCAACGCATCCTGTCGGCGTTGAGACAATGACGTACCGCGCCCGACAATCGATGCTGGCGGAGTAACGGCAAAGTGACACTACCCGGTCAAGCAACACGCGGAATTTCAACGGGGGGATGCATGGGTTATAACGATAAGGCACCGTTCGAGCTGCGCCTTTCGATCACATCAATCGTGGTGCCTTTTAAGATGTTCAAGGAGCACGACAGCATTGTTATGCGTCTCATCCTTTGCGCCATAGAGGAGAGTAACGCGCTGTTTTGCAGCCACTTCACTTAATCGCCCCAACGCGGCGACTGCTGCCTCGCTCTGTAACTCATGAAGGTAGCGACGCTTGAATTCGGCCCACCGCTCGGGCGCGTGATTGAACCAGCGTCGCAACTCGGTCGATGGCGCCAGATCGCGCAACCACTCATCGACGGCGGCGCTCTCCTTGGTGAGACCGCGTGGCCAAAGCCGATCGACGAGAATGCGGTATCCATCCGCATGATCGGCAGCCTCATAGACGCGCTTGATTTGTACCTTCATGGCACCGGTCCAACAGGCAACGTGCGATTACCGTGATCACCATAGACACTCCAGGAATTGGCGCCCTTTGCGCTGCAAACACGCTGTTACCTAACGGCCAAACATCACCCCGACCCCAAAATGAAATTGGGGCGAACTCTGCGTTCTGTTATCGAGAGGCCAGAGATAGACGTTGTCTGTCTGTATCACTGGAAATGTGTAGGGGGCATCGCCCACTTTACCTTCCAGCACTTTTTCTACTTTGCCGTTGATGGTGATCTGGCGGCCTGGTGCGTAGTCGACACCTTCCAGGTAACCCGGATAACGGGCGATGAAACGGCCCTGTTCGCTGCTTCGTGTATCAGGACGCTGTGCGCTATCCAGGGGATAGGAGAGGATCTCCATCTCTGTATAACCCGACTGATTGCGGGTGGCGATGATGACCCCGCCCCAAATTACCCGCGCGCCTGCATGTTCTGCAGGTGCCGCCGCAGTCCGGGTGGCGGTAAGGGCGGTATCCACTTGGCGGAGGTCATAGCGCGGTCCGCTGGCACAGGCGACCAGCCCCAACATCAACATCGCCATCAGGACAAGATTGGCCAGTTTCATCGTCTCTCCTTGAGTGGGCTGGGTCGGGCCCTGGGTTGTGACTGCGGCGGGAGCCGAAGTCGTGGCTGCGGCACAGACTGTGTACGCGGCACAGACTGTGTTCGCGGCGGCGGCTGGAGTCGCGGCCGGGGCACAGGTTGCTGGGGATAGTAATACGGATAATAGTAGGGGTACGGATAGTAGTAATAGGGACCGAAGGGATACCACGGGTCATAGAACGGCGCATAGAAGTAGGGATCGTATGCCGGTGTCAGCCGCAGCGGCCACAGATAATAACCTGTGGCCTTCACCACCGGGTAGGCATAGCGGTGCGCGCCAATATTTCGCGGCTCTACACCGTCTAACACGCCGACGACCGTGATCTCCCGTCCAGGTACGTAGTCCATGGGATCGAGGAAGTCGTTGATACGGACCAGAAAACGCCCCGAGGTCTGATCTGTATCCAGGGGACGGGAGTCATCGGAGAGTGGCCGAGAAACCACCTCAAGCTCACTCAGCTCGGGACCGTTCTCCACTGCGACGATCACGCCGCCCCAGCGTACCGACATACCCGTGTAGTGTTCAGGTGCAGCACGCACTTGCGCTGGATCAGGACTCTGCTGCGGACCCTCTCGCACCGGTTCCGGTATCGAGACACATCCGGTCAGCAGCATTAATCCCGCCAACAGCAGTGCAGCTGCAGTGCCTTTCCATGCGGATGTAGCTCGATGCTGGCTCATGGCGACAGGCTTCCAGTGCAAGGATTTATACAGCAAAGTCTAGTCGTTTGAGGGCTAATTTTCAGCGGCATGCAACGAGACATCCTGAGCATCGCAATACAGGCTGCCGGTTTAAAACTAAGGCGTCGGCTTTAATTATGATTTTTGATTTAGAAAAAATTCATTTTAATCGCAACTGTTCCTGAGCCTGGGTTCAGGAATGTTTTCCGTAGAGCAGTCGCAACTCTTCCTTGGCCTGTTCGAGGATCGCATGCTGCTCTTCAGACAGATTTTTACCGGCGCGATTGATGTAGAAGTTGAGCATGGACATCGCCGAGCGAAAGGGCGTTGTTTTGCGACGATCGCTGGCATCAGCAGAGCGCTTGAGGGAGAGGGCCATCTCGCGCGGGTCGTGCAAGGAGAAGACCCCGGCTTCCAGATCCAGGGCGTTACTGGTTTCAGTGACACGTTGCGACCACTTTTTGGGGGTGTCATTCATACGCGTGCGTTCAGACCATCATTAAAAACCATGCAAACTATCTTGCGAAATCACACTATAACTTCACCCGCCGCAGCAGTTGTGCATTGACCGCAACGATCACCGTGCTGATCGACATAAGAATGGCCCCCACTGCAGGCGGCAGGAGAATGCCCGAATTCACCAGCACACCGGCGGCGAGCGGAATGGCGATGATGTTATAGCCTGTGGCCCACCACAGGTTCTCGACCATCTTGCGGTAAGTGGCTTTGCTCAGTTTGATAATGCGGGCGATATCCCGCGGGTCTGAACGCACCAGTACCACGTCACCCGCCTCAACGGCCACATCGGTGCCAGCACCTATGGCGATGCCGACGTCGGCCGCCACCAGCGCCGGCGCATCGTTGACACCATCACCCACCATCGCGACTCGCTTTCCCTGATTCTGCAACGTACAGATCTTTTCGACCTTCTGGCCAGGCATGACCTGCGCAAATACCGTATCTATGCCCAGCTCCCTGGCAACGCGATCAGCCACTGGCTGTGAATCGCCGGTGAGCATCGCCACCTGGATGCCGAGTTTATGCAAATGTGCAATGGCTTCGTTCGACTCAGGACGGATGGCATCGGCAACGGCAAATACCGCTAGCAGGTGATCACCTTCGATCAGATAGATTGTCGTCAGCCCACTCTGGCCAAATCGCTCGCTCGCGCGCAGAAGTTCATCGGGAATTATTACGCCCGATTGTTTTACCAATGCCGGGCCCCCCATCCTTAATTGACGGCCTTCGACATCGGCTTGTACCCCTTGCCCCGCCGTTGATTGAAAATTCATCGCGGCTGGAACATCGATACCGTGCTCGATTGCGGTCGAATGGATGGCTTTTGCAATCGGATGCTCCGAATCGTGCTCGACGGCGGCTGCCAGCCGCAGTGCGTCGTGAGATGAGAGAGTATTGCTGGTCACGGTTTCAATCACGCGGTGTTGGCCCAGTGTCAGGGTACCGGTCTTGTCGAATACGACGACGTCGATATTTCTCGCCTCCTCCAGCCCGCGTCGATCACGTACCAGCAGACCATGACGCGCCGCCAGCGTCGTCGAGATAGCGACCACCAGCGGCACGGCAAGACCCAGTGCATGCGGGCAAGCAATCACCAGTACCGTCACCATGCGTGTGATGGTGAAGTGCAGCGAGGCCCCCATGACCAGCCAGACCAGCAACGTCAATCCTGCGGTGGCGATGGCGATGAGAGTCAGGTAGTAGGCAGCGCGATCTGCCAGCGCCTGGGCGTGCGAGCGGGAATTCTGCGCCTCTTCCACAAGACGCATTATGCCTGCCAGCGCCGTGTCACTGCCGGTTCCCGTAATCTCGACACGCAATGATCCCTCGCCATTGAGAGTGCCAGCGATCAATTTGTCACCTTCATGTTTTTCGATGAGTCTGGACTCTCCGGTAATCATCGACTCGTTGACTGAGCTTTTGCCGCTGGTTACGACACCATCGGCAGGAATACTTGCTCCCGGACGAATCAGTAGATGTTCACCCACCTGCAAGTCAGAGAGATCTACTTCCGTCACGTGATCATCCTTGTCGAGTCGCAGCGCCATCTCCGGCAACAATTTTGCCAGCTCCTGGAGTGCACCATGCGCCTGTGTAATGGATTGCATCTCTATCCAGTGGCCGAGCAGCATAATCGCTACCAATGTCGCCAGCTCCCACCAGAGCGCATGGCCGGCAAAACCCATCGTAACCATTGCGCTATAAATGAAGGCCACGCTGATTGCCAAGGCAATCAATACCATCATTCCTGGCTGATGGTCGTGCAGCTCACGATAGGCGCCCCTGATGAATACCTGGCCGCCGTAATAAAAAACTGCGGTTCCGAAGATGGCAGGGATGAGGTAGGAACCAGGAAACGCGGGGGGCTGATAGCCGATCCATGCCTGCAGCATCGGCTCCCAAATCAGCGTGGGTATCGTCAATACCAGACAGAACCAGAATGCCGTACGGAACATGGCCACCGTGTGGCCCGCATGCCGGTCCTGGCCTGCATGCACACCCAAACCGTGACCAGGCATATATTGGTCGGAGGCGCGCAGTAAGTGATGAGTTGAGGGATGGACGTGGTGTTCGGCGTGTTGCATGGCATCAACCTCCGATATTCGCCGGATTCAGCGCTACTCAAGTGGATGTGTGCTGAATGAAGGGACCCGCGCAGGATCGCCCCTGTATTAGGTGCGCATCAATCAAAGGAAAGTATAGTTTCTAATCGATGGATTTCTGGAATACCGCTCCCCTGCGTCGTCCTTGAAATCTCCTCGCGCTGCACGGTGGTCTATATCTATAACGTGTTGCAGTACATTGAAGGCGTGAGGTGTCACGGTGAAGGAGACTCCACCTGTCGAGATCGCCGGAGCTGGTCCTGCGGGTTTGGCAGCGGCTATCACCCTGGCGCAGGCTGGTCGGTCTGTTATCGTCCATGAAGCGCACGCTCATGTTGGTTATCGTTTCCGGCGTGACCTGCAAGGATTGGAAAACTGGACAACCTCGCAAGATGTGTTGGCATACTTGAACGAGTTAGGGCTCTCTACCCGCTTCAAATCCGTGCCCTGTTATCACGGCACGGCCTTCGATGCCTGGGGCCAGCCCTATCGTATCCGCAGTGTCATGCCTTTTTTTTACATGGTGGAGCGTGGACCGGGACCCGACACGCTCGATACCGCGTTACTGCATCAGGCAACTGAATTGGGTGTGGAAATTCGTTTCAACAGTCGCGTCAGCGAGCTGTACTCTCCCGCCATCTTTGCCACCGGGCCCAAGGCCGCCGACGCCATCGCCGTCGGTTATCACTTCGATACGACCATGTCCGATGGTTTCTGGGTGGTGTGCGACGATCTGCTCGCGCCGCAAGGTTATGCGTATCTTCTTGTCATGGACGGAAAGGGGACGGTGAAGAGCTGCATGTTCAGCGATTTCAAGCACCAGGCCCACTATGTGCAGAAGACCGTAGCAGTCTTTGAGCGATTGGCCGGGTTACAGATGATCAATCCTCGTCCGCATGGCGGCGTTGGGAACTTTCATATTCCCTACAGTGCTTGCGCCGGCGCTCTTCCCATTGCCGGTGAGCAGGCCGGTTTCCAGGACCCCCTGTGGGGCTTTGGCATGCGCATGGCGATGGAGTCAGGGGTGCTGGCGGCACAAAGCCTGCTGCAAGGTAATGACTACAACAGAAGCTGGCAACGGACGCTGAGCGCGGCTATGAAAAGCTCGC